>Ga0302325_10001850_pt1 | contig 52973 bp, 38 predicted proteins | sample Palsa_T0_2_FD_201948 | JGI IMG/M metagenome (GOLD analysis project Ga0302325, IMG submission 201948) | Peat permafrost microbial communities from Stordalen Mire near Abisko, Sweden - Palsa_T0_2 | ecosystem: Environmental > Terrestrial > Soil > Palsa > Peat permafrost | place: Sweden: Abisko...
CCCCCAACCAGGCACTCAGAACCACTGGGCGTGAAATTAGCACCCGTGGTCGTTCACCACGCAAATCGCCGACGTCGAGGCCCACTGTCGTTGGTGACCGAAGTCATTGACAGGGACCCGGTCGAGATGCAACCATTCCTAGCCAGGGCGCCGGAAAGGGCGGAAGGGTGACGAGCACGGCGGATGCATCGCATAATAACGGCCGTACCTGGTGTATACGGTCGGTAACCACGTTGGCGGTAGTACTGCAGATGCTGGTTGGCGTTTCCGGTATCTCGGCAGCTTCGGCTGCCGCTACGTACTTCAATGTGACCAACTACGGCGCCGTCGGCAATGGTCACACCGACAACACCGCGGCATTTGCGGCCGCAATCGCGGCGGCAGACAAAGCGGGCGGTGGCGAGGTCTATGTCCCACCCGGAACCTATGCGTTTAGGGAATCGCTGCCTAGGGGAGGGGCGTCGATCCAACTCAACGGAACGAATCCTATTAGCCTGATTGGCGCCGGCCGAAATACCACCAGCCTTGTCGAGCAGGTGAAGTACCAGCCGTTGCTGTTGGACTTGGACAATGGTTCGATTGTACAGCACCTCAGTTTGAACTCCCTAAAGTATACCGGTGGACGGGTTTTGACCGTGAGGGCCAACGACACCCTCGTCCAGTACGATGACATTCTGGGCGCCAACTATGTCGGACCTATTGGCGGTGGAACTGCTCCTCCCAACGGCACGCCTTTTGCGGTCTACTACTCCGGTCCACTCGACGCCCAGCCCACGGACCCCACCTATAACGTTGGGAACAGGGTCCTCGACGATAGCATTTATGACGGTGTCAATAATGATGGCTTTTCCTTCGCGTTCCAAGAGGAAGGCGAGATCGCCAACGACAGCCATCTCGGATCGCGACTCGCCTTGTACGTCGATAAGGATGTTACGGTTCTGGACTACACATACACCCCCAACCCCCTCTGTACTACCGTCGCCGAGAACGGCTTTTGGATAACGGCCCCTTCAGATCAGATCCTCATTAAGAATTTCGTATCGTCCGGCGCGGGCGGGATCATTGGCGGGCCCAGCCAGACCGGTATGTCGTACGCCATCTCAATCGTCGGAGAGAGGTTGACGACATCTGGCAACTATCGTTTGGCGGTCGGCAATGTCGACGGACTAACCGTTAGCCATAGCGTATTTGGTCCCGACAACTTCCTGAAGTTCTATCCAACCACGACAGCCACAGGAGTCGTGGTATCGCATACGAAGCTAGCTGGAGCCATGTTTCTCGGAACTCAGGGTGTGCCGTATGCCGCAGTCGACGTGACCTTCGATGATGACCGTTTCACCCCATTTGTATTTGACAGTGATCCGAGCGCGACATTTGTCCTTGCTACGGCGGGAGCTACTACCGTCGACATCAGCAGCGGTAGCTGGGACAACAAGTCCGGTGGTTTCAGTTCCGGTATCGGCGCGACGTATCGTGTCAAGGATCTAGCCGGATACCCCGGATAGGGGCGTGGGCAAGGACTCTTCCCCTCGCTTCTATCGTCTCCATTTTGGAGATCCTTTAGTTTTGGAGATCCTTTCCGGTACTTCGCCCACTTGGTTGGATTTCCGTCAAACCGGGCTACGCCCAGATAGGGTTAGGTGGGAATTTCCCGTGGTCTACTGAATCAGATGTGAAGGGGCGGCATGACGAAGATTGCGTTTTCGCGGGGACTGGGCCATCGAGCGGCCCGGTCGAGGAGATTGAGGGGGGTGACAGGGTTCGCGGTCGCGGCGATCGCACTGGTGGCGAGCCTCCTCACGTCGACCACGACCGCTTCCGCTCTGTCGCTCACCCAGATCGGAGAGTCGACGAATGTGGCCGGAGCCGTCAACCGCGGCCCGGACTTCAGCCTGTACTTCAACTCGCAGACGATTGGCGCCCCTAAGTGGACGAACGTTGAGGTAGCCGGCGCGGATACCACCTACGCCCAGCGGTCGATCGCGCAGGTCGGCAACTCGTTGGTGATCGTCGCAGAAGGCGCCGATGACAGCCTCGACGCCTACTGGTACGCGATCAACAGCGGGAGTCAGGCGTGGACGTCGGAACAGGTCGCGGCGGCGGACACCACCTACGGGGCGCCATGGGTTACCCAGATCGGGGAGTCTGCAGTGATCGTCTCCCAAGGCCCTGGCAACAGCCTGGACGCTTACTCCCAAGCCATCGGCGGGACGACGTGGACGCTCGATCAGGTGGCCGGTGCGGACACTACCTACGCCCCGCCGTCAATCGCCCAGATCGGGAACTCGGCGATGATCGTCGCCAAGGGTCGGAACAATACCTTGGACGACTACTACCAGACCGTCGGCGCCACGACATGGACGGCGCGTCGGATCGCCGGCGCCCATACCAGCTACTCGATTCCATCGATTGCTCAAGTAGGAGACTCAGCGGTGGTGGCCGTACTGGGGCCCACCAACAGTTTGGACTCGTACTCGCAGACCAGCGGCAGCCGGTCATGGACCTCGCAGCAGGTCGCTGGTACAGATAGCACCTACTGGTACCCCTCGGTAGCCGCGGTTGGGGATGACGCCGTGATCGCGGCGACGGGGCCAACTGACAGCCTGGACGCCTACACCCAGGCCGAAGGTGGCACGACCTGGAGCCTGGATGAGGTGGCCGGCACGGACACGACGTATTCGTTCCCGTCCGTAGCTCAGATCGGCGGCGACACGGTGATCGTCCTGCAAGGCCCCGACTACAATTATATGGCGTACTGGCAGGCCATGGGCAACACGACGTGGAACCAGGAGTTGATAGCCGGGCCAGCGAAGAAGCCAAAGGGGGCCTAGACATGCCGTACCCCAAAGTGGCGGCGGTAGCCGCACTGGGATTGGTGGCTACTTGTGGGACGCTCACATTGGGAACGGCTGCGGCGTCTGCTCAAACCGCAGCGGCCATAGCGGTGACATCAGGCACTGGCCAGTCGACGCTGGCCGATCAACCTTTCGCCGACCCCTTGACGGTCACCGTGACCGACGACGAGTCGCCCCCCCAGCCGGTCGCGGGAGCGGTGGTCACCTTCAGGGTTACGTCAGGCGCAGCTTCGTTTAGCGGCGGTACGGCCAGGGCCATGGTGGACACCGACTCCTCGGGGGAGGCCACATCGCCGGCGTTGGACGGCGGGGCGGTGGCCGGTCCGGTGACGGTCGCGGCCACGACGCCAGGCGTGTCGAGTCCGGCCACGTTCGGTGAGACCGTGACCACGGCGATCTACCAGGCCGGCAACAACATCTCGACTTCGCCAATCCCGATTGGTTCGGGCCAGAACGTGTCGTACATCGACGAAGAGAACCAGTGGGGTATGGCTATCGTGGCGGGAGGCGTCGAGGCCTGGGGGGACAACCAGTCTGGTCAGCTCGGTGACGGGACCACCACACCCAGTCCGACCACTCCGGTCAATGTCACCGGGCTCAGCGATGTCGTCCAGGTCGATGGTGGCAATGACTTCGCCTTGGCGGTACTGAGCAACCACAGCGTCGACGCGTGGGGATCCAACGCGGAAGGCGATCTCGGCAACGGGCGGTCGTCCCAGTATGCGACCGTTCCCCAGCCAATTCCCGACCTCTCCCAAGTCGTGCAAGTGTCGTCCGGCAACAATCACTCGCTTGCCCTATTGTCGAATGGGCAGGTCATGACCTGGGGCGACAACCTCGATGGCGACCTGGGGATCGGCAGTTCCACGCCCCAGTACTACCCAGTCCTGATCCCGTCGTTGCACAACGTGGTGGCCGTGAGCGCCGGCTGCGACTGGAGCCTGGCGCTCATGTCGAATGGGGCGGTCATGGCGTGGGGGCTCAACTCGGAAGGGGAGCTCGGCGACGGGACGACCACCAACAGGTCGGTCCCCGTGAAAGTCAAGCATCTTCCCGCGGTTACGCAGATCTCCGCCGGCGGCAACTTCCCGTCCAATGGGCACGCCCTCGCGTTAGGCGCCAAGGGTGAGGTGTGGGCCTGGGGTGATAATGCGGAAGGTCAGCTCGGAGTACCGTCGGCCGGTGCGCTCTCCGCTACTCCCGTGAGGGTAGTGGGCCTTCACAACATCGCGGCAGTCTCTGCCGGCGGCTCCCACAGCCTCGCCCGCAACACGGCTGGCGACATGTGGGTCTGGGGCTCACAGGCCGACGGGCAGCTCGGTACGGGCGGAACCGCCAACGTGACTACTCCGCTCTTGAGTTCCTTGACCGACGTGCAACTGGACTGGGCTGGTGCGCTCGGATCGATATTCCTCGTCGGTTAGCACGCGGGGGGTTTGCCTGATCTGAGAGCCGCGTTCCAAGAGGCTAAGTCCGCGAGGGAGTTAGCCGCGAATCCTCGATATCCGTCTACACCAGAAATGGGTTGCCACAGCTCGACCGAACCGGCGTGATCGGATATGGCGTCGACGATCGCCGCACAGTCCTCACCTTTGGTCTGGCTGTCCGCTTGGAACGCGACGAGAGTCGTCGTCGGGTTCTGTTGCCATAGGTGATCGATGGCGGTGGATAGCCAATTAAAGCTCGCATGGCTGGTCTTGCCGAGGCCGTGGTTGTCGATTACGCAGCGCGGGCCACTCTTGGAGGCAGAAGCCGCACATTGCTGGACGATTTGGGTGGCAAATATTGACCCGTTCTTCGGCCCGTTATCCAGCTTAGGCATGGTATTGATCGGAAAATATACGGCCGTGTTGTGCCACCCCGAGTAATTGCGAAGTGCACCCTGCAGGCACGATTCGTATGCTGCGGTCGTGAGGCCGGCGGCCTCCATCGGGGGGAGATCGACGGCATTGACGATAAACGGCTCGTCGGTCGTGGTGCTGCAGGACGTTACCTGCACTCCCGCGATGAGCGGGTCGTGGTCGTAGCGGGCAGCCAGAGCGTTCTGGAAGGTGGACCACGCCGCCTCGTACGACTCGCTCCACCACCGACCGAGCGTGTTGGTGCGGCCGGATTTCGAGTTTGTGATAACGGAGAGGGGTGGTCCGCCGATCGACTTGGCCCAGTTCGGGGCTGAGAATCCCGGGAACACCCGCAGCTTGACCGCCAGCTGATGGGTGGGGTGGGCCTGATCGAACTCGCTGACCGACGCCAGCGAGGCATCGAGCGGCGTCCAGTCGTACTGACCAGGCTCGGGTTCGAGTTGGGACCAGTCCTCGTCTACCGCGATCCCACTGAACGCGGCCACGTCGGAACCAACCGCATCCGGGTTCGTAGTCGGAAACGGCTGGTTTGGATCGTCAGCCCCATTTTGGGGCGGCATGATGACCAAGCCACTCAGCGCGGCCTTGTCATGCCCAGGTGTCGACCGTATCCCCGTCGTTGACCCGCATGCGGACAGGGTCACGACCACCGCCGCTAACGCACCAACCGTTATCCGGGAACCGTGCCAGCTGATCAGAGCGGATCGGCGCCCCACGCCCCTAGTTGGAAGCGTTCGAGGATGGTGTGGGCTTCGACGATCTGCTCGTCCGTCAGCCGGCGTCGGAATTGCGATGATTGCTGCAGGCGGCGGTTCGTGGTATCCGTCGCGGTGTGGGCGTTGGGGTGGGCGCGAGCCGTTCCTCCGTGGACGACGAAGGCGGGATCATCCGCCTTCCTCAGGAACTCCGCGGCGTCCTCCGTCCACTCCAGTCCGACCTGATCGAACAGGGCCATGCATCCTGGAAGCGGGTCTGCGCTCAGCTCGTCGTAGGAGACCTGCACCCAGTCGGGGTGGCGCTCGACTGTCTGCTTGAGCGCCAGCGTCAGCAATCCGACGCTCCACGCCACGTCAGCCACTGGTGAGCTCCCGGGCGGGGGTGGGGTGAGACCCAAGGGCTCGAGATAGGCCGTCCGGACGGCAGGTTGGTCACCGACGGGCCATTTGCTGGCCATGTCGAGCACGAGCCAACTCGACACGACGTTGAGCGGGTTGCGATGGAGAACAACCATCCTTGGGGCGTAGCGCTTCGCGATCCACTCGAGCGAGAACGCCGAATTGACCGACTTGACAACCACATGCTCGGGTCGTTGGCGGAGACGGGAGGTACCCACCGCCAGCCCCGCGATGGCCGCGTCGCGAACCGCCGGAGGAACCTTGACCAACTGACGCCCAGCGGCGCGGGCAGACTCCACGCGGTCCCATGGCCAGCCTCCGGAAAAGGCCAGATCCCAGACCAGCCGGTACCAACCGCTGGGGTCATCCACCCCGAGAGCTGGGTACGGGCCGAGCCTGGTGGCAACCATCGCCCCCAGCACATCGGAGATTGGTCCGTCCGGCTCGTACACGGTTCGGGTGGCGGTCGCCCTTCCCAGCACGTTGGCCAGCCAGGTACTGCCGCAGCGGGGCGTGCCGGCCAGCAGGACGGCACCCGGCCCGCCGGGCTTAGCCACCCGAATCGTTCGTCTGTTCAAACTCGGGAGTTCGCATCACCGTTTGATCATAGTGGGCCTCGCTCGGGCCCGATGCCGGCCGGCTAGGGGTTTGGACCGCGGCCGGAAGGAGGGACACCAGGGCGGCTACGATTCCCGATGCCGCACCGGCCAAGGCCCCATAGATCGTGACGTTGACAGCGGGCAGGTCGATCCTCGCCAGATCGTGGAGGTTTGGTGCCAGAATAAGGGCCAAAATGAGGCCGGCCACGGCACCGATGAGTCCGATGACGAGCACCGCAGACAGAGCAGAAATGGCGCCGGAGCTCTCGCGAACAACGGACCTCACCCGGCGCGGTGAGATCGCGAGTTGGATGGCGCCGGCCAGCAGAAGCGCGGCTCCGGCCAACTCGAGAAGGCGCCGGAGGGCCAACGCGGTCTGGACGTTGCCCGCGACCAGTTGCGACTGCTGCAGGACCGTGAAGTCAGCCTCACTTGGGTCGATGACCCCGTTCTGGCTGAGGAGGGTAGTGGTCGCCTCTCGGGCCGCGGCCGCTGCTGCTGTTGGGGAGGCGGCCCGGATCAGGACCTGGTCGATCGGTGAGTTGAGATGCGGCAACAGCGTGCTCCACGCGGCTGTTATGGGAACGACTACCAGGTTGTCCTGGTTATAAGAACCTGAGTAGCCGCGCGCGGCAAGGGTGCCGACGACCACGAAGGTTTGGTCCGAGATCGTCACGTCCTGCCCGATGGGATCGGAGCCGGCGAATAGAGCGTTGACGACAGCCTGCCCGAGCACGATGTCAGGTGTTCCCAGCTGCACGTCCGCCGGGGTCAAGAACCGGCCTTGCGATAGCTGGTATCCGAGTACCCGAGCGAAGGCATCGGTGGAGCCGATCACGTCAGTGCGGAAGGTGCGACTGAGGGCCTGGACGTTCGCACTGAGCCCTGTGGTGGGGGCGACTGCCTCAGCCGCGGGCACAAACGCCGGGTTGCCGAGAACCAAGACGTCGTTGGGGGTGAGGCTCGAGGTAGGGAGGCCGGTCTGCACCCCGGAAGCCGATACCGCGGTGGACGCGACGACCACGACGTCTCGACCGAGCCCCCCGGTCGACTGCTTGGCCAGCGTCGAGGCGCTGTGGCTGACCGCCACCGCGAGGATGACCGCGGCCACACCGCATGCGATGGCGAAGGAATCGACGAGATGTGGAGGAAGGCGACTCCGGACGGCCAGGATCGCAGGTCTTTGGGCGGTGGCGACCGTCATGCCGGCGCAGTGTCCGGCCCAGACTCCAAACGCCGACACATGCTGATCACTATGAGCCCGCGACCGAGGTCGCTGTCTGGGGTAGACCCTGGTAGGCCGACAGCACGACCTGCTCACCTGCCGTGAGGCCGCTCGTGATCTGAACCAGGGTGGTGCCTTGCATGCCGGTCTTGACCGCCGTCGCTACTGAGCGCTTACCGCTCCACACGTCGACGTTGGGAGTGCCGGCGAGCAGGAAGATGGCCGATTGGGGAATGGCGAGGACAGAGTTCGCTTGGGTAACGCTGAGGCTGACACTTACGGCCATGCCTGCCGACAGCTGGCTCGAGGCGATATCGGGAATGATGCTGGCATAGACGACGGGGGAGCCATTGACCACGGTGGAATCCTGGGCCACCGCCAGCACGTGACAGGGCAGCGACAGTCCGCTGAGGCTAACGGCGGTGATGGTGCCGGTCTGGTGGGCGGAGAGCTCCGACACGTCGGTCGCCGGAAAGGTGGCGCCGATCACGAAGCTGCCGTTAGTGCCGAGCACGATAAACGGCTCGGTTCCCGGGGTGGTGGCGGCCGCGCCCGCCCCGGACGTCTGGGGGGGAATGGGCGCGTTGGTCCCCGGCAAGGTTTGCACACCCGTCGCCGACCCAGTGACGTTCTCGCCGATCTGGCCGTTGACCTCGAAGATGGTCCCGGCGCTCGGCGCCACCAGCGTCGTAGTCGCCACCTCGTCTTGGGCGGCCTGGAGTTCGGCGTTCGCCGCACTGACCCCAGCCTGGGCGGTGGCGACATTGCCGGGGTTGGGCGTGGAAGCGGTTTGCAGGGCGGTATTCGCTGACGCCACCTGGGACTGGGCCTGGCTGATCCTCAACTGACCGTTCGACTTGTCGCTCTGAGCGGTCGCCTCGTCGGTCTGGAGTAGCGTCAAGGCGCTCTGGCATATGGAAGCATTAGAGGGCTGCGACACACTGCACCCGTCGGCGGTCAGCTGCTGGTTGGCATCCGCGACGAGCGAAGCATCTTCGGTGTTCGTGGTCTGGACTGACTCGACCGTCTCGTTGTATACGGCCTGGTCGGACGACAGGGTCGAGTGTAATTGGACCGAGAGAGCGGGGGTGAGGGGAGACTGAGCGGCCAGGAGCGCGGCGTTGGCGGTTGCGACAGCCGCCTGGGCGCGCGCCACATCGCTCGTGGCGGTGGCGCTGTTGAGCCGGGCCAGGACGGTTCCCTGGGTGACCTTTTGCCCTTGACTGACGTCGATCTGGGCCAACGTGCCGGCGGTGCTGAAATTGACGCCGATCTCGGACGCCGGCACGACGGTTCCGCCTCCGGTCACTGTTACCGGGAAACTCTGGATGGCGGCCGTCGCCAACTGGGGCTGAACGTCGGTGCTGGAGTTCCCCGAGGTGAAGTGGGGCACGATCGCGACGGCCGCCACCAGCAGCACCACCGCAACCACTACGACGACGACCGTCGCCGTTCGGTTCCTCATCCCGGTTTTCGGCTCATCCGGGCTGATCAAGCCGCTCTCATCTTGGCTCATCGGGCTGACAAATCATACTGTCGGGACGTTTGGGGTAGGGGTTCGCCCCGCCCCGACTGTCGCTCGGGTGGTTTGTCATATCCATAAGAGGTAACGCTTTCCGGGTAGCCCGCCACACATTGAGCCCTATCCGCGGCACGGCGAGCACCATCGATACGCCGTCTTGCCACACCCGGACACGAGTCCGCTCGTCATGGTTCCACTCGATCCCGACCTCACGAACGGGGATCGCCAGCCGGAGCGCGGTTGCGATCACCTCGACATCCCAGGCGAACCCGTCCTCTCGAGAGAAGGGGAGGACGCATCGCCAGACCTCGGTTGGCGCGGCCTTGGCGCCGCATTGCGTATCGGCCACCCCGGGACAGAGCCAGGCTCTGACCAGGCGGTTGAACGCTTTGCCAGCAATCTCGCGCCGGCGCTCTTCGTGCTGTGCGATCCTCGCACCAGGCGCGGCCCGAGATCCGATGGCGAGGCAGTTTCCGGCCGCCGCCTCGGCGATGATCCGATTGAGCTGGTCGAGGGGTGTTGACAAATCGATATCGCAGAACGCGGCCAGGTCTGTCCCCGCCTCCCGGAGACCGCTCCGCACGGCAGCACCCTTACCCGCGTGGGGGCAACACAGGATCGCCACCACATCGGAGCCCCAGCGTTCGATGGCGCTCGTCACTACTTCGACCGTGCGGTCCGAGCTGCCGTCGTCCACAAAGAGCAAGCGACTGCCCGGGGCCCGGGCAGAGATGAACTCGTATAGCTGGTCAAGCGACTCGGCGACCCTGTCCTCCTCGTTGAACACCGGCACGACGAGGCACAGCGTGAGCTGGTCGCTTCGCAAGTCAATTATTCTACCCTGGTCCATCCCGCTCCCCTTCTCGTGCCCCAAACACCCGCTCAATCTCCTCTTCGCCGTGCATGATAGATGCAATGGCCGCTCGTTACCAGATGGCTCCCGCGATGCCTCTTGGCGCCCCCAGCCGATCATTGTGGGCCACTGATTACCGTTTCACAGTGACTGCGGGCGAGGTGACGACGGTGGAGCCGGTGGTGTTGGTGGCGGTCACAGTGACAGTCACGGATTGTCCGAAATTACCCGCGACTGGCGTGTATGTCGATGACACGGCCCCGGCGATGGGGCTCCCGTCGGCGTTCCATTGGTAGGCGAAGCTTGGGGCAGGGGTCTGTCCGGCCTGCCAATTGTTGTTCGCGGTCAGAGGATCGCCGACGTCGGGGGTCCCGGAGATGACCGGTGGTGCATTGTCGACCGGGGCCAGACCGGTCACGGTGAACGTGCTCCCAGTGGTGCCCTGGTAGAAACCTGTGGCCGAATTCGACCAGGTTCCACCGGTAACGGTGACCGTCGCGGGACCCACTGGACCAGTGATTTGTTCAAATGTGGGAGCAGGCGGACTAAAGGTGGACGCCGGGAAGCTGTCGTCCTCGAACGTCGCGCTCACTGAAGCATTCGGATCGGCGCCGTTGTACCCCTGGAACTGGACAATGGGCATTTCCGTATCTTCGATAAGCGTCGCGGAAACCGAAGTCGTCGGGTCGAACTTCAATCCGCTCAAGTTGCTGTCGCTGACGGTGAGGTCGCTGACATTGCCGACCGCCAGGTGGTAGGGCAAGGAAACCGGGCCGGGCCCACCAGTCATCGTCTCGTCGCTGATCGTGATACCTGTCGAGGTGCCGGTCTGGGCCGGACCGCCGATCACGCCACCCGCGGCCGAGCTGGTAAAGCCAGTGATGGTGATGTCAGAGGAGGGCGCGGTGATGAAAAAACCGTTCTCGGCTATCGAAGTACATTCAGGATTGGGGGTATAGGAGAAATTGTCTACCGTGACATTGCTGTCCTTGTACAAGGCCAGCCGCGACCCGAAGTAGGTGATGTTGCTGATGGTAGAGTTGTCCTGGTAAGAGAACGATATTCCGTCGTTGTTGACCCCATCCTCGATGTAGGTATTTTCGACAATATTGCCGCTGGTATAGAGACCAGTGGTGTGGTCGGCATTAGGTGGCCCGGGAAATGAAAGCGCGTACGGTGTCTCCTGTGCGGCGCCGATCGTGACCGTCTTGAACGCCCCCAGCACCGCGTCGTCATCGACCGTTGTATCGGTGGAGTAGACGGTCAGGTCGGGGCCCCCGCCATACGACCGGGTGTTGAGGGTGAGATTCTCCACCATCGAACCAGTGGCGACCGAGGGCTGCTTTTGGTTGCCGACCTCCATCAGTCTCTGACCGGCGACCGCCTCCACCAACGTGGCCCCATCGCAGGTTGGACTGGTGCAGGGTGTGCTACTCGGAGGAGGACCCATGATGGTCACCGGCGCCGGGCCCGGAATCTTGATCGAGGACGGCAGGACGTTGTTGAGCACCTGTGTGAAGGCGTAGGTGCCGGCGGGGACCAACACGGTGCCGCCGCCCGCGTTCTCAGCAGCCGCAATGGCGTTGGCGAAGGCCACGGTGTTGTCCGCCGATCCGTCGGGATTGGCGCCAAAGCTCATGACGTTGTCGGTGAACGTACTCGCTTGGTGGCGAACCACCCCGGCGGTGACCGTATGGGTGACATCCGGAGCGGAAGAGGCCTTTGTCGCGATCACGGCTCCTCCGAGCCCGAGCGCGCACGCGATTAAGGGCAGGCCTACCCGCCAGCCCCAACTCCTCCGCCACAGAATCCCACCGACTGCCACAACGTCCTCCCTCTCGCCCTGCCCGTCACTGTAGCTTGGTGGCCCATCGCCCGCACCGCGCCCCCCATGGCCCGGGCCCCGCTCGCAGCCAGGCCAACCGACTCACCTGGCTCGAGGTGGGTTTGCTGACAGCACGGGTGGGCCGAAGGAATGACGAGTGAGGATTGTGGAGACAATTACGCGACCTAGCCGCTGGGTCGCCCTGACCATCGCATGCTTGGCAGCAGTAGCTACCTTGGCGGCGTGCGGGACGTCGCATCGCTCCACCGCCGCACCGGCGTCCACCCTACCTTTGGGAGCGGAAGCCGACTGTTCGTCACCCAATCCAGCGAACCCGATGTTCGCGCATACTTCCAGCAATAACCTGATCGACACCCAGGGTCGGGTGATGGTGCCTTACGGGCTTACGGTGTTCGGATTAGCCAACCAGGATTGGCAGGGGCAGATGGCTCAGGACGACAATCAGATCAGAGCCGCGATCACTCAATGGTGCACGAACTACGTGCGGCTCCAGATCGCGCCCGCCAACCTACTCTCCGAAGCTCCCTACGACGCCCCTTACCTCACGGCAATCGAAGGCGAGGTGCAGCTAGCCTTGAGCTATGACAGCGATGTTATTTTGACCGCTCAGACCGAGCGATTTACGGACGAACCCGCGGATAACCCGACCGAGCAAACTATTCAGTTCTGGAAGGTTCTGGCTCCCATTTACCAGCATAACCCGCGGGTGTGGTTCGACCTGTTCAATGAACCTCGACTGCAAACATCGAGTGGCACGTGGAGCGACTGGCAGAATGGCGTTACCGTGGCCGGCCAACAGTACGTAGGCATGCAAGAATTGGCCGATGCAGTCCGAGCAGCCGCTGGCAACGTCAACCTCATCCTGGTCGAGGGTCCTCATGACGGGCAAAATCTCGGCCAATTGGGGAGCCACCTGATTACCGGCAGCAATATTGCCTATGCCGCCCATACGTACGGGCAGACGAACGAAGGGGTGTGGAACAGTCACTTTGGGAACATGGCCAAGACGGTGCCGGTGATCGTCGACGAGTGGAGCGAGTGGGACCAGAGCTCCAGTGCCGGCGACTGCTCGCCCCTCGCCGCCACCTACGTCCCTCAGTTCTTCTCCTACCTCCGCCAGAATCAGATCGGGCTCGGCAGTTGGGGTTTGATCCCTGGGGTGCTCGTCACCAATACCAGTACCTTCACTCCGACCCAGATCACCAGCACGTACACGTGCTCGGTCAGCACCGCCGAGTCCGACGTGGTGAAGGCCAACCGAGTCGCCAACGGTAGTCAACCGGTCCCGGCGGCCCAAGGCGTCGGCCAGCTCCTACAGAACTATTTCAAGCAGTACGCGCGGGCGTGAGCTCGCGGGCGGGCTGAGTAGGCGCATGATCGGGGTCCGATGATATGCTTGGTGTCGTAGATGCGATCCGGCGGGCGGAGTCCGCTCGCTCGAACCGCAGTTGGGGCCCATGCGGTGCAGGTTTGGGAATATGTCGCGAGGCGCTGTCGCCGATTCTGACGTGAGGAGATCAAGAAGATGAAGGGTTTGGCAAAGTCGGCCGTCATGGCGGTGGCACTGGTGATTCCGATCCTCGCGTCGGCCACGCCCGCTTCCGCTCTATCCATAACCATGATCGGTGCGTCCGGGAATATGGCCGGAGCCGTCAACCGCGGCCCGTCTTACAGCCTCTACTACAACTATCAGGCCATCGGCCGGCCGAAGTGGAAGAACGTCGAGGTAGCTGGCCCGGATACCACCTACGCCCAAAGGTCGAGCGCCCAGATCGGGAGCTCGCTGGTGATCGTCGCCCAAGGCGCCGACAACAGCCTGGACTCCTACTGGCACACCATCGACAGCGGGAGCCAGACGTGGACCCTGGAGCAGGTAGCTGGAACCGACACCACCTACGCCGCGCCCTGGATCGCCGAGATCGGTAACTCGGCGGTTATCGTCGCCCAAGGCGCCAGTGACAGCCTGGACGCCTATTCGCAGACGATCGGCAGCACGACCTGGACCCCGGTGCAGGTGGCCGGCTCAGATACCACCTACGCGGCGCCGTCGGTCGCCCAGATCGGGAATACGGCGGTGATCGCGGCAAAAGGCCACCACAACACGCTGGACGCCTACTCGCAGACCATCGGCACTGCCACCTGGGCCCTGGCTCAGGTAGCCGGCTCCAATACCACCTACTCGATCGCGGCGATCGCCCAGGTGGGGAACTCGGCCCTGATCGCGGCCGTAGGCTCCGACAGCAGCCTGGACGCCTACTCGCAGTCCATCGGCACCACCACCTGGACGCTTGCCCAGTTAGCTGGTGCGGACACCACCTACTGGTACCCGTCGGTGGCCGAGGTTGGAGGTAACGCGGTAGTCGCGGCGACGGGGCCAACTGACAGCCTGGACGAATACGTGCAGACCAGCGGCAGCACGACCTGGACCCCGTCGCAAGTAGCTGGTGCCGATACCACCTACTCTTTCCCGTCGGTCGCCCAGGTGGGCAACAACACGGTGATCGTCCTGCAGGGTCCGGACTACAATTACATGGCCTACTGCCAGACCATCGGCGCCACGACGTGGAACGCGGAGCTGATAGGCGGCCCCGCCAAGAAAAAGACTTGATAGGCGGCCCCGCCAAGAAAAAGTAGGCGCCGCATACATCCCCCTCCGACCAGTGCGCGTGGACGCCGCCGACTATCGTGGCGTGGTGTTGTCGTCCGGCGGGAAGTAGGGGAGACGAGGTAAAGCAGGGGCATGCAGAAGCCAGGATGCCGATGAGTCGGTTTGACGTGCGCCACGGCGGTTTGATCCGGGGGCTGCTGGCGGTGCTCACTGCGGCCCTGGTGGCGCTGCCAACGGTCGCGGGGTCGGTCCAGACGGCGAGCGCGCAGGTCCCCCCGTCTGACTGGAGCAGCGTGCTGTTGTCGCCGCCGGCGGATCTGGGCACCCAAGTGACCATCAACGCCGAGTCGTGCTGGAGCGCTGGTAACTGCGTGGCAGTCGGCAGCTACCTGGGCTCCACCTCCGGCGGCCCGCCCCTCGATGCCCAGCCCCTCGTCGAGACCCTCTCGTCGGGGACATGGACGGCGTCCACGCCACCCGTTCCGACCTCGATAAATCCTGTCGACCCTACGGGCCCTCCGGTCCCCGCGCAGTCGTCCACCCTCATCGGAATCTCCTGTACCAGCCTCACGACATGCGTCGCGGTCGGCAACTACAACCCGGGGATCCCCCATGAGCTACCAGCGCAGTACAACTTTGCCACCGAGCTCTCGGGCGGCACGTGGACTACCACGCCCCTCACTCTGACGGATGGCACCATCCTCTCGTTGACCGGCATCTCCTGCGCCGATGCCACGGACTGCGTGACCGTCGGTAGCGGAATCGTCAGCTCGTCCGAGACGGGCATCGCCTACACCCTGTCGAGCACGGGCTGGGCGTCGGGTGCTGTCATCCCGCTCCCGGTCATCGGCGACCCACCCCAGGCGTTGACCGAGACCCTCAACGGGGTGTGGTGTATCTCGAGCACCGCCTGCACCGCGGTCGGCTACTACCAAGACGTCGGGTCCCTCAACGAGCATGTGGTGATCGAGACCCTGTCGGGAACCACTTGGACTTTCGACCAGAGCCTGGCGGAGACGGAGCCCCCCGGAGCTATCAGTGCCGAGCTCTCGGCCGTGTCGTGCACCTCGCTCACCTTGTGCCAGGCGGTCGGGTCCTACACCAGCGCAGCCGGCATCATCCAGGCGCTGGCGGAATCGCAGACCGCCTCCGGCTGGGTGCCCACAACCGACATGACTCCCGATGATTCCGCCGGCAGCAGTCTCTCAGCGGTCTCCTGTACCGGCGCCGAGGCGTGCGTGGCCGCGGGAAGTTACCTCGACTCGACCGACGCGAACCACGCCCTGACAGCGATCTTGTCGGGCAACGGGATCTGGACTGACGCGAACTTGACTGACCCGGACAACTCTTCGAACCCCGGTTTGACCGCCGTGTCCTGCCCCGACACCGGGGATTGCGTCGGGGTCGGCAACGCCACGCCGACTACCGGGGGCCTCGAGCCATTCGCGGCAACGGAGGTCGTACCCGCTGCGGTCGGCTTCACGGTGTCTCTTCCGGCGACGGCTACTCCCGGGGAGGCCGTGACCATGACGGTAACCGCGGTTACCGCCGACGAGGGGACTGCGTACGGTTACAGCGGCACCGTCGGGTTCACCTCCACTGACCCCGAGGCGATGATCCTGCCTCCCCAGGGCACCCTGAGCAACGGCGTCGGGACGTTCGAGGTCACGTTCGGGACGGTGGGAGTGCAGACCGTCACCGCCACGGACACTGTCAACTCCAGTATCACGGGGATTTCGAATTCTGTCACCGTTGGTGTACCCGCGGTCCGTTTTGCGGTAACTCTTCCGGGCACGGCCAATGTGGGGTCGGTCGTGACCATGACGGTCACCGCCATCGATGCGACCGGCGGGACGGCGACCGATTACACGGGCACCGTCGCGTTCACCTCGAGTGACACCTCGGCAGCCCTGCCTGCCGACAGCACCCTGACCGGCGGTACCGGGACCTTCAATGTCACGTTCGAGACCGCGGGTCAACAAAGCGTCACCGCCACCGACACCGAAACCGGTATTACCGGGACATCGAATTATGTCACGGTTAGCCTACCCGCCTTCGAGGTGTCACTTCCTGGCACGGCTACGACTGGCACGCCCGTGGTCATGGGGGTCACCGCGCTGACTCCCGGCTTTACCGGTGCGGTCAGGTTCACTTCCAGTGATACGAAGGCGATCCTGCCTCCCCCGAGCGCCCTCAGCAACGGCTCCGGAACGTTCCATGTCACATTCGAGACGGGGGGACTGCAGACCGTCACAGCCATCGACACCGGCATCCCAGCGATCAGGGGAACGTCGAATCTGGTCACGGTAACGGTCAGGGTTGTCGATACCGCGCCGACCGCGCCGACCGGCCTCCGGGCTACTGGCCAAGAAAGTGGGATCGCGCTCACCTGGTCGCCTCCGGCCAGCAACGGGGGCTCCGGGATCACTGGTTACCTGATCTTCAGGGGCGTGCAAGCGGGCCGAGAGTCGGCGACTCCTGTGGCCACCACGACCGCCACCAGCTACCTCGACACCACCGTTTCTCGGGGCGGGCTGTACTTCTACGTAGTCAAAGCGGTCAACGCGATTGGTTTGTCCCGCCCCTCTGACGAGGCCTTTGCCATGTTGACACCCGTCATCGCCGCGGGAGGTCACCTCTTCGCCGGCGCACCGGGTGGCAACGGATATTGGCTGACGAACGCCCAAGGTGGAGTGTTCCCATACGGCGGCGCCGGGTACTACGGGTCGTTGGAGGGGATACGGTTGGATCAGCCGATCGTGACCATGGCGTCGACAGCAGACGGGCATGGGTATTGGTTGGCCGCCTCGGATGGAGGGGTATTCGCGTTCGGCGACGCCGGGTTCTACGGGTCGTTGGGGAACATCCGGTTGAATCAGCCGATCGTGGGCATGGCCGCCACACCAGACGGGCACGGGTATTGGTTGGTCGCCGCGGACGGTGGGGTCTTCGCCTTTGGCGACGCCGGGTTCCACGGGTCCACCGGCGGCATCCGGCTCGACAAGCCCGTCGTGGGTATGGCGGCGACGCCCGACGGACGCGGCTACTGGCTGGTGGCAACCGATGGCGGCGTATTCAGCTTCGGCGACGCCCATTTCTACGGATCGACCGGGGGGGTGCATCTGGCCCAGCCGATCGTGGGCATGGCGGTGAGCCCCGATGGGAATGGGTATTGGATGGTCGCTTCGGACGGGGGTATTTTCACCTTTGGTGCGGCCGGATTCTACGGGTCACTCGGGGGTCACATCATCATGTGGCCGATCCTCGGCATGATCGTGGAACCTACCGGGATCGGCTACCAGATCGTCAACTTCGTCGGGACGGCCACGGTGTTCGGCACCCCATGAGATGCCGGTAGGCTACAATCGATTTGGCACCCGACCAGATTCAACTGTCAGGTGCAACCCCAAACCATAGACATCCGGTATGCCCTAGTGGCATCGAAGTGGGCCAGCCGGCCCAGCCTGACGAGGTGAGAGGCACCCCTCCACGGAGTGGCCCCTTTCGTACGTCAGTGCGCAAGAGGAAGGAGGAGGTGACCGATGGACAACCCGAGAGCGGAGAAGGTGGCGGTTGTCGATCAGGTGCGCCGGCGCTTCGACGACTCCAGCGCCGCCATCCTGACGGAATATCGAGGCCTCAAGGTCAAGGACCTGGCGGGCCTGCGTCGGTCGCTGCGATCCAACGGCGGCGACTACAAGATCTATAAGAACACCTTGGTCCGACTTGCTGCCCGCAGTTCCGGTCTGGCGGAGTTGGACGAGATGCTGCTGGGCCCGACCGGGATCGCCTTCGTCGACGGCGACGCAGCCGCGGTGGCCAAGGTGCTTCGCGATTTCGCCCGGACCAACCCGTTCTTGGTCATCAAGGGCGGGGTGCTTGGCGACAAGGTCATCGGGGCCGCGGAGACGTCGGCCCTCGCCGATCTACCGTCCCGCGAGATCCTGCTGGCGCGTTTCGCCGGCGCCCTAGCGGCCCCGATGCAGCGGATGGCCGGGCTACTGCAAGCCCTGCCTCGCAACTTTGCCTACGGGCTGGCGGCCCTGCGGGATCAACGGGCCGAAGGCGAATCGGGGGCTGATTCATCTACTGAGGCGGCAGCCCCGCCGGTCGAAGCCCCGGCCGGCGAAGTCGAGCTGGTCGAAGCGGCACCTGTCGAAGATGTAGCCGCCGCCGTCGAGGTTCCGCCCGTCGAAGATGCCGCCGCCGCCGCCGTGGAGGTTTCGCCCGTCGAGGATGTAGCCGCGGCCGTCGAGGTTCCGCCCGTCGAAGATGCGGCCGCCGCCGTGGAGGTTTCGCCCGTCGAAGATGCTGTCCCAGTCGTCGGAGCCGGTGACCCGTCGGTCGAATCCGCCGAAGTCGAATCCGTCGAATCCGTCGAATCCGTCGACGCCCCGGAGCCAGAAGCCGGCGCCCTCGTCGCCTCCGAATCTGACCTGTCCGCAGAGCAACCCCAGGAGTAATAACACCATGGCAACCAAAGAAGAGATTCTCGACAGCATCGCCAACCTGACCGTTCTCGAGCTTTCCGAGCTGCTGAAAGACTTCGAGGAGCGTTTCGGCGTCACCGCCGCGGCGCCGGTCGCCGCAGCCGCCGCCCCTGCCGGCGGCGCGGCCGAGGCCGCCGTCGAGGAGGAGCAGGACGAGTTCGACGTGATCTTGACCGCCGCCGGCGACAAGAAGATCCAGGTCATCAAGGAGGTCCGGGCGCTCACCAGCCTCGGGCTGAAGGAGGCCAAGGACCTTGTGGACGCGGCCCCCAAGTCCGTTCTCGAGAAGGCGAGCAAGGAAGACGCCGAGAAGGCCAAGGCCCAGCTAGAGGCGGCGGGCGCCACCGTCGAGCTCAAGTAGCACGTAGCGGCCGGGCAAGTAGCGGCCAAGTAGCGGCCGGGTTAGTGGCGGGCAAGTAGCGGCCCGGCAAGTAGCGGCCCGGCAAGTGGCGGGCAAGAAGCGGCCGGGCAAGTGGCGGGCAAGAAGCGGCCGGGCAAGTGGCGGGCCGGCCGCCGGCCCGCCAACTTGCAGTCTCGACCCCCGTTCGAAACGGCTAGGGCGTCCGCCTGGGCCGAGAGCGGGCTCCGGTCAGTACTAGTACGCCGGCGGCGATGGCCGACATGGCGACGAGCAACAGCACAATGACGTTGTAACCAGTGAAGGCCAAGTGACCTGAAGCTTCCGGTACGGCTCGGCTTGGCGTGGCGGTGGCGTCACCTGCCGTGCGGAGCCTCTTGGTGGTGGGCGTCTTGGTGGTGGTCACGGTCGAGTCGGTGCTGGTCGCCGTCACCGCCCCACCCGAGGGGGAGGTATCCGGGATCGTCGTGGTCGTGGTGGACGGGATCGTCCCACCCGAGGGGGATGTCCCGCCCGTGGGCGGGGTTTCCGGCAAAGTCGTGGTCGTGGTCGTGGTGGTGGTGGTGGTCGTCGTGGGGGCAGGCGGGCTGGGGCAGGCGTTGCCGCCGAGGCGGGCTGCGATCACGTCCTGCCTGGTCGCGGAAGGGTCACCTGGAGGTGTCGATCGTTCCGTGAAGTCGACCTGCCAGAAGCACGCCGGAAGCGCCACCTCCCAAGGAGCCTTGGAGTACGCGTAGAGGTGCTGCGGAAACGCGTCCGCCCTGATGTCCGAAGGTGCGCTCCAGCTCGCCAGGTAGAAGTCGGGTCCCACGCATCCCGATATGACTCTCACGGTCGCTTCCGTGCTCGTGAACTCGAGCATCACCTGGCAGTTCGCCGCCGAGGCCCCGACGGGGGAGGCCGACGCTTGTCCGCGGGAGCTTCCGATCACGAGGCACGCAACCGCGCAGAGTGGCAGCACCACCATGAGACGGCCCAACCTGGCGAGCCAGTTTTCCGCTGTAACTGTCTGACGATTCAACGTATTGCCCCTTGGTGCCCTCGGTGATGTGCCTACCCGCTACGAGTCTGCCCGACCCGCAGCCATACTACTTTAGGGGATTCTTCCAAATCAGGCGAGAAAGGGAGGAATATCGGGCCGCTATGAGAATCAGCGCCATAGCACCAGGCGGGCTGCGGCGGCGAAGGGCAGGGCGGCGATCACCAGCACCACCAGCTGCAACGCGGTCGGGGTGCCCGGCTGGTTGAAGATCGCGATGTGGAGGTCGTCGACACTACGCTGAGTGACGACCGCGCTGGATCGAACCAGCGTGGGGAGGAACTCCCCTCCGATCAGTCCGGCCAGGGCACAGAGCGGAGCGGCGACCAGGGGGCCGGTCAGGGCCACCGCCAACCCGGCGATGACGAGGGCCAGGACGAGCGCGCCGGTGGCCGTCCCGTGAGGCAGGTAGGCGTAACCGGCCAGGCCGAGGGCCAGCACCAGTAGGCCGACCAGGATCCGCACGTGCAGGGCGCCGCGGGCGGCCACCACGAGCAGTAACGCCGACACTCCGGGTACCAGGGCGGCCACAACACCAGTCAGACCCAAGGTCACCCGGCGCGATGCACCGGTGAATGCCAGGGCGCGGATGAGATGGCTGCCCCCGCTTCCAACCAAGCGCTCAGCGGTGTCGGACAGCGATCGGCCGGCCCCGGCCAGGTACGGCAGGTGGCCTGCGGCCACCGCCACCCCGACGATCACGCCGAGTATGAGCCAGATCCGACCCTTCACGAGTCGGTGTGGCTCATGTGTCGATGCCGTCGCCTCCGTTTACCCAAGCGTCCAGCTTACTTTCGAACAGCTCGTCGCCCGGAGCGGTCGCGCCGGTGAGATCGAGATCGTCCCGCGCCGCGCCCGGCGAGGGCTGGTCGGCTTCGGGGAGCTGATCGGCATCGCCCGCGGCGTCGGGTTGCGACATCAAGGTTGGTCGGCTCGCCAGGCTGGCGGGCTCCTCCTGGGCCTGCTTTGTCTCCTCCGTGTCGTCTGTCTGCTCTATCTGCTGATCTGTCTGCTCCGTCAGGCCGACAGCGCGGCCGATAGCGTCACGCAGCTCGATCAGGGTGCGGGCCGTGATGGCGCGCTGATCTGCGAGCGCCCGTAGCTCGGCGGCGGCCGCATCCTTGGCATTGTGCTGCTCGAGGTACAGCCGGGCCTCCTCGGCGCGGGTGTGGGAGATCACCTGTTCGGCCCACTGCTCGATCTGGCGGGTGCGGGCTCCGGCGCGGGCCTCCGCCTCGGTCACGATCTCAGCCGCTTCGCTGCGCGCCACGGTCTCGATTCGACGAGCCTGCTCCTCCGCCCGCACGGTCACGTTGCGCATCAGCTCCTCGGCTTCCGCGGCCCGAGCCTCGGCGTCGACGATGATGCGACCCGCGTCCGCGTCGGCTCGAGCGACCGTCTCGGCCGCGGCCTCCTCGGCGGCGTGGAGCAGGACACCGATGCGCTCCCCGAGGGCGACACCGCTCTTGGGGGTGTCAGCTCGGATCCGATCCTCCAGCTCCTTGATACGGACGTTGCAGCGCGCCACGTGGGCCTGCAGCCGCCTGGTGCGTTCCTCGGCCTCCTCCACCTGGGCGAGGGCCTCGGCCAGCGAGTCCAGGTACTCGTCGACCTCCTCCCGGTCGTAACCGCGAAGGCTGACGGTAAAGGACGGTGCGTGGGTCTTGGTCTCCAATGGGACTCCTCGGATCGGCGGCGGCATGCGACAACTGGCAGCCCACCGGTTCCTGCCCGGACCCGTTCCCCGCTCAACATCCTCGCTGATTACGACGGTCGATGCAAGGACCCTCCCCCCACCAGGGGGGTGCGCTCCGATACGGAGGGCGTCGCGAGCGCGTCAACCGACCCGGTGACGCCACCTCCATCGGTTGACGACCAGGCTCCTTGGACTGACGAAGGCGGTCCGCCAGGGATCCTGAGGCCTTCGAGGTCGACGGACGTATGGTCGCCTCCGGTCAGACGCCGAGGGGGTTTCGCTGTAGTAGTAGCTGGCCAAAGTTAGCCGCCAGCGGTCGTCCGGGCAGGTGAGCGGTTCCGGCACGGCGTGGTAGGTATCGGCGTCCGTCTCGAATATGACGGTCCGGCCTGCAATCGGACTGATCCGCTGGCCGCAAGAGCGTAGGTCTCTCGTCCACATCTCCAGATGTCCGCCGTAGGACTCTTCCCATGAGGAGTTCAGGTAGACGAGCACGTTGACCCGATGGTAGAGACGGCTGACCGGGTGCCGGCGGAAGTCGTTGTGAACGGATACGAACGACCCCGGCTGCCCTGCCTGTATCCCAGCCCAGCAGAAGGTCGGGTCGCCCACAAGCGTAGGGATGTTGGTGAGGTCCCGGAGGAACTCGACCATCTCGGTCGATACCAGCCCATCCAGGATCTGTTGCGCCGCCGGACCGGAGACCCGACGGGACTCTGCTTTGACCTGCCGGTGCGACTTGTGGAGGGTGAGGGACGGCGCCTGAGCTGCCTCTTGACCTTCGGCCTCGCGTACCACGTGAGGATCGATGAGCTGATCGAGGACGAGATGCGGCCACGGTTTTGCCGATCGGTAACGGTCCCTGTAGCCCGACGGCACGGCCGACCAGTCAATCACTGGCGCCGACGCGGCCGAGTCCTGCGAGAGAGAGCCAGTTAGGTTCGCTGACAATGCTGCCCCTTCGGCAAAGATTCCCGATCCCCTCAGTGCCCGATCCCTCAGTGCCGGCTGGAGAAAGTACAGCAGCGACGGTCTGACCGCAAAGGCCCTGCGGCGCGAGACCAACCTGTATAGTCCTTTTGTCCGCTTCTAGCAACAAGTTGCCCCAGTTACTCAGAGACCTGGGCTCAACCGTGTCAACCGGAGAAGCCGGTCATCCCTACGACCGGCCGGTTGAGCCGAATGCCACCTGTGGAACCAAAGAAGCCGGCGTCGCCGAAGGAGAAGATCCCGCCGTCCGACGCCACCAGCCAGTAGCCGTGGCCGTCGGCGGTGGGGGACATCCCCACGACCGGCTGGTTGAGATGGACGGCCCCCGTAGAGCCGTAGAACGGCGCCACAAAGCTGAAGATCCCGCCGTCCGCGGCGACCAACCAATAGCCGCCCGTGGCGGTATCGACCCCCATACCCACGATCGGCTTCGCCAGATGCACCCCCCCAGTCGATCCGTAGAACTGGGCGTCGCCGAAGGTGAATACCCCGCCGTCGGCTGCCACCAGCCAGTAGCCGCGCCCGTCGGGTGTCGACGCCATGCCCACGATGGGCCGATTGAGCCGGATGCCCCCGGTGGACCCGTAGAACTGGGCGTCGCCGAAGGTGAATACCCCGCCGTCGGCTGCCACCAGCCAGTAGCCGCGCCCGTCGGGTGTCGACGCCATGCCCACGATGGGCTGGTTGAGCCGGATGCCCCCGGTGGACCCGTGGAACCCGGCGTCGCCGAAGGTGAAGATCCCGCCGTCGGATGCCACCAGCCAGTAGCCCCCGGTGTCATTGGCCATGGCCATTCCGACCACCGGCCGGTTGAGCCGGATGCCGCCCGTCGAGCCACAGAACGGTTGGCCGAACGTGAAGATCCCACCGTCGGATGCGACCAGGTCGTAACCGGGAGTGGCCGCGGCGGGTACCGCGCAGGCCAGGAGGGGCTGGAGTCCTGGTGTGCTGGCGACTCCGGTCAGCTGGGGGTCGTGGTGGAACATGGGCCAGGCGCCGTTGCCGACGTCCGGCGCGCCAACCGAACCGGTGACCTCAAAGTGGAAGATGACCCCCTCGTTGTTGGCGCCCTGGTAGCCGGCGAGGGTGATGCCGATCGAGCCGTTCGGGTCGTCGGTGACCAGCGGCGAGTTCTGGAAACCTTGGTTGACGGGAGTGCCGGGCGGCGCCGCGACTGATCCGAGCACCGCCACCTCGGCCCCGCTCCGGCCGTCGAGGATCTCCACGCCGTGGGTGGTAGGGACCAGGAGGTCCTGGTAGCCGAGGCCGGTGAGATCCGCGGTGACGACCGAGCCGATCACCCGGCCGATCACGGGTTCGTGCCAGATCGGCTGGCCAGACGCCCCGTTGATCACCCACACCGAACCCCCCGCCCCGGTGTTCGAGCCGTTGTCCGTGCCCTCCACCACCTGCAGCGAGCCGTTGCCGAGTACGTCTGCCAGCGCCGGGCTGGACGAGGTGGCCCCGTCGAGGGTGTCCGACCATTCGGGGCCGCAGCTGGTGTTGAACGCCATCAGCACGTCGGTGTCGCTGGCTCCCGCGTAGTAGGAGCCGGTGCCGATGGCGATTCCAGTGGCGCCACCGGCCAAGAAGCCGCCGACAGCCGGTGAGGAGTCGACCTCCTGGTTGGTGTCGTAGTGGCAGATGAGACCACCTCGACTATTGAGGATCCTCAGGTGGCCACCGTTGGAGTACTGCTGCCCCAGGGCGAATCCGGCGGTCGAGGCGCCCCCGACGACGATCTCGGTCTGTCCATTGCCGTACAGGTCAGCCGCGGCAGCCGTCGAGAAAACGCTGTCCGCGCTGAACCACGGCCAGCCCGTGAGCACCGAGCCGGTGGATGCGTCGAGGGCGTAGGACTCCTGATCGAGAGAGCCGGCCACGACGTCGGTGCTGCCCTGGAGGTCGGTCACGGTCAGCCCCGCCTGCACGCCGTGGGTCCCCGCCGGATCCGTGGACGGTTCGACCACTGGCGTGGCCCACAGCTCCGACCCGGTCGGCCCGTACCCGAGGTAGCCTCCGACGCCCGGGTCTGCGGCGTTGCCCCTACCCACGAACACATCGTCCAACCCGCCGGCGGCGAGGGGCGCGACCGAAGGCGTCGAGTCGATCGGGACGCCCTGGTCATCTACCGGCCAGCCGGGTACGGCCGACCCGTTGGACAGGTGGTAGGCGTAGAGGTAACCAGTGCGGTCGCCGACCACCACGGCGGGACCGCCGCCGTCCAAGGTGGCCTCGATCGGCGACGACTCGGCGATCGGCTCCATGGCGTCCGCGGTGAAGGGCCCGGCGGTCCACTGCAGGGCGAAGCTGGCGGCTGACAACGGCGTTTGCGCCGCCGCCGGACGGGCCCAACTGACGGCCAGCGGGATCCCGCCCGCGATCAGCACCGCCGCGACCGAGGCCGCCTGCCACGTGCGGCCCACGCCAGAGCGACCTACACGAGAGCGGCCCACTGGAGAGCGATAGAGACGGTTTTTCTCGACATCCACCTCCGGTGCCGTCTCCTCACATCCCTGGATCCGCGCGGATATCCGTAGCCGCCGTTCGGTCCCGACGCTACCAAACGATCCCCGGCTCGCCGCCCCGTCCAGGCGCCTGGGCCGAAGGGAAGAGCGGGCGCCGACGGCGTCGCCGGGCCCCCCTTTCACCTGGAAAACCTTGACCAATCCGACCGATTGCCGTACCCTTCTCCAGAACTGTGGTTTCGCGCGCACTGGCTCTTGCCTTAGTCCGCGTCATGGCCTATACTGGGCGGTTGCCGTGGTCCCCCGTTTTGCGCCCCCTGTCTTACTGACGCGGGTTCGGCGCGCCTCCGCGGCGGCGATTAGCTCATCCACCCTCCCTCAGGAGTAGGCCCTTGCCGTCACGTCCCGCCACTCGGGAGCGTTTCTCATTTGCCAACCTCGATGAGGTCCTGCCGTTGCCGGACCTGATCTCGATCCAGCGTGATTCCTTCAAGTGGTTCCTCGAGCAGGGCCTGGCGGACACGTTCCGTGACATAAGCCCCATAGAGGACTTCTCGGGCTCACTCAAGCTGATCCTCGAATTCGACCCCACTGACGCCGACCTGCGCCCGCCGCCGAAGTTCTCGGTGGAGGAGTGCAAGGAAAAGGACATGACCTACGCGGCCCCCATCTTCGTGCGGGCCCAGTTCCAGAACGCCAACACCGGCGAGATCAAGGAACAGACCGTCTTCATGGGGGACTTCCCGATGATGACGGACAAGGGCACGTTCATCATCAACGGGACCGAGCGCGTCGTGGTCTCGCAGCTGGTCCGCTCGCCCGGCGTGATCTTCCAGCCGGGCCGGGACGCCAAGACCATCGTCACCGGGACGATCCATCCCTACCGGGGCGAGTGGATCGAGTTCGACGTCGAGGCCAAGCCGGGCAAGGACATCACCGCCGGGTCCCGGGTGGCCCGCAAGCGCCGGCTCAGCCTGTTCGTGCTGCTGCGAGCCCTCGGCTACACCGACGAGGCGTTCCTCGAGCGCTTCGTCCGGCACTTCGAGTTCCTCGAAGGCCAGTGGGAGAAGGAGCGCGAGCTCGCTCCCACCCAGGAAGAAGCGCTCCTCGAGATCTACAAGCGGGCCCGGCCGGGCGAGCCGCCCTCAACCGAGTCGGCCCGGGTCTACTTCGAGAACGCCTTCTTCAACCCGAAGCGTTACGACCTGACGAGGGTCGGGCGTTACAAGCTGGACCGCAAGCTGGGGCCGGAGATCGCCAAGGCCTCCGAGCTGTTCGACATCGAGCTGGAGCGGCCCACGAAGGGCCAAGGGGTGCTGTCGCGGGCCGAGATCCTGGCGGCCTGCACCTACCTGTTGCACCTGGCCAAGGGCGAGCCGGGCTACCGCCTCGACGACCAGGACCATTTCGCCAACCGGCGCATCCGTTCGGTCGGCGAGCTGATCCAGAACCAGGTGCGCGTCGGGCTGTCGCGTATGGAGCGGGTGGTGCGCGAGCGCATGACCACCCAGGACGTCGAGGCCATCACGCCGCAGACCCTGATCAACATCCGGCCCGTCGTGGCCGCCATCAAGGAGTTCTTCGGGACCTCCCAGCTGTCGCAGTTCATGGACCAGACGAACCCGCTGTCGGGGTTGACCCACAAGCGGCGCCTGTCGGCCATGGGCCCGGGCGGCCTGTCTCGAGAGCGGGCCGGGTTCGAGGTCCGTGACGTACACACCTCCCACTACGGGCGCATGTGCCCGATCGAGACCCCGGAAGGTCCCAACATCGGGCTCATCGGTCACCTGGCGTCGTACGGCCGGATCAACTCCTACGGTTTCATCGAGACCCCGTACCGCAAGGTCATCGAGGGGCGCGTTACTGACGAGATCACCTACCTCGCTGCTGATGAGGAGGAGGAGTACGTCATCGCCCAGGCCAACGCCAAGCTGGCCGATGACGGCACCCTGGTCGAGGACCGGGTCCTGGTGCGCCGCGCCCCACAAGGGCCCGGCGTGCGCGTCGGCGCGGCGGGGACCAGCTACGGGACGACCAGCGAAGTCGACTTCGTGCCGCCGGCCGAGGTGGACCTGATGGACGTGTCGCCAAAGCAGATCGTGTCCATCTCCACCGCGCTGATCCCCTTCATCGAGCACGACGACGCCAACCGGGCCCTGATGGGCGCCAACATGCAGAAGCAGGCCGTGCCGCTGGTACGCCCCGAGGCCCCCTTCATCGGGACCGGCGTCGAAGGCCGGGCCGCGCGCGACGCCGGCGACGTGCTGCTCGCCGACGGCAATGGCACCGTGGTCGAGGTATCCGGCGATCACATCACCGTCGAGTACCAGCCGGGCCAGACGGACTGGGCCGGCACCCCGCTCGGACGCAAGGTCCACCGGCTGGCCAAGTTCCGCCGGTCCAACCAGAACACCTGCCTCAACCAGCGGACCGTGGTCGACGAAGGCCAGAAGGTCGCCAAGGGCGCCGTCCTCGCCGACGGGCCGTCCACCGAGGCCGGCGAGCTGGGGCTCGGCAAGAACCTCCTGGTCGCGTTCATGCCGTGGGAGGGCTACAACTACGAGGACGCCATCATCCTCTCCGAGCGACTGGTGCGCGACGACGTGCTGACCTCGATCCACATCGAGGAGCACGAGGTCGACGCCCGCGACACCAAGCTCGGCGCCGAGGAGATCACTCGGGACATCCCCAACCTGTCCGAGGAGATCCTCAAGGACCTCGACGAGCGGGGCATCATCCGCATCGGGGCGGAGGTCGGTCCCGGCGACGTGCTGGTCGGCAAGGTGACCCCCAAGGGTGAGACCGAGCTGACGCCCGAGGAGCGCCTGCTGCGGGCCATCTTCGGCGAGAAGGCGCGCGAGGTCCGCGACACCTCGCTCAAGGTTCCCCACGGCGAGTCCGGCAAGGTCATCGACGTCCGGGTGTTCTCCCGGGAGGACGCCCACGAGCTGCCGCCCGGGGTCAACCAGCTGGTTCGGGTGTACGTGGCCCAGAAGCGCAAGATCTCCGAGGGCGACAAGCTCGCCGGCCGCCACGGCAACAAGGGCGTCATCTCCAAGATCCTCCCGGTCGAGGACATGCCGTTCTTGGCTGACGGCACCCCCGTTGATATCATCCTCAACCCCCTCGGCGTGCCGAGCCGCATGAACGTCGGCCAGGTCCTCGAGAGCCATCTGGGCTGGGCCGCCCGGTGGGGTTGGGAGGGCAACCCGCTCGCCACCACGCCGGTGCGCGGCACCGAGCGCAAGACGCGCCCAGTCGGCGAGCCGTCGGTGCACATCGCCACACCGGTGTTCGACGGAGCCCACTGGGACGAGGAAGACGACGCCGGCCGCCACCCGACCATGCGCCGGATCTTCGAGCTGCTCCAGCCCGAGGCTCCCGGCACCGACTACGGAGATCACGGCCGGCTCCTCGGCACCGACGGCAAGGCCACCCTGTACAACGGCCGCACCGGTGAGGCCTACGACAACGCCATCAGCGTGGGCTACGTGTACATCCTCAAGCTCGCCCACCTCGTCGACGACAAGATCCACGCCCGCAGCACCGGGCCCTACTCGATGATCACCCAGCAGCCCCTCGGCGGGAAGGCCCAGTTCGGGGGCCAGCGCTTCGGGGAGATGGAGGTGTGGGCCCTCGAGGCGTACGGCGCGGCCTACGCCCTCCAGGAGTTGCTCACCATCAAGTCCGACGACGTCCTCGGCCGGGTCAAGGTCTACGAGGCCATCGTCAAGGGAGAGAACATCCCCGAGCCCGGGATTCCGGAGAGCTTCAAGGTGCTCATCAAGGAAATGCAGAGCTTGTGCCTCAACGTGGAGGTCCTCAGCCACACCGGCGAGGAGATCGAGATGCGCGAGCTCGATGAGGACGTGTTCCGCACGGCCGAGGAGCTGGGCATCGACATCAGCCGCCCCGAGCGGGGCTCAGATGAAGAAGACGCCCGGCGGGCTTCCGAAAGGGGCTTCTAGTGGTGTCAGCTCGCAACCAGAGGTTGCTCGCTGAACTAATTCGTGCCGGCCTTCGGCCGGCGCTCATCTTGCCGCCGACCGGCAAAGCCGGATCGGCGGCGGGTTCAAACCTACGGGGTGATCGCTAAATGCTTGACGTAAACAATTTTGAGCAGCTGCGGATCGGGCTGGCCACCGCCGATGCCATCCGGACCTGGTCGAACGGCGAGGTAAAGAAGCCCGAGACCATCAACTACCGCACCCTGCGTCCCGAGAAGGACGGGCTCTTCTGCGAGAAGATCTTCGGCCCCACCAAGGACTGGGAGTGCTACTGCGGCAAGTACAAGCGGGTCCGCTTCCGGGGCATCATCTGCGAGCGCTGCGGCGTTGAGGTCACCCGCTCCAAGGTCCGCCGCGAGCGGATGGGCCACATCGAGCTGGCTGCCCCGGTCGTACACATCTGGTATCTGCGCGGCACCCGCAGCTGGCTGGCCTACCTACTGATGGGTACCGAAGCCCGCGAGGAGCTGAAGGCCAAGCAGCTGGAGAAGGTCATCTACTTCGCGGCGAACCTGGTGACCTTTGTGGACGAGGAGAAGCGCCACCTCGAGTTGCCGAACGCCGAAGCCGAGCTGACCGAGGAGCTGGCCGAGATCGAGCGGGCCCGCGACCTGGACCTCGACCGCCGTTTCAAGGCCCTCGAGGAAGAACTGGCCAAGATGGAGGCCGACGGCGCCAAGGACTCCGAGACCAAGGCCCGCCAGCGTCAGGTGGACAAGGAACTGACCGCCATCCGCGAACGAGCCGAGGCCGAGCTGGACCTGGTGAAGCGGACCTTCGACGAATTCCGCAGCCTCCACTCCCGCAAGATCATCGAGGACGAGCTGCTGTGGCGGGAGCTGAAGGACCGCTACGGCGATTTCTTCCGGGGTGGCATGGGCGCAGAGGCCATCGCCAGCCTGATCAGCGAGATCGACTTCGACGAAGAGGAGATCAAGCTCCGCGACGCCATCGACGCCAGCGACGGCCGCCGGCCGCTCTCGGTGCAGCGCCGCCAGAAGGCCATCAAGCGCCTGAAGATCGTCTCGGCCTTCAACCGCCGCGACGAGCACGGGCGCCGGGCGAACGACCCGCGGGCCATGATCCTCGACGCCGTCCCGGTGATCCCGCCCGAGCTACGGCCGATGGTCCAGCTCGACGGCGGCCGCTTCGCCACGTCGGACCTCAACGACCTGTACCGCCGGGTCATCAACCGCAACAACCGCCTGAAGCGGCTGCTCGACCTCGGCGCGCCCGAGATCATCGTCAACAACGAGAAGCGGATGCTCCAAGAGGCCGTCGACGCCCTGTTCGACAACGGCCGGCGGGGCCGTCCGGTCACGGGACCGGGCAACCGCCCCCTCAAGAGCCTGTCGGACATGCTCAAGGGCAAGCAGGGCCGCTTCCGCCAGAACCTGCTCGGCAAGCGGGTCGACTACTCCGGCCGGTCAGTGATCGTGGTCGGCCCGACCCTCAAGCTGCACCAGTGCGGGCTGCCCAAGCAGATGGCGCTCGAGCTGTTCAAGCCGTTCGTCATGAAGCGCCTGGTCGACCTGGAACTGGCCCAGAACATCAAGTCCGCCAAGCGGATGGTCGAGCGCCGGCGGGCCCAGGTGTGGGACGTGCTGGAGGAGGTCATCAAGGAGCACCCGGTGTTCCTCAACCGGGCCCCCACCCTGCACCGCCTCGGCATCCAGGCCTTCGAGCCGGTCCTGGTCGAGGGCAAGGCCATCCAGATCCACCCCTTGGTCTGCACCGCCTTCAACGCCGACTTCGACGGCGACCAGATGGCCGTGCACCTGCCGCTGTCGGCCGAAGCGCAGGCCGAGGCCCGGATCTTGATGCTGTCGGCCAACAACATCCTGTCGCCGGCGACGGGCCGGCCGATCGTGACGCCGACCCACGACATGGTGTTCGGGGCCTACTACCTCACTCTGGAAAAAGAGGGGGCCCAAGGCGAAGGACGGACGTTCCGCCACTTGTACGAGGTCGAACTGGCCTACGACGCCGGCGACCTCGACTTGCACGCCCAGGTCAATTGGCGCCGGCCGGTCGCGGCTACCAACGGGGACGAACCCACCTACGAGACGATCTCGACCACTCCCGGGCGGATCATCTTCAACACCTGCCTGCCTGCCGACTTCGAGTTCGTCAACACCGTCGTCGGCAAGCGGGACCGCAGCATCGCGTCAATCGTCGGCGTCCTGGCTGACAATTATGACCGGGCCCAGGTGGCCGACAGCCTCGACAAGATCAAGGATCTGACCTTCCGCTACGCGGCCCGGTCCGGGCTCACCATCTCGATCGACGACGTCAAGACCCCGCCGTCGAAGGCGGCGATCATCGCCCGCTACGAGGGCGAGGCCCAGAAGGCCGAGACCCAGTTCAAGCGGGGCATCATCACCGACGACGAGCGGCGCCAGAAGGAGATCGAGATCTGGACGTCGGCCAACTCCGAGGTCGGCAAGGCCATGGAGGACACCCTTCACGCCATCCAGTTCAACCCGCTCGACATGATGGTCGACTCCGGTGCCCGCGGTAACCCGCAGCAGGTCCGCCAGATCGCCGGCATGAAGGGGCTGGTGTCCAACCCCCGAGGCGAGATGATCCCCCGGCCCATCCTGTCCTCCTTCCGAGAAGGGCTGTCGGTCCTCGAGTACTTCATCTCCACCCACGGGGCCCGCAAGGGCCTGGCCGACACCGCCCTGCGGACGGCCGACTCCGGCTACCTGACCCGCCGGTTGGTCGACGTAGCCCAGGAGTTGATCATCCGCCAGGACGACTGCGGGACGGTCCGCGGTATTCGCATCGGCGAGATCCAGCCCGATGACGAGACCCTCCGGTCCTATCTCGAGACCCGCATCGACGGCCGGGTGCTGGCCCGTGAGGTCACGTTGTCGGACGGTTCGGTCTTGGAGGCCGGGACCGACATCTCGCCCCAGGTCATGGAGATCCTTCGCGACGACCCGGCGGTGAGTGAGGTCACCTGCCGCTCGGTTCTTACCTGTGAGGCAGAGCAGGGTGTCTGTGCGGCCTGCTACGGCCGGTCCCTGGCCACCAACCGCCACATCGAGCTCGGTGAGGCGGTCGGGGTCATCGCGGCCCAGTCCATCGGCGAGCCCGGGACCCAGCTGACCATGCGGACCTTCCATACCGGCGGTATCGCCGGCGAGGACATCACCCATGGTCTGCCCCGCGTCGTGGAGTTGTTCGAAGCCCGCACCCCCAAGGGAGCGGCGGTGCTGGCCCGCACCTCGGGCGTGATCCGCATCAACGACGAGGACAACAACACCCGGCGGATCCTCGTCGTCGGCGACGACGGCACCGAAGACACCTACACCGTCGCCTCCCGGGCCAAGCTGGCCGACGGCGTGCAGGATGGTGCCGAGATCGCCGCCGGGGATCCGATCGTCGACGGCCCCAAGGACCCCAAGCAGCTGCTCGACATCAAGGGCATCCGCGAGACCCAGCAGTACCTGGTGAGCGAGGTGCAGCAGGTCTACCGGGACCAGGGCGTGTCGATCCACGACAAGCACATCGAGTTGATCGTGCGTCAGATGCTGCGCCGGGTGCTGGTAGCCGAGCAGGGCGAGAGCCCCTTCCTGCCGGGCGAGCGGGTGGATTCCCGCATTTACGCCGAGGTCAATCGGGCCCTGGTCACCGAGGGCAAGCGTCCCGCCGAGGGCCGGCCCGAGCTGATGGGCATCACCAAGGCGTCGCTGGCCACCGACAGCTGGTTGTCGGCTGCGTCCTTCCAGGAGACCACCCGGGTCTTGACCGAGGCCGCGATCGAGGGCAAGTCGGACCATCTCTTCGGCTTGAAGGAGAACATCATCATCGGCAAGCTGATCCCGGCCGGTACCGGCATGCTGCGGTACCGCAACCTGCAGCTCGAGGCCCCCGAGGCCGAGCGGATGACGTTCTGGACCTCCTCCGACGACGAAGCCGGCACCGAGGATCTGGCCGCCTGGCTGGCGTCCATCGGCTCCGACGGCGAAGGGAGCTGGGACGCCGCTTCCGGTGGGACCGGGAACGGGGTCGGTGACGGCATCCAAGTTGGTGACGCCGGCGCCGGCGAGTTCGGGGCTGGGTTCGGCGATAGTGGGCAGGAGTCGGCCTCCTAGGTTACGTCTATAGCGGTGCTGGCCCCGGTCTCGAGGGCTTGGTCTGGCCTACGGCAACAGACCAAGCCCTCGAGACCGTGCCCGCCCCTCTTACCGGTCCAGTCTGGGTGGGCACACGGTCGGTCCGTCACCTTTCGTCGCCTTCGCCCTAGGTGACCTGACAGAAAGTCCACCCTTAAGATTTGGGACCTTTGGCCCTGCCAGCCTGGTGGCTGTTGGGTCCAGACTCAGACGTGTGAGCGCGATGACCCCGTCCGCTGTCGTCATCCGGTACCCGAGTGAGTGTGAGTGCCTGGCGCCGCTTGTTGATGGCACGTTGGCTCGGATTCGCCCGATTCGGCCAGACGACGCCGCAAATCTGGCTGACTTTCACGATCATTTGTCTGGCGAGACCGTGCACCTGCGGTTCTTCGCCGCCCACCCGCACCTGCGAGCGGAGGAGGTCGATCGCTTCACCCGGGTCGACTACTGGGACCGGTTGGCGCTGATCGCCGAGGTGGAGGGGCGTTTGGCCGCCGTCGCCCGCTACGACCGGGAGCCCGGGACAGACCGGGCCGAGGTGGCGTTCGTCGTCGCCGACGCCTGGCAGGGGTTGGGGCTGGGGACACTACTGCTGGAGCACCTGGCGGCCGCGGCCTGCCGGCGGGGTGTGGCGTCCTTCGTAGCCGAAACCCTCGGGACGAATCAGCTCATGCAGCACCTCTTTGCGCAGACCGGGTTCCCCTGCCTTCAGCGCTGGAGTGACGGCGTGGTCGACGTGTCGTTTCCGATCGGACCGACGCAGCCCTACCTGGAAGCCGTCACCGAGCGGGACCTGGTGGCGTGCATGCCTGGCTGCAGCCGTCGATCGTCGAAGCGGCCGCCGGCGGGCGGTTCGTGATCGCTGAGCCGACCGCCGCCGTCACCTCGGCTGGCCGGCTGGGAGGCGCTTGCCAGTCGCCGGCGGTCGCGGCCTCGGTGTCAGCCGCCTGCCGAACCCAACGGCTGGACGTGTCGACGATCGTGGCCAGCGGTGATCAGTCGGATGACGATGTCAGCGATCTGCTCGCCTACCTGGCGGCCGACGAGGATACCGACGTCATCGCCGTCCAGCTCGACCGGGTCACCCGGCCGGGCCGCCTGATCGCCCGGGCTCAGGCCGCGGCACGGCGGAAACCCGTGGTGGTGCTGCATGCCCCCGCTCTCTCGGCCGTGTGGGAGCAAACTGGCGTCGAGACGAGGGATGGGGTGGATGCGCTCGTCATCCGAGCCGGTCAGCTGCTCGCCGACCGGGGCGCCGGCACCTGGCAGGCACCGGCGGCGGGGCCGCTCATCGACCGGCCCGGATGCGATCCACCCCGAGCCCGTAGCTACCATGACGATCCGTTCGTCCGCCAGGTACTGGCGTGACCGGCGACCCCGGTTGGGGCCCTAGCTGGCCCCGCTGGCGGTGCACCTGCATGGCAGGATGAGGCGGTGACCGTGCGTGTCTTCCTCCTCGATGATCACGAGTTGGTCCGCCGGGGCGTCCGGGACCTGCTGTGGGCCGAGGAAGACATCGTGGTCGTCGGCGAGGCCTCTACGGCGCAGGAGGCGCTGGAGAAGATCCCCCAAACCCAGCCCAACGTGGCCGTGCTCGACGTGCGATTGGCTGACACCGACGGCGCATCATCAGGGATCGAGGTGTGCCGCGACATCCGCTCGAACCACCCGGAGGTGGCATGCGTGATGCTCACCAGCTTCGCCGACGACGACGCCTTGTTCGCGTCGATCATGGCGGGCGCCTCCGGCTACGTCCTCAAGCAGATCCGCGGCGCCGACCTGGTGTCCGCCATCCGTCGGGTCGGACAGGGCGAGAGCCTGCTCGACCCGGCCGTCACCGCCCGGGTGCTGGAGCGCTTGCGAAATCCCCACCCGGACAACGATCCCTTGGCCCAGCTGACCCCCCAAGAGCGGCGCATCCTGGACCTGATCGCCGAAGGCCGCACCAATCGCCAGATCGGGGAGACGATGTTCCTGGCCGAGAAGACCATCAAGAACTACGTGTCCCATCTGCTGGCGAAGCTGGGTATGGAGCGTCGGGCGGAGGCCGCGGCCTACGCCGCTCGGCTGTCCGAGCGGCGGGCCAGATCTTGAGGTCACGGTCGTGACGGGGACCTATGGCCGCGCCGATGGACCCTTCGACTCTGTTCGACACTGCGCAAGAGGGGCCAACCTGGACACCGCGAAGTGCAATCCGAAGACCGAAGGAGGAGCCATGGAGACGTCGAGGTTGAACACCGGGCTGGACGTGCTGGATCAGGCCGAGTGTGTGCGCCTACTTGGCACGGAGACCGTTGGTCGTTTGGGCGTCGTCGTCGACGGCGAACCGTCGATCTTCCCGGTCAACTTCGCGCTGGCCGGCGAGGACATCGTGGTCCGCACGGACCCCGGTTCCAAGCTGATGGCCGCTCTCGGCGGTCCAATGGTCTTCGAAGTCGACCACCTCGACGAGAACACCCAGACCGGATGGAGTGTGATGGTCCACGGAACGGCAGAGCTCGCCGAAGGCCGGCCGAGCCGGACAGGATCACAGAACCGGGTTCTGCAACCGTGGCGCCAAGCCGACCTGCCGCACCTATTGCGAATCGTGCCCAAGACGATCACCGGGCGGAGGATCACTACGCCGACGCAGCACCGCTCGCCCGCGGCGGACTCGCCGGAGTCCGAGCTCCTGGCGGGCCGGTAGCACCATGCTCCTTGTCGGAGCGCATCCCGAGCAGGATCGCCACGACCCCGGAGGTGGCCACCCCGAGCGCCTCGGACGGCTGGTGGCGGCGGTAGCGGGAATCGGCGACGCCGGCATCGGTCGCGACGCCGGCACAGATGGCCCGGATCAGTGGCTTCCACTGCGGTTCGCATCGCGCTCCGAGCTGGCCGCGGTACACGACATCGGCTACTTGCATGCCCTCGCCGATCTGTGCGCCGGGGGTGGAGGCCGGCTGGATGCTGACACCGTGGCCAGTGCCGGCTCATGGGAGACGGCGCGGGCCACCGCTGGCGCCGGCCTGAGTGCGGTGGAAGCGCTGACGGCGGGCCGGGGAGAGGCCGCGTTCGTCCTGGGCCGGCCCCCCGGCCACCATGCCACTCGGACAGCCGGGATGGGATTCTGCCTGCTCAACAACGTGGCGATCACCGCAGCCGCCCTCGTTTCTCGCGGCGAGCGAGTGGCGATAATCGACTGGGACGTCCACCACGGCAACGGCACCCAGGACATCTTCTGGGAAGATCCGCGGGTACTCTTCGTCTCGATCCACGAATGGCCGCTCTATCCGGGAACGGGCCGGGCCGACGAGCGCGGTGGGGGCGCGGGTCTGGGGACCACTGTCAACATGCCACTGCCGGCGGGGGCCACCGGAGACGTCTACTTGGCTGCGTTCGACGAGGTCGTCGTCCCCAGCGTGAAGCGGTTCGGGGCGACCTGGGTGCTGGTGTCGGCTGGTTTCGACGCCCACCGGGACGACCCTCTGGCGTCCATGCTGTTGACTGCCGGTGACTACGCCGACCTGACCGGCCGGGTCATGGATCTGACGGACATGGCCGGGCGCACAATCCTGTTCCTCGAAGGCGGTTACGCCCTGGGCGGCCTGCGCGCCTCGGTCGCCGCTTGCGCGTCCCGGTTGGCCGGCGGGAGCTACCGCCCGGAGCCGGCCTCGTCGGGAGGGGCCGGCATGGCTCATGTCGCCGGTTACCGGCGGGCGTTCCTGGAAGAGATCCCACAGCCATGACCGTGGGTCTATTGGCGTTCCCTAGGCGGGCGGCGAGCCCAGCCGGCGGCCGGTGATCGATTGCGGCAAGACCTCGACCCAGCGGGCCTTTTCGCCGGGGGCCCAAGGCTGGACCTCGAGTAGGCGGAGCTGCGCAGAACGGTGGTCGAGGGTGTCGGTGATGTCATTGCCGACGCCCTGGACGATCACGCTCCAGCCGGAGCGGGTCGCCTCGTCCGAGCCGTCGATCTCGAAGGCCACCCTTCCCATGGCGGCGCCGTTGAGCTTCGTGCCTGGGTCCGTGCGGAACACCACCGCGTCACCGTCGAGGGTGTAGTTGACCGGGAAGGCGATTGGTTGGGCATCGATGACCACCGCTATCCGCCCGAAGTGGTGAGCCCCGAGCAGGTCGAGGCATTCGCGGTTGGAAAGCTCTTGATAGATTCCGGAACCATCAGGCATGGATTCGAGCCTTTCGGCGAGGGCGCGGAGCGGCTATTCGTGGTCTCGGAAGACCACAACCGGGCAGTGGGCGTGGGCGGCGCAGTGTTCGCTGATCGACCCGAGCAGCATCCCGACGAACTCGCCATGACCGCGGCTACCGACGACCAGTAGATCTGCCGCTGCGGAAGCATCCACCAGGATCAGGGCCGGATGGCCCTCGAAGACGCGGGCTTGGACGGTCAGGTCCGGGTGCTCGCCACGAAGCTTCTCGACGATCTCGTCGAGGAACCTCTGCGCTTCCGTGGCGGGGTCATAGTTGTCAGCGAACGGTATCGCCCAGCCGTAGGTGGTCGGCCACTCCCATGTCATGATCACCTCGAGGCTGGATCCGGTCAGCTTGGACTGCCGGGCCGCCCAGTGCATCGCCGCGAGCGAGGATTCCGAGCCATCGACGCCGGCGACGATCCGGCCCTTGGATGTTGCCTCAGTACTCGTCACCGCGGTCCTCCTGATGTGCGTGGCTGGTCTCACTTTACGCCAGGTCGTCTGGCGCCGGCGAAGGAGCCGGATGGCCCTGTCGCGAACCCGCCCGAGGAGTGTCCACTGGGAGTCATGAGGAACGGAGCAGCACTCGGCGATCTCGGTCTGGAGCTGACCGATGACGAGTGCCGAGCCTTGCTCAGGACGGCTTCGGTCGGCCGCGTGGGGGTATCAGTCAACGCCCTTCCGGTGATCCTGCCGGTCAACTACCGATTGACCGGCGACACGATCAGGTTCTGGAGCCCACCGGGCCTCAAGTTGCACGCCGCTCACGCCCAACACGTGGTGGCCTTCGAGGTGGACGAGTTCGGCGAGGACCATCAAGGCGGCTGGAGCGTATTGGCAGTCGGGTTGGCGGCGGAGGTCGAGGACCCCGACATCGTCGACTCGACTGTCCGCGACGGCTTCCGGCCGCCAGTTGGCCGGGACGACGACCATCTGATCGAGGCGAGCATCGTCTTCCTGTCCGGACGGCGGATCATGCTGGTGTCGACGACCCCGCCGGATGGAGCCTGGTAGTGCCGATTGGTGCGGAAGGGCCCTAATCTGGGGCGGCATGACCAAGCAGGCTCTGCCGCCGCAGCAGGGAGGCCAGCCGAAGCCGACCGCGCCGCCGCCCCCGCCGGCCTGGCGTCACTGGCTGTGGCCGGTGGCGATCGGGTTGGCGTTCTTGTTGTGGATCGTGTTGCCGGCCGTGCATACCAGCACGCCGACGAACCTCACCTACTCGCAGTTCCTCAGCGACGTCAACGTCCACCAGATCAAGAGCGTCACGATCCAGTCCGACGGCAAGGCCTCAGGTGCGCTGACGAGCGGTCACGACTACACCACCGTCATCCCGGTCCAGCTGGCCGGCTCCTCCCTCCTCGCCAGCCTGGAGGCCGCCAAGGTGTCGATCGTGGCCTCCACGCCCGGCACGTCGTTTGGCTCCGAGCTGCTGTCCTGGATCCTCATCCTGGGGTTTCCGCTCCTGCTGATCGGGCTGTGGTTGCGGATGTCCAAGCGGGCGGGCGGCGCGCTGCAGGGTGCCATGGGTGTCGGCAAGGCCAGGGCCAAGGTGTTCGACGCCGAGCGACCACAGACGACCTTCGCCGATGTCGCGGGTTACGAGGGCGCCAAGGCCGAGATCGTCGAGGTCGTCGACTTCTTGCGCCAACCCGAACGGTATAGCCGGGTCGGGGCCACCGCTCCGAGGGGGGTGCTGATGGTAGGCCCGCCAGGTACCGGGAAGACCCTGCTGGCCCGGGCGGTCGCCGGCGAGGCGAGGGTCCCCTTCTTCTCGGTGGCCGGCTCCAGCTTCGTGGAGATGTTCGTCGGTGTGGGCGCCGCCCGGGTCCGGGATCTCTTCGCCGAGGCCCGCAAGCGGGCCCCGGCCATCGTGTTCGTAGATGAGATCGACGCCATCGGCAGCCGCCGGTCCGGATCGGGGGCGTTCGTCGCCAACGACGAACGGGAGCAGACCCTCAACCAGATGCTCTCGGAGATGGATGGCTTCGATCCTGCGGCCGGTATCGTCGTGCTGGCAGCCACCAACCGTCCTGAGGTTCTGGATCCGGCGTTGCTGCGGCCCGGCCGTTTCGACCGTCAGGTCACCATTCCCCTGCCGAACGTCGGCGAGCGGGCCGCCATCTTGGAGGTGCACTGCCGCGGCAAGCGCCTCGACCCCGATGTCGACTTGATGGTGGTGGCGCGAGGAACGCCCGGCTTCTCCGGCGCCGACCTGGCCAACCTGGCCAACGAGGCCGCCATCGTGGCGGTGCGGGACAACCGGGAGGTCATCCGGGCCGCCGACTTCGATGCGGCCCGGGACCGGATCCTGCTGGGCCGGCGCGATGGGTCCAACGTGCTGTTGCCCGAGGAGAAATACGCGGTCGCGGTCCACGAGGCTGGCCACGCTCTGGTCGCGGCCCTCTCCGAACATGCTGACCCGGTGGCCAAGGTCACCATCCTGCCGGCCGGCCAGGCCCTGGGAGTGACCGAGCAGCTCCCGCTGGTCGAGCGGCACCTCTACGGGGAGGACTACCTCAACGACTCGCTCGCCGTGCGCCTCGGTGGGCGGGCCGCCGAGCTGACGGTGTTGGGCCAAGGCTCGACGGGCGCGTCAAACGACTTGGCGGGAGCGACCGATCTGGCCACCAAGATGGTCCGCGAGTTCGGGCTGTCGAAGACCCTGGGCCCGGTCGGCTATCCGACCGGAGGGTCGGTGTTCTTGGGTGGCGGCGGGGCCGAGTTGTCCTCCCGGCCCTTCGCGGAAGCTACCCAGGCCGTCATCGACGCGGAGGTCGCCCAGCTGCTGCGCGCCGCCGAGGCCCGGGCCATCGACGTGCTGAGCAGCCACCGTCTGCAACTGGACAGCCTCGTCGACCTCCTCTTGGACCAGGAGACGGTCGACGGCGCGGCGGTGTACCGCATTGCCGGCAGGTCCGTGCCGACCGAAACCGGCGGGGCGGTCATGGCCCCGCAGCGAGCCGCGGCCACCGACGCGTCGAGCGGCGTCGCGTCCGACGGGCAGAAGTGATCGGTTGATCCAGTACCCGTTCCGCTGCCTCGGCTGGGGCGAGCCTGGGCTGGGGTCATCCGCCGGCTGTCAGGCAGCTCGGGATCTGGAGCCCCCAGTTGGCCTACGAGACTGGGCCATCGCCTGACATCAAGGCCCGCGCGAAGCGAACGCCAACCCAAAACCAGTCTCTCAGCCGGCTCGAGGACCGAAAAAGGGGGCTCGGGGCGTCGGGTTTGGGTGGCGGGGGGGCCCCCGGGGCGCACGCCGGCCCCCCCCCCCCCCAAAAACCCCAGAAGAGCGGCCCCCCCGGGGGCCCCCGCCCCCGTGGGGGGGGGGGGGGGGGGGGTGGGGGGGCCGGGCCCCCCCCCCCACCCCCCCCCCACGACCCCGAACCCCCAAACACCCCTTACATCAGCGCCCCGCTAGACGCCGGTGACTGGCGCCTGCCACACGAAAACCGAGCCCTTATCGTCCGGCCCGGCCGTCAGGCTCATGGAGCCGCCCAGAGCCTCGGCGCGCTGGGCCAGGTTGGCCAGCCCTTGGCCCCCGGGCCTGGCCTGGAGACCGGGACCGACGCCGTTGTCCCGAACCGCCGCCCGAACGCGCCCGTCGGCGACCTCGACCGCCACGTCGACGCGGGTGGCCTCGGCGTGGCGGACCACATTGGACAGGGCCTCCCGCAGGACGGCGAGAAGATGGGCGGCCACCAGGTCGTCGACCGTGGCGTCGATGGGCCCGTCGAGGCGCAGATGAGGTTCGAAGCCCAGGCTGGCGGCCACCTCGCTGGCCAACGTCAGGATCTCGGCTCGTAGACCTCGTCCGGTGACGCGGGGAGCCTGCAGGGCGAAGATGGTGGAGCGGATTTGACGGATGGTGTCGTCCAGATCGCCGACAGCTCTCTCCACCCGCTCCGCCGCCTCGGCAGGAGTGATGGATCGCAGCGTTCCTTGCAGGGAAAGGCCGGTGGCGAACAGGCGCTGGATGACGGTGTCGTGCAGGTCGGCGGCGATGCGTTCCCGGTCCTCGACCAGGGTCAGGTCCCGGACCCGGGCGTGCAGCCGGGCGTTCTCGATGGCGACGCCCGCGGCTCGGGCCAGGGCGATGGCGAGGCCTTCGTCCTCGTCGGAGAACTCGCTGGCAGACTGTTTCTCGGTCAGGTAGAGATTTCCGAAGACCGCGCCGCGAACGGAGACGGGCACCCCGAGAAAGGACCGCATCGGAGGGTGGTGGGGGGGGAAACCGTAGCTCTCAGGGTGGCGGGTGAGATCAGGTAGCCGCAAAGGGCGAGCGTCGATGATCAGCATCCCGAGGATGCCGTGCCCTTCGGGAAGCTTCCCGATGGCGGCGACGTCCTCGGGCGGGATGCCGACGTTGACGAACTCCGATAGGTAGTCGCCCCGCTCGGAGAGGACACCCAGCGCGCCGTAGCCGGCGCCGATGAGCTCGACGGCGGCTTCGACGATATGGCTCAGCACGTGCGGAAGGGACAGGTCGGAGTTGATGCCCAGCACGGCGTCGAGCAGCTTGCGGAGGCGGTCCGGATCGTGGACCCGGGACAGTGGGCTCATATCCCGGCAGTCGTCGTCGACACGCTGACATAGTGTCTCACCGGGGGCGCGAACGGTAGGTCCTGGTCTGCGAGCATGAGTTCATGGTGAGTAGCGAAACCCCGTCTCGGCCCTTGGCCGGTGACGAGCTGAAACTGATCGATGGCTATTGGCGGGCCGCGAACTACCTGTCCGTCGGCCAGATCTACCTGCTGGACAATCCGCTGCTCGCCGAGCCTCTTGCTCCAGAGCACGTCAAGCCCCGGCTGCTCGGCCACTGGGGTACTACGCCCGGTCTCAACCTGATCTACGCCCACCTCAACCGGGTGATCCGGGCCCGGGACCTCAACGTGATCTTCATCTGCGGGCCCGGCCATGGTGGGCCGGGGATGGTGGCCAACACCTACCTGGAGGGCACCTACAGCGAGATCTACTCCGACATCTCCCGGGACTCCGACGGGATGCGCCGGCTGTTTCGCCAGTTCTCGTTCCCGGGGGGCATCCCCAGCCACGCCGCGCCCGAGACGCCCGGATCCATCCACGAGGGCGGCGAGCTCGGCTATGCCCTGGCCCACGCCTTCGGGGCCGCGTTCGACAACCCGGACCTCATCGTGGCGACCGTGGTCGGTGACGGCGAGGCGGAGACCGGGCCCTTGGCTGCCAGCTGGCACTGCAACAAGTTCCTCAACCCGACCCGCGACGGGGCTGTCCTACCCATCTTGCATCTCAACGGATACAAGATCGCCAACCCGACGCTGCTGGCCCGCATCCCGGAGGACGAGCTGGCCAGCATGCTGCGTGGCTTCGGGTGGGACCCGCACTTCGTGACCGGCGATGATCCCGCTGTCGTCCACCAGGCGCTCGCCGGGACCCTCGACCACGTGCTGGACGAAGTCGGGGCCATCCAACAGGACGCCCGCCACCAAGGCCCGAATCCGCGGCCGGCGTGGCCGATGATCGTGTTGCGGACCCCGAAGGGCTGGACCGGACCGAAGGTGGTCGACGGCCATCCTGCCGAAGGGTCATGGCGGTCCCATCAGGTGCCCCTGGCCGACACCCGGGCCAACCCGGATCACCTTCGCCAGCTGGAAGAGTGGCTCCACAGCTATCGGCCCGAGGAGCTGTTCGATGCGTCCGGTCGCCTCCGCCCGGACCTGGCCGCGCTCGCCCCCGACGGTCTTCGGCGGATGGGCGCCAACCCCCATGCCAACGGCGGCCTGCTCCTTCACGATCTACGGCTGCCGGATTTCCGGACCTATGCCGTGGCCGTCGACAAGCCCGGGACCGAGACCGGTGAGGCCACCCGGGTTTTGGGCACCTTCCTGCGGGACGTGATGGCAGCCAACTCGGATGCGGCCAACTTTCGGGTGTTCGGGCCGGACGAGACGGCGTCGAACCGACTCGATGCCCTTTTCGAAGTGACCGGCCGGACCTGGATGGGCGAGACGCGCCTTGACGACGACGAGTACCTCAGCCCGGACGGCCGGGTCACCGAGGTCCTCTCGGAGCACCTGTGCCAGGGCATGCTCGAGGGTTATCTGCTCACTGGCCGGCATGGCGTGTTCTCCTGTTACGAGGCGTTCGTCCACATCGTGGATTCGATGTTCAACCAGCACGCCAAGTGGTTGAAGACCACGCGCAGTCTTGCCTGGCGCCGCCCCATCGCCTCGTTCAACTACCTGCTGACCTCGCACGTGTGGCGCCAGGACCACAACGGCCTGTCGCATCAGGACCCCGGCTTCATCGACCACGTGGTCAACAAGAAAGCCGACACCATCCGCGTCTACCTGCCGCCCGACACCAATTGTCTGCTGTCGGTGGCGGACCACTGCCTGCGGTCCCGCCACTACGTCAATGTGATCGTCGCCGGCAAGCAGCCGACCCTGCAGTTCCTCGACATCGACGACGCAGTGGTGCACTGCACCAAGGGGTTGGGAATCTGGGAATGGGCCAGCACCGACCAGGAAGGCGAGCCCGATGTGGTCCTGGGTTGCGCCGGCGACGTGCCGACGCTGGAGGTGCTGGGGGCAGCCGACCTGCTGCGCCAGTACTGCCGGGACCTCAAAGTACGGGTGGTCAACGTCGTCGACCTGATGACCCTGCAGCCCAGCACGGAGCATCCGCACGGCATCTCCGACGCGGAGTTCGACTCGCTCTTTACCGTCGACAAGCCGGTGATCTTCGCGTATCACGGATATCCGTGGCTGATCCACCGGCTTACCTACCGGCGGCACAATCATCCCAACATCCACGTGCGGGGCTACAAGGAGGAAGGGACCACCACCACCCCCTTCGACATGACCGTGATGAACGACATGGACCGCTACCACCTGGTCATCGATGTCATTGACCGCGTCCCTAGCCTCGGCCGCTCGGCCGCCTACCTCCGCCAGCATATGAACGACCGGCTGGTCCGCCAGTGGAACTACACGAAGGAGTACGGCGAGGACCCACCCGAGATCCGGAACTGGATCTGGCCTCATTGACCGGTCGACACCGGAACGGGTGACGTGCGCGTCCTGGTGGTCAACGCCGGCTCCCTGAGCGTAAAGCTACGGGTCGTCGACGAGCGCGACCAGGTGGTCGCTGGCACCGACCTGGGACCACCCGATGATCGCCTTGCCGCCCAGCTGGGTGATTTCGTGGCCCCGCTGGCTGGGGAAATTGATGTGGCGGGACACCGGGTGGTGCACGGCGGCCCTCGTTACACCAACGCGGTGCTGATCGACGACGCCACTCGGACCGACCTGGCGGGTCTCCTCGAGTTGGCTCCCCTCCACAACCCGCCGGCGCTGGCGGCGATCGACGCAGTCCGGGCCATTCTGCCGGGCGTCCCCTCGGTCGCTTGCTTTGACACCGCCTTCCATGCCGGTCTGTCGTCCGATGCCGCGGCCTACGCCGTCCCGGCCGAGTGGGTGACCCGGTGGGGGATCCGTCGATACGGCTTTCACGGTCTCAGTTGCGCGTGGGCCACTCGTCGCACCGCTGAGCTTCTGAGCCAACCCGCCGACGAGCTGCGGACGGTCATCTGCCATCTCGGCGGCGGCGCGTCGGTCAGCGCGGTCGTCGGCGGGCGTTCGGTAGACACCTCCATGGGTTTCACTCCGATGGAGGGCTTGGTGATGGCCACCCGGTGCGGCGACCTCGACCCCGGGGTCCTCCTGTGGGTCCTTCAGCACGGGCTGACCGTCTCGGAGGCCAACGACGCGCTCGAGCACCGCTCCGGTCTTCTGGGCCTCGCCGGCGGGAGCAGCAGCGACATGCGCCGGCTGCTGGCGGGGCGCGCCGACGGCGACGAACTGGCCGGCCGGGCCATCGGGGTGTATGTCCACCGCCTGCGGGCCAAGATCGCAGCCATGGTTGCGGCTATGCAAGGGGCGGACGTATTGGTCTTCACCGGTGGGGTGGGTGAGCACTCGGCGCCCATCCGAGCCGAGGCTTGCGGTGGCCTGGCCTGGCTCGGTGCCGTCATCGACGCGAGCACCAACGACGCCGTGGGGGACGCTGACGTCGAAATTTCCGCGGTTGGGGCTGCGGTCAGGACGATCGTGGTGCACGCCCGGGAGGACCTTCAGGTAGCACGCGAGTGTCGCACCGTGCTCGGCCTCTAGGCGGTTGTCCTCAGATCCGGATCACGGCGGCGCCGTTGACCCGGTCGTGGGAGAGGTCGGACAGGGCCCGATCGGCGTCGTCCAGCGGGTAGGGCGTGGTGGTGGGGCGGAGGCCGATGCGATCGGCGAGGGCCAGGAACTCGTCCCCGTCCGCGCGGGTGTTGGCCGTCACGCTGCACAAGGTCCGTTCCTGAAATAGGTGGTCCTGATAGTTGAGGCTCGGGATGTCGCTCAGGTAGATGCCGGCCACCGCCAGGGTGCCGCCGCGGTCGAGGGCGGCCAACGCGACCGGGACGAGGGTCCCGACCGGGGCGAAGAGTATGGCGGCGTCGAGCGGCTCGGGCGGAGGATCGAAGGCGTCGCCGGCTGAGGCGGCCCCCAGCCGGAGGGCCATGGCGCGAGCCTCGGGCGACCGGGTGAGCACGTGCACGGTGGCGCCCTCGGCCAGGGCCACCTGGGCCGTGAGGTGAGCCGAGGCACCGAACCCGTAGATCCCAAGTCGCCCGCCGGCGGGGAGCCGGGACCGCCGTAGAGCCCGGTAGCCGATGATCCCCGCGCAGAGCAGCGGAGCGGCCGACTCGTCGTCGAAGCTGTCGGGAAGGGGATAGACGAAGTGCTCGTTAGCGACCACGTACTCGGCGAAGCCGCCGTCGATGTCCCAGCCGGTGAAACGGGGATAGAGGCAGAGGTTCTCTCGGCCCTGGCGGCAGTAGGGGCATTTTCCGCACGAGGAGGCCAACCAAGCCACGCCGACCCGTTGACCCACGGAGAGCCGGTCGCAGCCAGGTCCGAGCGTCTCGACGTGGCCGACCGCCTCGTGACCGGGCACGGCGCGCTCGCGGTGCGGGCGCAGGTCGCCCTCGGCCAGGTGCAGATCGGTGCGGCATACGCCGCACACCGCAACCTTGACGCGCACCTGACCGGGGCCCGGCTCGGGGACAGGTCGCTCGACCAGCCGGAGGGGATGAGAGTCGATCGGGCCGGGCGTGACGATCTCCCACGCCTTCATGCCCCTGGCGGTCATGGTTGCCGGCGCCACATCTCGTCCTCTTTCTATCTCGCTCCCGGATCTACCGGTAAAATGGAGGCCGGGCGGCATAGCGATCCTCCTTTTTCCCTCCATGACCTCCATCACCACACCAGTCGAACGCAGCGCGGCGCGGCCATCCGTCGAGGCGGCCCGGCGGCGCACGTTCGCCATCATCAGCCACCCGGACGCCGGCAAGACCACCCTTACTGAGAAGTTTCTTCTCTACGCCGGCGCCGTGCAGGAGGCCGGGGCGGTACGGGCCCGGGCCGGGCGGCGGCGGGCCGCTTCCGACTGGATGGCGCTAGAGCAGGAGCGGGGGATATCGATCAGCTCGACGGTGTTGCAGTTTCCCTACCGGGGGTGCACGGTCAACCTGCTCGACACTCCAGGCCACCGCGACTTCTCCGAGGACACCTACCGAGTCCTGACCGCCGCCGACGCCGCCGTCATGGTCCTCGACGTGGCCAAGGGCATCGAGGCGCAAACCCTCAAACTGTTCGAGGTGTGCCACGCCCGGCGGCTGCCGGTCCTCACGTTCCTCAACAAGTGCGACCGGCCCGGCCGTTCCCCGCTGGCGCTGCTCGACGAGATCGAGCAGCAGATCGGCCTGGTGCCGACTCCGGTGACCTGGCCGGTCGGCGAGCCGGGCGACTTTGCCGGCGTGATCGACCGGCGAGATGGGGCGTTCATCGGGTTCGGGAGGTCGCCCCGAGGAACGCGGGGCGGGGCGGGGACGGCGCCGGAGCGGGCCCTGACGGCGGCCGAGGCGGCCGAGGAGTTCGGCGACCGGTGGGCGAAGGCGGTCGAGGAAGGCGCGCTGCTCGACGCGGTCGGCGCCACCCTCGATGTCGAGAGCTTTTTGGCCGGCCGGACCAGCCCGCTGTTCGTGGGCTCGGCCCTGACCAACTTCGGGGTCCGTCACCTGCTCGACGCGGTGATCGACCTGGCGCCGGGGCCGTCCGAGGTAGCCGACTCGGCCGGCGAGCTACGAGGGCTGGACACCCCGTTCTCGGGGTTCGTTTTCAAGGTCCAGGCCAACATGAACCCGGCCCACCGCGACCACGTGGCGTTCGTGCGGGTCTGCTCGGGGCAGTTCGAGCGGGGCATGGTCCTGACCCACGCCACGACCGGCCGCCCGTTCGCGACCAAGTACGCGTCATCGATGTTCGGCGCCGAGCGGGACACGATCGACGAGGCCTGGCCCGGTGACGTGATCGGGTTGGTCAATGCCACCGGTCTCCGGGTCGGCGACAGCCTCTACCAGGGGCCCGCCGGCGGTGCCTCGGCCGTGACCTATCCCGCCATCCCGGCCTTCCCGCCGGAACTGATAGCCACCGCCCACCCGCGTGACCTGTCCCGTTCCAAGCAGTTCAAGCGGGGGCTGGCCCAACTCGAACAGGAGGGCGTCGTGCAGATCCTGCGCCGTCCTGGCGACGATCCGACGCCGGTGCTGGCGGCCGTCGGCGCCATGCAGTTCGAGGTGCTCGTTCACCGCATGGCCAACGAGTTCGGGGCCGCGGTCGAGCTCAGCGGGCCTCACGAGCGGACGGTGCGGCGCACCGACGCCGCTACCGCGGCGTCGCTCCAGGTGCTCGGCGGCGTCGAGGTACTCCGGCGGGGCGACGGCGTGTTGCTGGCGTCGTTCCAGAGCCCCTACTGGTTGGCCCGGGTGGCGGCGGACCATCCCGACTGGACACTGGAACAGATCGTCAACACCTGAGACCGGCCGGCCCGGCGTCGGCCCGGCGTCGGCCCGACCTCGGCGTGACCTCGGCGTGGCGTCGGCGTGGCGTCGGCGTGGCGTCGGCGTGGCGTCGGCGTGGCGTCGGCGTGGCGTCGGCGTGGCGTCGGCGTGGCGTTGGCCGGCGGGTGCGAGCCGACTACTGCGGGTGGATGGCGGCCAACATCCGTTCGGTTAGGGCGGACCACTGGTCCGGGTCCGGATCGGGGAGGCCGGCGACGGCGAGATGGGTGAAGCCCACGCCCAGCGACAAGCAGAACCGGGCCAGCACCTTGGCGTCCCACTCGGGAGCCACGTCGCCGTCGCTCTTGGCCCGCTCCATCATGCGGGCCAGCTCGGCTTGCATGGCGGTCAGGGCCTGGGCGACCCGCGCCCCCACGTCGGGATCGCGGCGGGCCGCCGCGAACATCTCTATGAAGAGCCGGCGCTCCGTCTCGTCCGGATCGGCGATCATGAGCCGGGCCATCAGTAACAAGCGGTCGGCCGCACTGAGTCCTTTGCTGCGGGCCGTCTCCATATCCGCGACCACGCCGGCTGAGCTCCGCTCGATGGTCTTGAGCAGCAACTCGGCCTTGTCCCGGAAGTTGGCGTAGATCGCCCCGGTGGTCAGGCCGGCCCGGCGGGCCACCTCGGCAACCGTCGTGCCCTCGTAGCCGCGCTCGCAGAACACTTCGGCGGCGGCGTCGAGCAGGCGTTCTCGGGTCGTGGTGTCCACGGCCGAAGTGGGTTCGTAGGGCGGAACCACTACTTCGGATCCTATTCCGGAAACGAGGCTGGCCGACGACCCGAATAGTCATTATTATCGCTGGTAACCGTATAGATACCGAAGGAGCCAAGCGTGACTGCCACCGACCCCCGCCTAGCTGGCCGTGACGTGATCGACCCTCGCATCCACAACGCTGACGACATCGTCATCGAGCGCAGCGACGTTGACGAGGTCCTGCACACCATCCACCAGGAGAGTGACGTCCTCTTCACCTGGGACTACGAGCGCAGCCGGCCGGCGCTGGTGAAGCTCTACGAGAAGGCCAAGCGGTCGCAATGGAACGCCACGACCGACCTCCCCTGGGACACCGAGGTCGACAACGAGAAGCTGGCCGCCGAGCTGACGGCCAGCATCGCCCGCTTCGACATCATGCACGAGGCCCACGACTCCCCGACGGCCCACTGGGCCGAGAAGGAGTGGCAACAGTTTGCGATCGAGACGCAGACGTGGACGCTTTCACAGTTCCTGCACGGCGAGCAGGGGGCGCTGATCTGCACCGGCCTCATTACCGCCACCGTGCCGTGGATCGACGCCAAGTACTACGCAGCCACGCAGGTGATGGACGAGGCGCGCCATGTCGAGGTGTTCGGTCGGTACATCGAGGAGAAGATGGGCGGCGCCTACCCCGTCAACCCCCAGCTCAAGCGGCTCCTCGACGACATCATCAATGACAGCCGCTGGGACATCACCTACCTGGGCATGCAGATCATGGTCGAAGGGCTGGCCCTGGCGGCCTTCGGGTTTATGCACATGCTCACCAACGAGCCGCTGCTCAAGAAGCTGCTCCGCTACGTCATGAGCGACGAGGCCCGTCACGTGGCGTTCGGGGTCCTCTCCTTGCAGGAGCAGTACGCCGGCCTGAGCGCGGGGGAGATCAAGGAGCGCCAGGAGTTCTGCTACGAGGCGGCGGTCCAGCTGCGGAACCGGTTCTTCGCTCAGGACGTGTGGGAGAGGTTGGGGGTGGATCCCAAGGCGGTGGTGCGTTTTCTCCAGGAGCACCCGGACCCGATGGAAGAGATGTTCCAAGCCATGCTCTTCTCCAAGATCGTGCCGAACGTCAAGAAGCTGGGTCTGCTCGACGCCGGTGATGGCTGGTTGCGGGACCGTTTTACCGAGCTGGGGATCATCCAGTTCGAAAACAACGTGGACACGTCAGAGGAGTACCAGACCTTCGACGCCATCGCCGCCGACTTGGGGTTGGGCCTGGCTCAGCCCTCCTAGGGCCGGGCCAACGGAGGTATCTGGGACGGGACGGGCGTCGCGCTGTACGCCGGCCGGCCGGCCGGCCGGCCGGTCGGCGGCGGTCGTCCGGCCGGACGGTCGACCTGTCCGACCACTCATGTAGTTTCAACCATTTTTATGCTATATTCGTAAAGGTTCTTGGGGAATCTCCGCATCTTTGTAACCCAGAGAGCGCCAAAGGGTCGCCTGGCCTACCAAGAACGTCAATCGGTACAAAGAACGGTCCGACCATCCAGCCCTGCCCTAGTCTCGGTGCGTACGTCCCCTGGGGTACCGTCGGCAGCTACACGGGCCTGCTCGTCCTAGCCCTTGCAGTCTCCGGCTGGCTGTCGACTGGGGCGTTCGGTGCGTTCCAGCGGGGCCTCGAAGACCTAAAGCCTCTCTTAGAGCACGGCGGGGTCCACCTTGACGATGGCCAGGGTGAAGCCGTCGTAGCCCTTCGACCCCACGGTCTGGATGGTGGTGGCCGTGACCCGGCGGTCCGTCGCCAGTACCTCGTGGAGCCGGCGGACGCCGACCACTTCGGGTTTCTCCCCGCTCTCGTCTACGAGGGCACCGTTTCGCACCACGTTGTCGACGACGATCACGGTGCCTGGCTTGGAGAGGGTGACGGACCACTCGAAGTAGTCGGGGATGTTGGCCTTGTCGGCGTCGATGAAGACGAAATCGAACGGTCCCTCCCCGTCGTCCACCATCTTCGGCAGGGTGTCGAGGGCGGCCCCCACCCGCACCTCGGCGACGGAGTCCACGCCGGCGGCGGCCAGGTTGCGCCGGGCCACCTCGGCGTGGTGGGGATTGACCTCCAGGCTGATGAGCCGGCCCTTCGCCGGCAGAGCCCGCGCCATCCAGATGGTGCTGTACCCGCCGAGTGTTCCGATCTCCAGGATGTGGTGGGCGTCCCGGATCTCCACCAACACGGCCAGCAACTTGCCTTGCGGCGGCGAGACGGAGATGGGCGGCAGGCCGGCGGCCGCGCTGGCGGCCAGAGCGCCCTCCAGGGCGTCGTCGGGGGTTACCAGCAGGTTGGTGACGTATTCGTCGACGGCGGTCCAAAGTTGTGGGTCGGGCATCGAGCGCTCCTGTTCGTCGGGTTGTCGGCCGGCGGGCGGCGGGTGGTTGGCGGCGGGTGGTTGGAAGTGGGTGCTTGGCGGTGGGTGCTTGGCGGTGGGTGGTTGGCGGTGGTGGCAGGCGGCTGGAACGGTCAGAAGTCGTCAACGGGGCCGGCGTAGCTGGTGGCCGTCTAACCGTAGATCCCCGAGGCAGCCGCCGACTTCGTCTTCCACGGCCGCCGGCCGCCGGCCGCCCGGCGCCGACCCCGCCGGCCCCCGACCCCGCTGGCCCCGCCCGCCAGGCCCCGCTGACCCCGCCCGGCAGACTCCGACAATGCGCTATCATGTTGGACGGCCACCCGGCCGGTCCTAGCGCGCACAATGCGCCCCGCGGAGCGCCGGAGTTCGAGAGTCGAGAGGTTAGGTTGCCCACAATCGCGCAGCTGGTCCGGAAGGGCCGCGAACACAAGACGGTCAAGACCAAGACGCCGGCCCTGCGCGGCGCCCCCCAGCGGCGCGGTGTCTGCACCCGCGTGTACACCACGACCCCCAAGAAGCCGAACTCGGCCCTGCGAAAAGTCGCCCGCGTCCGCCTGACCAGTGGCGTCGAGGTGACCGCGTACATTCCCGGCGTCGGCCACAACCTGCAGGAGCACTCCATCGTCCTTGTCCGCGGCGGGCGAGTCAAGGACCTCCCCGGAGTCCGCTACAAGATCATCCGCGGCACCCTGGACACCTCCGGTGTGCGCGATCGCAAGCAGGCGCGCAGTCGCTACGGCGCCAAGCGTTCGTGAGAGAGGGTTGACGCACCATGCCTCGTAAAGGACCTGCCCCTCGGCGCGACCTGGTCCCGGACCCGATCTACCGGTCCGTGCTGGTCACCCAGATCGTCAACAAAGTGCTCGAGCGCGGCAAGCGCAGTCTGGCTGAGCGCGTCGTCTATGACGCTCTCGAACAGATCAAGGAGCGTAGCGACGGTGACCCCGTCGCCGTGCTCAAGCGCGCCATCGAGAACACCAAGCCCCAGCTCGAGGTCAAGAGCCGGCGAGTCGGGGGCGCCACCTACCAGGTACCGGTCGAGGTCCGCCCCCGCCGGGCCGCCACCCTGTCGATCCGCTGGCTCGTCGGCTATTCCAAGCAGC
>Ga0302325_10001851_pt1 | contig 52944 bp, 45 predicted proteins | sample Palsa_T0_2_FD_201948 | JGI IMG/M metagenome (GOLD analysis project Ga0302325, IMG submission 201948) | Peat permafrost microbial communities from Stordalen Mire near Abisko, Sweden - Palsa_T0_2 | ecosystem: Environmental > Terrestrial > Soil > Palsa > Peat permafrost | place: Sweden: Abisko...
CAGGAACGCGAGGGTCACCTCGTCGAGGATGACCTTCTCGCCGTGCGCCTTTCGCACGGCGCGCATTTGGTAGATGAACTCAGGCATGCCCTCAAGGGTAGGGGCAGCGAGGGCCCGGTTCGGACGCTCAGCGCCACCAGCACGCCGCGCACGCCCGTGAGCTCGCCAACGGCGCCCGGGCCAGCCGCCGATCGTCCCGGTAAGCGATCCCGGTAAGCGATCCCGGCTGACCGGCCCGCACGGCAGGCCGGCCAGCCGCACTCAGTACGCCCGCCTAGAAGGGCACGGATACCGGACCCGGCTCCTGCGCCAGCGCGGCGATCGCGCTCTCATCGAAGATGTCGTCGCCTGCGTGCCCGCCGCCGTCAGCACCGTCGGCACCGTCGGCACCGTCGTAACCCGCCGGACTGCCGCCGGCGCCGGTGATGACCGGCTCGCCGTCGGCTCCATCGGAACCAGGTTCCGCCATGCCGCCGGCCGCTCGCATGCCCTCGTCACCGGGCAGGCCGCCTGCCGTGAATCCGGCCGCGAGCTGATCGGCGGCGGTCTCCCCCGGTGCCCGCCGGGTGCGCTGGAAGTTAGCCACGCCCCGGGACAGGTCATGGCCGACGGACCCCGCGTCCACCTCGACCGCCGTCCGCTCCACCCCGTTCTTGTCTTCGTAGGAACGCACCGACAAGCGTCCCTTCACGACCACGGGATCACCCTTGCGGATGCACATGGCCACGTTGTCCGCCAGCTTGCGCCAGCAGAGCACGGTGACATACGACGTGTTCCCGTCCGCCCACTCGCCGGTCCCACGGTCGAGGCGGCGGGGAGTCCAGGCCACCCGCATCCACACCATCGACGTGCCGCCGGCCGTTGTCCGGAATCTGGGCTGGGTGGCCACGTATCCCGTCAGGCTCAACTGCGCCTCATTGAACATCATGCCGATCCTCCGAGTTCTGCTGGCGGCAGGGCGCGGTCGCGTCCTCCCGAGTTCTGCCGGCGGCAGGGCGCCGTCGCGTCCTCCCGAGTTCCGCCGGCGGCACGGCGCCGTCGCGTCCTCCCGGCGGCAGGGCGCCGTCGCGCTCACACGCCGGCGCCGGCGGCACCGCGCCGCCTGGCTTGTCACCAAGGTCGCCGGCCGGGCGGGATGCCGTGCAAGCCGGCCGCATCCTGTGGACAGCCGCTCTCGGCACTCGGATCTGTGGACAGCGAAATTCCGGTCAGGCTCGCGATGTGGCATCATTCGCCGGATCGTTCGCCGGATCGTTCGCTGGCTCGGTCGCCGCCACCCGGCGGCGAACGCGATCAGGCCGCGACGAGTTCCGACGGCTCGGCGATTACGTCCACCAGCGCGCCATTGCGCAGCACGGTGATGGCCATGGGCCGGCCGATCGCCTCGGCGAACATCAGCCGCTGCAGATCCTGCGCGGCGCTGACCGGATGGTCGGCGGCGGTCAGCAGCAGGTCCCCTGTGCGCAGGCCGGCCCGGGCGGCCGGGCCGTCAGGAACCACCTCGGCGACCCGCAGCCCGCTCGCGCGCCCGAAGCGCTCCCGCAGCTGCGCGCTGAGCGGCGCCGGGACCGTTACCAGCCCCAGGTAAGCGCGCCTGACCCGGCCGTCCCGCATGAGCGCGGCGATGATCCGCCTGCTGGTCGCGTTGACGGGCACGGCCAGCCCGAGCCCGACTCCCGCCACGGCCGTATTGATCCCCACCACGCGGGCATGCGCGTCCGCGAGCGCCCCGCCTGAGTTTCCCGGGTTGAGCGCCGCGTCGGTCTGGATCACGTCCTCGACCAGCCGGGCCGCCGCGCCGCTGCGAGTCGGCAGCGACCGGCCGAGCGCGCTGACCACGCCGGCGGTGACCGAGCCCGTCAGCCCGAGCGGGCTGCCGACGGCCACCACCAGCTGGCCGACGACGAGCTGATCCGCCTCACCGAGCTCGGCGGGCGGTGGTGTCGGCCCGCTCGCCCGGACGACGGCCAGGTCGGAGAGCAAGTCCGCGCCGACGACCGTGAACGACGCGCTCGTGCCGTCATCGAACAGCGCCATCCCGCCCTGGGCCCGGCCCACGACATGAGCGTTCGTCAGCAGGAACCCGTCACCGGTGTAGACGACCGCCGAGCCGAGGCTCTCCCCGCTGGCGCGCGCGCCCGCCCGCGGCACCCGCAGGCTGGCTACCTTCGGCCTGAGCGCGGCCGCCACCGCCGTGACGATCTGCGAATATCCGTCGAGGGGCGATTCAGCTGCCATGTCGTCCTCCAGCGCTCTGGATTACAACATTACAACCAAAAGTGAACGCGGCCGTTCAGGGCTGGCCGCCTGCGACGCGCAGCTCGCGGCGGAACCGGTCGTACTCGAGCAGTTCGTGCTGCACGGCCAGGACGACCATCTCACTGGCCACCATGGCTATCCGGGAGCGCATGGCTGCCTCGACGCGCTCGTGCTCACGGCCGGCGGCTACCCGGACCAGGTTCATGCAGCCGGATGCCGTCAGCCAGCCAAGAAGCAGGATCGCCGCGATCATGAGGCCGATCCAGGGCAGCAGCGAGACGTCGTCGAACAACCGGGACGGGACATGGCTCGCGGCGTTAAACACGCCGAACACCACGATCACCGCCATCCAGGCCACGCCCACGATGACGCAGCCGAGCAGCAGCCCCTGCCAGGCCCCGACGAGCCGCCACCAGCCATCGATCTTGTTCTCGGCCGGCAGCGAGTCCCCGATCGCGGCGCCAAGCGCGCCGGGAATCTCCGCATCCGCGGAGCGCGCGGCGGACCGGACTGTCTGGGACCAGGGCACCGGAAGCGGCTGGCCAACCTGGTCGGCCACCGCGGTGAGGGCGGTGTCGATCTCCGCCTGCTGCGCGCCGGACGGCCCGGTCGTCACCTCCCGCAGCTCGTCCCAGAGCTTGCCGAGCCGGACCTTCCTGGCCGGGTCGTGGCCCGTGACGCGCTCGGCCAGCCAGCCAAACGGCCAGCCGACGTAGTCCATCGCCCGCAGCTCGCGCGCGGTCTGCAGGGACTCGCCGACGGCCGACACGCCCGCCGCCCGCGAGAACGCCTCGACCAGCAGCTCCGCCGTGTCCTCGGGCAGCACGTGCGCGGGCCCGGCCTCCGCCTCGCCGGTGAACTCGGCCGGATCCCCGGCGTAGGGGACAAACCTGGCCACGATGGCGTCGACGTCCGCGGAAATCCGGGCAGTGGCGGCGCCGCGGGCGGACACCGTCTGGACGAGCAGCTTGCGCAGCTCGTCGATGCCGCCGCCGCTGAGTGCGGAGGTCACGAGCACCGGGACGTCCTGCAGGTGCTCGGACTCCAGCAGCCGGCGGAGATCACTGACGCAGTCCTCGACCTGTCCGGACGACAGCCGGTCCGCCTGGTTCAGCACGACCGCGATCACCTCGGAGTGACTCGCCAGCGGCACCAGGTAGCTGCGGTGCACGGCGGCGTCAGCGTATTTCTGCGGGTCGAGCACCCACACCATCAGGTCCGCTAGCCCGACCAGCCGGTCGACCTGTCCGGAGGCGCCTGCCAGCACCGAGTCGTGGTCGGGCAGGTCCAGCAGGATCAGGCCCGCCAGCGACTCCTCGCCGCGGTCCAGCGCGCTGGACCGCGCATAACGATGCCGGCGCGGGACGCCCAGCCAGTCGAGCAGGGATCCTGATCCCGCCACTCCCCAGACGCACGCGTGCGGATCCCTGGTCACCGGGCGGGTGACGCCGACGGCAGAGAAGTCCGCTCCCGCCAGCCGGTTGAAGAGCGAGGATTTCCCGCTGCCGGTGCCGCCGGCCAGCGCGACGACGGTATGCGCGGAGGACAGCCGCAGCCGCTGGCCGGCCTGGGCGAGCAGCTGCTCGGCGTCGCTGAGCAGTTTCTCGCTGAACCCATCGGGCCCGGATCTGGCGGCGGCCATCTCGACGAGCTGCGCCAGCGATGTCAGCCGGTCCGACAGGCTGGAGCCCGCCGTGCCGGATCCCGGCGTCACGGATCCCGGCTCGCCGGATGCCGCCGTGCCGGAGCCCGGCGTACCGGCGGGCGTTCCGTCCGCCGACACCCCGGATGCGGGCAGCAGGTCCGTCATCGCGCCGCCTCGAGGGCCAGGGTGATCTCGCGGAGGTGCTCGGCCGCGGCCTCATCGGGGACGCCCGCCGCGTCGACGATCTGGGAAAAGCGCAGCGCTTCCTCCTGCATGAGCAGGCCAATCCTGTGGTGCAGGTCGGCCCGGGCCCTGATTTCGAGTTCGCGCAGCGGACCCGCGCCGAACATGGATGTCAGCAGATGCCGCGGCACCATGCTGGTGCCCTCGCTCGCCGGATCACTGGCCGCCGGATCACTGGCCGCCGGATCACTGGCCGCCGGATCACTGGCCGCCGGATCACTGGCCGCCGGATCACTGGCCGACGTGTCACCGAGCAGCCCGATCGTCAGCACCAGCGCGAGCGGCTCCTCGTCGAACGACACGACCCGCGCGATCGAGCGCTTGGTCACGTTCTCCGCCTTCACCAGGCGCATCACGTGATCCTGCCACGCGCTGATCGCCTGGGACGTCCTCCTGGCCAGGTCAAGCGCCGACCGGCCGAGCGCGTCAGCGCCTCTCCCGCTGCCGGCGCCCAGGCCAGCGGCGGCCTTCCTGCTGCCGGAGTCCGGGCCCGCGCCGTTCCCTGACGCGCCGTCGCGGCCATCGGCCGGCCCGGGCGGCTGGCCGAAGGCCAGCCCGGCCTGGTCGGAGAAATCCAGCAGCCCGCTATCCTCGGCGGGGGCGGCAAGCCCGGCGAGCAGCGGGCCCCCGGCGGCGTGCTGCCGCCACCGGGACACCGCGTCCTCGGCGGCCCGGTCGGCGACCGCGGCGACGAGCGACTCCAGCCCCGTGCGCAGCGCGGTCTTGAGCGCGCCGGCCCGGGCTGACATGCGGCGCTTGCGAGGCCGGCTGGCCGTGCCGCCGACGCGGCGCACCTGAAGCATGCGGAGCAGGTCTCCGGTTCCGGTGAAATCCTGCCAGCGGGCGAGGATCTCACCGCGCAGCAGCGAGCCGTTCCTGGTGGCCTCGTCGATCCGGGCAAGTCCTGCCCCGTAGGCCTCGTCAGCCGCGGACCGCAGCTCGGCGCGGAGGGTGAGCTGGGCGTCGACCTGGCTGGCCAGCGCCGGAAGCCTGGTGCGGAAGGTATCAAGGACCCCGGACATCGTCTGGGTGAGAATGGCGACTCGCCGGTCCTCGCGCGCCGCGGTGTCCTCCAGCCATTCCCTGATCGGGCCGTACACCTCGGCCGGGAGCCTGCCGTCGGTGAGCACGGTCTCCGCGATCACGAAACGCCGGACATCACCGAGCCCGTTGGCCGCCAGCATCGCGTCGAAATGGGTCGTTAGCTGGACCGCCGACGCTGATGGAACTCTGGAGAGGACGATTCCCAGGGAAGCACCACGTTCTCTTGCGTGCTGGAGCAGTTCCCAGACAGCCGCGTCGGCGTATCGGGTCGCCGTGGTCATGAAAAGCCAGAGGTCAGACGCGTCGAGGAACTGATGCGCGAACGCCCGGTGCGCCTGCACGACGGAATCGATGTCGGGCGTGTCCAGCAGGGCGACGCCCTTGGGCATGCCCTCGCTCGACGCCAGCACGAGCAGCCCATCACGGCCGGGCATGGCCAGCCCCTGCTGGCGGACCCGGGGCAGGGTCGGCAGGAAGACGTTCTCCGCGAACCAGTCCACCTCGCCCGGGTGGCTGGCCAGCACCGGGCTGTTGGTCGTCGGCCGGCGGATGCCCGTGTTGCTGACCTGCTTCCCGACCAGGCTGTTCACCAGCGTTGACTTACCGGCACCGGTCGATCCGACCAGCGCGACGAGTACCGGGGACCCGGACTCGCGCAGCCGCGGCAGCAGGTAGTCGTCGATCTGGCTCAGCAGCTTGAGCCGCTCTGCCTTTGCCTCCTGAACTCCAGGCGCCTGCAGGAACAGCGGGGCATCGAGGATGCGGCGCCGTGCCTGCAGCAGCGCCGACTCCAGCCGCCCCGCGTCGACGCGGCTCGCTCCCCCGCTGAGCCGCGGCGCCGGTCCCCTGGCCGCAGCCACGCCGGGCGGCCGGCCGGCGGCTGACCTCCCGCCGGCGGCGGCGGGCCCCCCGCCGGCGGCTGACGCCCCTCCGGCGGCGGGCACAGCGACATCAGGCATCGCCGCGTCACCCCGCACGTCACCCGCGTCGGCGCCCGGGGGCGCCGACGCTGCCTGCGGGCTCTTCCGTTCCATCATGCCGCCCGGCCTCCAGGCACCGGCAAGCTGCTGGTCACTGCGCCGGCCTCCGCAGTAGATCATTACCCCACTCGGGGCCATTACCATGCACCCGGCTCGCCACGGGCAGGAACACGCCGCCCGGCGCCCCATTTGCCGGGTTGCCACGGAGTTCGGCTATCTGCGCCGCGATCGTCACGACCTCGCCCACCACCACGACCGCCGGGGGCCGGATGCCCGCCTCGGCGGCATCGTGGGCGACGGTATCCAGTTGTGAGGTGATTTCGCGCTGCGTAGGCAGGGTACCGTCCGTGACGACCGACACGGGGCTCTTCGGATCGCGACCGTGACGAATCAGCTCGGCAGCGATGACCCGCAGGTGCTCGGTCGCCATCAGCAGCACAAGCGTGGCCGCGGACGAGCCGAGGGCGGCCCAGTCGACCGTGGATCGGCTGTCACCCGGTGCGACGTGCGCCGAGATGACATGGAATTCCTGGACAACGCCGCGGTGCGTTAACGGCACTCCGGCGACCGCGGGCACGGCGATCGCGCTGGACACGCCGGGGACCACGGTGACGGGCACGCCGGCCCGCAGGCAGGCCAGCACTTCCTCGGCGCCGCGGCCGAACACGAAGGGATCGCCGCCCTTGAGCCGCACGACGAAGCGGCCGGCGGCCGCGCGGGAGATGAGCACGGAGTTGATGTACTCCTGGGCCATGGCCCGGCCGCGCGGAATCTTGGCGGCGTCGATCACCTCGACGTCGGGCGGCAGTTCCGCCAGCAGCGATTGCGGGGCCAGCCGGTCGGCCACGACCACGTCCGCCTCGGCGAGCAGCGCGCGGCCGCGCACTGTTATCAGCCCCGGATCCCCGGGTCCGCCGCCGACCAGCGCCACTGCGCCGCCGCGGCGGCGGACCCTGCGGGCCCCGACGGCGCCGGAGGTCAGCGCGCCGATCAGCGCGTCCCTGATCCTGGCGCTGCGCCGCGGGTCACCGCTCAGTACCCCGACCCGCACGTCACCGGCCTCTCCCGACGCCGGGGTCAGGGCCCGGGAGGCAGCGGCGTCATCAGCCCGGACGCACCAGATGCCCGCCGCGTCGGCGTCCGCGGCCACCGCGGCGTTTACCCCGGGATCGTCGGTGCAGGCGCAGACCAGCCAGGCCCCCGCGCAATCGCCGCCGGCGTACTCGCGAGCAGTCCAGCGCAGCCGGCCGGCGGCGGCGAGATCCTCCAGGACGGGGCTGAGCCCGGGAGATACGATGACCACCTCGGCGCCGGAGTCCAGCAGGGCGGGTACGCGCCGGGCGGCCACCGCGCCGCCGCCGGCGATCAGCACGCGGCGGCCAGCCAGGCGCAGCGCCAGCAGATAAGGCGCTCCATCGGTGGCGACCACGAGAGTCCGCGCTCCTTCAGCTCATGCCATGCGTTTCCGGCCGGCCAGGCAGCTTCCGTTCTCAAGAAGTTCCGTTCTATCTGAACAAGTTAATGCGCTTTGTCCGTTACGCCAGCCGAATCGGATGCCGCGACGTCGCGCGGCGGCCGGACCGCGCTCGACGCGATCGGGAGCAAGCAGCGCCCCGGTTCCCACGCCAAGCCTAAGCTCCAGATCGACGGGCGGCCTGAGGGCCTAGGTGACTGAGGGTAGCGGCATGCCCGGGCCCGGCCGAACGGTGCCCGGCGATGCTGCACTCCACCGGGCCGGCTACCAGCGCCACCGCCGCCAAAGCGCCGCCGGCCGGGCGCCAGCGCCGCCGATCACGCCGTCCAGGATCAGCGGAATCCGCCGGGCTTCGCCCCGCTGGCCCCGGCCCGGTCCGGCCCCGCCCCGCCTGCCTCGCCCCGATCCGCAGCGGCGCGGGCCAGCGCGTCGAGCGCCGCGGCGGCCACCGCCGGGCCGCCTTTCTCGGAGATGTTGGTCAGCGCGCGCAGCCCGCTGGCCCGCAGCGCGTCCTTCGCTGCCGCCGCGCCGACGAACCCGGCCGGCATCCCGATGACGAACGCAGGCTCTACCTCCCTGGACAGGATCTCCTCCAGCGCCGTCGGCGCGCAGCCCACGACCCACACCGCGCCCGGTCCCACCTCGCCGAACGCCAGCCGCACGGCGGCCGCGGCCGTGGTGATATTCGCCGTGCGGGCGAGTCGCTGGGTCAGCGGCTCGCGGATCTTGCAGACGACCGGGCAGGCGGTGATCCCGGCCGCGACCGTCGCGGCGTCGGCGACCACCGCGGCGCCATCGGCCAGCGCGTCCACGGCCGCGGTCAGCGCTTCCTCATCGCAGACGAGGTCCGTGGCGTAGTCAAAATCGGCGCTGGCATGGATGATCCGCTCGGTCACGTCACGACTCAGCTTGGGCAGCCGGGAAAGATCTATGCGAGAACGGAGAATCCGGTAGGACTCTGCCTCGATCGGATCCACACCGTCGGGCGTCGCCGAAGACCAGGTCACCATGTCATCACCCAGGGGGATCCTCCGCACGTCCCGTCGGCCTAACAGCATGGCACAACCAGGGCTTCGGGACTGGTGCAGGCCGCTCCGCCGCTACACTGGCGACGCGTAACCGGGACAAGGACTCCGGTCCGGTACCAGATACGCGCGGCGCGGCACAGCCAGGCGCTCGCGCCAGCGGCTGGCCTGGCAGTCCTTGCCGGTCAACCGGCGGGCGCCAGCATGCAGGCGCCGCGCCCTGAAAGCTCAGCGACTCGATAAGGCGCGGCGCGGCTGACTTAGTTATGGGCAGGCCCGGCGCGGCTGGCGGTCATCCGACAACAGACGTGAATTCTGCCAACTGACGTGAATGGAGCATCGATGGCGGATGAGATTCGTTCCCGTGTCCTGGTGACCGGCGGATCCGGATTCATCGGGCGGCGGCTCGTCCGCGCGCTGGTGCGCTCCGGCGCCGAGGTGACGGTCGCGGACCTGCGGGCGTTCCCCGACGAGGGGGTGCAGTCGGTCGTCGGTGACCTGTGCGACCCGTCGGTCATCGAGGCAGCGGTGCGCCCGGGGACTGATGTGATCATCCATCTGGCGGCGGTGACGCGGGTGCTGCTGTCGATCGAGAATCCGGCCGGCACGCACGCGCTCAACGTGGACGCGACGGCGGCCCTGCTGGAGCGGGCCCGGATCACCGGCGTCGGCGCCTTCGTGCTCGCCTCGACCAACGCGGTGACCGGCGATGTCGGGCTCGCCACCATCACCGAGCAGATTCCGCTCCGCCCGCTCACGCCGTACGGGGCGACGAAGGCAGCGGGCGAGATGCTGCTCGGCGCGTACGCGGCCTGCTACGGGATGACTGGCTGCGCGCTCCGGTTCTCCAACGTCTACGGTCCCGGGATGGCGGAAAAGGACAGCTTCGTGCCGCGGCTCATGCGTGCTGCCAGGGACGGCACGGGGGTGCAGGTCTACGGTGACGGCACCCAGGTGCGCGACCTCGTGCACGTCGATGACATCGTGGCCGGCGTCCTCGCGGCGCTGCGGGCGGGCTTCACCGGGCCGCTCATACTCGGCGCAGGCGAGTCGGTCACGGTCAACGAGATCGTGGCGGCGGCGCGCAGCGTGACCGGCGCGGACATACCCGTCGACAACGTCCCCGCGAAACCGGGCGAGATGCCCGCCGTCATCATCGACATCTCCGCGGCCAGGGCGCTCGGGTACTCCCCGGCGCATGACCTCAAGTCGGGCCTGGCCACGGTCTGGCCGGAGTTCTCGGGGGCGGCGAAGTGACGACCAGGGACGCCCGCGACGCGGCCATTGATGACAATGTGATCCGCGCCTTCGCCGATCAGTACGGGGCCAGGGCGACGCAGCTGCCGCCGGTGGCCATCGTGATCGCCGCCTACAACGAGGAGGGCGCGATCGGCCCGGTCACCGAGGCGCTGCCGGGAAGCGTCTGCGGGCTAGCGGTAGCGAAGATCGTCGTGTCAGACGGCGCCGTGGACGCGACCGTCAAGGAGGCGGCGGCGGCCGGCGCGCTGGTCTGCGACGTGCCGGTCAACCGCGGCCAGGGCGCCGCGCTGCGGCTGGGCTACCGGCTCGCCCGCGAGGGCGGCGCGCAGTACATCGTCACGACGGACGCCGACGGCCAGTACAACCCGGCCGAGATCGAGCGGCTGCTGCAGCCCATCCTGGACGGCGAGGCCGATTTCGTTACCGGCTCCCGGCGGCTCGGCAGCGAGGAGACCAGGGACCCGGTCCGCAGGCTGGGGGTCCGGGTGTTCGCGCTGACGATCAGCGCGCTGACCGGGCAGCGGATCAGCGACACGACGTTCGGCCTGCGGGCGATGCGCGCCGAGGTCACCGGCGCCGTGGTGCTGGCGCAGCCGCAGTACCAGGCCGCTGAGCTGCTGATCGGCGTCATCACGCATGGCTACCGGGTGGCCGAGCGCCCGGCCACGATTCACCGGCGGCAGGTCGGCAAGAGCAAGAAGGGCAACAACATCTTCTACGGCCTGCGCTTCGCCGGGGTGATCGGCCGGACCTGGTGGCGCGAGCGTCAGCGCCGCGGGCCCGGCCCGGCGGGCCGGTCGGCGGCGAGCACCAGCGGCACGGACGCGTCCTGACCGGCGTGCGCCGGCTGGCCGAGAGCCGCTGGCCCGGCGAGCGGGGCGGGCGGTGCCGCTGAGCCGCGATTCGCGAACAGCACGTAGTGGAAGATGACGAACCTGGCGACGAAGGTCACGCAGTTGGCCAGCAAGTAGGACCCCTGGACCAGGGCGATCCGGTCCAGGGTGTGCAGGTGCATCGACACTGCCCAGATATGGGAGTAATGCGTGACCAGGCCCAGAACGAGCCACGCGCCGACCGACACGGCCCAGAAGGGGATGGTCTCCTTCAGCACGCTGGGCCGGCCCTTACGGCGCCAGGCCCAGCGGCTGAGCACGTAGCTGATCGCCGCGCCGGCCATCGAGGCCACGACGCCGGAAACCCCGGCGCTCACGTGCAGGACCTCTATCATGACCACGAGCATGACCTGGCTCGTTATCACCGCGGCAATCGAGACCGGCACAAAACGCATGAACTGGGTGCCCGTCTTGGTGCGGAGCCGACGCCGCAAAGGCATGGGAAGCTTGCGCCACGCGGATGTCGCGATCCTGGGTCGTGCCAGAGCCATGGGTGTCCTCGTCGAAGCGGCCTTGATGGAAAAGATCAGGTCTTACCGTACGCAACCCGCGCCTGCCCGGTTGGCGAATTCTCGCTTTGCCTGGCCACCTGGTGTGGCGCCGGCCGCGGCAGCGCGGCAGCGCCGCCGCAGTCCGGCACGAGCCCTTGAGATGCTGGCAGCGGCAGTGTTGCTACCGGCCATCCTAGGCGAACTCCAGCAGGAACCGCGGACGGACACGGCGGGAGCGAGGCATTCGATCCCGTTACCCGACATGGCCGCCGAGATCGAGGGGGCCGCTCCACAGCCGCGCACTCGCCTGCGCGGCGTACCACAGATGACCGCGCCGCCCGCGCCAGAACACCTGGCTTTCCCCGCCGTTGCCGACGGTGCCGAAGGGCCCGGCGCGAACTCGCCCCATGTTCAGGCTGAACGGCCTTAGCCAGCCCGTCCCCGGCTGGCGGAGCACCTCCCAGAGCCGGCCGTCGGTGCCCTTCCAGAAGACGTGCACCCGCCCCCTGGACGACATCAGCGGGAACGGGGCCGAGGCGAGCAGCCCGCTCAGCTCCCGGGGCCCGGCCCAGCGGTGGCCGGGCGCGAGTGACGCCGACCACAGCCGGTCATTGCCCAGCCCGCGCCAGAACACGCCGATCGCGCCGTCGCCGCGGGCGGTGGCCTGCGGAGCGCCGCCGAGCGGCCCCATGCCGAGGCTGCGCGGCCGGGTCCAGCTTCGCCCTGGCCTGCGGATCACATGCCAGAGCGCGCCATCGGATCCCGTCCAGAAGACCTGCACCGTGCCCGGGCTCGATTCGGCAGGCGACGGGTCCGAGGCGAGGCTGCCGCGCAGGTCCTGCGGGCCCTTCCAGCCCTTGCCGGGGCTGAACTGGCCGTGCCAGAGGTGATCGTCGGCTGATCCCCTCCAGAACACGTCGACAACGCCGTTCGGCTGCGCGACCGCCACCGGCGGGCTGCCGATCTCGCCCATCCGGCTGACCTGCCGGGGCGCCGACCATGCTCCGGCCACCTTGCGGGTTACCTCCCAGAGCATGCGATCGGTGCCCTCGTAGAGGACGTCAAGCGCACCGGGGACGCCAGAGACCACGGTCGGCTGGGCAGCGAGCGTGCCGCCCAGGTCCACCGGCGCCGTCCCGCCCGCGGCGGAGACGTTCCCCTGGTACCACAGATGACCGTCGGCGCCCCGGTAGAATGCGTCGACGCCGTCGCCCGCGACGGCCGCCGCGCGCGACGCCTGGCGAGTGCCGCCAGGCGTGGGCAGCCGCACATTGAGAAAGTCCTTATCGATGTTGAGCGTGCGCCCGCCGTGCCGTTGGGTGACATTTCCGGCGTACTGGTGGAGCCGGCGGTGACCGGTCCACTCCCCCCGGGGGATCGCCCTGTCCCTGGTGTTCACGGATCCGTTCCATAGGGCGTCGTATATCACGTCTGGCATCTTGTAACGGCGGCTATTGAAATGCCGTGATAGATCCCTGATTCCTGAATCGGAGCTGCTGTAAATGCCGGACTTGTACCCCAGCCTGTGCAGCCTTCGTGTCCAGGCGGACAGGAAGCGAAGGACCCTCTTGGCTTTTCTGTGCCGGTATGCCTCCATGTCGTAGTAGAGCGGAGTTCGCGGCCCGAAGCCAAGCTTCCTGGCATCGTCCACCGCGTCATCGGCCGCCCGCTTGCCCTGGTGGTGTGGCGCGTGCAGCTCGCCGAAGGCCGCCTGCGGGCCGACGTACAGGGGAAAGAAGTGCCATCCGGCGGCGGCCTGTCTCCTGACCCACAGCGGGCTGAGGTTCCGCTGGCCGCAGCCGCGGTCGGAGCCGCCGATGTAGATGCCGATCGCGCGGTACGTCGAGTGCCTGCGCCACGCGCGCATGACCGACCGGCTCGGCGCCGTGCACGTGTCGAAGCCCCGGCCCTGGAAGTTCGCGATGTTCGCCGGCAGCGCGGGCGGGCTCACCCGCGGGAAGCTGGCTATGCGCGAGCTCTGCAGCGCCAGCGGGTTCGCCGGACGGCCCGCCGCACTGCCATCGCCGGCCGCCGGCAGCCGCTTCGGGTGCGGGACCCTGATGACCGGTGCGGGCAGATTTGCGCTGGCCAGGACCCGGTAGATCTGGGTCGGGTCAGTGTCGAAGGTCGCAGTGAGCCGGATCCGCGGGGCGGTCACCGTGATCTGGCGTGCGACCGGATCCTCCACCGACCAGCGCCGTGTCCGTCGCCCGGCGGGCGCCACCTCGAATGCCTGCGTGGTGCCGATCAGCGAGCTGGGACAGTCCTGGTTGCCACCTGCCGCACCCAGGTAGACGACATGCTCGTCGAACCGGACGCAGGTGTGCGGCCGGCCCGCGAGGCTGATCACCGGCCAGGCGCGCGGCACCTCGAACGTGTATCCCCGGTACGAGACCTGCTTGTGCCCCGGATCCTTGAGCCCTGAATCACTGCGCACTGAATCACTGCGTACTGGATTGCCGCGCACCGGATGGCCGCGGCCCGGATCGGCGCTCGCGGCTGCGCGGCTGCTGGCGACGGGCACGGCGAGCGCCGCCACGATGGAGCCGATGGCGAGCGCGTACCCGCACCGCCTGAGCCGCGGCAGCTGGTCTGCGAGCATGCCCGGATACCGCCTTCTCGTCTGGCCCGGAAGCCGCGAGACCGCGTGCGCTCTCCCCGCCGGCATTTCCGTGCTATCCGTCCGGCTACCCGCAGACTCACCTGACCGCATTCGGGGATTCATCTGACCACGGGCGAGTCCGGGCGGAATTATTGCGGCTATTCATTCCTCAAAGCAGGCTAGTTGCTATCGATCCGGCAGCCTCGGCGACTCGCCGGGGCTGCCGGCGAGTATCGCAATTCAGGCCAAGCAAATGATGCCCGATATGATTTCGAAACTTGATATCCGGATATAGCCTGCCGCGAGGCAATAAATTACTGCCGCGAGGCAATAGGTCAGCCAGGAAGGCGCAATCAATTGAGCTGATTCATGCGCTAATGGTGGCGAATGCCGGCGCGCGGCGGAAGCCGGAGCCCGGCGGAAGCCGGCGCGCCGCGGCCTCAGGCCCAGCCGGCCATCGGGAAGCCGCTGAGCAGTTCGCTTACCTCGCCGGCGATCTGCTCGATCGAGGACTCGTCCTCCTTGACCGCCGCGGTGATCGCGTCGTCCATCCAGGCGGCGACGCGGGGCATGTGCTCCTCCGTCAGGCCGCGGGTGGTGATCGACGGGGTGCCGATCCGGATCCCGGACGGATCGAACGGCTTGCGCGGGTCGAACGGCACCGTGTTGTAGTTCACCTCGATGCCTGCCCGGTCAAGCGCCTTCGCGGCCGGCTTGCCGGCGATGCCGCGGGAGGTCAGGTCGATCAGGATCAGGTGGTTGTCGGTGCCGCCGGAGACCAGGCTGTAGCCCAGGTCGAGCAGCGCGGCCGCGAGGGCCTTCGCGTTGGCCACGATCTGATGCGCGTAAGCGCGGAACTCGGGCTGGGCGGCCTCGTGCAGCGCGACCGCGATCGCCGCCGTGGTGTGGTTGTGCGGACCGCCCTGCAGGCCGGGGAAGACCGCCTTGTCCAGCGCCGAGGCGTGCTCAGCGGTCGACATGATCATCGCTCCGCGCGGGCCGCGGAGCGTCTTGTGCGTGGTCGTGGTGATGACGGCCGCATGACCGACGGGACTGGGATGCGCTCCGCCGGCCACCAGTCCCGAGATGTGCGCGATGTCGGCCACCAGGATGGCGCCGGTCTCCGCGGCGATCTCCGCGAACGCCGGGAAATCGATCGTCCGGGGAATGGCCGTACCGCCGCAGAAGATCACCTTGGGCCGCTCACGGCGGGCCAGGTCCCGCACCTCGTCGAAATCCACCCGGCCGGTGTCCGCCCGCACCCCGTACTGAACGGACCGGAACCACTTGCCGGTGGCCGACACCGGCCAGCCGTGCGTCAGGTGCCCGCCCATCGGCAGGGCCATCCCCATCATGGTCTCGCCCGGCTGCAGGAAGGCCAGGTAGACGGCGAGGTTGGCCGGCGAGCCCGAGTACGGCTGGACGTTGGCGTGCTCGACGCCGAAGATGGCCTCGGCGCGCTGGACCGCGAGCCTCTCGATCGGGTCGATGAACTGCTGCCCCTCGTAGTACCGGCGGCCCGCGTACCCTTCCGAGTACTTGTTGGTCAGGACCGTGCCGGCGGCCTCCAGGACGGCGAGCGAGACGTAGTTCTCCGACGGGATCAGCCGGATCTTCTCGGATTGCCGCCTGGCCTCGTTCTCGATCAGCCCGGCGATCTCCGGGTCGGTGCTGGCCACATGCGGGATAGGCGGCTGGTGCATGGCGACCTCCTGGAGCATGACGGTACATACGGCACGACGGCGCGCGGCAACGTCGGCCGATGCCCGCGCCAGGTTCCTATCCCCATCATGCCGAACGGCACCTGCGGCGTACACGCCCGGGACGGGCCAGCCGCCCGCCAGGCGGTGGCGGAACCAGGCACGCCCAGCTGCGGGAAGGCACCTGCTGGATGCGCCGGGTCTCCGGGCGGTTTCCTATGCCAGCGTGAGGTCGGTCTCCGGAAAATCGTCACCGACGAACAGCAGGGGCTCGTCTGCCAGCCGCGCGACCGCGTAGGTCAGGCAGTCTCCGAAGTTCAGCCGGGCCTTGTGCCGGCCCCTGCCGAACCGCAGATAGGCGTCGACGGCTTCGCGCCAGTGCTCCTCACCAAACGGGATCTCCACGATGCCGAACTCGCCAAGCAGGCGGATGACAAGGTCACGCGAGTCCAGGCCGAGCCTCGACGCCAGCAGCAGCCCCGTCTCGGCGAGGGTCGGCGTGCCGATTCCCGCCGACGGCGCGCCTGCCAGCTTGGCGATGAGTTCCTGGTGCCCGGGCTCACGGAAGGTGATGGCGACGAGCGCCGAGCTGTCGACGATCACACGCCCTCCGGGCCGTAGCCAAGGATTTCGTCCTCCTCGCCCCTGCTGAGGTGGCGGCCGAGCTGGTCTTCCGGTATCCGGGGCCAAACCTCACGCTCCAGGAACCGCAGCGCGTGTCCCGCCCGGTCGCCGGGGCTGATCCGGTAGGCGAGACGCTGACGTCGCTCCGCGAGCGCACGGCGGATGGCTTCGGTCTTGGACTCCCCCGTCATGCGCGCCACCTCGGTTGCGAGTCGCTCGACCTCTTCGTTCTTAATGTTAAGAGCCACGTCCCGGATGTTACACCAAATTTCTACCATGGTGTAACGAACTGACGGGCATCCTCCGGGCCGGGCACGGCCTCAGCGCGGAGGATCCGGCCCGTCCCGGCGTGCGGATCCGCCACGCTGATCAGTAAGTTGCGAGCAGCAGGGAGTTGCGAATCGGGGGCGGCATGCGGGTCGGGCAGATCGTCATCGACGTGGCGCCGCTGCGGGAGAGCCGCGATTTCCGCTGGCTGTTCGCCGGACGGATGGCGTCGATGGTCGGCAACGCGCTGGCGACCGCCGCGGCGAACTGGCAGGTCTACGGGCTGACCCACTCCTCGCTCGAGGTTGGCCTGGTCAGCCTGGCCGACAGCGCCGGGATGCTGGTCGGCCTGATGGCCGGCGGCGTGCTGGCCGACCGTCATGACCGGCGCAAGCTGCTCACCGTCGTCCGGATACCGCAGGCGCTGCTTGCCGCGATGCTGATGCTGAACAGCCTGCTCCCGCACCCGGCACTGTGGCCGATCTACGCGATCGCCCTGGCGATCGGCCTGACGGCCGGGCTCAGCGCCCCGGCGTCGACGGCGGCGCTGCCCGCCCTGGTCGGCCCGGGGCAGCTGGCGGCGGCTGCCGCATTGGGCTCGATGAGCGGGCAGCTGGCGAACCTCGGCGGCCCCGCGCTGGCCGGGGCGCTGATCGCCGGCCCCGGCCTGGCCGTGTGCTATGCCATCGACGCGGCCGGCTTCGCCGTCTTCGGCATCGCCGTCCACTTCGTCCGCCCGCTGCCGCCCGCTCCGGGTGGCCAGCGGCCGGGGCTGCAGGCGCTGGCCGACGGGTTCCGGTACGTACGGCAAAACGGCGTCATCGGCGGCATGCTGCTCATCGACACCAGCGCGATGATCTTCGGGATGCCGTCCGGTCTGTTCCCCGCGCTGGCGAGCGAGCACTTTCACGGCGGGCCGGCCACCTTCGGTCTGCTGGCTGCGGCGCCGGCCGCAGGCGCCATCATCGGCGCGGCCGCCAGCGGCTGGACGAGCCACGTGCGGCGGCCGGGCCTGGTGGTGATCGGGGCGGGCACGCTGTGGGGTGCCGCCATCGTCGGCTTCGGCCTGGCCGGCAGCCTGGCCCTGGGACTTGCGTTCCTCGCGCTGGCCGGAATGAGCGACCTGATCTCCGAGGTGCTGCGGAACGCCCTGCTGCAGCACTACACGCCCGACCAGCTGCGCGGCAGGGTGAGCAGCCTGTACCTGGCGCAGGTCAACAGCGCCCCGGCGCTCGGCAACGTCGAGGCTGGCGGGGTCGCCCAGCTGTTCACGCTGACCACCTCCGTCGTCAGCGGCGGCCTCGCCTGCGTCGCCGGCGCCCTGCTGCTCGGCGCCATGATCCCGGCGCTACGGCACGCCACGCTGCGCCCGCTGCCCCCTGGCGCGGTTCCCGGGGCCGATCCCGCCGCCGAAGCCGCCGCCGGGTCGGTCGGCAGCCGGAGGGACGGAACTCGCCGGTGTCCCCGCCGGAACGCTAGCCGCGGGCGAGGCTCCGGTAGATCCCGGTGAGCGCCCACCAGGTCGGCCACCGCGCCACCGCGCCACCGCGCCGCTGCGGCAGCTGTAGCCGCCGCAGGTGCCGAATTCACCCGGAGAGCGTCCAGCGCACGACCTCGGTCATGCACAATTATCCTCGGGCGCCTGTAGCTCAGATGGACAGAGCAGCTGCCTTCTAAGCAGCCGGCCGCAGGTTCGAGTCCTGCCAGGCGCGCCACAGACGGGAGCTCACAGCCACTGGCGGCATGGCGGCCGGCCTGCGGCATGGCCTGAGGAGGGGAATTGAAAGGTTCCGGTGATCCCGGCAATGGCCCTCCCACTGCGACGCGACCCCGCACGGCGATCGGCGCCGGGCCGGTCGGCGTGGCCGGGATCCTGATACTCGGGCTCCTTCTCGCCGGCGCCTCGCTGCTCGCCTTGTACAGCTTGTGGAGGTTCTGGCCGGCCGCGCCGTCAGCCGCCGGAATCTCCCCGGCGACAGCGCGATTCAGCTATTTTGGCTGGCACCTCTCGCTGCCGGGGTACCAGCAGTTCTTTGTCATCGCGGCCATAGCCGGCGCCCTGGGCGGGCTGCTGCATAGCCTCCGGTCGCTGTCGTCCTATGTCGGCGAGCGGTATCTGTTCCGCAGCTGGCTCCTGTACTACGCGCTGCTGCCCGTGGTGGGCGCCATCCTGGCCACCCTTGTGTACGTCTTGCTGCGGGCGGGGCTGCTGCCCGGCGAGACGGCGTCCAGTCAGCCGAACCCGTACGGGATCGCCGCGATCGCGGGACTGGTAGGCCTCTTCTCCGGACAGGCCGCCGAGAAGCTGGAAGCCGTCTTTGATCTCATCTTCACCAAGACTGGCGACGTCTTCGAGTCGGTCCGATCGCTCCCGGAAATCGCGCTGCCGGCGATCACCGGCTTGGACCCAGGTCAGGGCGGGCCGGGAACGCCGGTCACGATCAGCGGCAATGACCTGGCCTCCGTGACGGGCGTGATGTTTGGCGGCGCGGACGCTGCCTCGTTCACGATTAACTCGTCGCGTCAGGTAACGGCCGTGGTCCCCGCCGGTGCCGTGACCGGTGCCATTACCCTGCGCGCGGGCCAGCACGAGGTGACGAGCGAGCGGGAGTTCACCGTCACCGCGTAGGCCAGGGCCGCGGCGCACCCAACCGGGCCGGCCTCCTTGTACTGTGCAGACCATGGACGACTCACCGGAGCCTGACGCCGGATCAGAGCGGCGCCCGCCCCGTCGCGGCCGGATGGTGGCGGCCGGCCTGCTCGCCGTCGCCGTCGTCGGCGGCGTGACCATCTGGGGCGTGAGCCATCCTGGGTCCTATGGCACCTCCCGCGACGGCTGCGTGACCGTCAGCATGCCGAGTTCCACCGGCGGGGCACTCATGCACGGCTGCGGGGCCACTGCCCGGGCCATGTGCCGCGAGGCGTTCGCCGGCCATGGCAAGCTCGCGCTGGCCACGCAGCCGCAGTGCCGCCTGGCCGGCCTGGCGCCCCGGCCGCCAGCCACCCACTCCGGCGGCTGACGCCAGCCGGGATCAGCGCCCCGGGCCCGAGGTCAAGGCCCGGGCCGGGGCTAGTGACCGCTGTCCGCCGCGGGCGCGCCCGGATGGCAGCGCGCCCCGGCAGGCGGCGGCACGTCGAGCGTCGGGTTCGCGCCGAAGAAGCCGGACGGCCGCAGGCTGAACCCGCACCGGGCGACGGGCATCACGGGCCAGTCCTCCGGCCGCGGGAAATGAGTCGGCCCGAAGGTATGCCACAGCACGATGTCCGCGCCGTCGATGTCGCGGTCGCCGGCGATGAACCGCGGGATGCCCGCTCCGCCCGGATGCTGGTTCACGAAGTCGCCCGCGGGATAACGATGCGACGGGTCGTACCGGGTGACCCACAGGTGGTTGGTGGCGAACCCGGCCCTGGCGCGCAGCGAGGACCCTTGGGCGGCGAGCAGCACCGGCGCGGCCTCCGGGTACAGGGTGAACCCGGTGGGCTGGCCAAGCCGGTTCGTCGCCTCGGAACTGAGCACGCGCCAGGCCCGGCCGCGTTCCGGCGCGGCCCGCCGTCCCGCCTCGGACTCGCGGGAGAGCCGCGTCACCGTCTGGACGAGCGCATTGCCGTACGGGTTCTCCGGGCCGGCGGGGCAGCCGCTCACGTCGATCTCCTCGACGGCGTTGGCCGCCCCGTCGACCGTCATATCGAGCCGCGCGCAGAACAGGTGCTGATGGGCCGGAGCGCCCAGGCCCGGCGCCACCTCCGTCGAATGCGGGTAGCCGTCGCCCGGGTAGGCGGACGTGAACAGCACCCCGGTCAGCTTCACCTCGCACTCGATGGTGCCGTCCAGGTAGAAGTACCAGTAGAAGCCGTAGTCGTAGTTGCCCACCGTGGTGAAGAACGAGATAACCAGGCGGCGCTGACGGCGGGACTGGGCGGATCCGCTGAAGATGTCGCTGTGCTTCCAGAGGATGCCGGAGTCCTCCTCGTGCACGCACACGGCGTTGCTGATCGTGCGCGGCTCGCCGTGATCATCGGTGACCGTGGCGTCCAGGTAGGCGATCTCGCCCAGGCAGTCGCAGCCCGCCTCCAGCGAGTTCGCCCACTTCCCGACCAGGTACTCGCCGGAGTCGAAGTACGTCTGCCAGTACCGGAACACCGGATCGCCGTAGGGCACCACCATCTCCGGGATGGATGCCCGGTAGATCACCGGGCGGCGCCGGCCATGGTCGTCAAGGCCGATCTGGTGCAGCGTCAGCCCCTCGCGGGCGTCAAAGCCGATCCGCAGCGACCAGCCCTGCCACTCCAGCGCGTTGCCGTCGAGCGTGAAGCTCGCCCCCTCCGGCTGGGTGATCTCGACCGGCCGCAGGGTGGTGCGGAACGGTCCCCGCACGACCGGGTCGTCGTAGTCGCCGGACTCCTGCGGCACCGGCAGGTCGAGCTCGTCGACCAGCCTGAAGACCCGCCGTTCGATCAGGTCGACGTACGCGGCCACGCCGTCCACCGGATGGGCCCAGGCCAGGTCGTGCTCACCGGCCTGGACGAACGCGAGCACCCGGACCATCCGGCGCGCCTGCTCGTCCGGGACGCCGAACGAGCCTGCCGTCAGCGGGCAGGCCCTGATCGCCCCGGTATCGGTCAGGCCCCGGCGCGCCATGGCGGCGCGCCAGCCCGGGTCGGCGCGCACGATCTCCTCGGCCAGCGCGAAGTCCTGGTCCAGGATCGGCACCCGGCCGTCGGTCAGCGGGTCCAGGGTGCGGCTCGCGATGACCTGGTTCTCGGTGAGCGACACGACGACATCGCTCGACTCGCCGGTGATGACGTCGATCAGGAACGCCCGCAGCCGGCGATCCGGCCGAGTGCCCGGGCCGCCGTTCGCGCTGGCCGGCGCGCCGGTGCCGTCCGCCGGGCCGGCCGAGTACGCCAGCACGTCATCCTTCGGCGGCTCCTCGAGCCCGTAGTAGGCGAACCTGGCCGACTCCGTCAGCAGCCCGGCCGCCGCCATGATGTCCCGGCCCGCCAGGAATTCGGCCGCGCTAGCCGGGTCAAGCGGATGCGCGGGATCCGAGCGGGACGCCTCGTCCGCGCGGACGGCGGTGTCGGTCATGGCAGGTCTCCCGTGGAGCGAAACGGAGCCCGGCGGCGGACGCGGATGCCGCCGCCGGGCCGGAGGGGTTATTCGTCGGCGACGATCGAGCCGACCCGGTCAGCCAGGCCGGGGTCGCGCTTGACCAGCCACATGGAGTAGATGACGGACACCACGATGACGCCCAGTGCGGCGAACGGGAACCAGTCGAAGGGCTGGGGCTGCGGCGGCTTGCACAGGTAGTAGACCGGGACGGCGATGGCGGCCATGCCGAGCACGGGCAGCACCACGTGCTTGATGACGTTGAACTCGGCCGGGCGGTACTTCCGGTAGTAGAACGGCAGGGCCAGGTTGGCCAGGAAGTACACGACCAGGATCAAGATCGTGCCCATCGTGCTGGAATCGATGAAGAAGTTCAGCGCGCTCAGGCTGTTGCCGTGCCCGCCGATCCAGTGGCCGAGGGCCCAGCCCAGGGTGATGACCCCGGCGATGCCGACAAAGATGATGATGGCGTTGACCGGTGTCCGGCGGACCGGGTGGACGTAGCCGATCCAGCCGGGCAGCAGGCCTTCGCGGCCGGCATTGAAGATCAGCCGGCACTGCGAGTTGACCGCGGCGATGAGCACGCCCAGGGTGGAGGTCAGCCCGGCCAGGTACGCGATGAAGGCCAGCCAGGCGGCCACACTGTGGGCGACGTAGATGAACGGGATGGCGGCGTTGGCGAGCGCCGTGGCGTTGTAGCGGAAGCCGGTGACGGTGGAGTAGGCCAGCAGCAGGTACGTGAACGCCATGAGGGCGATCGACGTGTACACGGCCCGAGGCACGTTGCGCCGGGGGTTGGTGGTCTCCTCGGCCAGCGCCGCCGAGTTCTCCCAGCCGATGAACAGGTAGATGCCCAGCGGGAAGGCGAGGGCCAGGCCGCTGAAACCGTTTTTGATGTGGCTGGGCTGGAACGGCACGGCGCTGAGGTGGCCGCCGTTCTTGATCAGCACGGCGATCGACACGACCAGCAGCACCACTATTTCGAAGGCGAAGAAGAAGCCGGCCAGCTTGGTCGACACGGCCACGCCGCGGAACATCATGAACATGGCGCCGGCGGTGAAGACGGCGGAGAAGATGATCCAGGGGATGCTCACCTTCAGGTAGAACTGGATCATCATCGACAGGAACCCGCCAGAGATGACCAGCACCGACGAGATCGCGATGATGTACCCGGCGCCGCACAGCAGCGCGGTGGTCACCGCGCTGGTGCCGCCGAACGTCTTGCCCACGAAGGTGATGAAGCCGCCGGTCGACGGGTGCGCCCGGGAGAACTGCGACAGCGTGTTGCCGAGCAGCGCGATGGCGACGATGGCGACGATCACGACCAGCGGCGAGGCGATGCCGGCCGCGATCACGATCCCCGCGAAGCCGAAGTAGAAGCTGTAGGCCGGGCCGATGTTCGCCATCGTCGAGGCAGAAATGTCCACCAGGCCGAGCGCGCCCCGGTTAAGCCGGTCCGCCGATTCCGGCGCCTTGGTCTCAGAGAACGGAACGGAACCCGCTTCGCTCATGTCCACTCCTGTCGTCGGCCGCCGCAGCGGCGGTACACCCTGAGGACCTTCTGCTGCGATCTTTCCTCTTTGGCCTGATCCTCGCCAGACCATCAACGTCACATCGGGATTAAGTTCGGGCTCGGCTGGGACTCAATATCGGCTGGGACTCAATAAAGGCCACGGCTGTGGCTCAGTAGGGGTAATGCGCGGGCCCCGGCGTCACGGTCAGCCAGCGCCGCTCGGTGAACTCCTCGATATTCGCGTCGCCGCCGGAGCGACCGCCGAGCCCGGACTGGCCGACCCCGCCAAAGGGGGCGAGGGCCTCGTCCTGCGGCGTGGCGTCATTGACGTGCACCATGCCGGCGCGAAGGCCCCTGGCAAGGCGGATGCCCCGGTACGGATCGCCGGTCAGGACCGAGTTCACCAGGCCGTAGGCGGTGTCGTTGGCGACGTCGAGCGCCTCCTGGTCATCGTCGACCACGAGGACGGGCGCGATCGGCGCGAAGATCTCCTCGTCCCACAGCCGCGTGCCGCGGCCCGCGCCGGTCACCACGGTCGGCCGGAAGAACGGCCCCTCGCTGGTGCCGCCGGCCGCGATCAGGGCGCCGGCCGCCACGGCATCGTCGAGCAGCTGCTGAGCGCGGGCCTGCTGCCGGGCGTTGATCATCGGGCCGAGCCCGACGTTCTCGGTCACCGTGTTGCCGACGGCAATGGCGTCGGCCCGTGCCGCGAGCCCGGCGATATAGGCGTCGGCGAGCCCTCGCTGGACGATATGGCGCCCTGCCGTGATGCACGTCTGGCCCTGGTAGTGGAAGCTCGACCAGGCGCCAATCATGGTGGCCTGCTCGAGGCCGGCGTCGTCGAGCACGATCAGCGCGTTGTTGCCGCCGAGCTCCAGCGAGACCTTCTTGAGCAGGCCGCCCGCGTCCCGCGCGATCTGGCGGCCGACATGAGTGGATCCGGTGAAATGAATCATCGAGATGTCCGGGTGCGTGACCAGCCGCTGGCCGGCCTCGACGTCGCCGGGCAGCACCTGCAGGATGCCCGGCGGCGCTCCGGCGGCGGCGAAGAGCTCGGCGATCGCCAGCCCGCCGCTGGCCGGGGTCTCCGGTGACGGCTTGATCAGCACCGCGTTGCCGAGTGCCAGGGCCGGCGCGATCACCCGCATGCCGAGGACCAGCGGGAAATTCCACGGGGTGATGGCGCCGACCAGCCCGACGGGGATCCGCTCGGAGAGCGAGAACCGGCCGGGGTGGCCGGAGGGGAGCACCTCGCCGATCGCGCGGGAGGCCAGGCCGGCCGCCTCCGTGAGCTCGCTCGTCGCGGCCGAGATCTCATAGTCCGCCTTGCCGCCGATCGAGCCGGTCTCGCGCATGATGAGCTCGCGGAACGACTTCGCCCGGCCGCCGAGCGCCGCGGCCACATCGCGCAGCAGGCCGGCCCGGTCCGCGTAGGTCCGCTCGCTCCACGCGCGCTGAGCTGTCTTCGCCGTCGCGACCGCGCTGTCGACGTCCGCCTCGGTGGCGAGCCCGGCCCGTGCGAAGATCTCGCCGGATGCCTTGTCCCGCACCCCGATCGTGCCGCCGCCCGCCGGGCGGCGGAATGCCCCGTCGGTGAACAGGCACTCCTGCCATTCCTGGTCGTGAGATCCCACGGCACGCTCCGAGTCGTCAGCGGATGGGCAAGCGCTTTCCCATTCAGTGGGAAAGTACTCTGCCCCCGCTGGCGCGCGCAAGGGACCGCCGGCAGGCATTGCCGTCAGCCGGGCGAGCGGGTCGTGCTCTCGCGCAGGATCACCTCGCCGGGTACCGGAATGACCCGGGGCCGGTCAGGGGCGGCCTCGGTGAGCACGAGACTGGCCGCCATCTCGCCCATCCTGGTCAGCGGCAGCCGGACAGTGGTGAGCGCCGGGTAGACATCGCTCGCGGTGACGATGTCATCGAAGCCGGCCAGCGCGACGTCGCCGGGGACCGAGTGACCGCCCGCCCGCAGCCGCGCGAGCGCGCCGATGGCCATCACGTCGGTCACGGCGAATACGCAGTCCGGCAGCTGGCTTCCGCTGGCCAGCACGGTACTCATGGCCTGGTAGCCGCCGTCACGGGTGAGCTCGCCATGGATGACGTCGCGCGGATCCAGCGACACGGACCAGGCCCGCAGGCCCGCCGTGAATCCCGCCAGCCGGTCGCGTGCGGTGAGCAAGCCGCGCGGGCCGGCCAGCACGGCGAAGCTGCGGTGGCCCTGGGCAACGAGCGCGCCGGCCAGGGCGGCGGCGGCCGCCGCGTTCTGCGGCGCGATCGTGTCGACGCCGAGCAGGTCCTGCCCGACGGTAACGACCCGGCCGCCCGAGCGCCTGAAAGCATCGATTTCGCCGCGCAGGCCCGCGCGGACCGCGGCGTCGTCGGACCTGCTGCCGATAAGTATCACGGCACGGGCGCGCTGCGCCCGCATGAGCGCGACGTACTCGCGCTCCCGCATCTCGCCACCGGACGTGCTGGACAGGCACACGAGCAGCTGGCGCGAGTAGGCGACCTCGATGAGCCCGGCAGCGATCGAGGAGAAGTACGGGTCTGCGATGTCATGCACAACGACGCCGATGGTGCTGCTCTGCCCGGTCGCGACCGCCCTGGCCTGGAGGTTGGCGGTGTATCCGAGCTCCGCCACGGCCAGCCGCACCCGGTCGATCATGTGCTGCCCGACCCGGCGCGGACCCTCGCTGACCACTCGTGAGGCGGTCGTCAGCGACACCCCGGCCCGGTCGGCCACGTCCTGCAGGGTCACGCGCCCGACGTCCGGTGTCCCGGCGTCCGGTGTCCCGGCGTCCGGTGTCCCGGCGTCCGGTGTCCCGGCGTCCGGGTGGCCGCGACGCCTGCGCCCGGGTCCAGCCTCCGTCACTGCGTCTCCCCCATCGTGACCCGGGACACCAGGGTCCGGCCGGCGCGTGCCGGGGCTTGACCCGGCTTTCCAGCCAAGCCTAGTCTTGGAAAGTGCTTTCCAAGGCTGGGCGGGTCAGCTCCGCGGACCGTGCCCGAGGAGTGATCCATGTCGCGCAAGGCGGTCCGCATCGCCATGAACGGCGTCACCGGCCGGATGGGCTACCGGCAGCACCTAGTCAGGTCGCTGCTGGCGATTCGCGACCAGGGCGGGGTACTGCTCGATGACGGAACGGCCATCTTCCCTGAGCCTGTGCTGGTCGGGCGCAGCGCGGAGCGGCTGCGCGAGATCGCCGAGCGGCATGGCATTAAGCGCTGGACGACCAGCCTGGACGAGGTACTCGGCGACCGGAGTATCGACATCTACTTCGACGCCCAGGTCACCAGCGCCCGCGAGCAGAGCCTGCGCGAGGCCATCGCGGCCGGCAAGCACGTCTACGCCGAGAAGCCTGCCGCAGGCTCGCTGGACGGCGCGCTGCGGCTCGCGCGCGCCGCGCGCGAGGCCGGGATCGTGCACGGCGTGGTGCAGGACAAGCTCTTCCTGCCGGGGATCATCAAGCTTCGCCGGCTTATTTCGGAGGGCTTCTTCGGCCGCGTTCTCTCGGCGCGGGTTGAGTTCGGCTACTGGGTATTCGAGGGCGATGGGGTCGCCTCGCAGCGACCCTCCTGGAACTACCGCGAGGACCGCGGCGGCGGCATCGTCCTCGACATGTTCCCGCACTGGCAGTACCTGCTTGCGGACCTCTTCGGCCCCATCGCGGCGATCTACGCGCGACGCGCGACGCACGTCCCGGTTCGCTGGGATGAGAGCGGCGCTCGCTACGACGTTACGGCGGAGGACGCCGCTTACGCGATTCTCGAATTCGACAGCGGGGCCGTCGCCTCCGTTAATTCCTCATGGGCGGTCCGCGTCAACCGCAGGGAACTGGTGGAGCTGCAGGTCGACGGCACTGAGGGCAGCGCGGTAGCCGGCCTGCGCGGCTGCGCGGTGCAGGACCGGGCGAGCACGCCGGTGCCGGTGTGGAACCCGGACCTGCCCGATCCGATCGACTACCTGGCGCAATGGACGGACGTGCCGGACGACGGGCCCTTCGACAACGGCTTCAAGGTCCAGTGGGAGCTGTTCCTCAGGCATGCGGTGGCCGGCGCTGCGTTCCCGTGGGATCTCGCCGAGGGCGCCAGGGGCGTCCAGCTGGCCGAGCTCGCCATGCTGTCATCGGCCGAGGGACGGCGCGTCGAAGTGACCCGGCTGGACGTGTGAGGTGACGGCGATATGCGCCGGACTGACCCCCCTGGACGTGTGAGGTGACGGCCAGCATCCGGCTGCCAGGGCGGGCCGGTCCCACCCGGGTTCCCGATCCCGGCTGGCCGCGCGGCCATCCGCCGCCCCGGTCACGGCGGGTCTACGCGGCGCCGCATGTCGCCGCGCTCGCCGACGGCAGCATCGACTGGCAGTCCACGCTGGACTTCCGCGATCACCTGTGGACGCACGGGTTCGCCGTCGCCGAGGCCATGGACACCGCACAGCGGGGCATGGGCCTGCCCTGGGATCAGGCGCGGGAGCTCATCAGCTACTCAGCCGAGCGGGCCGGCCGGCGCGGTGCCCTGATCGCCTGCGGCGCGGGTACCGATCAGCTGCCCGCCGGCGACGCGCACGCGCTCACGGCGGTTGCGCGCGCGTACGAGGAGCAGATGGAGCATGTCCAGTCGGCCGGCGCCCGGGTGATCCTGATGGCCAGCCGCGCACTGGCGGTGAGCGCCAGGACGAGTGGCGACTACCTGGATGTCTACGGCTACCTGATCAAGCAGGCCGAGCGGCCGGTGATCCTGCACTGGCTGGGCGAGGCCTTCGACCCGCTGCTGCGGGGCTACTGGGGCGCGGCCGGCTTCGACGCCGCCGCTGACACGGTGATCGAGCTGATCAGCCGATCGGGCGGGCACGTCGACGGCATCAAGCTGTCCGTCCTAGACGCGGGCCGCGAGGTCGCGCTGCGCCGCCGGCTGCCGGCCGGCGTCCGCCTCTACACGGGAGACGACTTCAACTATGCCGGCCTGATCAAGGGCGGACCGGAGGGGCACAGTGACGCGCTGCTCGGCGTGCTCGCCGCCATCACGGCGCCGGCCGCGGCTGCGCTGCAGGCGCTGGACGCCGGCGACGATGCCCGGTACGACGCGATCATGGCGCCGACCGTGCCGCTGAGCCGGGCCATCTTCGAGGAGCCGACGGCCAGTTACAAGGCCGGGATCGCCTTCCTCGCCTGGCTGAACGGCCTGCAGCCCCGTTATGCGATGCTCGCGAGATTCCAGGACCGGCGGCCCGCGACCCACCTGATCCGGGTGTTCGAGCTCGCGGCCGCGGCGGGCGCCCTGCTCGAGCCCGGCCTGGCGGTCGAGCGGATGAACCGCTACCTGGCCGGGGAATCCCGGCGGTGATCGGGGTCAGCCGCCTGTCGATGAACCAGGTCACGGTCAGCAGGCTGAGCCTCACGCAGACCCTTGATCTGTGCCTGGAGCACGAGATTCCCGGCGTGGGCCTATGGCGTGACCGTGTCGCCGAGCTCGGAATCGGCGAGTCAGCCGCCGCGGTCCGCCGTTCAGGGCTGCGGGTATCGAGCCTGTGCCGCGGCGGCTTCTTCACTCATGCCGACCCGGCCGCGCGCCGTGCCGCGCTGGCTGACAATCTCGCCGCCGTGGAAGAGGCGGCCGCGCTGCGGGCGGACACGCTCATCCTGGTGTCCGGCGGGCTAGTGCCGGGAACGCGCGACCTAGGCCTGGCCCGCCGCATGATCAGCGATGCCGTCGGCGAGCTAGTGCCCCGCGCGCGAGACCTCGGCGTCCGGCTGGGCATCGAGGCCCTGCACCCGATGTTCTGCGCCGACCGGTGCGTGCTCACGCGGCTGGCCGACGCGGTCGACCTCGCCATGCTCTTTCCGGCCGACACCGTCGGCGTGGTCGTCGACACGTACCACGTCTGGTGGGATTCGCGGATCGCCGCCGATATCGCCAGGGCGCGGGGGCGGATCGTGGCCTATCAGGTCTGCGACTGGGTCGTTCCGCTGCCCACTGACATGCTGCTCGGCCGCGGCCACCTGGGTGACGGAGTGATCGACTTCGGGCCGATATCGCAGCACGTGCTGGCGGCGGGCTACGACGGCTTCGTCGAGGTCGAGATCATGAATCAGGACATCTGGGACGCGCCAGCGAGCCAGACGGCGACGACGGTGAAGACCAGGTTCGCTGCACTGCTCGGCTGAGCGCCGGGCAGTGCAGCGGGACGGCATCCGCCCGCGCAGTCCGGCGCAGGCCGGACTCAGCCCAGGCGCAGGCTGCCGGCAGGCACGCGGCGCCCGCTGCCGGGCGCCGACTGCAGAGTCAGAGCTTGGTCAGCTTGGTGAATGGCGACGTGATCCGAGCCTGCTGCGGGCCGAAATCGACCAGCACGGCGATGTCGTCCTCCACGCCGATGACCATGCCGAGGCCGTAGCGGTCATGCGTTACCTGGTCATGCATCGCGAAGTGCTCGATGGGCCGGGGCGGGGGGCGGTTGTTGAAGGGACTACTGGGCAGATAGCGCCGGTACTGGGCGCGGGGAGGATTCATCACTTCCAGTATGCGCCCATATGGCCGCCCCGCGGGTCTCGAATCGCCAACGGCTAATGACCGGGCGGCAGATTCTCGGCGGCGAGCCCGGATTAGCCGCGCCGTAACCCGTCCGATGTGACATTCCACGGCATCTAACCCGCCCGGATTCACATTGCACGGGTTGCGACGGCGGGCATCACTCCCCGGCGCTGGCGGGCGCCGCCTGCTGGCGGCTGAAGGCCTGCCGGGAGATCGGATGATCCGGGCCGAGGATCAGCGGGGCATTGGCGCTCTCGGCCTGCGCTGCCTGCTGGGCGAGTTGCGAGCCCGGCGTCGTGTAAAGGACGTGCACGCTGGCGTCGCCGCTGCCGCGCTTGCTGACCGGCGCGACCGCTGCGGGGTTGCCCTCCGCGTCGGACACCCAGAGCTGGAAATCGTCGTACTTGAACAGCTGGATGTCGGCGATGGGGGTCGGATAGTGATGCACCCCGCCGGGCTCCGGGTCGGCTGTGCCCGGGGCATCCGCCGGCCCGCCTGCCGCGGCCGCGCCGGAGGGGGCTGCGCCGGTCGATCCGGCTGCCGCGGCCGATCCATCCGCCGGGGACGCGCCGTCCGATCCATCCGCCGCGGCCGCGCCGTCCGATCCGGCTCCCGGGATCACGCCAGTGTGGAAGCCGGGATGCAGCGGCACCCCGGCGTTGAAGATCGAGTCTGTCCAGCGGGCGACTCCCGCCGCGTCGGTGATCGGCGCGTTGAGCAGCCCGTCAGGATCGAGTTGCTGTGCTACCTCGGGGGCGATCATGGCATAGAGGCGCCGCGCGTTCTGGCGGAGCAGGTCGACCTTCGCCGGATCCGCGCAGAACTGCGCCGACCACTCAATCCCGGCGAGATTGCGCACCATGAACCAGCCGGTGGCGTCCTTAAGCCACAGGCTGCCGCCGTGATGGTCCTGGTATGGCCCCGGCCCGTACACCAGCCCGGCGGACTGCCCGGCCAGCTGGTTCATCAGGGTCCGCGCGGCGACATACTCGGGCGAGTCCTGCCGCACGGGATGGGCCGGGATATCGACCGTCCACGAGTGCGCTTCTGATTCGGTGTGATCGGTCCCCGGATCTGGAGTGGTCACGGGTCTCCCTCCTGCCGCGGTGGCATCTCCCGGCACCCGCCGTGCCCGGTGCCGCACGGCCATATTGCGGACATCCTGTCATCAAGTTGCCGCCAGGTACCAGCGGTCACGGTGCCGACTGGCGGCGCACTCTCCGTTCTGCGTCCTTGTGGTCGTCGTGCGCGGCCCGACCGGCGCCGTCAGCGGCGCGGAACCGCGGCGGGGATCGCGACCGCGGGAGCGGCCGCCTGCGGAGCGGGGTGCCGGAGCGAGACCGCCGCGGCGGCCGAGGCCAGCGCGAGGGCGGCGATGACGATCCAGCCGTGCCGGAACGCCGACAGCTCGCCGGCCCTGCCCGCCGGGCTGCCCAGCACGGCCACCAGCACCGCGACGCCGATGGCCAGGCCGACTTGGCGGAGCATGTTCACGACGGCGGAGCCGCTGGCGAACGACTGCGGTGGCAGCGAGGCCGCCGCCGTGGCCATCAGCGTGGGCAGCGTCAGCCCGACCCCGATGCCGGTCAGGATCATGCCGCCGAGCATGTCGGCCGCGTAGTCGGGGCGCAGGCCCACCGCCAGCGCCCACCAGGTCGCGCCGGCCGCGAAGGCCGTCGAGCCGATCGCGATCACCGGGCCCGGGCCGAACCTGGCGATCAGGCGCCCGGCCACCAGGAAGGAGAAGAGCGGCACCATGATCGGGCCCGGCGCGATCGCCAGGCCTGTCTTCAGCGCCGACCAGCCCCAGACGTTCTGCTCCCACAGCACCACCGACAGCAGCATCGCCCCGAACGACGCCGAGAAGACCAGCGCGATCAGCGACGCCCCGGAGAAGCTGCGGACCCTGAGCAGCGCCGGGTCGATCAGCGGATTGTGATGCCGGGCGCAGTGTGCGGCGAACAGCGCGAGCAGCACAGCCGACGCCGCCAGCACGCCGGCCGTGAGCGGCGACGACCAGCCCCAGCTGCCGCCCTTGACCAGGCCCAGGGTAAGCGCCCCGACGCCCGCGGTGACCAGCGCGGCGCCGAGCGCGTCCGGGCGCGGGCCCGGGTGGCCGGGAGCATCCGGCAGCCGCAGCCAGCCGACGGCCAGCGCGGCCAGCCCGATCGGGACGTTGACCAGGAACACCCAGCGCCAGCTCACGGCGACGAGCAGGCCGCCGATCACCGGGCCGAATGCCGCCGCCACGCCGCCGGTCGCGGTCCAGGCGCGTACCGCGCCGCTGCGCCGCTCCGCCGGGTACGCGGCCAGCACCAGGCTCAGTGACGTCGGCGTGAGCAGGGCGGCGCCTGCCGCCTGCACCAGCCGGAAGGCTACCAGCATCGCGACGCTGGTGGCGGCGCCGCAGGCCGCGGACGCCACCGTGAAGATCGCCACGCCAAGCAGGAAGCCGTACTTGCGCCGGTGCCGGTCGGCCAGCCGCCCGAACAGCACGAGGAGCGAGGCATAGACGATGGCGTACCCGTTCAGCACCCAGGACAGGTCGCCCAGGCTGGCGGCTCCGAGGTCACGGGCGATCTGCGGCAGCGCGACATTCACGATGAACAGGTCGAGGCTGGCCAGGATCACGCCGGCGCAGACGATCACCAGCACGTGGGCGGGCGGGGCGTTCGTCTGGCGACCGGCGCGCGCTGCCTGGCTTAGTGAAGTCATAGCTAGACCCTACATAGTTGGCTTAGGCATACACAAGTCAGCTAGGATGCCAACGTGCCACACACCCTGCGGCTGACCGGGCCGCTGCATTCCAGGGACGCCTGGTCAGCGGACGCCTGCTCGATCCGGCGGGCCCTGGAGGTCGCGGGCACCCGGTCCGCGCTGCTGATCCTGCGCGAGGCCTTCTACGGCACCACCCGCTTCGACGACTTCGCCGCGCGAGCGGATGTCAGCGAGCCGGTGGCGGCGGCCCGGCTGCGGGATCTCGTCGACCACGGCCTGCTGGAGCGCGAGCCCTACCGGGAGGCCGGCCAGCGCACCCGCATGCAGTACCGGCTGACCGAGCGCGGCGCCGAGCTGTTCCCCGTGCTGGTGGCGCTGATGCAGTGGGGCGATCGCTGGCTGGCGCCGGACGGGCCGCCGGTGGAGCTGCGTCATCGCGGCTGCGAGCGGCCGGTCCGGGCCGAGCTACGGTGCGACCAGGGCCATCAGCCGGCCGTCGAGGACCTCGACCTGATCGTCGGCCCCGGCGGCGGCATGGCGGCGGAGGATCCCGATCCGCGCGCCATCGCCGCCGGTGCGCGGCTCACGCCGCCGGGCCGAACTGGCTGACGCAGCCGAAGCGGCCGGGCCGGGCCGGGCGGTCAGCGGTCGATGGCGACAAGCTCGGGGCGCAGGCACGCGTGGCCGGCCTGAGCCGGCTCCCCGGCCGCGGCCGCCGATCCGGCGAGGCCCGCGGCCGCTGGCTGGCTGGCGCCCAGGCTGGCGCAGGAGGTGATGAGCATGGTGCCGCTCGCCGGGCTGGCGCTGCCGCCGACGCCGACGCCGGACAGGTCAACGAAGTAATGCGGCCAGGGCAGCGGGGACGCCGTCCAGACCACCCGCTGGCTCGTGACGTCGTACCCCCACGCGTCGCCGGCCGCCCCCTGGTCCAGGCCGATCGCGACGCCGTCGCGGACGTCATAAAGGCCGGATGCGCCGGGGGTGACGCTGCGCCTGGCTCCCGTCACCGGGTCAACCCCGAGCAGCGCGGCGCCCCTGGTGAGGTACAGCCGCCCCCGTACCTCGTCGGCGCTCTGCGGAATCGCGCCGGCTCGCGCCCAGAGCCGCTGCCCGGTCGACCCGCTGTAGGCGGTGACCCCGCGCGCCCCGGAGAACAGCACCACGCCGTCGAACGCGCCGCTCAGCGTGCCGGCGAACGAGCGGCCATGCGGCCGGATCACCCGCTGCGCCCCGGTCCGCAGGCTGATCTGCCGCAGCGCGGTGACGGGCGCCGTGCCCAGGTAGCCGCCAGCCGAGATCGTGACGTACAGGTCACCGCCGTCGACCCGCCAGGCCTGGTGCAGCCGGCCCGTCCGCCGCCGCCACCGGATCCTGCCGGTCCTGTTGTCATAGCTGGTCACCGCGCCCGGGCCGACGATCACGGCGACAGCGGAGCTGGCCGCCACCGCGCCGCCGTACACCGCCGCCGGGTAGGCCCGCACCCTCGTGCCGGCCCGGGCGCGCAGCACGACCTCACGTCGCACCGGCCCGCGGCGCGCCCGCGGCACGCTGACGCCGGCTGTCACGACGCCCGGCCAGGCCTGCACGGACACGATCGACGCGCCGGCCGGGAATCCGCTCAGCGCCGTGGTCCACAGCGGGGCCCCGGTGCGGAGGTCATAGCCGGTGACTGTCAGGCCGAACCCGATCGCGGCAACCCGGCCGCCTTCCGCCACGAATGCCTGTCCCCGGGTCGCCGTGGTGCCGCCGGTATCGCTCGCCGTCCACGAGCCCGGCAGGACGCGGCTCCACAGGAGCTTTCCGGCCGCCCCGCAGCGCTGCCCCGAGCAGCCGCCGGCCGCCGACCCCGACGCGTGGCCGGGAATGACGGCGGCACCGGCGAGCATTACCGCGAGAATCACTCGCCGCGTCCATCCGGCCGATCCGCGTGCCAGCCTCACCGCTCCTGCTCGACCCTTCCGGCTTCCCCGTGGCGCGCTTCCCGGCCGCTGCCCGCCGGGCAGGCTCCGGCGCCACCACATCGGCCTATTCTGCCCCGGCCGGAGGCTGACGTCCGGCACCGCGGTGATCTTAACGATCCATAACGGGGATCTGGGCGCCGGTGTCGTGGCCGGGCGCGCCCGCAGTAGCGTTGGCCGAGGCCCACCCAAACCGCGTCAATGAGGGGACAGGAACCATGACTGATCGGGCACCGCTGCCTCACGATTTCCTGCCGCAGGTGCCGTCGTTTACCGTGACGAGCGAGAGCGTGGCCTCCGCCGAGCAGATGAGCGACGCGCATGTCTACAACGGATTCGGCATGTGCGGCGAGAACGTGTCCCCCCAGCTGAGCTGGCACGGGTTCCCGGCGGAGACCAAGAGCTTCGCGGTGACCTGCTTCGACCCCGACGCCCCCACCGGATCGGGATTCTGGCACTGGCTCGTCTTCGACATCCCGGCGTCGGTGACCGAGCTGGCGGCCGGAGCGGGCGAGGGCGGCGGAGCCGGCCTGCCGGAGGGGGCGTTCTCCGTGCGCAACGACTACGGCACCAGGGACTTCGGCGGCGCGGCGCCGCCGGCCGGCGACCCGCCGCACCGCTACGTGTTCACCGTGCACGCGGTGGACACCGAGTCGCTCGGGATCGACTCGGACGTCTCCCCCGCCGTGGCCGGATTCAACCTCGGCTTCCACACCCTCGCCCGGGCCACGATCATCCCGGTCTACGGGCACTGACGGCACCGCCGCGCCCGCCGATCAGCCGGCCCGGTCAGCCGGCCCGGTCAGCCGGGCAGGCTTTCGAGAACCTGACGCTCCTTCTCCGGATCAAGCCCGGTTCCCGGCCGGGCGGGCGGGTACCCCTCGGCCTGAATCCAGCGCCAGGTGGCGGCGATGGTCTCGGCCACCGGACGGCAGCTCAGTCCCGCGGCGTACGCGGCGGCGACGTTGCCGTCGTGCAGGCCAGCGGCCTCGCCGGATGGCGGCACCCAGATCGGCAGCTCGGTCCACGCCTCGATGCCCGCCGCCTCGATCACCTCGGGGGCGACCCAGACCAGCCGGGCGCTCGAACCCGTCACGCGGATCGCCGCCTCGAGCAGGCCGGCCATGGTCGCGTGACCCGGCTGGCTCACCGTGTTGAACACGCCGCCGATCCCGCGGCCGGCCGCCGTCAGCATCCAGGCGGCCAGGTCGCGGCAGTCGATGAACTGCAGCGGGCGTTCCGGCGGCCCCGGCGCGAGCACGTCGCCGCCGCGCTCGATCCGTCCCAGCCACCACGGCATCCGGCCGACGATCTCGTAGGGCCCGAGTATCAGCCCGGCGCGCGCGAGCAGCGCCCGGCCGCCGAACGCCTCCAGGGCCGCGAGCTCCCCGCCCCGCTTGGCCGCCGCGTAGTCCGCGCTGCCGTCGTCGCCGGGGTCACCGGCGACGACGGGCCCGCGCTCGTCGAGCCCGGCCGGGATCGGCCACTGGTAGTCCGAGCGGCGCGACACGTACCCGTAGTGACCAGCGCGGTCCCTCAGCAGCGTCGCGGCGTCCCTGACCACGGCGGGCGCGCCACTCCAGGTGTCGATGACCGCGTCCCACGAGCCGTCGCCGAGCGCCGCGCGGAGGCTGGCCGGGTCCGTGCGGTCGGCGCGCAGCGCCAGCGCCCCGGGAGCTGACGGCCCGCTCACCCCGCGGGTCAGCGTCGTGACATCGTCGCCCCTGGCGAGCGCCGTCTCCACGACAGCCCGGCCGACATGGTGGGTCCCGCCCAGCACCAGAAGCCTCATGCCGGGCATCCTGCCGCAGCCCCGCGCGGGAGGCCATGTCTTTTCATCCTCGGCGTAGCCGACCCTGGGTCCATCTCGATAGCGGTTAGGATCTGACCGGCGGGAAAGGTGGTAGAAGGTGCCCGGCTCGCTCTTTGATGACGTGGCCGACCACTATGACGCGGCCCGGCCGTCCTATCCGGGCCAGTTCTACGACGCGCTCGAGGAAATCACCGGGCCGCTGGCGGGCCAGATCGTGCTGGACGGCTGCGCCGGGACCGGGATTGCCACCCGCCAGCTCGGCGAGCGCGGCGCCCGGGTCACCGGCTATGACATCGGCGAGCGCATGCTGCGCCGCGCGAAGGCCCGCGGCCCGGAACTCCCCTACCTGATCACCGACGCCAACATGCTCCCGTTCCGGGACGGCTGCGCGGACCTCGCCTGCTTCGCGCAGTCATGGCACTGGCTTGATCACGACCGGGCCAGCCGCGAGGTGGCCCGGGTACTCCGGCCGGGCGGGCACTGGGCCGCCTGGTGGAACCATTCCGTGGCGGACGGCGAAGAATGGCACGACGCGTATCAGGACGCGCTGGAAGCCGCCTGTCCCCGTTACGGGCGGGAGCAGAGCAACACTGACTGGAGCCTGGAGCCGATCAGGGCGACCGGCCTTTTCGGGCCCGGCGCCCGGGTCACCGTGTCATGGACGAGGCTGGTGACGGCCGCGGACTGGATCACCGATCAGCGCAGCAAGTCCTACGTCGCCGCGCTCAGCCACGAAGAGCGCGAGCTGCTGCTGGCCCGGATCGCGGGCATCGTCGGCGGGCGCTTCCCGGACGGGCGGATGACCGTCCCCTACCGCACCGGGGCGTGGATTGCCCGCCGGCTACTCCCGGCCGGCTCCGCTGCCGGGCAGGCCAGCGCCTGATTCGCGGCCGAACACGTAGGCGTGCGCCGCGGCGAGCAGCCGGGCATGTTCGCCGAGCAGGCCGGCGACCGCCTCCGGCGCTTCCTCGGCCATCTTGACAAGGTCCGTCCGCATGTCGGCGAGCACGTCATACATTCCGGCGACGACCGCCAGGGCGTCCGAGGTGCCCTCCAGGTCACGGTCGACCCGGTCGACGATCTGGTTGCGCACCAGCACGTCCGCGATCTCCTCGGGGCAGCCGAGACCGGCCTGGATCAGGTCGCTCCAGCGGCGGCCGGTCCTCCGGAGGCCGCTTCCCGTGCGGTAGCCAGCGAAGATCGACTCCCACTGGCGGGCGATGAATTCGTCCCAGCCGAGAGCGTCGATCTCCTCAGGGTCGTGGTCGTACACAGCCACCATCGCGATCACGCGCCTGCCAGGCAGCGGGCGCTCAGAGAGATGCGACATGTTCTCCGCAACGAGCCGGATCATACCCGGGCAAGCTGGCCAGCTGGTCGAGCAGCCACCGCGACGAGAGCACCTTGAGCAGGCCCTGGACTTCCCGGCAGCCGGACTGGTCAGCGGGAATCACCAGATCGAAATGCTCAGCCGCCAGCGGAACGAACGCCAGGCCGAAGGCCAGCGCGGCGGGCTCGCTGGCCACCCCGACATCGGCCAGCCCGGCCGCGATGGAGGCTGCCACCTGCAGGTGCCCGGCCGCCTGCGTCGCGTAGCCGGAGAGCTGGGCCGCGCCGATGCCGAGCCTGGCGAGTTCCCGGTCCAGCACCCGGCGCGCTTCGGATCCTGTCTCCCTGTTCACCAGCCGGAGACCGAGTCGCGCCACGTCACCCAGGTCGGCGACCTGACCGGCAAGGTCGGTCCGGAGCAGCAGGCCCTCCCGCCAGGAGCAGAACCCGACCACGTCGGCGCCCTGGCGCCGCAGCAGCTCGCGGGCCGGGCCGGTGTTGTACTCGCCCGACGCGCCGCGCAGGTGCGCCCCCGCCACGTGCACCAGCTTGTCGGCAGCCAGCTCGAGCGCCTCCTGGCTGCCGCATGACCACCAGGTGAAGGCGACCGGCGGATCGAGCTGTGCGAGCGGGGTCTCGATCAGGGGCATCGCGGGATCGCAGCCGGCCAGCACGAGCGTCGGCCGCGGCGGGCCGATCGGCCGGATTTTCCGTGCCTGCCGGAACGGCCGGGCTGGCTGGCTTGCAGCCGGCTGGCTGTCGGCCACGCCGCCGGCCGGCAGGAACCCCGCCCTGGTGGCAGTGGCACCCGCCAGCGGAAGGGCCACGAATGCCGCTCCCATCGGCGCGAGGGTGACCCGGGTGCTGGCCTGCCCAAGCGGAGCGACCAGCCAGGCGTCCACCGGCGGGGGCAGCTCCCCCGGGCCGAACAGCGCCTCGACGGTGGTGCCAAGCGCCCGCGCCACGGCCAGCGCGACGCGCAGCGAAGGGTCGGAGTGCCCAGCCTCCACCGCGGAGACGGCCTGCCGGGAAACCGCGGCCACCCCGGCGAGCTGCTGCTGCGAGAAGCCCCTGGCCTGGCGGGCCAGCCGGAGTCGCATCCCGCTGCCGCCCGCGCTGCCGGCGGCGCGGCTGACGTCAGCGCGGTTGCTACCGTTATCGCTCTTCATGCGCCTGCCTGCTCGCTGCGCGGCGGCCGGGCCAGCGCCACGCCATCTGGCCCGAACCACGGCGGGTCAAGTGCCGTCACCACCAGCTGGCTCCCGGCCTGAGCCGGCCGGTCGGCAAGACGGCAGGTCACCACCGCGTCCGCTACCCTCAGCTCGGCTTCCCAGCCGGCCCCGGCCGGGCGGGCGGCCTCGATGGTCCCCGTCAGGACCAGCCCGCGGCCCGGCTGCGCTCCCGGCGCGATCCGCTCGGGATGAATCCCGGCCAGCGCGGGCTCCGGGCCGCTCCCGGCAGGCACGAAACCCAGGTAGCCCACCAGCTCAGCGACCCGCCGGGAGGCCGGCCGCCGCACCACCTCGTCCGGGGCGCCGTCCTGCAGCAGGCTGCCGCGATCCAGCACCGCCAGCCGGTCGGCGAACGCCTGAGCCTCGTCAAGCTCGTGCGCGACCAGCACCGACGGCACCTGCCGGGTCGTGACGAGCTCGCGTACCAGGTTGGTGAGCAGCCGCCGCAGCCCGGAGTCCAGGCCCGCGTACGGCTCGTCGAGCAGCAGCACGTCGCAGTGCGCGAGCAGCAGCCGGCCGAGCGCGACCCGGTGCGCCTGCCCGCCGGACAGCCGCGCTGGCATGGCGTCCAGAAGGTCCCCGATGCCCAGCAGCCCGGCGAGCTGGCTCAGCTCGTCGCCGGAGCGTCCGGCGGCCGGGCCGTAGCGGAGATTGGCCCGCACCGACAGGTGCGGGAAAAGCCCCGGGTCCTGGCGCAGCAGCCCCACCCGGCGGCGCCACGGCGGAACCGCCGCCCGCGGCGGCTCCGTCGAGGTGAGAATCCGCCCGGTCAGCGTGATGAGCGCCCGGCGCGGCCGGACCAGTCCGGCGATCGCCTCCAGCAGCGTCGTCTTGCCCGCGCCCGAGGGGCCGAAGAGAGCGAGCCGCTCCCCCGGCCGCACGTCCAGCTCGGCGCGCACCGTGAAATCCCGGCGGTCAACCTCGACGTCGGCCTTGAGCACGGGCGCTCCAGATGTAGGCGGCCAGCGGCAGCGGCAGGGCGACCACCAGGAGCACCAGGGCAAAGGGCAGCGCGGAGGCGAGGCCGGTCTCCTGCAACGTGGTGTAGATCTGCAACGGTAGCCCGTACGGATGGTAGGCGATGATGATGACGGCCCCGAAGGCTCCCATCGCCCTGGCCCATGCCAGGGCGAGGGCCATCGCCAGGCCAGGCGCCGCGAGCGGCAGCGTCACCCGCCGCAGCACCCGCCACGGCCGGTCGCCCAGCAGCGCCGCCTGCTGCTCCAGCCGCGGGTCGACGGCGCTGAAGGCCGCCTGCGCCCCGAGCACGTAGTACGGCACCGACTCGTACACCTCGGCGATGACCAGGGCAAGGAAGGTGTTGGTCGCGGACAGGTGCACATCGCCGAGCAGCTGGCCGATCGTGGTGAACGGGCCGACCATGAAGACCAGGACCAGGCCGATCACCAGCGGCGGCAGCAGCAGACTGCAGAGCACCCCCGCCTCCCAGACCCGCGGGAACGGGAGCGTGCCGCGGGCCATCATCCGGGCCAGCGGCGTGCCGAGCAGCAGCAGCACGGCCACGGTCACCCCCCCGGACTCGAGGGAGACGACAAGCGGCTGGAGCGCTCCTGGCGCCTCCAGCGAGCTCACGATGGCGCTGCCGGACAGGTGAGTGAGCAGGGTGATCACGGGGCCGAGCAGCGCGATCCAGATAATGGCCGCCCCGGCGACGGAGACAAGCCCAGACACAGAACGGATGGCTCGCGGGACCGCCGTTACCCGGCCCGGCCCCGGCGGGCCGCGGCGTCCGGGAGGATTTCCCCCCCGGACAGCACCGCCGGAGGCTGCCGCCGGGCTAGCCGCCCAGCTCACTCGTTATCGCAGCCGGGACCCCGGTGCCTGTCGCCGTCGGCTTCAGCAGCGTGAATCCCCCCGTCTTGTACAGGGCCAGGCCGGCCGGCGACAGCGTGTACTTGACGAACGCGATCGCGGCCGGGGTGGGCTTGCCGATAATCGTAATGTCGATAACCTGCGGCGAGCCAGTCTTCAGCGTCTTGACGCCGCCGGCCGTGATGGTGATCGTCGCCTTCGCGTACTTCGCGGCGTCAGCGGCCTTGGCAAGGCTGATGGCAGCCGGGAGCTTGATGTAATCCAGGTGCAGCTCGATCGCCTGGGTGATGAACGCGCTGGAGGCGTCCAGCTGGCCGGACTGCAGCGTCGAGTCCAGCGTGGCCTCGTTGTAGATCTCGGACGATGTCGACGAGGCCAGCGGCCCGCCGAGGATCTTCGTCACCGTGTCCGACGGCAGGTGGTAGTACTTCTGGGCGAGCTCGAGCATGTAAATGAAGTCCCGGCCCTGCGGGTCGATGTTGGGGTCGGTCCGGCCGAGCTTGAAGCCGGGCTTCTCCATCAGGGTGAACAGGTCCTTCAGCGGCTTCTTGCCGCTGGCGATGGCCTTGAACTGGCTGGCGTACTTGCTCTTGGGGTTGTACGCGACCACCATCGACGTTCCCGCGTACTGGACGTACCACTTGGTGAACTTGGGCTCCAGCGGCATGATGTTGTCGGCGCCGACGCTCTCGAATACGTTCGGGCTGATCTCGCCGGAGGCGATGTCCGCCTCCAGGTCACCGGAGGCCCCGGCTTCGCCGGAATACTTGTAGCCATCCGCCGTCGTGAAGGCGGGGGCGTTGACCTTCTCGTTGAGGTACTCCAGCGAGGCCGCGTACGCCACGTTGACAGAGCCAGAAACCGCAGGGCTGCTGCTCGACGAGGACGACGGGCTGCTGCTAGGCGATGGGGACGAACTGCCGCACGCGGCGAGTCCTATGCAGGTAATGGACAGCAACGCGGCGAATCCCGCGCCACTTCTCTTAGTAATGGCTACCATGAGCCTGAACTTAGCCAGTGCAGCTTGCGCACGGCAAGCAGGTGGTACATCTCGTTACCTGCACATGGGCCATTTCGTTACCGTATGGCGGCCGGCCGGCGCGGACGGCCGGCGGACGGTCGCGGCCGCCAGCCGACGGCTCCGGCGCCGAACGCAGAGCGGGCACGTGGGCAACCCTCAGCCTGCGCTCAGGATCACCCGCTTGCCTTGCGTTGGAGCAACGGCGCCGTCAGGGCCGGCCCCGCCGTAGCATGGTGCCCGGCAGTATATTTCCGGGGGCAGTCTGCCGCGCACGGCAATGCGGCGGCGGTGCGGCCCCAGGTGACTGGGCGCGAACCGAACGGCTGCGGCCTGCGTTGTCAGGCCAGGGGGACTCCTCAAACCGATAGGGACAGGGCGCGAATGGGCAAGGCGGAGCGGAACCGGCGGCAGAGCGCCAGGGAGAAGATAGCCGAGCAGCAGGCGGCGGCGCGGCGTGCCGAGGTCCGCAGGCAGATGCTGCTCGTCGGCGGCAGCATCGTCGTGGTGCTGGCGATCGTGGTGGCGTTCGTCGTGATCAAGATCTCCGGGTCGCCGGCCAAGGCCGGCCCCACCGCCGGCGGCAAGACGGCCGCCGCGGTCCAGCACGACCTGGCCACCGTCCCGGCGGCCACCCTCGCCGCGGTCGGCAAGGGCGCCACCTACCCGGACGCCGTTCAGACCATCAAGACCGTGAGCACGCCCCTGACCTCGGGCGGCAAGCCGGAGATCGTCTACGTCGGGGCCGAGTACTGCCCGTACTGCGCCGCCGAGCGCTGGGCCATCGTGACGGCGCTCAGCCGCTTCGGCACCTTCTCCGGACTGGGCCTGATTCATTCAAGCGCCACGGACACTGACGCCAACACCCCGACCCTGACCTTCCTCAAAGCGTCGTACCAGAGCAAGTACGTCGTCTTCAGCACGACGGAGGCTGAGACCGTACTGGAGAAGCCGCTGCAGAAGATATCGGCGGCGGACGCCGGGCTGATGGCGAAGTACGATATTCCACCCTACGTGCCGACAACCGCGGATAACGGCGCCTACCCGTTTGTCGACTTCGGCAACAAGTACGTGATCGACGGCGCCAGCTACGACCCGACGGTGCTGGCCGGCAAGTCCTGGACGCAGATCGCGACCGCCCTCAGGGACCCGTCCAGCCCGATCGCGACGGGCGCCGACGGCGCGGCCAACCTGATCACGGCGGCCATCTGCAAGCTCACCGGCAACCAGCCGGCCAGCGCGTGCACGCCGACGGTCAAGGCCCTGGAAGGCAGCATCTGATGGCCGGCTCCCAGCGGGCCCGGGCCGGCAACTCGCCCGGCAGGGCCGACGGCGCGGCGTCCCGGCGGTACGCCGGCGGCGCCAAGGCCGCCGGTAACCGGACGGCCCGCGGCGCCAGGCCCGCGGCCGGCCCGGGCCAGGACGCCGGCCGGCCGCGGGCCGGCCAGTCCAAAACCGCCGTCCCCGCGCAGCAGGGCAGCGCCGCGCAGAAGGGCAGCCCGGCGCGGAAGGGCAGCCCCGCGCGGAAGGGCAGCGCCGCGGTCCCCGGCTCGCCCCGCTGGCTTCAGCTCAGCACGCTCGCCCTGTCGCTGGCCGGCCTCGGGGTATCGATCTACCTGACGATCGCGCATTTCACGACGTCCTCGATCCTGGCGTGCTCCGGCACCGGCGTGGTCGACTGCGCGAAGGTGACGACGAGCTCGGAGTCGGAGCTTTTCGGCATCTTCCCGGTGGCCGTGCTCGGCCTGGCGTTCTACGTCTTCATGGTCGCCGTCAACTCACCGTGGGCCTGGCGCTGGAAGCGGCCCGAGATTTACCCGCTGCGGCTGGCCTCCGTGATCATCGGCATGGTCTTCGTGCTCTACCTGCTCTACGCGGAGATCATCGAGATCGGCAACATCTGCCTCTGGTGCACCAGCGTCCACGTCATTACGTTCCTGATGTTTGTCGTGCTGGTCTTCCACGCGACCGGCAGGCCGGACCTCGTCTTCCCGCGGCGCCCGGCAGTCCAGCGAAAGAGCTGATCGCGGCAGATGGCCGCGGCGCGGCGGGCCGAAACCCGCAGCCGGATGTTCATCCCGGGCGGGGCGATCGTCGTCGTGCTCGCCATCGTCGTGGCGCTCGTCGTCGTCCGGCTGAGCTCGCGCACCACCACCGCGGATACTGGCCCGGCTACCGGGACGGCGCTGCCGGCCAGCGTCATGAAGGACGTCACCACCGTTCCGCCGGGCACGCTGGACGCGGTGGGCGCTGGCTCCGTACCCTCGACCGTGCAGACTCCGGTGACCGCGCTCAGCGGGACGCCGCTTACCGCCGGCGGCAAGCCCGAGATGCTCTATATCGGCGCCGAGTTCTGCCCGTACTGCGCCGCCATGCGATGGTCGATGGCGGTCGCGCTGAGCAGATTCGGCACGCTCTCGCCGCTGCGCGGCATCCGTTCCGCAAGCACCGACGTGTATCCGGATACGGCAACGCTGACCTTCTACAAGTCCCGTTACCAGAGCCGCTACCTGGCCTTCACCCCGGTCGAGAACGAGAAAATCGACCACTCGCCGCTGCAGGGCACCACGCCGGCGCAGCAGCGGATCTGGAACTCCTACGACGCGGGCAGCTACCCGTTCATCGACGTCGGCAACAAGTACATGATCGGGGTCATCTACAACCCAAGCGTGCTGCAGGGCAAGACCTGGAGCCAGATCGCCGCCGCGCTGCATGACCCGTCCAGCCCGGTCGCCAAGGGCGCCGACGGCGCGGCGAACTACCTGACCGCCGCGATCTGCACGGTCACGGACGACAGCCCGGCCAGTGTCTGCGCGTCCCCGGCCATCGCGGCCCTGCAGAGCAAGCTGTAGAGCCGCCGGCCAGCCGGCGCCAGGGAATCACTCCGCCGAAAGTTTGTTGTGACTAACGAACTATCAGCGGGCGGGTGAGAGGTGCGGTTGAGCACGGGGCAGGCGGAGTCAATGCACGCGCTGGGCGAAGGGCAGGCGACGGCAGCGCCGCTGCGGGACATGTGGCTGCGGAGGCTGGCCGGCTACTGCTGGCAGCACCGCCATCTCGTGATCATGGCGCTGGGGGGGTCGCTGGTAGCCACCCTCGTGCAGGCAGCCATCCCGCTGATCATGGCGTGGATCGTGGACAACACCATCATCGTCAACTCCCACCCGATCTGGCTGGGCGCCAGCCTGCTCATCGCGGCCGGGCTGCTCAGCTTCGGCGGCGTCTACACCCGGCGGTACAAGGGCGGCCAGCTCTCGCTCGATGTCCAGCACCAGCTGCGGACCGAGCTGCTGCAGTCGCTGTCCAGGCTGGACGGGGCACGCCAGGACCAGCTGAGCACGGGGCAGGTCGTCAGCCGCTCGATCTCCGACCTGAACATGGTGCAGAGCCTGCTGAGCATGATCCCGATGCTGCTCGGCAACGCCCTGCTCTTCGTGCTGTCGATTGGCATCATGGCCTACCTGTCGCTGACGCTGACGCTGGTCGCGCTGGTCATCGCGCCGGCGCTCTGGCTGATCGCGCTCGCGTCGCGGCGCAGGCTGTTCCCCGCCAGCTGGGACGCGCAGCAGAAGGCGGCGGACGTGGCCAGCGTGGTTGACGGCGCGGTGACCGGGGTCCGCGTGGTCAAGGGATTCGGCCAGGAGGAGCAGGAGATCGAGCGGCTGGAGGACGCCAGCACCACGCTGTACTCCTCCCGGGTGCGCGCCGTGCGGCTGACCGCCCGGTACAACCCCGCGCTGCAGGCGGTCCCGCTGTTCGGCCAGGTCGGGGTGCTCGCGCTGGGCGGCTGGCTGGCGATCCACCACGAGATACCGCTGGGCGTGTTCCTCGCCTTCGCGCTGTACATCGGGCAGATGGTGGCGCCCGTCCGCGCGCTGACCGGGCTGATCACGATCGGCCAGGAAGCGCGGGCGAGCGTGATCCGGGTATTCGAGATCATCGACTCGCGCCCGGTGATCACCGAGCAGGCCGGCGCCGTCCCGCTGCCGCCGGGAACGCCGGAGATCGAGCTCGACGACGTGTCCTTCGGCTACCTGCCGTCCGAGCCGGTGCTGCGCGGCCTGTCGCTGCGGGTGCGGCCGGGCGAGACCGTCGCCCTAGTCGGCACGTCCGGGTCGGGAAAGTCCACCATCTCCCTGCTGCTGCCGCGCTTCTACGACGTCACCAGCGGCGCCCTGCGGGTCGGCGGCCACGACGTGCGCGAGCTGACGCTGGACTCGCTGCGGGCCTCGATCGGGCTGGTGATGGAGGACAGCTTCCTGTTCTCCGACTCCATCCGCGCCAACATCGCCTACGGCAGGCCCGACGCGACGCTCGGCCAGATCATGGCCGCGGCGAGGGCCGCCGAGGCCCACGATTTCATCACCAGCCTGCCGCACGGGTACGACACCGTGATCGGCGAGCAGGGCCTGACCCTGTCCGGCGGCCAGCGCCAGCGGGTATCACTCGCCAGGGCGCTGATCACCGACCCGGCCATCCTGGTACTCGACGACGCCACCTCCGCGATCGACGCGACGATGGAGGCAAGGATTCACGCCACCCTGCGCAGGGTGATGGCCGGGCGGACCACGGTGCTCATCGCGCACCGCCGGTCCACGCTCCAGCTGGCGGACCGGATCGCCGTGCTGGACGAAGGCAGGCTGATCGACGAGGGCAGCCACGACGAGCTGATGCCGCGCTGCGCGCTGTACCGGCTGCTGCTGGCCGGGCCAGGCGAGGACGCCGAGGGCATCGGCGCCGGCCAGCTCGCCTATCACGAGAACTCCGGCCTGGCGGATCCGGCGGCGGGCCAGGATCTGGCCGCCGGGAGCGTGACCCCCGCGCTGTGGGCGCCCGACGGTCAGGCGCCCCGACCGGCCGGCGGCCCGGCCGCCGGCCAGGGCGCCAGCGGCGGCCAGCTCGCCGCGGTGGCGGGCGCCGCGATCGGGCGCGGCATGGGCGCAGCGGCCCGCGGCGGAAGCCGCGGCGCCAGCGCGGCGGCCGCCGGGAGCATGCTCGCGGGCATCCCGCCGACCCCCGAGCTGCTCGCCAAGGTCGACGCGCTGCCCCCGGCCGACGCGCTGCCGGGGGTCAGCCGCGACGGGTCACGTGCCGCTGATCCGCACTTCACGCTGAGCAGGCTGCTGCGGCCGATCGCGGCCGCGATGTTCATCGGCCTGGTCCTCGACGGCCTCGACGCGGTGGCGAACGTCGCCATGCCGGCGCTGGTCCGCGGCGGCGTCGACCACGGCGTGCTGGCCAGGCCGCCGCTGTTTCACCCCATCATCGTGGTCTCGCTGATCGGATTCGCGATCGTCAGCGCCGACTGGGTGATCAACGCGGTCCAGACGAACGTGGTGGGGCGGAACGGCGAGCGGATGCTCTACACGCTGCGCGTGAAGATCTTCTCCCACCTGCAGCGGCTCGGCCTCGACTTCTACGAGCGCGAGATGTCCGGCCGCATCATGACAAGGATGACCACTGACGTGGACGCGCTGTCGACGTTCCTGCAGACCGGGCTGATCACCATGGTCAACTCGGTTCTGACCTTCATCGGCGTGCTGATCGCCCTGCTATTCATCGACTTCCGGCTTGGCTTGATCCTCTTCACCATCATCCCGGTGCTCATCGCGGCCACGCTGGTGTTCCGCGCCAAGTCGAAGCAGGCGTACGGCGAGGCGCGCGAGAAGGTCAGCGCCGTCAACGCCGACCTGCAGGAGAACGTCGCCGGGCTGCGCACCACGCAGGCCTACCGGCGCGAGGAGCGCAACTATGAGCGCTTCGGCGCCCTCAGCTACAGCTACCGGAACTCCCGGCTGCGGGCGCAGCGCTACATCGCGCTGTACTTCCCGTTCGTGCAGCTGCTGTCGACCGTGGCCGGCGCGCTCATCCTGTTCGTGGCGGCTGGCGAGGTGCACGACAGGACGCTGACCGCCGGCGGGCTGATCGCCTACCTGCTCTACATCGACCTGCTGTTCTCCCCGATACAGCAGCTCTCCCAGGTCTTCGACGGCTACCAGCAGGCGGCGGTCGGCCTGCGGCGGATCAAGGAGCTGCTGCGGCGGCCGACCAGCACGCCAGCGGCGGCCAGCCCGCGCCCGGCCGGGCGGCTGCGGGGCCGGATCGAGTTCCGCGACGTGCGCTTCAGGTACTCAGGGCAGCCGCAGGACGCGCTGGCCAGCGTGGACCTGGTCGTGCGGCCCGGCGAGACCGTGGCGCTGGTCGGCCAGACGGGCGCGGGCAAGTCCACCATGGTCAAGCTGGTCGCGCGCTACTACGACGTCACCTCGGGCAGCCTGCTCATCGACGGCACCGATGTCCGCGAGCTCGACCTGGCCGGCTACCGCCAGCAGCTGGGCGTCGTACCGCAGGAGCCTTACCTGTTCCCTGGCACCGTGCGGGACGCTATCGCCTACGGCCGCCCGGGCGCCTCGGACGCCGAGGTCGAGGCGGCGGCGCGCGAGGTGGGGGCGATCGAGATGATCGCCCGGCTGCCCGGCGGCTTCCGGCATGAGGTGGCCGAGCGGGGACGCAACCTGTCGGCCGGGCAGCGCCAGCTGATCGCGCTGGCCCGTGCCTACCTGGTGGATCCCGCGATCCTGCTGCTCGACGAGGCCACCGCGGCGCTCGACCTGGCGGCGGAAGCGGCGGTGAACCGGGCCACCGCGCGGCTGACCGCCCGGCGCACCACCCTGGTGGTCGCGCACCGGCTCAGCACGGCCGCGCGGGCGGACCGGATCATCGTGATGGAGCTCGGCCGGATCGCCGAGTCAGGCACCCACGAGGAGCTGCTCGCGGCCGGCGGCGCCTACGCGGCGCTGTGGTCCGACTTCGCCGGCCACGCCGAGCTCGTCGCCTGATCACCTGGCCGCCCGGCCGGCCACGACCCGGATTACCTAGCGGCGCGCTTGGCCGGCCACCAGGTCGCCGCCGCGCGGCGGCATGTCGTCCGGCCGCTCCTTGGCCGGCGTTGCGTAGTCGGACCGCATGGCCCGCACGTCGCGCGGGATGAGCGCGAGCAGGGTGGCCGCGAGGATCAGCGCGGCGGCGCCGTACTGGGTGACCGATACGCCGATCACGGCGGCGAGCGGCCCGGCGACAAGGGCGCCGGCCGGCATTGCCATCACCGTGCCGAGGGCGTCGTAGGACGAGACCCGGGCCAGCCGCTCCGGCGGGATCCGCCTGGCCAGCGCGACGGTCCACTGGATCATCATGATCTCCAGCGTGATGCCGAGGCCGAAGGAGGCCAGGCAGACCGCCGGCAGCGACCAGAGCATGGCCAGCGAGATCGGCGCGAGCGCGATGGCACCGCCGATCAGCACGATGAACAGCATCGGCCGCCGCGGCGTGAAGCGCAGCGAGACCAGCCCGCCGACGATCAGGCCGACCGACTCGGCCGCGGTGATGACTCCCCACGCGGCCGGGCCGCCGAGGTGCGTCCTGGCAACCACCGGGCCGAGCACCTGGAACGCGCCGTACCAGGCCATCATGATGACGCCGAACTGGGCCACGATCGCCCACAGCCAGGTGTGCGAGCGGAACTCGGACCAGCCGTCACGCAGATCCCTGAGCATGCCGGACTGGTGCGCACGCTCGACGGCCACCGCGCGGATCCGCAGCAGCAGCGGGATCGTGCCCACCATGCCGATGCCGCAGGCAGCCAGCGCCCAGCCGGGGCCGAACGCGGCGACGCAGACGCCGGCCACGACGGCGCCGCCCATCTGGCCCCCGTTCATCGCCATCCGGCTGAGCGCGCTGGCCTGCTGCATCTGGTCGGCTGGAACCACCCTGGGCAGCAGCGCCTGGGACGCCGGGTAGAAGATCGCCATGCCGGTCCCGGTCAGCGCTTCCAGCAGGATCATCTGCCATAGCCGCGGATGGCCGGCCAGCACGAGGACCCCGAAGGTTCCCTCGCCAAGTGCGATCATGATGTTCGCGGCGAGGATGACCCGCTGCGGCGGCATCCGGTCCGCCACGACGCCGCCGGCCAGGGTGAAGATCAGCGACGGCGCGATCTGCGCGGCCAGCACGTAGGAGAGCTCGGCGGTCGACCCGGTCGCGTACAGCACCGCGAACGAGACGCCGACGAGAGAAAAGCCGAACGCCGCGGGCGCCAGCAGCCGCTCGGCGAGCAACAGCCGGAAGTCGCGGAACGCGAGCACAGGGAAGCGGCGCACGAGCGCACGCGCGAACATGACTGACGTCCGATCTGTCTTGGGCCGAGGCACTGGGGCCGAGGCACTGGGCCGAGGCACTGGGGCCGCGGCGGGATCCGATGCTAGCCAGGCAGGCTCCGGACCAGCAAACCCTTTACCGGGCTGCGGCCGGCTCCCCGACCGTATTCACCTGCGCCGGGGCCAGCGGCAGGTGACAACGCCGGGCGGGCCGCTGAGATTCCCGGGCTTCAGCCGACCGCCAGGCCAGGCTCCGCTGCCACGACAACGGCCGTGCGTTCGTCCTTGCTGCTGCAACCACGCCTGGGCTACCGTCCCCACCTGCGGTCCAACTGACAAAACTGCACGCCGCTCGGCACCGATCGTCGCAACGAACACAACACCGCATGACGTCGATCAGGCCCTGTGGCGTCCGGGCCGATATCCTGAGCAGCCAGGGCGCAGGCGGGAGGCCATGATGGCCGCTTTGATCGGGTTGGACGCAGTTGGTGCTGCCCTGCTCGCAGATGATCTCCTGCTTGAAGGGGAGACCCTTCAGTCTGTCTGGCGCTACGCCATCGTCCAGCTTCTTGACGACTACTCACATGATCTTGCCCGGGCCGGTGTCTCGGTCGCATCCCAGCGATTTGATCGCGAGCCGCCGACGACGCGTTCCGCCGAGGTGGATGCCGCGCTCGCCGCATTGGCGGAGTACCTCGCTCGGCGTGACAACTGGCCGCTGCCCTCCTGGGCGCGCAAGCCAGGGCGGTACTCCGCCCAGTGGTGGTTCGTGACGCCGCTGCGTGGGATGCACCCAACCGCACTTCAGGAGTCCCCTCCGTCCTTCCGTACCAGGGGGGTCTTCATCACCGTCGGCGCTCTGAGTCGGGTATGACTCGGGGCCCGCTCTCCGCCGATGACATCCGCCGGTTGTTCGGAGAACTTGCATCTGAACTCGATGCAGTCGGGCAGCGGGCGGAGATCTTCCTCGTCGGCGGGGCCGCGATCGCGTTGTGCTTCGACGGGCGGCGTGCCACCCGCGACCTTGATGCGATTTTCGTGCCGACCGATTCCGTGCGACGGGCGGCGGCGACTGTCGCCGATCGCGAGGCGGCGCAGCAGGGCACGGAACTGTTCTCTGGCCTGGCCGACCGTCAAGTCCAGGTAGTCCACGAGGTCAGCCACAAACGGTGACGTTACTCGCCGGCCACATCGCGGCGGGTTCTTTGAGATCGTGGAGGATCCGCACCCTCTGGCCGGCCAGATCCTTCACGATCATGGAAAATGCTCGGCATGACGATTCAAGCGGGCCAGCAGCCAGCCGCCAGCCCCGTTCCGCCGGAGCCGATGCGAGCCGCGCTGGCCGCGTTGCGCGAACAGCCGATTCCCGCCACCAGCAAAGGGTTCGGCCGGTGCACAGCGGACCGCGCCGGAGCTGGCCTGGCAGCGGCCACCGGAGCCGGTGCCGGCACAGCAGCCGGCGCTGCGGCGGCCGATGGTGCCACCGCCGGCAGCACTGCAGCCGGCCGCGCTGCGACCTCGGCCAGCCTGGCCGCCAGCCGCCCGTACCTGCTCGGCGCGGACTTCATGCTGCCGGTCCTCGTCCTGCGCGAGGCAGCGCTGGCGCAGAACATCGCGGCGATGGCCGCGTACTGCGCTTCGGCCGGCGTCGGGCTGGCGCCGCACGGCAAGACCACCATGGCGCCGCAGATCATCTCCCGTCAGCTCGCGGCCGGTGCCTGGGGCATGACCGCGGCGACCATCGCCCAGGTCCGGGTCTTCCGCGCCTTCGGCGTGCCGAGGGTGCTGATCGCCAACGAGCTGGCCGACCGGGGCGGGATCGAGTGGCTGACTGCCGAACTGGCGGCCGATCCCGGATTCGAGTGCTACGCCTACGTGGACAGCGCAGCGGGAGTAACGCTCCTGGACGGGCTGCTGCGCGCGGCCGGCGCCCGGCGGCCGCTGCCGGTCCTGGTCGAACTCGGCCAGCCTGGCGGGCGCACCGGCTGCCGGAGCATTGACGAGGCGCTCGCCATCGCCCGGATCGTGGGGTCCACCGGCTCGGTGCGGCTGGCCGGCGCGGCGGGCTTCGAGGGCAACATCAGCGCCGGCGGCGCCGATTCCACCATGACTGCCGTCACCGCGTTCTGCCGGGAGCTGCGCACGCTGGGCGACCTGCTGCCCGCCGACCCGGCCGGAACCCCGCATATTGTCAGCGCCGGCGGCAGCGCGTACTTCGACATCGTGGCACGAGAACTCACGGCAGTCCGGCCCGGCCGCCCGGCTCCCGAGGTGCTGCTCCGCAGCGGTGCCTACGTAACCCACGATCACGGCCTTTACGCAGCCATCGGCCCCGGTCCCGGCCGGCCAGGCCGGAGTGGCCCGGCGCTGGTACCCGCGTTCGAGTTGTGGGCGACTGTCCTGTCCCGGCCCGAGCCAGGCATCGCGGTGGCGAGCGCGGGACGCCGTGACGTTGGTTTCGACCAGGGCCTGCCGGTGCCGATCCGGATCCGGCACGCCGACGGGCTGGAAACTCCCGCGGGCCGGCTACTGGTCACCAAGCTCGACGATCAGCACATGCACCTGAGCGTGCCGGCCGAGTCGCCGCTCGGCCCCGGCGACCTGATCTGCCTGGGCATCTCGCACCCCTGCACCACATTCGACAAGTGGCGGGTCATCCCGGTGATAGACGACGAGTACCGCGTGATCGACGCCATCCACACATTCTTCTGATCCGCCGACCGCTGAGCGTTCTTCTGAGCCGCCGACCGCTGAGCGCGGACCCTGCGGCCAGCGGGAACCCCGAGCTGAGGGAACCGTGGGCCTGGGGGACACTGAGCTGGGGGGGAGACCGCCACAGCTGGCGTCACATGACGGCGAGCTGCCGACCGTTGACGGCGAGCTGCCGACCAGGGTCAGCGTCACATGACGGCGAGCTGGCCGCCGTCGATCACCAGCGCCGCGCCGTGAATGAACGACGCGTCGTCAGAGGCGAGGAACGCGTACGCGGCGGCGACCTCGGCGGCCTGGCCGACCCGGCCAAGCGGGATCCGCTCCCTGGCGTACGTCGCCTCGAACTGGTCGCCGCCGATACCGGCCGCGATGGCGGCGTTCAGCGGGGTACGGATATATCCGGGGCACAGCGCGTTGACCCGGATGCCGTAGCAGCCGAGCTCGACGGCCATGCTCTTGGTCAGCAGCAGGACGCCGCCCTTGGACGCGTTGTAGTGGGCGTAGTCCTCCTCGCCCG
>Ga0302325_10001852_pt1 | contig 52938 bp, 43 predicted proteins | sample Palsa_T0_2_FD_201948 | JGI IMG/M metagenome (GOLD analysis project Ga0302325, IMG submission 201948) | Peat permafrost microbial communities from Stordalen Mire near Abisko, Sweden - Palsa_T0_2 | ecosystem: Environmental > Terrestrial > Soil > Palsa > Peat permafrost | place: Sweden: Abisko...
GCTCTTTGAGGATGGCGACGATCTGCGTCTCGGTGAACCGGGACTTTTTCACGGGTGGTCTCCTTCGAGGCCGGTGGCCTCAGAATTCTCCACCTATTTCCGGAGCCTTTTTCAGGCTACACGTCACGAGGACAATGACGCGATGCTCATCGCAGAAATGATCTCGGGGGAGCGGGATGGACAATCGCGCGCTTTCGGTCATTCTTTCGTCGAACGAGCTCCCCGCACGTCAAACGACAGCTCTAGCTTTTACGTAGGGCGTGGAGAAGGACCCGGCGCGGGGTTCGGGGGCCCTGGAGTTGGCGAGAAACACGGTCTCCTGTAATAGTTGGCGACATTGAAGTTGGACTTGACTTCTGGCTCAAGGTGGTACTCGCGCGAAGGGCTGCAGAGGTTCAGCGCATTTTAAGAGCACGTTGTCGTACGGCTGACTACCTTCTTTGTTACACCTTCGGCACGCTTATCGAGGACTTTTATGATGAATCGCTCACCATTTTCAGCTTCAATTTCACTGATGCACGCTCCAATTGCAGCGCGCGTAGTCCGCCAACTCCCAATTAATGAGGTGGCGAATTTGCTGCGGATCCCCAACTTTGACTTTGCTGCCGTCCACGACGCCATAAATTAGGACGTCGCCTTTTCGGATCGCGCCAACGGGAGCGTCAAACACCTCCACGACGACGGATGGTCCGACCTTGCGATTGGCGCAAGGACCGGGTATGACCAGCAGTTTAAAGACATGTGCCCCTGTCCTTGTGACAGTTTTCACGCGCATGATTTCTTCGCCACCCTGGCGGAAATATTGGGTAGTGTATTCGTATTGGTAAAGCCCTAGAGCTTGCGCGCTTGCGCACGCCGCGTTGCAAGCAGATGCAGCTACGAGAACAAGGGCCGTACGGAGTGTCGATTCGGAGATCATCTTAGTAAAGGAAAGCCGTTAGGGCAGTGCTTACTTTCGAATCGTGATTACCCACCATACGCCGTAATCTGACTTGCTAAAGAAGCGGCGTCGGATGAATCCACACCGACGCTTTCGAACCACTGTTGAACGTCCATTGCTCCGCCAGAGCAGACGTCGATCGACCACGTTGTTCCGCTTCCAGTGAGTAAGCATGAGCCTCCGGACGGCCCAACGGTCCATTCTGTTACAGCGTAGTTCCCCGAAATCGAGTAGTGTATAATACCCGGGCCCATCGTTGCCCCCCAGGTGTTTTCCAAGTATGTGACAGTCGCATTTTTGACGGCGGCTTCGTAGGGCGGCGCCGTTGGAGGGGGCGGCGATGGATAGCAATGGTCCGTAGGCGGGCAAACGATATTAGGTCCCACCGCCGTTGTTACCGCGTGCGCTTCTACTCGACGATGAGGAGCTCCCAGAAACAAGACACCCATGCTCATCGCAATCATTACCGCGGACCTTAGATTAAGATTCATTTGGCTATCCTCCAACGTGATAGAAACGAGGGGTCGATGGCGGCCAAGGCCAGCCAACTCCGGTGAACGACGGAACGCTCAGATTACAGAAGCACGCATCGCTGGTTGAATTCGAGTATGCATCAGCGCATCCAGCAGATGAGCAAATCCCCATGTGCGCGTCATTGCCGTTAATAGCGATGTCACCGGCAACGGTATCGCTTTGCGGAATGTTCGGCCCAAAGGAATTGTTTAACGCCGTCTCTACAGAAGAAACTAGATTCGGATTCGTTCCGAGCGTATAGCCAAGCGTTGCCTGCAGCATCTGATTCACGGCCCATGCGCATGCCTCTGCGCCGCCGGACGGTCCGGCCGCCGTGCTGTGACGAGCGGCGTACCAACTCTGCGCCATGGCGAACAATTTTTGAGCGTGCGTCGTGTAGGGCGAGGGCGGAGCGGAGGGCGGTATATTAGGGCCTCCTCCTCCGCCGCCTGTGCCCCCGCCTCCGCCACCCCCACCGCCGCCGCCCTGATCAGGAAGACAGTTGGGTGAGCCATCGCCGTTATCGCCATCTTGATAGGTACCAATCCCACAGCCCTTGTCCTCGACATCGGGCTTCCTGCGCGGACCCGCAGACAGGCTAGAACTACCGGCAGTATCTGTTCCCACCTGTGCAGGCGATAAACCCTGCGTTCCGCCCCCTCCGCTACATCCGCTCCCGAGGGCTATTGTAGCAGCACTAAAACATAGAAAAAACGCGCATCGTAACCTTATCACTGTGTTTGAGCCGAACTGTCGCCAGGATGTGCCTTTTTACTGCCCACAGGCTCTGGCCGGCTTTGACCTTTCCACGACTTAAGTCGATTCGAGGGTTAGGACTCTTGACGCTCGAGATTTTATTCCGGTGAATCGCACCCATATTCTCATTGTAATCGTTGCCGCATTTGGGTGCTGCGCTCTCGTCTTTTCGCCCGTACTTTTTACCGGAAAGCTTCTTGCGATCGGTGACGGGTTCAATGAAACGCTCCCCGCATTCTTCCAGCCGTGGCGCTTGTGGGATGCCAACTTCATGTTGGGTTACCCGTTGTATGCGGACGCGAGCCAAGCGGCTTTTTACCCGCTGCGGTTACTCCACTTTGTACCAGATGGCTTCAATCTGTATATCATCAGCTCGTTCGCAATTGCCGGCGCCGCGCTGTTCGGCTATCTGACCGATTTGATAGGGGATCGCGTCGCCTCATTCGCGGGAACCGTCAGCTTTGTTTTCGGCGGCTTCATGATCTCTCACTTGGGCCATCCGATGATCGATCATCCGACGGCCTGGACGCTGGTCGCGTTGTGGACGCTCGGAAGATATCGCCGTAGCCGGCACGCAATCTGGCTAGCCGGCACGGCGATTGCTATTGCGCTATCGCTTTCGAGTGGGCAGCCTCAAGTCGTGCTCTTTTCCATCGTAATACTCACCGCGCACTCGATATTCGCTGAACTACCGCGCTTGATCCAGCGGCCTTCTTGGGCGGGGGCGGTGGCAGCTGCGGCTCCTTTCGCAGCAATTGCGCTCGGCCTCGGTCTCGGTGCGGTGACGAGTTCTTCGATCCGTTCGTCGTGCCAGGGATTCAGGCGTTTCGGTGTTTCTCCCAGCAAATAGGCTTTGCCGCCGTTGGCTTCAACCGACCACAGCGGCCAGGGCTCCGTGGGCGTGGCTTCGGCCATGCGAAGACCGAGCCAGCACGCGACTGCGGTTCGTGCCCAGAAGGAACGCCCCTCTTGTCGTTCCGGACGGCATGGTGAAGGCGTGTTGGTTCATCACGCGCCTTCTACGGGTCGGAGCACTAAATGTTTCGCCACGCCCTAAGCAGAGGCGTCCTCGCAGTTCCGCCACCGGATGATTGAGCTGCTACCCGATAGCACTGGTAAGCTGCAACACCGGCCTGTTCGCCTGCCGGCTCATCGCGCAGCCGCATCGGTTGTCTGCGACGCCGCGTTCGCTTTAGCGCAAGTCCCCTTACACCGGCCGGGGATTGCGGTCCACGCTCTGGCGCTGGTGCCAGTACGGATACGGCAAGGTCACTTCGCTGGCCGCATCGAGCTTCGCGATTTGCTCCGCTGTGAGTTTCCAGCCGACGGCTTCGAGGTTCGCACGCAACTGCTCTTCGTTGCGGGCACCGACGATGACGCTGCTGACGGTCGGGCGCGCTAAGAGCCAATTGAGCGCGATCTGCGGCACGGTCTTGCCGGTTTCTTTTGCGATCTCGTCGATCGCATCGACGACGCGATACACATGTTCGTCGGAAACTGGTGGCCCGTATTCTGCGGTCATCGGCAGGCGGCTCGTTTCGGGCGGCGGCTGGCCGCGACGGATCTTGCCTGTTAAGCGCCCCCAGCCGAGCGGACTCCAAATGAGCGCGCCGATGCCTTCCTCGATGCCGAGCGGCATCAGTTCCCACTCGTAGTCGCGGCCGACCAGCGAATAGTACACTTGATGGATTACGTAACGTGCCCAGCCATAGCGCTCCGAAGTCGTTAGCGACTTCATTAAGTGCCAGCCGGAGAAATTTGAGCAGCCGATGTAGCGCACTTTGCCGCTCTGCACGAGGTTGTCGAGGGCGGAGAGCGTCTCGTCGATCGGCGTCAGCGCGTCGAAGCCGTGCATCTGATAGAGATCGATGTAGTCGACACCGAGGCGCTTGAGGCTCGCTTCGCAAGCGCGAATGAGGTGATAGCGCGAGCTGCCCAGCCCATTAACGCCTTTCTTGGTTCTGAACGTGGCTTTCGTTGCGACTAAGACTTTATTGCGCTTGCCGTCGATCGCTTTGCCGAGCACCTCCTCAGATCTTCCGTTCGAATAGATATCCGCAGTGTCAAAAAGGTTGACCCCGGCGTCGAGACAGATGTCGACCAAGCGCGTTGCCTCCGCAGCATCGCTCGAACCCCACGCGGCGAAAAATTCGTTGCCTCCTCCGAACGTGCCCGTACCGAAGCACAATTCCGGAACCACCAAGCCCGAGCGCCCAAGTCGACGATATTCCATGAGTGCCTCTTCCGAGTGCGCGTGGGTTTCACTGCCTGCTCTAACCGGGGTACGAAGCAAGAGCGGGCGGAGCGGCAGCCACCAGATACCACCATTGGTTCGAAACGTCAGGCGACTGCGCGATCTGGAGGGCGGCTTGGCTACCGACGGTATAGCCGCTCAGCGCGACCAGCGTCTTGACGTGCTTGGGCCAAAGAAATGCCACCAGCGTATCGAACGCCGCCGCTAGGCGCTCACGTCGTCGATGGCGCTGAACGACAAGAAGTAGATGATCATCACCCAGTAGATCAGGTACGACACGATCGGCACGAAGAACGCGAGGATGAGGCCCACGACGCGGATGTAGAGCGAGAATCGGATGCGGCGATAGGTCACGAGCGCATGTTTGGGCGGTACGTTCGTCTTGTACGCTCCGCTCTTGATGAGATGGCGCGACATGAAGAAACCGAGGAGCGCGCCGATCAACAGCACGATGGAGTACAAAACCGCGGCGGCCGGAAGCGTCGGATATGTTCCCGCCACGTTGGTTGCGTACGGGATGAAGGCAGCCACAACTAGGAACGCCGTGTTCAACAGGATCGTCGTATGGTCAAGGACGCGCACGTCGTGTAACATCGCGCTGTGCAGCCGCCAGTAGTTCACCATGATGAAAAAACTCAAGAGAAAGGCGAGCAGCTTCGGCCACTGGGATGCCAGCGCGTTCATGAGCGCCCCATTGCTCGCATCACCAAGCACCGGGACGGCGAAGTTCAAAACAAGCAGCGTCGCCGAAATGGCGAAGATTCCGTCAGCGAACTGCTCAAGCCGATTGGGCGTCATGAGGTCCTCTACGGGAAGGTATCGAGCGCCATGGACACCGCCTATGGTCAAGCGGCCGCTATGACTCCTGGGGTATCTATACAAGCGCGAATCGGAAGCCTGCATGAGCGTCACCGCCGATTCCGTCTTGCTCGCCGCGTTCAACTCAGCGTCGCAGCGCGGCCGCGAACCCTAGCAGCAGAATCGCGCGATCGCGGGGTCGTTCGATGAACCGTATTCGAACCTCAAGCCGGTTTCGGTTCGCGTGCCCATTGCGCGAATTGCTCGACCTTTACGATGCCGGCCGTCGCCCGGTCTGCTTCAACGTCTCTCACGGCTCGGACTACTGCTGAATTCCACGGGTTTAGGGTCGTATTGCCCCGCCTTAGGTCGCGTGTCCCTCCGGGAGTCAAACGCGAACGTTACTAAGGCGATTCTCGCCGAGGAGATCGACGAGAATCCATGCTGCTCCGGCAATGGCGAAGGTCTCGACGGCTTCGGTCCAATTGAACTGGGTGTGAGGAGCCGAAACGAGCAGCGGTACCCATACCAGTAGTCCGAAGCCCAGAAGCATCAGGGTGAGCAGGCGACTCGCGAGAAGGGCCATGCGATTCGTAAGAAGTGCCACGGCCGCCAGTGCCAAAAAGACAGTCGTCGCTACCGCCCAAAACATCTGATTGGGCGGAAACCACTTTGGAACAAGAGCGGCTGTTAGGTCCAGATAAAGCGCCTGATAGAGAGTAAAGGAGACGGTGCACACGCCAAAGAGAATGCGGCCGATCCGATCGAGCTTTTGTGGTGCCAATGCCGATGACAAGCGTCCATAGACGATCGCCGCTCCGGTCACCATAGCGAACTGGTTGAAGAAGTTACCCCAAGGACTGAAAACCCGCGGTGTAGCAATGATTTGCGGAACGCTCAGTAAGGCGATGACGAGATAGACCGCCCCAAGGACGGCTGCGCCAATCTTCGCGGTCCGCCGGAACTGAATCGTGGCGCCGCCGAAAATCTGCGCAGCGGACGCAGCGTAGGCAAAGAAGCGGCCATCTTGAGCGTTCCAAGGCAGTTGAAGCCAGTCGTAGTAGGCGGGCCACACCAGCGTTACGAGGCCGAAGACCAAAGCCGCCACTCCGAACACGTGGCGGCCGAGATTCAAACGCGAGATTACTAAGGTCATTCACCAACACCGTCAGGAAATGTTGCCACGATGCGGACAAGCGACATTTGACTGCAGCAGAAACAGGTTTGGAGCTTGTCCCCATACTGCGACGCGCAAGCTGCAGCCCAACGGCTTTCTCGACTCGTCCAATGGGCTTAGCGCTGCCTGACTTACACTCCCTGCGCGATGTAGATTTCAGAGAACGCGCACGAACAAACCAGAGAAAAACGTCGTCGGACGGAGTTGCGGCGCGGGCGTATTAGTGCGTTGGTGGCCAGGGTAGCGCGAACGCGGGATCGCCGAGTTGCCAGAAGAGGAACGAATATTGATCGGTGGCGAGCGCTTGGGCCTGCGCGCGCGAGCTGCCGAGATATCCGTGCCCGGCGTCGTAATCCACGCGGAGCAATACGGGCTTTCCGCTTGACGTCGCTGCCTGGAGCCGGGCGGCGAACTTGCCGACGATCCAGGGCGCAACGCGAGGATCGTTCGCGCCGGTGATTGCGAGCACCGCAGGGTAGGCGACGCCGTCTTTGATGTGCACGTATGGATCGGTCGAGTAGAGCGCGTTCCAGCCGACGAGGTTCGTGATCGTACCGAACTCGGGAATGTTGGACGGACCACCCTCGGCGAACTCGTCGCGCACCGGATTGGTGTCGCCGACGTTGTCAAGCGCGGCGGCGAACAGTTCGGGATGGTGCACGATCGCATTCCCGATCGTGACGCCGCCGGCGCTCGTCCCTTCGCCCGCTAGCTTCGGGATCGACGTGTAGTGCTCGGCGAGAAGGTAACGCGCGCACCCGATGAAGTCGTCGACCGTGTGCTGCTTGGTTGCGATGTGCGCACCGAAGTGCCAGTCTTCGCCGTACTCGCCACCGCCGCGCGCGTGGCATTCGGCGAAGATCCCGCCTCGCTCGAGCCAGGCCAATCGGACGGCCGAGAATGAAGGGCGAATCACGATTCCGTATGCGCCGTATCCGTCGAGCAGCGCCGGATGCGACCCATCGAGCGCAGCGCTCTTCTGCATGACGATCGAGAGCGGCACCTTCGTACCGTCGGCGCTGGTGGCGAACACCTCGCGCGACGTGATCGCCGAAAAGTCGACGGCGGATCGTTTGCGCAAACCGGTGTCGCTCGGCGGCCGCTTGCCGCCGGTGCGGTAGATGCGGGGCGATTCGGTCCAGGACTGCAGTTCGAAGGTGACACCGGGAGCGATCGGATCGGTCGCGATGGCCGGGATCGCTCCGGTGAACGGCAACGCGACGCCGTAGCTCGCGCCGGAAGTCCCGTCGCGGTTCACGACGAGACGTCGCAGTTCCGACAATCCGCCCTCGAGGTCGTGCAAGTACAGGCCGTCGCCGGCGAGAGAGAAGTCCTCGATCACACGGGTCGATTCCGGAACAACCGTAGCGGCCGTCTGCAGCGTACCGGTGCGGAGATCGAGCGCGAGGACATGATGTCGCGGAGCGCCCCGGTGGGCTAGCAGATAGAGTGTATCACCGACGGCCGCCGCTCCCAGCACGTCGTCCGCATAGCTTGCGATCTTGCGCCACGGCACGTGTGGGCCGATCACGCTCGCGCTGGGGACGGCGTAGACCGCGACTTCGTTCTGCACGCCGTGCTGGATGAAACCGAGCGCCCAGCGCGTGCGCGGCGAGACGCTGACGACTGCAACGTCCTCCGGGGCGAACGGGATGTGTGGGTCAAGTCCGTAACCCAAGACCGCCGGATCGCTATCGGGGTCGCGTCCAAGCAGGTGGAGTCGCGCCACGCCCTTTGTGTCTTTTTCGCTCTGCGGCTGGTTCGGTCGAGCGGGCGGCGTGCGAAAATAGTAGAACGAACGGCCGTCGTCGCGCCAGGACGGCGGGATATAGATCGCGCGCTCGATCACGTCCGGCAGTAATTTTCCGGTGCGCACATCGAGGACGTGCATCACCGTCTTCTCCGACCCGCCTTCCGAGATTCCGGCGGCCAGATAGTGACCGTCGGGCGAGGGCGAGAAGTAGTCGATCGAATAGTGTTCGCTTTTCGAGCGAGCGAAGCGGTCCGGATCGAAGACCAATCGCTCCGTCCCGCCCACAATCGCACGCGCGTAGATGCGCGCGGTGTTGGCGCCGACCGGGCGCTTCTCGTAGAAATACGTGCCGCCGACCGGTTGGATGTTGTCGACCAATTCCGTGGTGCTGTCGAGTTGCGCTATACGCGCGGCCAGCGCAGCCCGGCCCGGTATCGCGTCGAGCACTGCGCGCGTGTACGTGCTCTGCGTTTTGAAGTATTGCGCGAGCCCGGGGTTCTTGGCGTCTTCGAAGTAGCGGTACGGGTCGCTAACCGTTACCCCGAAATGCGTCTCAGTGACGTTATGTACCGCGGGAGGCGCTGGAGGCGCCGCGATCACGGCAGCTGCCAGCAGCACGACGCCCGCAGCGAGGGCGAAGAGACGGACTACAATCAAACGGCGCATGGCCGAGCCCGTTACGCGCGGAACAACGCAATCCTGGGACGCTGTCCGGCCGTCCCGGCTCGCAGGACTCAGGCGCTATCGAAAAGCTTGAGCGCCAGTAGACCGTGCGTCAGCGCGGCGCCTGCGCGGAGCGCAACGGCGACGTTGATCGTTTCAGCGAGCTCTTCTCTTGTCGCGCCGGCTCTTTTCGCGTTTCCCGTATGCACGTCCAAGCAGTACGGACACTGCGTCGTCAGTGCAACGCCGATCGCGATGAGTTCGCGATATTTTTGAGGGACCGCGCCGTCAGTGCGTCCGACCGTTTTATCGAGCGCGACGAAGCCGGCGAAGCCGGGACCGTCGAGCTTCTGAAGCTCGGGCAGCAGCGAAAGATCGCTGTGCTGATGGTAATCGCTCATTGGCCTTCCTTTACTTGACAAGCGTGCGAGTCTTAGCCACTTCGGTCCGATCCGTAGCGTTCCCGCACCGAAATGTCGCACGCGAGAGCTTAGCTCATCTGCATCGCGTTTAATGCGTGCGGACAACGGGGAAATTCGATAAATGACTACTTTACAAAAGAGAACATCCGCTGCGCTGCTGACCGCGCTTGTCGCGGCAGCAGTTGCTGCACCGCGACCCGCAGTTCTACAGCGCGCATCGCAATCAATGGAATAATCACCAGCAATTCCAGGCGAACTGGAATCGCGCTCATCGCCATCAGAACTGATTTCTCCGATCGGCGCGATCGCAAGAGCGGGCCCACAGTGCCGGGGGCGCGTGCTGCAAGGGATATACGCAGCCGCGTCCTGCCACTTCTTGCGTGTTATCAAGTGTGCTGTGATTATCTCAGCAGCGTCACAGGAGTTGCTAATTGCGTTTACCGGTTCGGATTGAGGGTAAGTCGTTCAGATGATTACTTTACAAAAGAAACTATCCGCAGCGTTGCTAACCGCGCTTGTCGCGGCGACGCTTGCTGCTCCGCGCCCGGCATCGGCTGATACGGCGTCAACTGCGGCAATTGCCGGCCTCGCCGGTATCATCGTCGGCTCGCTTCTGTTCGATTCGTCACGCAATCAATATTACTATGTCAACGGTGGCAATCGCCGCTACGTCAATGACTATCAAGCGCGTCAATGGTATCAGCGGCGCGACCCCCAGTACTACAACCAACATCGCGGCCAGTGGAGCAACCACCAGCAGTTCCAGGCGAACTGGAGTCATTCGCACCACTACCAGAACTAGAGGCTGACCGGTAAGATTCGAAAAGCGTTGTGGGGGCGCATGCTGTGAGCGATGCGAGCAGCCGGCGCCCTCCCGTGCGCCCGGACCACGGGGTCGGGCATGAAAGGCCGAGCGCTGCGACGCGGGCGGTAGGGCGCGCACGGCAGCCCAAACAATAGTGGCCTTGCGAGCGTGCTAGCGCCTGCACGATTCATGAGGCTTGAGAAATATGGGTCGCCCCCGCCAGCGCAAACGTGCGACGCCTGGGATGCGCATTCTCCCCAGCGCCTTCATGGTTGCGGCCCTGCTCGCGTGCACCGATCGGGAAGCCGTAAGCGCGGCCATTGCCAATGCGCCCGATCTGCCGGACGCTCCGGGCGCCTACCGTCTGGTTCTCGTACACGGGGACACGGGCGACAACGCGCAGCAAAAAGAGATACGCGACCGCATCGAAGCGCGCGTGCTCCCGCGGCTTGAGGCGCTCTTCCCGAGCGTCTCCTACGTGAGCACTGCCGACGTGTCCCCGGGCAGAGAAAACGTCGCTGCAGCGTGCAAGCAGAACAAGACGATCGGTCTGATCGGCGTCAGCGAGGACTGGAATTACACGGCTGGGGCGAGCGGCTCGACGGCGCAACAGCTGAACGTACAGCTCGGCGTCGGCGTGTACGAGTGCACGTTCAATCCGCTTCTCAACGCGCAAAAGACGAAGTCCGTAAGCGTGGCAAGCTCGACCGATACCGACGCTCTCGTCGCCGCATTTGAGGCGCTGACGCAGCGCATCGTCTCGCAGTTCCAGAGCCGGATTAGCCTGGACCCGTCCCTGACCGAAAACTTCTTGCGCTTCGGGTATCCGATTGGTGACGGTGAGCGCAGGACGTTCCTGGCCCTCGAGCCCGCGCCGGGGGGAGCGGTCGTCTCCTTCGCAGCGCCCTACGGGACTGCGGCGCGCGCCGGATTGCGCGAGGGTGTGATGGTCACCGCGCTTGACGGTCATCCGCTTGCCGGGCTCGATCTGTCGGCGCTGCAAGCGATTCAAATCGGTCTGTCCGCGATTGCGGATTCAATCACAGCCACGCTGTTGAATCCCGACGGAACGAGCACCACGGTCGACTTCGAGCCTGAAGACTTACGCTGGTACGTCAGCCACCCATACACCGGGAACTAAGCACGCGGCTCACCGTTAGCGTTTCGTTGCGAAGAATTCGAGCAGCGCAGCGGCTGTTTCGTTCGGAAGCTCTTCCGGTAAAAAGTGCCCGCATTCGAGCGGGCCGCCGCGGACGTCGTCGGCCCATCGTTTCCAAACATCGAGGAAGCTTATCGGTTTTTGCAACGTCGGGCCACCGCCCCACAGCGTCAAGACGGGGCACGCGATACGATGTCCGGCATCGCGATCGCGTTGATCGTTTTCCATGTCGCGCGTGTAGCCGGCGCGGTAATCCTCGCACGAAGCGTGGATCGCTTCCGGCCGGCGGAACGAGCGCCGGTACTCGTCCATTACGCTCTCGTCGATTGCGCCGGGAATCGAAGTCCAGCTTCGGATCGTGTAGTCCAAAAAGAAGTCCGGGTCGGCACCGATCAATCGTTCCGGCAGCGGCTCCGGCTGCGCTAGAAAATACCAGTGATAGGAGCGATACGCGCCGCGCCAGTTCATCGGCCCGTAGGTATCGAGCGTCGGTACGATGTCGAGCGTTGCCAGCGCGCTAACGCGTTCCGGCGCGTCGAGCGCCAGCCGGTAGGCCACCCGGCCCCCGCGATCGTGACCGGCAACCGCAAAGCGGTCGAAGCCGAGCGTCGTCATCACCGACGCAACATCGCGCGCCATCGTGCGTTTGCTATACGCGTCGTGCGTCGAGTCGGAAACCGGAATCGAACTATCGCCGTAGCCGCGCAGATCGGTCAAGACCACGGTGTACCGCTCGGCCAGCAGCGATGCAACCAGACGCCACGTCAGGTGCGTTTGCGGAAACCCGTGCAGGCAGAGCAGAGGAGGTCCGCTGCCTCCAATCAGCGCGTGGATCTCCGCGTCTTGCGTGGCGATACGACGCCGCTCGAAGCCTTCTAACATGCGCGTCGCTTCGGCAGGCCGGCCGTCAGACGCCTTTGGCTGTGCGCGCGTTGCGGACGGACCCGCAACGCGTCGCGGCGAGCGTGACTAGCGCTTTGCCTTTTTAGCGGGAGCTTTTGCGGCTTTTTTGCGCGCCGCCGGGGCAGCCTTCTTCTTGGCGGGAGCAGCTTTCTTGGCTGCGCCGGCACGCGGCTTCGCGGCTACGGCTTCCTTAAGGGGCTTGCCGGCGATGAACTTCAGCACACGCTTGGCAGGAACGTTTACCGGTGCACCAGTTTGCGGATTGCGGGCGACGCGCGCGGCGCGGTCGCGGATTTTGAACTGGCCGAAGGGCGGCAGCATCACCTTGTCGCCGGACTTCAAGACGGCCGTCATTTTATCGATCAACGCGTCCACGAGTTCCGTCACCTGTTTGCGCGGAAGCGTAAAATCTTCGGCCAATTCACGGACGAGTTCGTTCTTGGTCATTCGGTCCTTTCGCGTAGAGCCGCGGCTCGCATCAGAGCGTCCGCTTTATTTGGCCCATTCGCGGTGGCCTTCGTTCCTCCGCCCCGACTTGACCTTCGCGCAATCGGGTGCAGGCGCGCCGTCGGGGCGCGACAACCGGCGCTCGACCTTGAGCCGCTCGATCTCGCTATCGAGAACGGTGTGGCCGGTCAGACTGCAAGAACAACGCGGGGCGGCGCAGCCGCTGCCCTCGTGCAAGATGATGCTGTGCCTGCAGCGGCAGGTGACCAGTGCTTCCATGGGCTGGTCGTTCCCCGCGTGGCGGATATCTTAAACCCCTCGCCTTTCCGTTCGGACGGGCGGGGTTTATCCCGGTCGCCAGCATGGGTAGACCCCTCGAAACGGCCGCGCATTTGGTCGAGGAGGAGCGTGATGGGAGCAACGGAGCATGGGTCGGTACGAGCGGTTTTCGAACTGCGCGAGGCAGCTTTAGAACATGGTATGGCGATTGCCACACTCCAGGGCGGCGGAGGCCGCGGCGATATCCTCGACAACGTTCTCGCCACCAAGATTCGGCTCGAGGAAAAGACCGTGGCCGCAATCGACGAGTGTTCGGAAAACGCCGAAGTCGCCGTCGAGGAGGCGACGGGAGAAGCGGACTAAGCCTCGCGCTCGCTTCGCACGGCGGGGGCGGCCGGGCTCGCACGGCGTTTGCGGAGGCGGACGCAGTTTCCGTGCCGCTCGTAGCGGACGTCGTCCATCACCGAGTGCATGATCGAAATCCCAAAGCCGCGCACGGCGTCGGGGTCGCGCCGCCGCTGCGCAACGCCGCCGAAGTCGAAGCCGGGACCCTCGTCGCTGATTTCGATGGTCATGTCGCTGCCGTCGAAACGGCACGATACCGTAATGAAGCCCAAGTCCTTGGTGCCGTGCTCGACGGCGTTGGCCAGCGCTTCACCGGTGCCGAGCGCGATCTCGTAGGTCTGCGTCGTGTCGAACCCGCAGAGGCGCGCATAATCGACGACGGCGCGGCGAGCCGCACGTACGGAGCCCGGGGAGCCTCGAAATTGCGCCCGATATTCGACCATGGTTCGGTGTGTCATTTCCCCGGCGGCCGGTTTCTTAAACGGGAGAAACCCGGCGCTTCCACGGATTGATTCCACATGGACGTTGCAACACCGGCCACAAGCCGGCGCGATCTGCGGAGGGTCGGCTTTCGTATCGCGTTGCTTGCCGGAGTTGTCTTGCTGGTCGCCGGGCCGACGGCGCTCTGGAACGCCGGCCGCGGCGCGATTCCGGCACCGGTCGTCGCCGGCGCAGCCATCGCCGTAGCGCTCGGCCTCATTCTCTTGGCGCGCGGACTGATCGGCGAGGCCGCGCTCGAGCGGCGTAACGTCGAAGCGCGCTTCGAGGAACTCGGGGTGGAGAACGCCGACCTTTACCAGCGCACGCGCGAGCTTCAGACGACGAAATCGCAGCTCGAAGATGAGGCGGGGCAATTGCAGGCGGCCAGCCGCGAGAGCGAGTTGATGCTGGGTGCGGTTCGCGCGCACTTGATGCTGACCGACGATTCGTACCGCATCGCAAGCCGCTATTCGAGCGAGCTCGAACGTCTCTTCGGGGAAGGCGACCTGGCAGATCGCAACTTCCTCGACGTCCTTCAACACATGCTCTCCGAGCGGATGCACAAGACCGCGGCCGACTATCTCGCTTTGCTGTTCGACCCCTCGAAGAAAGAGCGCACGGTCGCAAAAGTCAATCCGCTCGACGAGGTTGAAATCAGCCTTGCGGGTCCCGGCGGGGCGCCGCAGGTGCGTTATCTCAGCTTCGGCTTTCGGCGCATTCTGCAAGACGGTGCCGTAACGCGCGTGCTCGTTTCGGTCGAAGACGTCACCGAGCGGACGATCCGGCAACGCCGGTTACGAGAATCCGAACGGCATCGCAGCAAGCAATTCGAACTTTTGGTCGGCATTCTCGACATCGAGCCCTCCGCGCTCGACGAGTTCTTGAGAGCGTCGAAGCAACAGTTGGCGGGCGTCGACGAGGCTCTGCGAACCTCGGACTTCGTGGCAGCCGGACCGGAGCAAACCGCGCTGCTGCGCCGCCGTCTCGATCTCGTGCTCGAGCGGTTGCATGCGATCAAGGGGCACGCCGCGCTGCTGCGTTTGGGGTTCTTCGAACGGAAAGCACACGAAATCGAACAGAAGATCGTCGATTTCAGACATCGCGCGAATCTGGGCGGCGACGATTTCTTGAGCTTGGTGATCGCGATTGCCGATCTGCGCGCCGACCTCGATGGTCTCGAGGCTCTGCGTGCAAAGCTGGCCGGCATCAAGCGTAGCGCCGAACTCCACCGCGAAGCCGACGACGATCTGGTTGCGAATCTCAGCGTGCTGATTGCCGGCCTTTCGGCAACCTCCGGCCGCGAAGTCGAACTGGAGGCCGAGCGCTTCGATTCGCGCGCCCTTCCGGTCGAAATGCGGCTTGCGGTCAAAGACGTGCTCGTTCAGCTTGCTCGCAACAGCTTGGTTCACGGCATCGAGGAGCCTTCCGCGCGTGAAGCAGCCGGCAAGCCGCGCGCGGCCACGATCGAAATAAGCTCGTCAAATGCGAGTCCGGGAGTCTTTGCCTTCACCTACCGCGACGACGGACGGGGCCTGAGTGCGAGCGAGATTCGCCGCCGCGCGGTCGATGCAGGAATGCTTTCGGCGCTAGAAGCGGACGCGGTCGATGATTCGGAGGTCGCAGCCTTCATCTTCGAGCCCGGCTTCACGACGGCTGCGGGCGCATCGCTCGAGGCCGGTCGCGGCATGGGCATGAGCCTCGTCAAGCGCCGGATCGTGGACGATTTCGACGGCGAAATTCTCGTCAATTCCGAACCCGGACGCTCCTGCGAGTTTTCGTTTGAGTTGCCGCTCGGCAACGCTCCCTATGCATCCGCAGCCCGGCAATGAAGCTGCTCGTGGTCGACGATTCGGACGCCGTTGTGCGTACGATCAAAGGTGCTGTCGGAACGCCGGACCACATCATCGAAACCGCAGGCAACGGGCTTGAGGCGTTACGCGTGATCGAGCGCTTCGAGCCTGATGCCGTGACGATGGATATCTCGATGCCGGAGATGGACGGACTCGCGTGTATCGAGGCGATCTTGGAACGCTATCCGCAAACGCGTATTCTCGTCATCACCGGGGTTGAGGACAAGCCGACGGCCGTCGAAGCGGTGCGTCGCGGCGCTCAAGGCTATCTCTTCAAGCCGTTCTCCACCGAAGAACTAAGCTTCGAGCTCGACGACCTTTTCGCTTGAGCGCGTGTCGCCCGCTCGGCCCATGATGCCAAAGTCGCGTGCGATGCGATCGGCAACCGACGGTCCGCCGTCCGGATTGACCTCGACCACGAGCGGCGCCCGCTTCGACCGGCCGATGAAGCCGCGCACGATGCCGGTCAGCGTGGGAAGGAACGCCACGACGTCGATCGGCGCCGGTCGCGAGGTATCTTCGTGAGCTTGGTGCGGGGGCGCGCCGGAAACCGCGGGTTCGACTGAGGGTTCCGGACTCTGTTCGAGCGGCGCTTCCAGTGCTTGCGGCTCAACGGAGGCGGACTCGACCGGCGTCGTTTCGAGTGCGACCGGTTCGCTTGCGGTAGCTTCGAAAACGTGCGATTCGCTCGCTGCCGTTTCGACAGCGTGTGATTCGATCGTCGCAGCTTCGAGCGCGTGCGATTCGATCGTGTGCGGCTCCGCGGTCTCCGGTTCGGCTGCGAGCGACTCTGCTCCGAGCAGTCCTGCCGGGTCCGGCTCGGCTACGGGCGGTTCGCCGGCGAGCTCCGGTATGATGTTTGCTACGTTGAAATCGAGCGAGGTTTCGAGCGCGGCCACCGCTGCCGCTTCGCGTTCCGGCATCTCGGCCAGGGAGTGTTCGAGTTCTTCGCGCCTGCGCGCCGTCTCGAGTTCAGCGGCCTCGAGTTCGGCGATCTGCAGCTCGATCTCACGGCGCATTTGAGCCAAGCGTTCGCGTACTTTTTCGATTGCGGCTTCGCGTTCGCGCGCAGCACCTTCGGTTCGGCTCGCAAGCGCAGTCTGCGCTGCGCTCAGCGACGACGAAAGGCGGGCGATTTCATCCGGCAGGGCTTGCAGGTCGAGTTCGGCGACGGCGCGTTCGCGCGCGATGCCCGACTCGATCTCCCGTTCCGCCGCGACGTGGCTCTCCATCTCGACGCGCAAAGCACCCAGGCGTTGTTCCTCGACGAGCTCTTGGGCCGCGCGCGATTCACAGGTGGCTCCCTCGCGAGCGGCGCGATCTTCTACGAGCCGTTCGCTGCCTGCGCGAATGGTGTCGCCCTTGCGTTCCGCTTCGGCGCGGCTCGCGGCCGCGAATGCGGCTGCGGCGCGGAAACTCTTGCCGCGCTGTTCGGCTTGTTGACGCGTGGCGCGCGCAAGCGACTCGGCATCGAGCAGTTCGCTCAAGCGGTGCTCGACGTCGGCCCGTCCGGCAGCGGCAGCATGTTGCGCGCGCCGTAGTTCTTTCGCGGTGCGTTCGGCTTCGGAGAGTTCGAGCCGGGCGCATTCAAGTTGCTCGCGGATCCGCGAAACCGCTGCTTCAAGTGTCGCTTGATCTTCGAGCTCAACCATGCGTGACGTCCGTTTGAGATATAGTGCCGGGAACATGATCCGCAGCGCCGGAACGCAAGGGACCGATTCGAATTCGGATGGGTTTCCCATTCGTGGACCGCGCGGCAACCGGTTCGTCCGTCGCTCGGCGTTCCTCTATCTGAACTGCTTCGGCGGCTGAAGCCGTATCCATGAGGGCGCCTGCTTCGTTCGTGACCGTGCTCTCCGCCTCAAGAGACGCCGCCGCAGCGGAAGGCATGGCCGGCTCGGCCGGCGCGGGAGGCTCTTCGAGCGTCTCAATTTTGGGCGATTCCGGCAATGCTTCTGCCGCGGCGGGTTCAGCCGCATGCGGGGGCGTTTCAAGATCGGGCTCCCCGGCTGTGAGAGCACTCGCCGGAGGCTCAACCGGCCCGGCATCGATCGCCGGTTCGCTTCCGGCGTGGCTTGGAAGCGCCGGCGTTCCGTCGCTTTCGAATACGGGGAGGTGCTCGGCCAAGCGGCGCTTGGCGGCGAGAATCTCCGCCTCAAGATCTTCGGGTGATCCCGTTCGTAAGGAAACGACCGCGAGCGAAGCGGGATCGGGGGCCGAGACCGGCACGGGTTCCGTTTGTGAAGACTCGGCTGGGGCGGGTTCCGGCGCTGTACCGAGGGTGAGTTGAGCCGCGGAAGCGCGCGCCAGAACGCGGTCCAACATCGGCCCGTAGCGCTCGGCGGCCGGCAGGCGCCGCGCCTCCGGTGCAAACCAGCGATCGACGAGCAGATACAGGATGAACCCGGCACACACGGCCGCTGCTGCCGCTTCGAGTGCCGCCGTCAGTGCGTCCGAATTGAAGGCAGTTCGTTCGAGCACGAACGTCACCACGGGGACCAGCACGAGCGAGGTCGAGAAGGCGGTCCCCGCCAGCACGCGCACCGGCGCGCGCGACAGGAAGCGACCCACTTCGGGCAGCGAACCGGCTCCGGCCAGCACACCGAAGAGCGCGACGGACCAGAAGGGGTCGATGCGTAACGCCACTTCGGGCGGGGCGGTCCAACGAGTGAGGGATGGTTCGAGCGCGAGCGCGATGACCGCAGCGACGAACGCGACTCCGAACCCGAAGCGTTCGAACGGATGAGGCTGCACCCGGATCTGCGCTGCCACGATTCCGAGCAGCAACGGCACGAGTGCGCCGGCGTTCACCGCGTGGATCGCGGGGATGAAATTGGCGATCCCGGCGATCAGCACGGCGCTTGCGAAGAGGCGCCGGTTTCGTACCCAGAGCGCAAGCGCGAAGGGGAAGATGAGATACCAGTGCGCCACCACGGCAAGCGCCCGAAATCCGTCGTTCGCGAGGCCGTCGCCGGCGAAAACGAGGTAGCGCAGCAGGCCCAGCGCATCGATCGGCGGGCCGCTTGTGGCGGCGGCCGGAAAACCGAAGTGGACCCCGACCACGGGCACCGCAACCATGAGCGCCAGGGTCGCGAGATAGGCGGGGTAGATACGCAGAGCGCGCTTGACGAGATAGGCTCCGATATCGAGTGAAGCCCAGCCGCTGCGCTCGAGTTGGGCGAGCAGGGGATACGCTAGCCCAAATCCCGACAGCAGCAAAAAGAGCGTCAAGCCTTGACTGGACTCGGCAACCGCGAGCGCGAGAACTTGATTGGAAAGCGGCAGCGGCGGCGCGAGCCGAACGACTTCGTAAACGACGACTGCCGCGAGCGCCAGCACGCGCAAACCGTCGACGTCGCCGAAATGCTCGCGCGCGCCTGCGCCGTCTTCCGGATCGCGCCTAAGCATCACGTCTTACTTATCGGCGGGGGCGAGCGTATCTTGCGACGCGGATCACAGTCCGTCGAACTCGATCAGCCGGCACGCGCAGGCCTTGTCCGCGGCGGGGGCTCCAGCCGGAAGGTTGTCGGCCGGCAGCCCGAGGTATGGTGTCGCGACCCAGCCGCTGTGGCCGGTCAGTTCTCCCGACAGCACCCGCACGTGCACGCGAACGATGTCGGGATTATCGGTTTCGTAGCGCGCGACTCCGTTGCCGAGCGCCACCAGGTCGCTACCGGTCGCCACGCGGTCGGCGCTGCCGAGCGGCGTATCGAGCGTGGCAAAGAAATCGGCGAAGCCGCCGAAGCCGCCGGCCACGCGCAAGTGCGCGCCGGCCGGGACTTCGGGCGCGAGGCGCGAGCGCAGCGCGTAGGCGCTAAAATTGGTCCCGACTCCGCGAACGAGGGCGACCCGGCCATTCCCGAGGACGCGCACGATGCGCACGCGTATGCCGATCGGCTCGTAGACGATATCTTCCGGACGCGAGGCGTTCGAGCTGAAATCGCGCTCGAGTGACTTCGCGCTCGCGGTAAGCGTCGCTTCGGGCTCGTCGCTGTCGTACCATGGTGCCGCCTCCACGCGCGCGAACGTGCCGGCGCGCATGGCGAGCCATGCCGGGGGCCCGGCTTGCGCGTCCAGACGTCCCGGCGAGGCGAGCGTCGCCGCGGCGAGCAACGCCGGCGCCGCAACCAGACTCCTTCTCACGGTGCCGGCCGCTTCCGGTACATGTTGATCGCCCGCAACGTCAACACGATGTCGCCGGCTTGATTGAGCACTTCCGTTTTCGAGACGACCACGCCGCGGTCGGGTTTGCTCTTCGAGGGCCGCACTTCGAGTACGGTACCGTAGACGGAGAGCGTGTCACCGGGGCGCACCGGTTTCAGCCAGCGCAGTTCGTCGATGCCGGGCGAACCGAGACTTGCCGCTGCACCGATCACCCCATCGCAGAGAATGCGCATCATGATCGCGCAGGTGTGCCAACCGCTTGCGATCAGGCCGCCGTAGATCGACGTTTCGGCCGCGACCGGATCGGTGTGGAAGGGCTGCGGGTCGAATTCGCGCGCGAAGCGCACGATGTCGTCCTGGCTGACGCTGCGGCTGCCGTAGTCGAGGCGCTGTCCCGCGACGAAGTCCTCGAAGAATATCGGTTTGTCGGACAAAAGTTCTCCTCGGGGGCGCCCGACGCGCGGGCGAGTGCCAGGGTGTTGGCACAGCGGCGTGCGATGATGGCGGCATGGAACGTGTTGGAATGCGGCTGCTCTTCGCGGCAAGTGACCTCGTCGACTTCGTGAATTGCGCCCATCTGGCAACTCTCGGGCGCCTTGTGGCCGACGGGAATCTGGCCGCTGCTGCGCCTTCCGCAGAAGAACGCCTGGTCGCGCGCAAGGGCGACGCGCACGAAAGCGCCTATATCGCCCGGCTGCGCGAGCAGGGTGTTGCGGTCGTCGAGATTGCGCGTGGATTCGATTTCGCCTCGCGGCGCGTGGCCGCGGAGGCGACGCTTGCCGCGATGCGCGCCGGCGCCGAGGCGATCCATGGCGCGACGCTGATCGATTTGCCGGCCATCGGTGCCGGTTGGGTCGGCGTCGTCGATCTGCTCGTGCGCGTGCCCGGGCCCTCGACCTTGGGCGACTACGCCTACGAGGTCTGGGACGCAAAGCTGGCGCGCAATGCCAAGCCTGCTGCGATCGTGCAGATGTGCGTGTACGCGGAACTTTTGGCGCGCGTTCAAGGCGTGCTGCCGCAGCGCGTCGTTGCAATCTTGGGCGACGGCCGCACGGAAGCGTTTCAAACGGCCGACGTCATGCCGTATTACCGTGCCGCTAAAGAGCGCTTTCTTCGTAACGCTCTCGAGGAACCGGCGACCTATCCCGAACCGGTCGCACACTGCGCGCGCTGCCGTTGGAGCGAGGCCTGCGTCTCGCAGCGTCGAGCCGACGATCACTTGAGCATCGTAGCAAACGTGCGCCGCAGCCAGATCGTCAAGCTGCGGGCGGGCGGCATCACCACCATGGCCGAACTCGCGTGCGCTACCGACGACGACCGTCCGCGCAAGCTTGAACGCACGACATTTGCGCGCATTCGTGCGCAAGCCGCATTGCAGGTTGCCTCGCAACAGAACGGCGGCAAGCCGCTTTACGAGCTCATCGCGCCCCAAGAGAAGTGCGGCTTCGCGAAGTTGCCGGCGCCGGATCCGGGCGATCTCTACTTCGATATGGAGGGCGATCCGTTCTACGAGGGCGGGCTGGAATATCTCTTCGGCGTAGCCTACCAGCACGACGGCGAACGCCGCTTTGAGGGCTTCACCGGCCACGACCGCGCCGCCGAACGGCGCGCCTTCGAAGCGTTCGTCGATTTCGTCGTCGCGCGGCGCGCCCGGCATCCGAACCTTCACGTCTACCATTACGCCTCGTACGAGGCCACCGCATTGCGGCGCCTTGCCGGCACGCATGGGACGCGCGAGCGCGAAATCGATGATTTCGAGCGCGAGGAGGTGCTCGTCGACCTGTTCGAGGTCGTGCGGCAGTCGCTGCGCGCGTCGTTCGAGAGTTACTCGCTCAAGAAGATCGAGCATTTTTATCGCGGCTCGCGCGGAGATGCGGTGACAAGCGCGATCGGATCCGTCGTCGAGTACGAGCGTTACCTCGAAACGCGCGACGAAAGCATCTACGAGGAAATCGTCAAGTACAATCGCGAGGATTGTCTCTCGACACTCGACTTGCATCATTGGCTCCTAGAACGGAAAGCCGAAGCCGAAGAAAAATTCGGTGCGCCGATTCCGGTTGCTGAGCCTCGTGCAGCCAAGGAGCAGACCGAAGAAGATCTCGACCTCGAAAAACTGGCTGCGCAATTGGCCGGCGAGATCGATTCCGAAAGTGCAACGCCCGACCAGTACGGGCGCTGGCTTGCGGCGCAGTTGCTGCGCTATCATCAGCGCGAGGCGCGACCCGCGTGGTGGGCATTCTTCGATCGCCTGGAAAAAACGCCGGAAGATTTGGTCGATGATGCCGAGGCGCTCGGTGAGTTGAGCGTCGTCGACGAGCCTCCGGAAGTTGCGAAGCGATCGCTGATCTACACCCTGACGTTCCCGCCGCAAGAGCACAAGCTCAAGCCCGGCCGCGTTTACGATCCGGCACTCGGTTTCAGTCGCTCTGCCGGCGATTTGCTCGAGGTCGATGAGGCGCGTGGCCGGCTGCGCCTCTCTCGCGGGAAGTCTTACGCGGACGTGCCGTTGCCGCGCGCACTGTGCCCAGGCGGTCCGATCGGTGACGGCGGGCAACGCAAGGCGCTCGAACGCTTTGCGCGCGCGCTCCTGAAAGACGATTGCCGCACGAGCTTCCGCGCCGCTCGCGACTTGCTCTTTGCGAATGAGCCGCGGCTTAACGGTCGCGCTGCCGGCGCCACGATCGACGACGGGGAGACGACGCCTGACAAGCTCGCGGACCTCACCGTTGCCCTTGATGAAAGCTATCTGTTCGTGCAAGGGCCGCCCGGTGCGGGAAAGACCTGGACGGGTGCGCGTGCGATCGTCGACTTGATGACGCGTGGTTTGCGCGTCGGGGTTGCTTCTACGAGTCACAAAGCGATTCACAACCTGCTCGAAGAGATTGAACGTGTGGCGTTCGAGCGAGGCGTGCGTTTTCGCGGCTACAAGAAGTGCGCGAAAGGCTCGAATTCCGAGTCGGAGTATCGTACGCTGCACGGCTTCATCGACAACACGGACGACACGTCGCTGTGTGCCGGCGAAGCCGGCGTGCAGCTGATCGCGGGCACGGCCTGGCTTTTCAGCGATGAACGCATGTCCGCAACGATCGACGTTCTCGCAATCGATGAAGCCGGTCAGGTGTCGCTTGCCGACGCGATCGCGATGGCAACCTCAGCGCGAAACCTCATCTTGCTCGGCGACCCGATGCAGCTAGCCCAGGTGTCGCAGGGCCAGCATCCCCGGGGCGCCGAGGCTTCGGTGCTGGCGCATCTGCTCGGCGAGCGGATCACGGTCGCGCCCGAGCGCGGGCTCTTTCTGGCACGGTCGTTTCGGATGCATCCCGCGATCTGCGCATATATCTCGAGGCTCGCCTACGACGGACGCTTACACGCGGATGCGCCCTGCCAGCATCGCCGAATCGAAGCCGGTGCGATCAGCGGCGCGGGGTTGCGCTATCTCCCGGTGCCGCACGAGGGGAACGTACAGTTCTCAACCGAGGAAGCGGACGCGATAGCGGACGCCGTCGACGAGTTACTTGGCGGGACCGTCATCGACGAACGCGGTCGCGCGAAGGCGCTCGATGAAGGCGACATTCTCGTCGTGACGCCCTACAATGCGAACGTGCGTCGCATGCGAGGCGTGCTCGACGAGCGCGGGCATGCCGGCGTCCGCGTCGGAACGGTCGACAAGTTTCAGGGGCAGCAGGCTGCGGTTGTGTTCTTTGCGATGGCCGTCTCGCGTGGCGAAGAAGTGCCGCGCGGGGTCGGATTTCTCTTCGATCGTAATCGCCTCAACGTCGCCGTCTCACGGGCGCAAGCCCTTGCGGTCTTGGTGTGCGCGCCGACGCTGCTCGAAACCCCGGCCGCCGATGTCGAACAAATGGTGACGATCGGAGCGCTCTGCCGGTTCGCGCAAGAGGCGTCCCCGCTTCGGAATTTGGCCCGGGCCGATCCGGCCCAGCTTGCGCTCATCTGAGGATCGCGAAGCGCTGCACGTGCAGGTAGGAAGCGCCCTCCTTCGCGTTCGGCATGCCGGGTTCGAGGCGTATGCGATGGAGGCCGCTATGCGGCCAGCGCCAGGCAAAGAGGACGGAATTCAGCAGCGCAAATCCTGAGCTCGATTTGTTTTGCCAGATGCCTGACCGATCGAGCGTCTCCTCTCCGTCGATGAAGACGCTCGCATGTCCGGGTTCGCAGCAGTGCTCGCCGATCGTTCCGAAGAGCGCAATCGACGAGCCCGTGAAGACGATCGTTGCCGGAAGAAGGCTGATGTCTCGCGCGATCGTCGTCGCGCGCCTCCATCGCCCGGCCATGGGGACGCCGTGCGGTGCGAGTGCGGCTGCAGCGAACATGAGCGCAAAACCGCCGTTTGTTTGCCAGGCAGTCGCCGCTCCCGCCGGCGGTGGTCCATCGAATATGCGGGCGAAGTTCCCGTCATCGGTCCGCGCGGAAACGGCAGCTTGCGCATTGCGCAGCACCCAGGCGGCGGCGAACGGCAGATGTCCATCTGAGGCCAGGTCATACATTCCTTCGACCAGCGGCTCGACGATGTCGTTCTCGGCTTGCATGTCGATGAAGATGCCGGCGTCGTCGCGTAGCGATTTGTCGACCGCGAGCGCGGTTGCGATCGCCTGCTGCCGGTATCGCTGGTCTTTGGTCGCAGCCGAGAGTTCGAGTCCGGCGACGATCATGTTGCCGTTGACGGAAGCGAAGAAACGGTGCGGTAGCGCAGCACATTGCGCACCGTCGTCGAAAACGTACACGGTGTAGAGCGAAAGCGTGCGGTCGAGAAAATGCCGGCGGACCGAAGCATATCGCGTCTCGGCGCCGGTAAGGTACGTGCGGTCGTGCGTCGCGCGAAAGAGCTCGACGCCTGCGCGGATGAGGTTCGAATCCGTTTCCAGCGTTTTGAGCTGGTTCTGGCGCCCGAAGGGCTGCTGGTAGAGGATCTCGGGGCAGGCGCCACGCGCATAGACCGTTGCACGATCGACTGCCCGGAAGGCTCCTTCCGCATTGCGCATTGCGCTCGGGTCCCCGGTTGCTTCGCCCTCGCGGACGGCGGCCAGTGCGTCCCACGCGGGCACATCGCTCCACCGGTCGCAAAACCATCCGCTACACGGCGCGCCGTATCGCGGAGCCGTCGCAAGCAGTGCCCGGAAGTATCCGGTGAGCACAGGATCGTGGGTGATTCTCCAGCGTAGCGCCAGATCGTAGGTCAGCGCATCGGCACCCCAATCTTGATTGAGTTTGGGACAAGCGGGGCGAGAGCACATCCGCCAACGGCCGCGTTCGAACCATGCCCCTTCAAGCGTGCTGAGAGCTGCGCGCCCATAGTCGCTGTACGTCACCGGGCTTGCGCCGGCCGGCGTCGCGGGTCTCCCGATGCACGGCGACAGCAAGAGCAAGACGAGGATCGCGCGGATGATCCGCAAACGCGGCGGACGATCTCGAGGCATGCGCGATGTGGACAGAGCGTTACGCTATCGCGCGCGCAGCGGAGTTCCACCCAAGTGAAAGCCACTGTCGAGCAGGATCACTTCGCCCGTCACCTTGGCGGCACCGTTCAAGAACCAGACGGCCGCCTCGGCTACGTCTTCGGGTAAGACCGTGCTGTGCAGCGGAGCGGTCGCCTCCCAATTGGCTTTGACGCGCTCGTAGTTGTCGCCGAGCCCCGTTTTGAGCCATTCCGTTTCCACGAAGCCTGGGCACACCGCGTTCACCCGGATCGCCGGCGCGAGCGCGCGCGCAAGCGAGAGCGTCATCGTGTTCAGCGCGCCTTTGCTCGCCGCGTAGGCGACCGATGAACCGATACCCATGGCACCTGCGATTGAGGAGACGTTCACGACCGAGCCGCGCCCGTGCTGCTGCATCGACGGCGCGACGGCGCGAATCATCTGATATGCGCCGATGACGTTGACGCCGTAGATGCGTTGGAAGTCGGCCGCAGTCAGTGCCTCAAGATCGTTGTGCAGCGCGAATGCGGTGATGCCCGCGTTGTTGATCAATCCGTCGATTTGACCCCACGTGTCGAGCGCTGCCTTGGCGAGGCTGCGGCAGTCGGCATCGGAAGAGACGTCGGCTTGCACGGCAATCGCATCGCCGCCCTGGGCACGACAACGCTCGGCCGTTGCCTCCGCGTCGCCGGCGCTGGTCGCGTAGTTGAGGACGACCCGTGCTCCCTTCGACGCGAGCAACTCCGCGCACGACGCACCGATCCCGTGTGCCGCGCCCGTGACGATGACAACCGCATTCTTCATGCCGTGTTCCTCGCGACCTCTGAGCGCTTTTCCCGCCAAGAATGCGGGAAACTCGGGTCCAGCCGCTCATGTGCCCCGAGACGCGGGTGCCTCCATCGTGCGGCTCGAATCAACGAGCCCTCGAGATCAGTTCGACTCGGGCGATTAGCTCAGCTGGGAGAGCGGCACCCTTACAAGGTGATGGTCGGCGGTTCGATCCCGTCATCGCCCATTTCGTTCTCATACGATAGAGCCATCGCAATCAAATCGGCTTGCGCGCGTTCTGCTGCGAACGTCCTACGGCTGGGAGAAGTCCGCCGGCGACAGTTTGTACCCTGCAAGGGGCATTTTGCGCGCGGCAGAAAGCCCGGCATCGCATGCCAAAAGCCGTTCAACTTCTCGCTTACGGCGGAGTCGACCAACTCCGCATCGTCGACCTCGCGAAGCCCCAGCCGCAGGCGGACGAGGTGGTGGTACGTGTGATTGCTGCCGGCACGAACCCGGGCGAGCTCTCGATTCGCGAAGGCCGGCTGCGGGATGTGTATCCGATGGATTTCCCGTTCGGGCAAGGTACCGATTTTGCGGGACACATCGATTCCGTCGGCGCGGGAGTCACCGGCTTCGCGGCGGGCGACGAAGTGCTCGGATGGACGGAACGGCGCTCGGCACAGGCCGAGTACGTCGCGACCAGCTCGTCGCGGCTGATCAAAAAGCCGCCGTCACTTGATTGGTACCGTGCGGGAAGCCTCTTCGTCGTCGCGACGACCGCCGTCGCGGCCGTTCGCGCGGTGTCGCTGAAACCGGGCGACGTGGTGGCGATCAGCGGCGCGGCCGGCGGCGTCGGTTCGCTCGCGGTTCAGCTTGCGCGGCGGACGGGCGCTCGCGTCATCGGCATCGCGAGCGACGAGAGCGCGTCGTTTCTGCGTTCGGTCGGTGTCGAATCCGTCGCGTACGGTGATGGCCTTGCGGACCGGTTGCGCACGCTCGCCCCGAAAGGAATTGCTGCCTTCATCGATCTCTTCGGCGGCGGTTACGTGGAGCTAGCCCTCGAGCTCGGCATCGCGCACGAGCGCATCAACACGATCATCGATTTCGCGGGCGCGCAGAAGTACGGCGTTAAGTCCGACGGGTCGGCCGAGGCCGCGTCGCCCGAGACGCTCGCGTCCATCGCGAATCTCATCGCGTGGGGTGAAATCGTCATGCCGCTGACCGCAATCTATCCCTTTGCGGCGGTGCGCGACGCTTATATCGAGCTTGCACGTCGCAAGGCCCGGGGGAAGATCGTGCTCGCGCTCGACCCGACGATCGCCGAGCCGCTCCGTCCGGCCAAATCGACGGAATAGATCGCTAGCGCGTTCACCCACTACTTGAGCGCGACTAGACCAATCCCAACCGCGAGACCGATGAGTGCGATGACTCCGGCAGAGATCATCGCGACAAGAGGAGACAGGGCGGAGAGGCGTTCGCCCGCGATGGCTCTCGCGGTCGCGACGTAGCGGTAGCCGCCATAGACGGCGATGAGTACGCCGAAGACTGCCACGGCGGTTCCAAAACCTGCCGACGCACCCGTGTCGGTCTCGTTGACGTGCAGCATGACGTCGAACTCGCGCGTGAAGAGCGCGAAGCGGGCGACGACGAAACCGAAGGCGATAAAACTGAGCGACGTACGGCAATAGGCAAGAAACGTCCGCTCGTTGGCTAGAACGTCCGTCGCGCGAGGCTCGTTCGGCATGCTGCTTCCCGGCAATGTCGCTTGACGACGGTGAGCTAGGAAACCGAGCGAAGCGGTCGCGGCGGCGCGCCGGGCATCAGGGTCGTCGTCAGGTGAAGTGGATCGTACGAGATCACGGAGACGGGTTCGCCCCCATCGCCGTTGCGTCGCGCCGCGCGCAGCGCATCGATCGCTTCCGGCAGCGCGAACTGCTCGCCGACATATCCGGAGATGAAGCGACCGCCGCGAATTTCGCCGCGTGCTTCCATGCGGCGTAGCGACGCGAGCAGTTCGCGCCAGCTCGGTGCGATCGACTCCCGTGCGATCACATCGCGGAACAGGACGCCCCAGCGCGCGAGCAACCGGCGCGCAAACGCATCGACGTCGATGCGATCGGTTTCGGCTCGCAAGATCGTCCAGCGTCCGCTCGAGGAACGCGGCCGCGCCCGCAGACCCTTTTCTCCCAGGCGCCGCCCGCGATCGGTCAGCGCGCGCAGCGCATCGAATCCGTCAGCAGTGACGAGGCCGGCGGCCACGAGTTGCCAGAGCGCCTCTTCGATCTCGGCGGGCAACCGCTTTGTCCCGCGCACGATGTCGGCGAAAAACGGCGCGCCGCGCCGCTCGATTTCCTCGAGCACGTCTTGCGCCGCGTGCGATAGCACGCTGCGGTCGAATTCGTTGCGCACGATGAGCGACGCAGCATCGGCGCGCGTGAACAGCGCGATCGGCGCGAGCTTGGTCGGGCGGATGCGCCGCCGCCGTTCGCCTTCGGGAACGGCGAGCGCGGGGTGCGGCGAAAGGCGCCCCCACATCACGTCGCCCGAGTAGCACAACCGGTCGAGATATTCGTGCCGGTAACCGGCCACGCGCAACGGCAGGATCGTCGCTTCCCAGGCCGCCGCGGGAATCTCGTAGCCTTCGAGTTGGCGGATGATTTGCAAGGTTCCGTCAATTCCGTGCAAGCGCGAGGCCGGCGCGACGTGCTGCCAGCGGTAGAGAAAGCGCACGTAGTCGGCGGTACTGACCGGCGCGATCTCGCGGCGCAGCGCGCCGAGCGTCAGCCGGTGGATGCGAGCGAGCACGCGTCGATTGCACCACTCCTCGTGGCCGGTGCCGCGGAAACGGCCGCGCAAGACCTGGCCCTGCGATTCAAGCCGCATCAGGGCGGCTTCAATCGTCGTACCGTCGACCGCGAAACGTTCGGCAAACTCAGACACCGTCACGGGTCCACTCGATTCAAGCCAGCCGCGCACGATCTCGGCGAAGGCATCGGCTTGGGTCTCCGGGAGCGCTTGCGCGGATGGAACCGAGCTGATGTCCGGCAAGGCTTCGATCGCAGGATAGGCAACGCGCGCGAGATCCAGCCGCTCGGCGCACGTCCACAAAGCCACGTCGCCGGCACGGATCGTCGTCGCACGCCGCTGCACCACGAGCTCCTCGAACCACGCACGCCACGCTGCCACCGGCGGCAAGACGACGAGCGTCATCAACGCATCGTGCAATTCATCGGGATCGCGCACGAGCGGCCACGAGGATTCGGCCACCTCTTCGATGGCAGCGGGATCCAGAATGCCAAGTTCGCCCGAATCACCGGCGCTCGTGCGGCGCAGCGTGACGGCGCGCGTGCGCCGCTCCTCGAGCGGGGCGTCGTCGAGGTAAGCGTAGGGATTCGCGCTCAGGATCTCGTGACAGAAGGCGGACGGCTCGGCCGTGTCGATCGCGACCGTACGAATCGCGCCGCTCTCGATCCGCCGCAACACCTCGGTCAAACCGTCGAGGTCCATCGCTTCGTGCAGACAGTTGTCGATCGTCTCGCGCACGAGCACGTGATCCGGAATACGGATGGGGCCGGTCAGGTTTTCGGCACAGGCTGCCGCATCCGGAAAGCAAGCAGCAAGCAGATCATCGGCGCGCATCCGCATCAGCTGCGGCGGCACCTTGCTGCCGCCGCGCATCCGCAGAATCGCAAGCGAGCGGGTTGCATTCCAGCGCCAGCGCGCGCCGAACATCGGCGCGGTCAGCATGGCTTGCTTGAGCGTCTCCTTGACGCTCGCGGACTTGACGTACTCGAAGACGACCTCGAGCGGAAAAGCGTGCTGCTCCGTCAGCGAAACGACGATGCCGTTGTCGGTGGCGGCCGCTTGCAACTCGATGTTAAACGAGCGGCAAAACTTCTTGCGCAGCGCCAGGCCCCAAGCGCGGTTGATGCGCGCTCCGAAGGGGGTGTGCAGAATCAACTGCATGCCGCCGCCTTCGTCGAAGAAGCGCTCCGCCACCAGCGTCGTATCCGTCGGCACGGTGCCGAGGATCGTCTTCCCGGTCCGGATATAGTCGACGGCTTGAATCGCGCCTGCTTCGTCGAGACCGCATTCGGCGCGTAACATGGCGTGCGCCGCGGCATCGTCGCGTTCGTCGATGGCGGCGCGCAACAGCGCGACCTCGTGCGAGAGTTCGAGCGTGCGGCCTAAACCCTCGCCGTTCCAAAACGGAATCGAGGGCGGTGCACCCTGCGCGTCCTGAACGCGCACGACCCCCGTTTCGATGCGACGGATCATCCAGGAGGTCGTTCCGAGCAAGAAGATATCGCCCGCCATGCTTTCGATTGCGAAATCTTCATCGACCGTGCCGATCACCTGTCCGTCGGGTTCGGCAATCACATTGTAGTTTGCCGTGTCGGGGATAGCGCCGCCCGAGGTGATGGCCGCGATGCGAGCGCCGCGGCGCGCTCGCACGCGCCCGTTCACGCGGTCGTGATGCAGATACGCTGCGCTGCGGCCGCGCGAGGTGGCGACGCCGTCGGCCAGCATCGCGAGTACCGCGTCGAAATCTTCGCGCGGCAAGTCGCGGTACGAATATGCCGAGCGCACGGTCGCGTACAGCGCATCGACTTTCCATTCATCGTCGGCCGCGCAGATCGCAACGATCTGTTGGGCAAGAATATCGAGCGGAGCGCTCGGAATCGTCAGGGAATCCATCGCGCCGCTGCGCATGGCGCGCACGAGCGCGGCACACTCGAGCAACTCGTCGCGCGTCGTCACGAACATACGGCCCTCGGGCTTCGCGCCGATCCAATGGCCCGAGCGTCCGACGCGCTGCAGCGCAACGCCGATCGAACGCGGCGAACCCAGTTGTACGACCAAATCGATCGAACCGATGTCGATGCCGAGCTCGAGTGAAGCGGTGGCGACCACCGCGCGTATCGTGCCGCCCTTGAGCTGGTTTTCGGTCTCGAGCCGGATGTCGCGCGAGAGGCTGCCGTGATGCGGCAGTACGATCCCTTCGCCAAGCCGGGTCGCAAGCGCAAAGGCCACCCGTTCGCTCATCCGCCGCGTTCCCACGAAAATGAGCGTCGTGCGATGCGCCTGTACGAGTGCAACCAAACGATCGTAGATTTCGGCCCACATCTCACCGCTTGCGATCGGGCCGAGTTCGTCCGTTGGAACTTCGACCGCGAGCGTCATCTCTCGCCGGTGGCCGATGTCGACGATCGCCGCATCGGGGCTCAAGAAACGAGCTATGTTTTCGATCGGGCGCACCGTGGCCGAAAGACCGATGCGTTGCGGCTTTTGGCCCCCGCCGCGCGTCACGAGCTCGTCGAGACGGGCCAGGCTGAGGGCCAGGTGCGAACCACGCTTGTCGCCGGCGACGGCGTGAATCTCATCGACGATGATCGTCTCGACGTGTGCGAACAGAGCTCGCGACTTTTCGGCGGTCAGCAAGATGAAGAGCGATTCGGGCGTCGTGACCAGAACGTGCGGAGGTTTGCGCAGCATGCGCGCGCGTTCGACCTGCGTCGTGTCCCCGGTGCGGGTGGCCGTGCGCACCTCGTCCAGCGAAATCCCGCGTTCCTCGGCAAGCGCCAGCAACTCGCCGAGCGGGGTCTCGAGATTCTTGCGCACGTCGTTTGTTAGCGCTTTGAGGGGCGACACGTAGAGGACCAGGATCTCATCGGGCAGCGGACCCGCGGCAGCGCGGCGGATCAGTGCATCGAGCGCGGTCGTGAAGGCGGCGAGCGTCTTGCCCGAGCCCGTCGGGGCGCAGAGCAAGACGTCACGACCGGCGCGGATGAGCGGCCAGCCCTGAACCTGCGGTTCGGTCGGCTCGCCGTACCGCGCCGAGAACCAATCGGCGACGAGCGGATAGAGAGGTCCCACCACGATTGCCTCCATAACCCGCCGCTGGTTACCGCGGTTCCGTACTTTCGAAGGCGCCGGATCAGATCACTCCGGCTGAACGGAAGCCGGCGATCGCGGCGGGATCGTAGCCGAGTTCCGCCAGGACGAGGTCGGTGTGCTCGCCGGGGAGCGGCGCGCGCGCAAGGGTTACCGGTTGTCCGGAGAGGGTGACGGGCGTTGCCGCGAGCGCTGCCGGTTCGGACAGGCCCGGATAAGCAACGCGTTCGAGCAGGCCCGCTGCCAGCACGTGGGGATCGTCGAGGACCTGCTGCGGGGAATGGACCGGTCCGGCCGGCACGCGGGCTTTCTCGAGTGCCGCAAGTACCGCTTCGGTCGAACGGTCCGCGCACCAGGCGCTCATCCGTGCGCTGATCGCCGCACCGTTGATACCGCGGGCCGTGTCGCTCGCGAAGCGCGGATCGGCGATCCAGTCGTCGGCTCCGACGAGCAGCGCCCAGCGCGCGAATAACCGGTCGCCGACGACCTGGACGATGATCCAGCCGTCAGTTGTCTTGAAGATGTCGCCGGGGCCTGAGGTTTGGCTGCGATTGCCGGTCGCGACGCGATCGGCGCCCGTCGCGGCCTGTTCGATGATGAAGAGATTCGAAAGATTGAGCGCCGAGCGCAGCAACGATCCTTCGACGATTTGGCCGCGGCCGGTCTTTTGCCGCTCGAGTAGCGCGAGCACCGTCCCGTACGCGCTCGAAAGCCCGGTCGTGAAATCGACGAAGCTCACCATCGAGCGCACCGGTTGTTCGGGCGTGCCGCTCAGATAGACCGACCCGCTCATTGCTTGGCCGACACCGTCGAAACCGACGCGTTCGCTGTACGGCCCGCTCGAGCCGAAGGCCGAGGCCGTCGTGAGAATGATGTCGGGTCGAATCGCCGCGAGCGTCGGGTAGTCGAGTCCCATCGCCGCCAAGGTTGAGGCCGGCACGTTCGCGACGACGACGTCCGCCCAGGCAACGAGTCGCCGCACGATCTCGCGCCCGCCCTCACTCGTCGGCTCGAGCGTGAGCGATCGTTTGTTGCGGTTCATCTGCAGAAACATCGAACCGGAACCGTCGCCCGCGACCGGCAGCACGTAGCGATCGTCGCCGCCGCCCGGCTTTTCGATACGCAGCACGTCGGCGCCGTAGTCCGCCAAGAGCGCCGCGCAGAACGGCCCCGCGATGTAGCGCCCAAAATCGAGCACACGAATTCCACTGAGGATATCAGCCATGCCGGGTGCTACGCGAAGCGCGACGCTTTGCCCGCTACGCGGCGCCTGCGACCGCTGCCGTTTTCGGGACCGGTGCCGAGCGGCCGACGAAGAGCACCATGGCTGCGGCCACGATGCACAGACAACCGGCCGACACGAACGCTGCGTCGTAGCTGAGCGTGACCGTGCGCACGAGGCCGGCCGCATACGCGGTGATGCCGGCCCCGAGCTGATGCCCGGCAGCGATCCAACCGAACATGATCGCCGCGCGCTCGCGCCCGAACGCGTTGGTCGCCAGTTTGAGCGTCGGCGGCACGGTCGCAATCCAATCGAGACCATAGAAGACGGCGAAGATCGGCAAACCGAGCGTCGCGATGCCGAAGGCTTCCGGTAAGAAGAGCAGCGAGAGTCCGCGCAAACCGTAGTAGGCGAAGAGCAACAACCGGCTATCGAAACGATCCGACAACCAGCCCGACGCCGTCGTACCGATGAGATCGAAAATGCCCATCGCGGCGAGCAAACCGGCCGCCTGCACTTGTCCGATACCGTGATCGCCGCAGGCGGGCACCAAGTGCGTGCCGATTAATCCGTTGGTGCTCGCGCCGCAGATGAAGAAGGATCCGGCCAGCAACCAAAAGTCGCGCGAGCGCGTGCCCGTGCGCAGCGCTGCCAGCGTATTGCCGAGCGGGTTGGCCGTCGAGGCTTGCGTGGGAACGATTGCGGTTGCACCGTAGGGCGGCAAGCCGACGTCGGCCGGGTACTCGCGAAATGCGAAGAAAACGATCGGAATGAAGAGCGCACAGACTGCTGCAACGGTCAGCACTTCGGCGCGCCAACCGATGCGTGCGATCAGGATGCCGAAGAGCGGCAAGAAGATGAGTTGGCCCGTCGCGTTGCTTGCCGTCAACAGACCCATCACCGTTCCGCGGTTGGTCTCGAACCAGCGATTGACCACCGTCGCACCGAGAACCAGGCCGACGCTTCCCGTTCCGAGGCCGACCATGAGGCCCCACGTGACAACTAATTCCCAGGGCTGCGTCATGAGCGACGAGAGCGCGCTGGCCGTTGCGAGCAGCGCAAGCGCGCCAATGACGATTCGCCGCAAACCAAAGCGGACCATCAGCGCGGCCGCGAACGGCCCCATCAGGCCGAACAGCACGATGTTGACGCCGATCGCCGCGGAGATCGTCGCCGTCGACCAGTCGAACTCGTGCTGCAGCGGCTGGATCAGCATCGTCGGAGCCGAACGGACACCAGCAGATGCGATCATCAGCGCGAAGGTGATTGCTACGATGATCCAAGCGTAATGAAGCACGGGCCGGCCGTGCGCCGGGTCGTGAGGTCGCCGGGCGCCCATATGAGAGAGTATCTCATTTCTGGTGCTGTCATGACTAGTACACACGGCAGGCGCTCGCGCCGGCGCGCTCGCTACGCTTGCTCGCAGGTAGCTTGGGACGGCCACAAAAAGGAAGGTCTATGAAGCGACTCGTTGTGATTCCGCTCGCCCTTCTATTGGCGATGGGTTGTGCCAAGGCGAAGGATGACACGTCCTCGCAGGCCTCGCCCGATGCCGACGCGAGCGCCGTCGCAAGTGATGCATCGGCCGCCTCGGCTGGGTCCTCGGACGCCGCGGCCATGCCGGCTCCATCGGACAGCGCGCCTTCCGCCGACGGCGCAGCTTCGACCCCGGCGGCCTCTACCGCGGCAGCCGCGGGCAATACGACGACGGTCGGAGCGGACGTTCAGGTCGATTTGCCGATCTATCCGGGCGCGCAGGAAATGAAAGATCAAAGCCTTTCGATGTCGAGCGGCACGGGTTCCGTCAAGTTTGCGCAGTACACTACCAAAGATGATGCCAAGACCGTCATCGATTGGTACAAATCGCATCTGCCGTCGAGCTGGCAAAATTTCATCGTCGCCAATGGTCCGAAGACCGTCGGCACGTTTTCTTCGAACGGTGGGTCGTCGGATTCGTCACAAAGTGTCATCGTCGGCGCAGAGACCGACGGCTCGACCAGGATTCAAATCACGTCCAAGACCGGAAAATAACCAGCATCAAGGTAGCCTCCGTGCGTAACGCCGTTGTAACCGGTTTGGCCGTCGCCGCTTTCCTGCTCACCTCACCAGCGTTGCCCGCCGCAGCGCAGATTCGCGACGTGATTTTGGCAAAGTGCAACGACGTGGCAAATACAAAGGTGGCAATCGACACGTGTACGGCGCTCATTGATTCGGGTCAGTTACCGGGAAAGAACCTCTCGGCCGCCTATACGAATCGTGGACTTGCCTATTACGAGCAGGCCGACTACGACCACGCGATTGCAGATTTCGATGCTGCGCTCAAAAACGAGCCTTCCGATGTGGATGCTTTCAACGATCGCGGCCTCGCCTATTACCAGAAGGGCGATGACAAACGCGCGATCGCAGATTACGACACCGCGATAACCCTGCGGCCGCGTTTCGGCAGCACCTTCAGCAATCGCGGCAGCGCCTACATCGACAAGGGCGACTACGACCGCGCGGTCGCGGACTTCGATGCAGCGGTTCGCCTCAATCCGAAAGATGCGGTAGCCGTCTACAATCGCGGCAGCGCGGAGTTTCTCGCGGGTCGTTTTACGCTCGCCGTGTCGGACTACGCGCGAACCCTCGGCATCGACCCGCACCAGCCCTATGCGGTTCTTTGGATGCATCTGTCGCGCGAGCGCGCGGGGCAGGACGATCGCACGGAGTTTGCGCAACACGCCGCCGCCCTCGATGCATCGAAGTGGCCCGGACCCGTCGTCGCATTCTACCTCGGTAAGCAAACTGCAACCCAAGTAGCGGCGGCAGCCGCAAGCGGCGATTCCAAGACGCAGCGCGGAAGCAAGTGCGAGGCGGCGTTTTATATCGGAGAAGATGCCGCACTGCGCCACAACCCGATCGCGGCGGCGCGTTGGTTCAAACGAGCGGTCGCCATTTGCCCGCACTCGTTTATCGAATATCACGGCGCGCTGCGGGGACTCGACCGCGCAGCGAAATGAGCTCGAGCGACTGCATCCGGCGCAAGCGGGACGGCCAAGAACTTAGCGTCGGCGACATCAATCGGGTGGTTGACGGCGTCATGCACGGCACGCTAAGCGATGCGCAGATCGGCGCGTTTTTGATGGCAAGCTTTTTGCGCGGGCTCTCCAGCTCCGAATGCGAAGCATTGACGCGCGCGATGGCCGGGTCCGGAGAGCGCATCGTTTGGGCGCTCGATCGTCCGGTCGTCGACAAGCACTCGACCGGCGGCGTGGGTGATAAGATCAGCCTCATGCTCGCCCCGCTCGTCGCTGCCTGCGGCGCAGCGGTGCCGATGATCTCGGGCCGCGGACTTGGGCACACCGGAGGGACGCTCGACAAACTGAGTTCGATTCCCGGGTACGAGGTGATGCCGGGACTCGACCGCTTTAAGGACGTCGTACGCCGGGTTGGGTGCGCGGTCATCGGGCAGACTGCGGAACTCGCACCCGCAGACCGGCGTCTCTACGCGATTCGTGACGTGACCGCGACGGTCGAATCAATTCCGCTCATCACGGCCTCGATTCTCTCGAAGAAACTCGCGGCGGGCATCACGGATCTCGTGATCGACCTTAAGGTCGGTAGCGGCGCGTTCGCGGCGACACTGGACGATGCGCTCGCGCTCGAAGCGAGTTTGACCCGCGTCGGGACGGGTGCCGGGATGCATATCGCAACCGTGCTGAGCGATATGAATCAAGTCTTAGGACGCACCGCGGGCAACGCGCTCGAGGTGGCGGAAGCGGTGGCGTTCCTGCGGGGCGACCCTTCGGAGGCGCGGCTGCGCGAACTGACGCTGCTGCTGGCGGCGCGCATGCTTACCCTTAGTAAGGTCGTTACGGAATTTTCCGAAGGCTTGCGGGCAGCGGAAACGGCCGTTGCGTCGGGCGCTGCTGCCGAACGCTTCGGACAGATGGTCGCCGCGCTCGGCGGTCCGGCCGACTTCGTCGAGCGCGCCGACGTATATCTCGCGAAGGCACCGCTTACCGTAGCGCTCGAGCCGGCAGAAAGCGGATACGTGAAGACCGTCGATACGCGCGCAATCGGACTTGCGGTTATCGAGCTTGGCGGTGGGCGACAGGTAGAGACCGATGCGATCGATTACGCTGTCGGTTTGAGCGAGATGGCCGGAATCGGCGAATTCGTCGGTCCCGGTGCGCCGCTCGCACGGTGTCATGCACGCAGCGAGCGTAGGGCGTCTGCCGCACTCGAACTGGTGCGCTCCGCGTATTCGATCGTGCCCGAGGCGACGTCACCGTCGCTCGTTCTCATCCGCGCTTAACGTACGCGCAACCGCGACGATACCTCGGCCTGCGAGCAAGCTGGGGTTCTCCCAGAGTGCCGATCGGATAGAACTCCTGCGTCCCGTCCTGCGTTGTAGGGGATGCATGTTCAAGCACTTTATCGCCGCACTTGCGGCTCTAACCCTGGCGGCACCGATCGCCGCCCTAGCCCAAGACGCACCGTCGTACGCGTCGCCGATCAACGCCGGCCCCGCTGACGAACAGGTTCACGGTCGAATCGTCTCGTTCGACGGCGGCTACAATCTAGCCGTTCGCGACGAACGCGGTTTTGTCGATAATGTTCAACTCCACGAAGGAACGATCATCAATCCAACCGGTCTCACACTCGAGCCCGGCATGATCGTGAACATTATGGGATACAACGCCGGACAATTTCTCGCCGCAAACGAGATCGACACGCCGTATACGTACTACTCCGGCGTGCCGTACTACGCTGGCCATCCTTGGAACTACTACGGCCCGAGCATTAGCCTCGGATTCTTCTTCGGCAACGCTGGTTGGTGGCACGGAAACTCGTTCCGCGGTAACAACTTCCGCTTTGTCGGCGGCTCGCGCGTGTACAACAACGTGCACGCCGAGAACATCTATCACAGTGCGGGCGGCACGATCCACGGTCGTGACGTCGTTGCCCCGCGCGAGCGCGGCGGTTACACGGCGCACCGCGCGCCGCAGAGCCACGACGGCGGCGGCGACCACCGCTAAGACGACAACCGTCGGAGATCATACCGGCACGGCGTGCTTCCAGCAACGGAAGCGCGCCGTGTTCGTTTGCGGAGGGAGCGCGCCCCGTTCGGCGTGAATCGTGCGCTAGTGGCAACCAACGACGCGGCGCTAAACGCGCCGGCTCTCTCCCGGACGGGAGCACGGCCGCTCGTTGCCGGGCGGCGTTCGGTAATCGAAAGCGGACCGCGGCTCGTTTTCGTGACGCTTGGCGTCTTGCTTGCGACGTTACTCGAATTGATCGATACGACGATCGTCAATGTCTCGCTGCCGTACATCCAAGGCAATCTCGGGGCGAGCCAAGAGGAAGGCACGTTCGTCGTCACCGGCTATATCGTGGCCAACGTCATCGTGATTCCGTTGACGCCGTGGCTGCAGCGGCGCTTCGGACGGCGCCAATACTTTCTGGCCTCGATCTTGATCTTTACGTTCGCTTCGGTCATGTGCGGGCTCTCGCATTCGCTCGAAGCGCTCGTGTTGTGGCGCGTGGTCCAAGGCCTGGGTGGCGGCGGCTTGATCTCGACCTCGCAGGCCATTCTTCGCGAAACGTTTCCGCCGGAAAAGCAAGCTGCAGCGCAAGCGATCTTCTCGGTCGGCGTCATCATCGGTCCGACGATCGGTCCGGTTACCGGTGGAATCCTCACCGACGCGTTGTCCTGGCCCTGGATTTTCTTCGTCAACGTTCCGGTCGGCTTGACAGCAGCGTTTCTGGTCGCGTCGTTCTTGCGCAATCCCGAACCGCCGAAGCGACTGGCCGTCGACGGCTTCGGCGTGGCATTGCTTGCGATCGGCCTCGGCGCGCTGCAATACGTGCTCGATCAGGGCCAAGAAAAAGACTGGTTCGGATCGGAGGCGATCTTGTATACGAGCGTGGTCGCAGCCGCGGGGCTCGGCGCATTCACGCTGTGGGAACTTTTCGGTGCGCGCGAGCCGATCGTCGACTTGCGGATTCTGAAGAATAGGACCGTCGCCGCAGGGAGCTTGCTCGGCGCCTGTTTAGGAGTCTCGCTGCTTGGGAGCCTGATCACGCTCCCGCAATTCGTGCAGTCGTCGCTTGGCTTCACGGCAACCTTGGCCGGCGAAGTGATCCTCTTCCGGGCCGTGACGATCATGATCTTCACCGTTCCCTCGGCACGTCTCGCGTCGAGCGGAAAGGTTCACCCGATGCTGCAGATCGGCGTCGGCTTCATCTTCCTCGCGATATCGAACATCTGGCTAGCGTCGGTAACCACCACGGATTCGCAGTACTGGACGTTCTTCGGTCCGCTCGTCTTGAGCGGCATCGGGCTCGCGCAGATCTTCGTACCGATCTCGCTTGCCGTCTTTGGCGCGGTCGAGCCGCGCGACGTCCCCAAAGCCTCAGCGATGTTCAACCTGATGCGGCAACTCGGCGGCAGCATCGCGACGGCCGTGCTCGTGACGATCCTGTCGCGCCAAGCGGCCGTTCACCAGGACGAGCTGTCGGCCCGAACGGCGCTCAGCTTCCCGCAAGTGCGTAGCTATGTCGACGCGCGTGGCGGCCCAAACAGCCTCGATGCGCGCGAAGGTCTGAATCGGCTCGTCGTCTTACAGTCGACGACCCTCGCCTACGCCGACACGGCTCGCTTTGTCGGCGAGCTCACGTTCCTCTTCGTGCCGCTCGTGTTCTTCCTACGAAAGCCGAAGCGCCAGGGGGCCTAGTGGCGCTTGGTGGTCGCGCGCGCGTCGACGAACGCAAAGCGCGGCTCGCGCACCCCCGAAAAGAAGTCGACCATGTCGGAAACCATGCGGCGGCATCCTTCGGCCGTTAGCGCGTAACCCAATCCGAGGTTGCGGTAGACCGCGTAGGCGGCGGTGCCGGAAACGGCGTCTACCGTCGGTCGATCGACGAAGGTTGCCTCAAGGGCACCTTCGGATCGTAACTCGACGATGGCGGCTTGACCTTCGAAGGTCCATTGAACCCGCTCGCCGTCGCGGAAAAGCGAAAGGCGGTCTCCGAATTTTGAAGTCAGCGGAGTAATGGCCTCGGCCAGCCAGCGTACGGACTCAGGAGTTACCACCTACCTAGCGTACTGCCGGGAGGCGCCTGGGCGCACTCGACAAGCGGCCCACCTAGTGGGGAAGAGTTAGCAAATCGTCGCATGCGGCCCGGATTGACCCGGGCCGCGCTCGGCCGCTTTAGCGGCTGAGGTGCTCTGCGATTGTTTGGCTGATGTGCTCCGGCGCGGCCTCAGGCCCGCTGAAGGGGATCGACATGCGGTCGCCGCCGTCGAAGCTCAGCTTCGCCGTCTTGCCGTCGTCCGCAAGCGCCGCAACGGCGGTGCCGTTTGAGGTCACCCACAGCGCCGAGTCCCAAGAGAGTTCCTCGGTACGAACTTGGTTACCGAGGCGGGTGTGGACCTGGGCGTTCACCGCGTCGATCCATTGATCAAATGTCATGTCTAACTCCGACGTTCTTATCCAATTGGCCAAGGGGCCTACGAGATCATATCGTCCTTTGGCCCGCCTGACAACCCATCGGCGCCAAATGTTTTGTCACACTTGTGTATGATCGATGCCTCTTCCGTTTGGCTGTTTGGATAAAAGCCCCGCTCCGGCTTTGACGCCTGCCCGGGGAGCAGGCGGCCCCCGGCGGGGCGGATTCGGAAAGGAACGGACGCCCACGGGCGAAGCACGCTGCCGTCATGGCCACCGTCACGGCAGTAACCGACCGGCCACGTCTACGCGTCACGCCGGACCTGCTGGCGACCGCCGCGGTCGGGGTCGTCACCCTGATCGCGCTGCTCGTGGCTGCGCACCTGCGCTCGACCCCCTACAATAATCTCTCGCTGTTGGCCGCGGCGCTCGCGCACGGTCATCCCTGGGTCGAAGGTCCGACGCGGGCGCTGACCTCCCCGATCTGGGCGAACACGAACGATGCGCTGCTCTGGAATGGGCACCGCTACGTCATCGAGGGACTCTTGCCGGCCCTGCTGCTCGTGCCGTTCGCGTTCGCCTTCGGCGAGCAGACGAATCAAACGGATCTGGCGATCGCGCTTTGCACGATTGCCGTGCCGGTCGCCTACCTCGTCTTTCGGCGGTCCGGTGCAAGCGTTCGGGACGCGCTGCTGATCACGGCCACGTTTTTCGCCGGCACATCCCTTTGGTGGTGTGCGATGCTCGGCGACGTGTGGTTCATCGAGCACGTTTCCGCGGTCTGCTTCACGATGCTCGCGCTACTCGAGTTGACCGGCAAGCGGCGCGGCTGGGTCGTGGGTCTGTGTGCCGGCTGTGCGTTCGAGTCGCGCTTCACGCTCGCGCTTGCGATTCCGTTTTACATCGCGTTCTTATATCGCGGCGGGATTACGCCCGAGACGGTCCGTCCCGAGTTTTCGAAGTTTCTGGCTTCGCTGCGTTCGTTTGCGCTCGCCCTGTTGCCGTTTGCGATTCTCTACATCGCGTGGAATGAGATCCGCTGGCACACGATCACCGATATCGGCTATACGGAATTCTTTCACGCCGATCCGTGGGGGCAACCGACCGGTTCGCCGTTTCGACTTTCCTATCTGCCCTACGAAATCTACTCGTTCTTTCTGCAGTCACCCCAGCACGTAGAATGGCGGCAGCAGGCCATCCCGCCGTACATGAAGGTAGACGTGCACGGCGTCGCGCTCGAGTGGACGACGCCGGCGCTCGTACTTGCCTTCTTCGCCCGGGGCTCGCGCGGGTATTTGTGGCTGATGTGGTCGCTGATCGTCGTGCTCTGGCTTCCGTCGATGTTCTACTATCTCGACGGTTGGACGCAGTTCGGCATGCGCCACGCGCTCGACTTCGAACCGTTCTGGTTCGTGCTGATCGCGATCGCCGTGCGCGGTGGAATGCCGCTTTGGGGCCGTCTCTTGTGCGCGTACTCGATCGCCTTCGGCATCTGGGGTATCTGGTTCTGGGATACGACCTTCCGGCAATACGACTGAAGGCCGCGCGCACGGCGGCCGCTTTCATCATCGTGCAGTCCCTCATTTCGCCCTGGGTCGCCCCGGCCGGCGCACAGACGGCCGCACCGTCACCCGGGCCCTCACCCGTCCCGAGTTCGGCGCCGCTTCCGCCGGCGGGCGTCATTCCGGGCGAGGTGACCGTCGAACTCGGCGGCAGCGTTTCGCCGCGTTTTGCAAGCGACCGGATTGCGCTCGAGATCGCTCGCGTCACGCAGTTGCAGGCCGGCGCGACCGTGGCGATCGGCGGTGTGACGATCGCGCGGCAACTCGTTCCGGACGACGAGCTCGAAGCCGTAGCCGCCGTGCGTCTCGAAGGTCACGGATTCGCAAGCGACGTCACCGGCACGACGAGCGTGCACGTGCGCGTCGAGTCGCTCGCGCAGCTCGATCCAGCCTTTCTTTTCTACAGCGACGATCCGGAGAAAATCGATGCTGGCGGCACCGGCGTGCTCTATCGCGGCACGATCGCGCTCGACCGAACCGCTCGGCTCTATGCCTATCATGTCGCCTCGCTGCCCGATACGCATCTCTCGCTTGTCTTGCAGACGGCCTCGGGTGCGGCGCGGGTGCAGGTGCTCGGCTACGCCGCCGGTCCGGCCGATGCGTATGCATACGTCGGGCATCTCGCGACCTTGCAGTATCTGCTCGAACGCGCGACCCAAGAAAGCGCGATCGTACCGGTCGTTGCGGGGGCGCCGTACGTCATGGCCCTTGGGCGGGGCGTCATGCATCCAAACGACCTGGTGACGGCGGTTTTCGACCTGCGTGTGCTCGCCGGCGAGCCGGTCGAAGTTGATGTCGTTGCTACCCTGGGCAACGCCGATCCCGCCACCTCGCCGGCGGGTCCCGACGCGCCGGGGGACGGCCACGGCCGCCGCGGCACTTTCTCACTGGGCGCGGTCCCACCGCTTGCACTCGCGTTTACCGCCGGTGCAGCGGAACCCGCCCCGTTTTCTGCCGGCGTAAAGGGCCTCGTCAATCTCGAGCCGGGCGGCCGCCCGCTCGGCGGAGACTACGGCGTCTTGCGCAGCCTCTCGCTGCAGTTGAGCAATCCGCTCGCGCAAGCGCAGGACGTCTATCTCTACGAATCGCCGGCGGGCGGCAGCTCGACGACGACGATCTGGTTTGCGGGTGACGAGCACCCGACCGAATTCCCCTGTGTGCGCGGTTCCGCGGCGCGCTATATCGTCAAGCAATTCACGCTCGGGCCGGGTGAAAAGCGGGCCGTGGGCGGGGAATTCATGACCGACGGCGCCTCATCGTTTCCGCTGCTCTTCGGGGTGAGCGCCGAACCGCCGTCGCCGCCACCCGGCCCGTCTTCTCCGGACGCTTGCAACCCGAAGCCGCTCCCGTCGGCAACCCCGGCCCCGGCCGCGTCGCCTGCGCCGAGCCCCGCCGCCACCTAGACGAAACCGCCGCCGAGCGAGTCCGAGTTCAGCGCAGTATGCGGATGAGCTTTTCGTGACCGAACTGCCGGCCTATCACTTCTTGACGGTGGACGTCGCCGGCGGGGTCGCCGTGGTGACGCTCGCCAATCCCCACAAGCGCAATGCGCTTTCGCTCGAGACGATGCGTGAAATGCTCGCCGTGTTCAACGCGCTCGGAAGCGACACGAGTGTGCGGGCGATCGTCCTATGCGCTCTCGGCCCTGCTTTCAGCGCAGGTCACGACATGCGCGAGCTGACGAGTGCCGGTGACGAGGCTGACGTGGCTCGGCTGCGCACGACGTTCGATGTCTGCGTGCAAGTAATGACCGCGATTCAATCGATTCCGCAGCCGGTCATTGCCGAGGTCGCAGGCATTGCGACGGCCGCCGGCTGCCAACTCGTGGCAACCTGCGATTTGGCGATCGCCTCGAGCGCCGCCAAGTTCGCCACGCCGGGCGTGAAGATCGGGCTCTTCTGCACGACCCCGATGGTCGCGCTCACCCGCGCGATTGGGCGCAAGCGCGCCATGGAAATGCTGCTGACCGGCGATTTCATCGACGCGGAAACCGCCGAGCGCTTCGGACTCGTCAATCGAGTCGTTGAGCCGGAACGCTTGCACGACGAGGTGCTCGCGCTCGCCGGAAAAATCGCGAGTTCGAGCGCCTTCACCGTCGGTCTCGGCAAGTCGGCCTTCTATGCGCAAATCGATCTCGATCAACCCAAAGCTTATGCGTACGCAAAAGAAGTGATGAGCATGAACGCGCTCGACGCGGATGCGCGCGAAGGCATGTCCGCTTTTCTCGAACGTCGCGCCCCCGTCTGGAAACGTTAGCCGGGCGAACTGCCCAGAGGCGCCGGCAGCTTCAGTTTTTCGTAGAGGCTTGCCAAGCGCGGTCCAAGGAGCGCCGCAAATCGATCCGGTTCGGCGAGGAACGCGTCGTGGCCGTGGTCCGAGGTCAACTCGAGGTAGACGCTATCGGCGCCCTCTCGCGCAAAACGCTCGGCTGCTGCCCGGACGTAGCGCGGCAGGAAGAGCCAATCACTTGAGATGCCGACGAAGGTGAGCGCAGGGTGGGGCGGATCGAGTTTCCGGTCGCGCGTTTCGAACAAGTCCATCGCGCGGGTGAGGGTCAGGTACGACTCCGGATCCATGCGCGCGGCGAAGATCGCGCCCTGATAATCGAGATACCCTTCAATGTCGAAGCGCGCCGTGTGCTCCTTGCGTGGATCGCCGCCGGCGCGATCGAACTTCCGCGCGTGGCGCTCGGCGAAAAGTGCTTCGGACTTATAGGTAAGCATCGCGCTCTTGCGAGCGAGCGCGATTCCCTCCTCGGGCGTGCGGGCAATCCGAATCGCTTCGCGCGCCACCGCGTTGAGCGCAATTCCCATCGCGGAAAAATGATCGTATGCGCCGATCGCAAGCGCCCGATCGACATGGGCCGGTGCCTCGAGCGCCCACGCGAGCGCCTGCATTCCGCCGAGCGACCCGCCCATGACGGCCGCAAAGTGAGTCAAGCCGAGTTGAGCGAGTGCTTCGCGTTGCGCTCGTACGAGGTCGAACGGGTTTACGAGGGGGAAGCGTGCCCCATAACGCGATCCGTCGGCAGCGACGGACGAAGGACCGGTCGAACCGTAACAACTGCCGAGCGCATTGACGCCGACGACCGCGAGCACGTTCGTATCGAGTAATTTTCCCGGACCCGCGAGACCGCCCCACCAGTCGAGCACACGCGACGAGCCGGTGAGCTGGTGACACACAAGGACGACGTTTGCGAGATCGGCGCGCGGTTCGCCGTAGATGCTGACGCGCTGGATCACGTTTTGCAGCGTGACGCCGCAATCGAGCGCTAGCGGCCCGATCGCGACGTCACGCTCGACGGTTGGTGTAATGTGCGTGGCTAAATGCTCGCCGTCTCGCGCGGGTACACCGAGTCCTTCGCGCCCGCGAGCGCTTGGTCGAGATCGGCGATGATGTCGCGGATGTCTTCGATGCCGACCGAAAGGCGGACCATGTCTTCGGTAACGCCCGCTTCGATCTGTTCGACGACGTTGAGTTGCTGGTGGGTCGTCGTCGCGGGATGGATGACGAGCGACTTCGCATCACCGACGTTCGCCAGCAAAGAGAAGAGCTTGAGGCGATCGATCAGTGCCTTTGCCGCCGGCGCGCCACCCTTCACGCCGAACGTCAGGATCGCGCCCGCGCCCTTCGGGAGATACTTTTGCGCGCGCGCGGACGAGTGGTGGTCGCCGAGGCCGGGATAGGAAACCCACGTCACGTCGGAGTGTTTGCGCAGATGTTCGGCAACCGCGAGCGCATTGCTCGAGTGACGCTCCATGCGCAGGCCGAGCGTTTCGAGACCTTGCAAGAAGAGCCACGAATTGAAGGGCGAGAGCGCCGCTCCCAGATCGCGCAACAGTTGAACGCGCGCCTTGATGATGTACGCGAGATTGCCGAACGATGCAACGTAGCGTACGCCGTGGTACGAGGGATCGGGTTCGGTGAACTCGGGAAACTTGCCGGACGCGGCCCAATCGAAGTTGCCGCCGTCGACCAGCAGGCCGCCGATCGACGTCCCGTGACCGCCGATGAACTTCGTCGCCGAGTGGACGATGATGTTCGCGCCATACTCGAAGGGTCGCAAGAGATAGGGCGTCGCAAGCGTGTTGTCAACGATCAGCGGAACCTTCGCCTCGGCGGCGACCTTGGCCACCGCATCGATGTCGAGCACGTCGACTTTCGGATTGCCGATCGTTTCGGCAAAGATCGCTTTGGTATTTTCGCGGATCGCCTTCTTGAAGTTGTCGGGCTTCGCGGGATCGACGAGCGTGATCTCGATGCCGAACTTCGGAACCGTATGCGTAAAGGCGCTGTACGTTCCGCCGTACAGTGAAGCGGAGGAAACGATATGGTCGCCCGCGCGCGCTAAATTGAAGATCGAAAAGATGGTAGCGGCCTGCCCGCTCGCGAGCGCGAGCGCACCGACGCCGCCTTCGAGCGCCGCGATGCGCTGCTCGAGCACGTCGCTCGTCGGGTTCATGATGCGGGTATAGATGTTCCCGAACTCTTGCAGTGCGAACAGGCGCCCTGCGTGCTCCGCATCGTCGAACGTGAACGAGGTCGTCTGATAGATCGGTACCGCGCGCGCCTTGGTATGCGGATCGCCCGCGTGGCCGCCGTGTACGGCGGTCGTTTCGAAATGGTAGTCGTTGTCTGCCACGTGTTCTCCTTAAGCCGGTGTTGAGATAACCGAACTTGCCGGTACTTTTTCCGGAACGCCGGGCGCCGGAATCTTGATGTCTTCCCACAGCGCGATCACGCTTGCGGGGCGGACTGCGCCTTCGGCTAAGGCCGCATGCAGCGGTTCGCTCTTCGCGTGTTCGAGCGGAGCGGTGACGATGGCGGGAAAGCCTTCGAGCGGCTCCGCTTCGATGCCGGCCGCCGCGAGCGCTTCGCAAGCCGGGCGCACGTCGCCGAGCGATTTCAAGCGCACGATGCGCCGCAGGGGGATCGCCGCTTCCAGGATGTCTTCACGCACGGGTTCGAGACGTGCATCGGAGGTCGCGACGCCGGCGTTGCGTCCGGCCGAAATCCGGCGCAGGACGGCGACGACGTCGCCGACGACGGCCGAAGCCGTCGGGTCGCTGCCGGCGCCGGTGCCGGCGAAGGTCAGCGAACCGGAACTGCGGCCGGTGACGCGGATGCAGTTCTGCGGGCCGGCCGGCTGCGCGAACGGATGCTCGACCGGGACGTAGGCCGGCGTGACGATCGAAGCGTTCGCGCGAGCGCAGGCGATCAGCTTGAGACGCCAACCGGCGCGCTTGGCCAGCGAATGATCCTCGCGCGTCAGCGCGGTAATGCCCGTGCGCGGTATTTCGCTTGTGACCAGACCCCGGCGGAAGGCGAGCTGCGCGAGGATCGCGAGTTTGTGCGCCGCGTCGATGCCCTCAACGTCGTTGGTCGGGTCGACTTCGGCGAAGCCGAGCCGCTGCGCAGCAGAAAGAGCGCTCGCGTAGGTCGAGCCTTCGAACATTTCCGATAGGATGAAGTTGGTCGTGCCGTTGAGCACGCCGCCGACCTCAAGGATGTCTTCGCCGGCCAGCGACTCGGCGATCGTGCGCACGATCGGGATCGCGCCGCCGACCGCCGCTTCGTAAGCGATCGTGACGCCGCGCGAGGCGGCCAGCGCACGCAGTTCCGGGCCCCGGGTCGCAAGCAAATCCTTATTGGCAGTAACGACGTGTTTGCCGGCTTCGAGCGCGGCAACCACAAATTCAGCCGCGACACCGCGGCCGCCGATGCACTCGATCACGACGTCGATCGCCGGATCGTCGACGAGGGCTCGCGCGTCTTCGGTAAACAGGTTTACCGGAATCTCCGGCGGACGCGGCTTATCGAGCGAGCGCACCGCGATTCCCACCAGCCAGTAGTCGACGCCGCTCCGAGCCGGAACCGACGAGGTTGAGTTGACGAGGAGTCGCGCGACGCCGCTGCCGACGGTCCCACACCCGAGCAGAGCGATACGGACGTCACGGCTTGCGTCGGTGCGATCCGCGTGCGCTGGTTGAGTGAGCGACAAGCGTTCCACCTAATGGCCAAATTGGCAGCAGTTGAGTGGGCCCACTATACCGAACCCGCTGCGCGGGCGTCAAGCGCGCGGCCTCGCGCGGCCCGCATTTTCTCCGGCTTTTGTCGGAAGGCCAAACCACGGAGGACCGGATCTGAAAGTCGACACATGGTCGCGATGAGCGCGCCGCGCCGCTACCGCTTGGCGCTATCGCTCGTCCTCGGCCTGGCGCTCTTGGCGGCGCTGTACGTCGCGGCGCTGCGGGAGCGCAAGGAGCACGGCGCGCGCCGCGTCGAGATCGCGATGGACTATCAAGATTTTTCAGCGCTCGCACAGTCGTATGGCTACGACCAAGCGCAGCTGCTAGTGGCCCTGCGGCGCGCCGGCCTCACCTCGCTCGCCGTTTCCGAGGAGCTCGGGGCCAACGTCAACTCCGGTACGACGGCCGTGGTGTTCCCGGGGCAGCAACTGATCGCCCAGGCGCGTCTCGGGCCGCTCAGCGAGCCAACCCTGGCCGCGCTCGCGACGCACCACGCCCTGTCCGCAAGCGAACTCTACCTGATCGTTTTCGAACCCGCCAGCGTCGCCCGTTACCGCGAAGCTTTGGCCGAGCACCTTGGGCCGCACGCCGTGCGGGTGTTGCGCCCGGCAAATCCGACGATCCTCGCGGTGAAATCGCAGATCGACTACTTCAACAATCTGGGGCTCGGGCTGCCCGAAGAGCCGCTCGAACTCGCCCGCAAGCTGCACCTGTTTCTCGTGCCGCGCGTGCAGAACGACGAACGCTTCGGCGCACCCGAGATCGACCGGATCTTCGCGAGCTTCAAGAATCACGAGCGGCCGACCACCGTCGTCTTTTTCGGACAGCGCAACGAGGTACTCGGGTACCCGGATCACCTCGACGATACCGCCGCTGCCTTCCAGCGCACGGGGCTCAATTTCGGAACGATCGAGACCTACGACAAGACCCAGGACCAGAAAGGCAACGATGGCCTGGCCGAAAAGGCGATCGAGCGGACGACCCGCGTGCAAGCGATTTCGAAGACCGAACTCGACAAGCTCGATTTCAACACGGTCGTCGCGCGCTATTTGCTCGGCGTGCGGGAGCGCAACGTGCGCGTCGTCTATCTGCGGCCGTTCTTGCACGAACAGGACGGCCTGTCGCTCGAACAGACCAACATCGAGATGGTGAGCGACATCGGCAAGGGTCTGGCCGCGCGCGGTTTCAAGCTGGGCCGCGCGACGCCGGTCCCCGATTTTCGGATCAATCCGCTTGTGATCGCACTGATTTCCCTCGCCGTGCCGGCGATCTTCATGCTGCTGTTCGAAGCGTTCGGCATGCGCCGCTCGCAGGTGGCCTACGTCGTGTTTGGACTCGCACTGCTCGTGGTGCTGGCCGGATACGCCGTTCATCACGACTTGCTGGCGCGCAAACTGCTTGCGCTCGCGGGTGCGATCGGATTTGCCACGATGGGCTTTGTGGCCATTCCGCGTGCCTTTACCTCACCTGCGCCCGCGACATACGGCGCGGCCTTGTTGGCGGGGCTGCGAACGGTCGCCGTCGCGACCGCGTTCGCGCTCGCGGGGGCGCTCGTCGTCGTTGGGCTCGTCAGCACGCCGCTTCTGATGGAAGAGATCGACCGCTTCGCCGGGGTCAAAGCGGTCATCGTCGTGCCGCCGCTTTTGGCGTTCATCCTCTACGTCTATACGCGCCGTTTTGGGAACGAACCGCCGAGCGTTGAGGCGAGCGCGCTTGCGCCCGTGCGCGTCTACCAGCTTGCGATCCTCGGGATCCTCGCGGTCGGAGCCTTCATCTATATCTCGCGCAGCGGCAACCAGAGCGACATCTCGCCCTCGGCTTTCGAGCTGGCCCTGCGTTCGAACCTGACGGCACTGCTCGGCGTGCGTCCACGCTTCAAGGAATTCGCAATCGGCTTTCCGCTCTTGATGCTGCTGCCGGCCTTGCGTCTCGAACACAAGAAGCTGGCCGGCTGGATCTTTGCAATCGGCGTCGCGATCGGCACGTCGGACGTGGTCGACACCTTCTCGCACCTGCACACGCCGCTGGTCGCCTCGCTGCTGCGCATCTTCAATGGCCTCGTGATCGGGATCGTGCTTGGCGCGATTGCGATTGCGGTCTACCGCGCGATCGACCGGCGTGCCGGTATCGCTCTCGAGCGGCGGCGCTCGCGCCCCGCGGCGTGAGGTTTCTCCTCAGCGGATACTACGGCTTCGACAACCTCGGCGACGACGCGCTTCTGCAGATCATCGTCGCGCAGTTGAAGTCGCGCTACCCGCACGCAACGATCGACGTCCTCTCGGCGAAACCCGAGGTCACCGCGCACGAATTCGGCGTGCTCGCAACGCCGCGCTGGGATCAAGCGGCGATTCGCGACGCGGTTTCGGAAGCCGACATCGTCCTCTCGGGCGGCGGGGGCCTATTTCAAACGGCGACAAGCCTGAAGAGTCTGCTCTACTACGCCGGCATCGTTCGCACGGCGTTGCGGGCGGGAAAGCGGACGATGGTGTTCGCGCAATCGGTCGGGCCGCTCGATTTTTGGGGAAAGCAAACACTGCGCGAGTGTTGCAAGGGGCTGCAGGCGGCGACCGTTCGCGACGAGCGTTCGCGCGCACTTTTCGCGCCGCTCGTTCCCTCGACGCTGGTCGAACGCACGGCTGATCCCGTGTTTCTCTACGAACCTCCAGAGGTGCCCCCCGGTCTTGCCGCCGCCGGGCTCGGCGAGGCGAGCGAACCGTTTGCGATCGTGTGCGTGCGTAAGACCGCGCACTTCAGCGAGGCGGTCGGAGCGCTCGCGGCCGCCGTCGATCGTCTGGCCGAACGCCACGGCGTGCGCGTTGCCTTCGTCCCGTTCGGCGGCCAGGCCGATGCCGAAGCGTCGACGCTCGTGATCCGCAAGTGCTCGTCCAAGCCGATGTTGATCTCGCTCGAGGGTCTCGACGCCGTTGCCGGCGCGATCCGGCGGGCGAAGTTCGTGATCGGTGTGCGCCTGCATGGGTTGATCCTTGCCGCCCGTTTCGGCATCCCGTTCCTTGCGTTGTCGTACGATCCGAAGGTGACGGGGCTACTCGAGGACTTGCGTTACCCGCTCGAACCGTTGTGGACGCCCGGCACGCGCGTCGCGCCGGGTGCCGTCGACAAGCTGGTCGACGAGGGCTGGGCGCGACGTGAAGAGGTCGCGGCGCATTTGAGCCGCGCGGCCGATGAACAGCGGACACTCGCGGAGCGCAACTTCGCGCGGCTTGAGGAGCTCGTGCGGGCCTAGGCGCGGGCGGCCGCTTTCGCGAATTGCTACGGTTCAATGCCCTCGAATGACACGATAACGACCGACTACCGGTCGACCCTCAATCTGCCCGTCACCGACTTTCCGATGCGCGCTTCGCTGCCCAAGAGCGAGCCCGAGCGCGTGGCTTGGTGGCGCGAACACCAGGTCTACGAGCGCCGTCTTGCCGCGAACGCGCGCAACCCGCAATGGATCTTGCACGACGGCCCGCCCTACGCAAACGGCGAGCTGCACATGGGTCATTTCGTGAACCGCGTGCTCAAGGACATCTACGTCAAGGTCCACTTGCTCGACGGAGCCGAGGCGATCTTCGTGCCGGGTTGGGACATGCACGGTTTGCCGATCGAGTTCGAGACGCTCAAGCACCTCGGTTTGGATTTCCATCGCGTCGACCCGATCGAGTTGCGCGCGCGCTGCCGCGAACGGGCCATCCATTGGCTCAACATCCAACGTGAGACGATCTTGCGTATGGGCGTGCTCGGCGACTACGACCATCCGTATCGCACGATCGATAAAGAGTTCGAGGCCACGATCGTCGACACGCTCGGTGATTTGGCCGAAGCGGGTCAGCTGTACAAGGGCTTGCGCGCGACCCTGTGGTGCATAAAGGATGAGACGGCGCTTGCCGAAGCGGAGATCGAATACAAAGACAGCATCTCGCCCTCGCTCTACGTGCGTTTCAGCGCGACGGACGAGCAGCGCGCCGAGTTGCTGCGGCGCAGCGGAGTCGATGCATCCGGCGACGAGCCGCTGTCGGTTCTGATCTGGACGACGACTCCGTGGACGCTGCCTGCCAACGTCGCGATCGCGCTCAAACCCGAGGCCTCATACGGCGTCTACCGGCGCGGAGCTGAGTTGCTCCTCGTGGCCGACAATCGCGCAGACGACGTGTTCCGGCGAGCGCCGGGTCCGCCGGCGGAGCGGATCGGCGGCGCGGCCGGTACCGTGCTGGTCGGCGCACGCGTGCGCCATCCCTTTGCCGAGCGCGACTCGCTGCTGGTGGGAGCCGACTACGTCGAACTGGACACGGGCACGGGAGCCGTCCACACCGCGCCCGGTCACGGGGCCGACGACTTCGAAACGGGCGTGCGCTTTGGCTTGCCCGTCCTCAACCCGGTCGACGGCACGGGTCACTTTACGAGCGAAGCGGGCCCCTATGCGGGCCTCGCGATCTTCGATGCTAACGAGGTGATCAGCGCCGATTTAGAAGCGAGCGGCCATCTCTTCGCCCACGAGCGTTACGAGCATTCGTATCCGCATTGCTGGCGCTGTAAGAATCCGGTGATTTTCCGCGCGACCTCGCAGTGGTTCATCGCAATGGACGTCAACCGCTTGCGCAAGCGCATCGAGGATAAGATTCCGCACGTCGCGTGGACCCCGAAGTGGGGCGAAACGCGCATGATGCAGATGATCGAGAACCATCCCGAGTGGTGCGTCTCGCGCCAGCGCACGTGGGGCACGCCGATACCAGCGTTGCGCTGCACGTCGTGCGATCAAGCGTTTCTCGATCCCGACGTGGCGCACCGGGCCGCAGCCGTGTTCCGCGAGCGCGGGCGCGACGACGGCAATGCCTCGGACCTGTGGTGGACCGAGCCGGTCGAAACGTTCTTGCCGGAGCACCTTG
>Ga0302325_10001854_pt1 | contig 52932 bp, 50 predicted proteins | sample Palsa_T0_2_FD_201948 | JGI IMG/M metagenome (GOLD analysis project Ga0302325, IMG submission 201948) | Peat permafrost microbial communities from Stordalen Mire near Abisko, Sweden - Palsa_T0_2 | ecosystem: Environmental > Terrestrial > Soil > Palsa > Peat permafrost | place: Sweden: Abisko...
TCGAGCTGGCCCGCTGGCCGGGCGGGGTCCGGCCGGCGCTCGGGGTCGGGGTGCGCCGCGCCGCCGCTGACGACGTCCCGCTCGAGCGCCAGCGCCGCGAGCGTGCGCTCGGTCAAAGCCATCCGCTGCTCGGCCATGGCGCACAGCGCCGCCAGACGCCCGGCGAGCTGACCGCTCGCCGGCCCCTCGGGCTCGAGCAGCGCACGCAGCGCGAGCAGATGGTCGGTGAGACCTTCCATTGGGCTCTCTCGCTCGCAGCCGAGCTCGAAGCGCCGCAGCGCCCAGGCGACCTCGTTGGCGTGCGGGGCGCGGCGCGAGACGAGGTTGCAGAACGCGCGGAGCTCGTCCTCCTGCTCCGCGGTCACCACCAGCATGCCGTGGGGGCGACCGCCGGTGCCGAGCGCGAGCGTCCGCCATCTGCCGCCGGCGACGCGAGCCCAAGCGAGCGTGCCAAGCGTCACGCGACCGTCACCGAACAGCCGTAGCGCCCGCAGCAGCTCTCTCAGCACCTCACAGCCACGGGCGATCGCCTGGCTCGGCTCGTCCTCGCCGGCGGCCAGCGCGACGATCAAATGGTCGTGGCGGCCCGTGCCGCCGGCCGTGAGAGCCTCTTCGGGCAGCCCTTCGAGGGCGTGCGGCTGGACTATCACCAGGCTCTTCGTCAGCGCCAGCTCGGTGGAGCCGATCGCGATCCCGTGCAGCGTTGCCACGATCGTCGTCTCGCAGCCGTCGGCGAGCGCCGAGCTCTCGAGCCGCTCCCGCGCCGCGCGCAGCCGCTCGGGGTGCAACTGGAAATCGCTCTGCTCCTCGAACACATCGCAGAGCAGCGCCGTGATCGCGATGCGCACGCGAGCGCGCACCTCGCCGCGCGAGGGATCGGCGCCGACGCTCGCCAGGTAGCGCTCGAGCCCGCCGAAGCCCTCGAGCAACCCCGCAAGCTCGCCGTAGCTCGGCAGCCGCGCCAGCGTCGCCGAGCGCTCACCGATGAACCTGTCGGTCAGCGCTCGATAGGCGTAGAGCACCGAGCCGCCCGCGCGAGCGGCGCCTCTTCTGCCCGCCCGCTGGCCCTCGAGCTCGAACGCGACCTCCGCGCCGCAGGCGACTTCGGCCTGCAGTTGTGCGGCGGCAGCCTCGACGAAGTCGGTGACCGCCGCTGTCAGCTCGAGCGAACGCATGGTCCGCTGACTTCGCCCTGGGCGGGCGCGCTCCTGCCGGGCGCACACCGTCTTGCAGGCTACGCGCCGGGCCGCGGGGCGACCGTGGGACGATCGCGGCTAGCTGTCGGTCGATCCGCTCGACGCCTGCGCGGGCAGCCGCTTGCCTATCTTCGCACGCCTGAGCCAGCGAGCGGAATGGTGGCGCAGCCAGCGCCGCTGAGCGGCCAAACGCTCGACCGAGGAGCCCCCGAGCAGCTGTGCGGGGCTCGTGTACGGGTCGGATGGGTCGAGCAGGTGGTCGGCGGTGTATGTGCGCAGCTCGCGCTCGGATGGAAGCTCGATCGTGGCCGGGGTCTGACGCGCGCGCCAGCGGTGCCAGCCGCTCTCGATCTCCTCGGGCGCGTAGCGCTGCGGGCCGAACTTGCGAGAGGCGTACTGCAAGCTGAGAAACAGGTAATGGCGCGCGTACATCGAGCGCGGCGCCATGCGCAGGCCGGGGAAGCGCACCGTGTGGCCGCCGGAGTAGGTCAATTCGACGGGCCCATCCTGGCGCTTCCAGGCATTGAGCCGATTTGGAAACCGCGGCAGTACCGGGTAATAGGAGCGCATCGTCTTCAGGTAATCGGGGTGGTCGTGATCGGGCGCCTCGCGCGTGGGCACGAAGGTGAACTCGAGGAAGTTGATCGCGTTGAATCCCGCCTCGTCGATCTCGGCGATCGCCTGCGCGAGCGAGCGCCCGCGATCTGGTGAGACACGGAATTCGTCGGCGTCGAGGTGAATCAGCCAGTCGGCGTCCAGGCTCTGCGCGAGCTCCTCCTTGCGCCGCAGCTGGCTGCGCAGCGCGAAGTGACCGTCCCGTTCCAGCGTCTCTATGCCGATCAGGCTCTTTCCGAGCCGGCGCTCGGCTATCGCGACCGTGTCGTCGGTCGATTCGTTGTCGACCAGATATGCGCAGATGCCGTGCTCGGAGAGATGATCGAGGCAGTCACCGATGAAGCGTTGCTCGTTGTAGGTCTGCAACATCGCGACGATCTTCACGGTGCAATCATATCCCCCACTTAATGCCGCTACGGCGGTGGGCCTACGCGATGGCGAGCGCTTGTTCGGCGCTCGTCGGTTGCTGCGCGCGCTCCTCGCACTCGGCGCGCAGCCAATCTTCGCCGTAGGTGCGCATGTCATCGATGATCGGCAGCAGCGCGCGCCCCTTGGCGGTCAGCGCGTACTCGACGCGCGGAGGCACCTCCGGGAAGGTGTGGCGCTCGACTATCCCCTGCTCCTCCAGCGCGCGCAGGCGCAGCGACAGCGTACGGGGACTGATGCCCGCGAGCGAGCGTTCGAGCTCACAGAAACGCGAGCAGCCCTCGGACAGCTCCCGCACGAGCAACAACGTCCACTTGCCGCAGACGATCTCGGCGGTCATGCACACCGGGCATGTTTCATCGACGGCCATTCCGGCCTTTACTTTACCAAATGAAGTACTGCTAGGCCGCGCTGAGCGTCGGTTTCGATTCCGACGCGCGGTTGGCCTCTGCGACGGCGACGTCGTCCATCGTCGTGCCCGTGCGCCCCTCGGCCTGCATCAAGAGCTTGAAGTCGTGCGGACTGGACGCGACGCGCATCGCGTCCTCGAAGGTCACACGCCCGGCCTTGACGTGGCCGAACAGAGCCTGGTCGAAGGTCTGCATGCCGTAGTAGCCGCCGGAGGTGATCACCTCGACCAGCTTGCCCGTCTGATCGGGGTCGACGATCATGTCGCGCACGCGTCCGGTCATGCGCAGGATCTCGCACACCGCCACGCGCCCGCCGTCGGCACCCGGCACAAGGCGCTGGGAGATCACGCCCTTGACGGTGCCGGCGATCATGCTGCGCGCCTGCGCGTGCTGATGCGGCGGGAAGAAGTCGAGCATGCGGTTGATCGACTCGGTGGCGTCGACGGTGTGGATCGTCGAGAGCACGAGGTGACCGGTCTCGGCGGCGGACAGCGCCGTCTGCACGGTCTCCTCGTCGCGCATCTCGCCGACGAGGATCACGTCCGGGTCCTGGCGCAGCACCCTGCGCAGGGCGCGCTTGAAGGAGGCTGTGTCCATGCCTACCTCGCGCTGGTTGATAACGCAGCGCAGGTCACGGTGGACGAACTCGATGGGGTCCTCGATCGTGACGATGTGCTTGCTGAACGTGTGGTTCATGTGATCGATCATCGCCGCCAGCGTGGTCGACTTTCCCGACCCGGTGGTGCCCGTGAGCAGCACGATCCCGCGCTCCTCTTCAGCGAGTTCGCTCACGACCGGCGGCAGCGCGAGCTCCTCGATCGTGCTGATGCGGTGGGGGATCGCACGGCAGGCCAGCGAGATCACCCCGCGCTGCTGGAAGGCGTTGATCCTGTAGCGCGCGACGTCGGGAATTTCGAAGGAGAAGTCGACCTCGTGCTCGTGGGCGAACTCCCCGAGCTTGGTGTCGTCGGTGAGCAGCGTCCGCAGCGATCCCTCGGTGTCCTCGGCGCTCAGCTGCGGGGCGCTCTCGTCGAGCGTCAGCTCGCCGTGCACGCGGTAGAGAGGCGCCGAGTCAACCTTCAGGTGCAGATCGGAGCCCTCCTTCTCGACGAGCTCACGAAGGGCAGCCTTGACATCGAACATGCCCCCTGATCGGCAGCCGGCGCGCGGGGCTTGAATAGCGCCAGACGCCGTGGACGGACCGATCGCTCAGGCGACGTCGCGGAGCTTCTGCGCCTCCGCCAGGGACTGCAGCTTCTTCAGTGACTGGTTCTCGATCTGGCGGATGCGCTCGCGGGTGACGTTGAACGTGCGCCCGACCTCGTCGAGCGTGCGCGGATGCTCGCCGCCGAGCCCGTAGCGCAGCTCGAGCACGCGCCGTTCGCGGTAGGAGAGGTTCTCGAGCGCCTCGCGCAGCGCCTCCTTGGTGAGGATCTCGGCGGCGCGCTCGTACGGCGACTCGGCGCGCTCGTCCGCGATGAACTGGCCAAACTCAGACTCCTCCTCGTCGCCTACGGGCTTCTCCAGCGAGACTGGCGCCTGCGCCGAGCGCTTGATCGAGTCGACCTCCTCGGGGTCGATGCCGGTCACCTCTGCGATCTCATCGGCGGTCGGCTCGCGTCCCAGCTCGGTCACGAGCTTGCGCTCGGCCCGCCCGATCTTGTTGAGCTTCTCCACAACGTGCACGGGGATGCGGATCGTGCGTGCCTTGTCGGCGAGCGCGCGTGCGATCGCCTGGCGGATCCACCACGTGGCGTAGGTGGAGAACTTGAAGCCCTTGCGGTAGTCGAACTTCTCGGCCGCACGCACGAGGCCGAGCGTGCCCTCCTGGATCAGGTCGAGGAACGGAAGCCCCTGGTTGCGGTAGTTCTTTGCGATCGACACCACCAGCCGCAGGTTGGACTCGACCATCTTCTGCTTGGCGTCGAGGTCTCCACGCTCGATCCGCTTGGCCAGGTCGACCTCCTCCTGGGCGGTCAGCAGGCGCACCTTGCCGATGTCCTTGAGGAACAGCTGCAGCGAGTCGGTCGTCATGTCCGGCTTGAGGTCGAGCGTCGTTTTCGCTTTGCGCCGGCTGCGCTTGTCGGGCGCGCGCTCGAGCTGGGCGGAGGCGGCGATCGCCGGATCGATGTCCTCGACGAGCTCGATTTCCGAGCGCTCGAGGAAGCCGTGCAGCTCTTCGACGTCCGACTCGTCGAGATCGAGCTCGGACATCGCCCTGGTTATCTCCGCGTAGGAGAGCACCCCCACCTGCTGTCCCTTGGCCAGCAGGCCCTTGACCTCATCCAGCTCCTGCAGCTCGACTACTGACATTCGTGTTTCCATTTCTTCCATCGATCGACAATCCGAACGCGACAGGAGCCCCGTCCCAGGATTATTGCCGAGAACGGCGACACCGCCGGACATACGGTTGCACCCTGCCGACGTTACAGATCCGGTCGGTACTGCAGGACCCCATCCTAACGCGTCGTGCTCGCCATCGGCGAATTCCGGCACGCCCGAGGCGGGCGTGTCGGGCGTGCCGCGTTAAGCAATGATGTCGGCGTGAGCGCGCCCAAAGACAGCGAGCCGCGCGAGAGCCAGGGAGTGCTCGCGAACCTCCCGCGCACGCGCCCGCAACGCTCGAGCCCGCGCCGGGCGGCGGCACGCAGAGCAACCGCCAGGGCGAGCGCCGCCGAGCTCGCCCCCGCCGCCGCCAAACCGGCGCCCGCAGCGAGCAAGTCGAGACCCGCTGCCGGCAAGCCGGCGGCGGCCGCCGCCAAGCCCACCCCCGCCGCGGGCAAGCCCACGCCTGCGCGCTCCAACGGCCGGCCGGCAGCGAGGGCGCAGAAGACGACGCGCGCCCGTCGGAAACCCGCGCCAGCACGCGCCATCGCCGGCTCGAGCACCCCGCGCGAGCCGGTCCCGAGGCAGGGCTTCGAGTGCGAGGGAGAGCGCGCGAGTGGGTCGGTGCAGCCGCCGGGAGGACCCGAGCTGGTGGCGTCGGCAGCGGAGATCATCGGCGAGCTGGCGAAGGCGGGACTGTCGACGGGAGAGCGCCTGCTCAAGGACATGCTCTCGCGCCTGCCGCTGTCGTGAGCGTCTGTATACTGCCGCCCAACGCCGAGCTGTCTCGACTCCGGTCGAGGTAGGCGGGGGACCCAATGCGGATCGTAGGATCCGCTGGGGCGAATCGGTCCGCAGGGGCCGTAGCGCTGCACCCGAGTGCCGCGCGAGCCCGTCAGCTGACCCCGTAGGCGTGAGAGACGATGCGTGCGAACTTCAAGACAACCGTGGCCGTGCTCGCCCTGTTGGCGGGAACTGCGTCGGTCGCGAGCCCGGCCGTGAGCGCGTTCGCCGACACCGGCGGAGCGACAGCCAGCTCATCGGCGCCGGCTAACTCGACGCCGGCGAAGGTGCGCGCGAGCGGGGTCGCGACCTGGTTTGGCCCGGGCTTCTTCGGCAAGCAGACCGCGTGTGGCCAGACGCTGACTCCGGCGGTGGTGGGCGTGGCCAACCGCACGCTCGCGTGCGGCACGCTCGTGAACGTCACCTATGAGGGCCGCAGCCTGACCGTGCCGGTGCTCGATCGCGGCCCCTACAGCCACGGCGTTGACTGGGACCTGACGGCGGGCGCGGCGCAAGCGCTCGGCATCACCGAAACGGTCAGGATCGCCACCCACATCGTCGGCAAGACCGCCAACACACCCACCCTGGGCCTGCCGCCCGGCTCGGAAACCGCCGCCGCCTCCGGCGGGGCACTCGCGGGCTGAGCTCCTACGCTGACTCGTCCACCTGCGCCGACGGGCGCCCGGCGGGTGCGCGCAGCGCCGCGTGGGAGGCGTACAGGCCCACGTCCGCGTGCGCAGCCAGCGCCGAGGCCTCGCGCCCGTCGCGGGGACACACCGCTGTCCCGACGGCAACCGCGACCGGTTGCGCGCGATAGCTGGCGCCGGAGGCGACCGCGCGCGTGATGTGGTGCACGAGCAGGGCGGCGCCGGCGGTGTCCGTGTGGGGCGCCAGCACCCAGCACCTGCCGGGGCGCTCGCGCGTGAGCGAGCCCGACAGCTCGCCAAGCGTCGCCGCGAGCGCCTGCTCGACCTGCTCGGCCAGCTGCGAGAGCTCCTCGGGGAGCGCCTCGCGGCGCAGGCGCTCGATGTTCGCGAGCTCGACCAGCAGCACCGCAAAGGGCCGCTCGTCGCGCTCGAAGCGCTCGAGCTGGGCGCCGATCGACCGGATCCAGGCCGCCGGTCCTTCCTCGCGCCGCTGGTCGTGGACCTCGATCGCAACGGCCGAGGGCTGGGCGGGCTCGCCCATCAACTCGTCGACGATGACCGCGCCGACGCCCACCGGCTGCAAGCTCTCCGCGAAGGCTCGCGGCGGCGGTCGGGGAGCGTCGGGCGCCGCATCCGTTTGCTCGAGCGCGGTGGCGGACATCGCGTCGAGCGCGACGGCGAGCGCGGCCGCGCACACATGGGCGAGGCGATCGCAGGCGTCCGCCAGCAGTCGCGCAGACGCGCGATCGGTGACCGGCGAGCCGAGCTGCTCGCACAGCGCCTCCCACAGCACGCCGCGCAACGCCTCCACAGCATCGACGACTGCAGCCGGACCGTGCGCGCCGGCGATCGCAGCGAGGCGACGGACGGGCGCGGACGTGTCGCGCCCCGTCTCGGCGCCGCGGCCCGTCAGACGATCCAGCTCGCCGTCTGACTGCACGGCCCTGATCAGCTGCGCGCACAGCGACGGCGCGTCGCGGGCGAGCGCCTGGAGGGACATCTCGCCGACCTCCGCCAGAGGCCGCGCGGCGATCAAAGCGATCGCCCAGCGCCTGGCGAGATCCTGCTCACGCGCAAGCAGCGCCTCACCGGGCAGGTCGGCGAGCGGCCGAGCGCGGGGGGCGGGGTGCTCGGAGCGATCGGCAGGCACGCACGTTGAATAGCAGGAAGGCAGGACGCGACCGCACGCCGACGCTCGATCCCGCCTACCGCCGCGGCGTTACCTGGCGTCGCTTTTTTCGAGTCGCTTGAACGACTTCTGTTCGGACGCTTCTTCTTCGGCGAACTTCTTGCGGGCCGCTTCTTCGGCGGCGGTGTTCTGAGTGCTGGCGTTCTTCTTCGACTTGCGTTCCTTTTTCCCGGAGCCGTTCTTGGACTTCGAGCGTTTCTTTCGCCGTTTGGAGCCCTTACTCCCCTTCTTGGTGGAGGTGCTCGAGGAGGCGGCTCGCTTCTTGGCTTGTTCGCGCTCCTTCTTAGCTTCGGCTTCAAACCTGGCCTTGGCCGCCGCTTCCTGCTTCTCGCGCGCAGCCTGCCCGGGTTCTTCTTCGTCTTCGCCGGTGGTGGAGGCTTCCGCGGTTTCTTCTCCCGCTTCCTTGCCCTTGGCGGCGGACTTGCCGCTGGACGCGGACTTCCCCGAGCCGCCACCACCACAGGCGACGAGCGAGCAGGCGAGCGCCATCGCGAGCGCCACCAGCAGGGTCCGCGTCACGGCGCCGCCACGCGTGCGGGCGCCCGCACTGTTGGCGCGAAGATCCATCGCTCAGCCGTGCGCCCCGCTCGGCGTCTTTCCCTGTAGCGAGCGCGCGGGCGCGGTTTCCACGTTCGTCGACGGCCTGGTGTTCACTGTGCCCGCGGCCTTCCTTTCCGCTTCCTTGCGTTCGTCCGCTTCGCGCTGGCGGGTTGCTTCCCTTTTGCGCTTGGCCTGCGCTTCGTAGGCTTCTTCCCGCTTCTTCGCGTTCGCTTCGGCCGCCTTTTCTTTCTCCTTGGCTTTCTTGGCCGCCTGTTCTTCTTTCTTCTTCGCCCGCGCCTTGGCGGCCGCTTCGATCTTCTTGGCCTTCGCCTCCGCCACTTCTTCCTGGTTTCCCGCTTCTATCGACGTGAGCAGTTCGCGGTCTTTCGCGAGTTCCTGAGCTTCCGCCTGTTTTTCAGCCACTTCTTCGCTGTGTTCGATCTGCGCCGCGCTCGACTGCGCTTCCTTGGAGGAACTCGCCGTGTCTCCGCTGCAGCCCGCGAGCGAGCCGGTGCCGAGAAGAGCAACTGCACAGGGAAGCAGTGTTCGCAGAGCTCTACGACCTTTCACCGGATCACCTGCACGCTACCCACGCAGCGGCACGACATTCACGCTACCAGCCCGCGCGGGGATGCTCAAGGCTTGGGCGCGTCGCCCGCGCCGGGGGTAGCCTGGGGCTCCCGTGGCAAGCTCGAAGCCGACATGACCGGTGTCTGGATCGCGATCGCCGTGGTCGGCACGTTGTTCGCGGGGCTGGCCAGCAGCCTGATGCGCGGCCGGCGCGCGCGCTCTGCGCAGCCCGACGGCGCGGAGCGCGCACGCGTGACGGACCTGGGTGACGCGACCACGCTCGACCGCGACACCGGGGCCGTGCGCTCGGTGCAGAAGGCCGACCTGGTGATCGAGGAGGCGGTCCTGCGGGAGATGTGGACCCCCGAGTACCTCGAGCGCCTGGCGCGCACCTACTGGCGCTTTCTCGCCCGCGTGACGCTGGGGCTGGTTCATGTCCACTACTCCGATGACGAGCGATCGGTCGTGCTGGTCGCCCCGGCGCTGAAGCTGCTCACCTTTCAAGCGCCCGAATACAAGATGGACGCCACGCGCGGTCTCGTCCGCTGGCGCATCGCCCGCGGGCTGCTGGTGTCCAGACGGTACGGGCGCAACGGGCGCGGCTACCTGCAGATCGAAGTGCTCAGGCAGCCCGGCGTTGACCCGCGGTCAGTCCGCCTGCATGTGGAGGTCGAGGTGGCGAACTTCTACCCGTCGATCGCGTCAAAACTCAGCCGCCGTCTTTACAACGCCACGCAGTCGCGCATCCATGTGATCGTGACCTACGGCTTCCTGCGCTCGCTCGCCCGCCTGGATCTCGCGAAGTCGCGGGTGGGACGCTTCGACGGAGGTCAGTAGTGCTCGCCGGCGACGGCGCGCAGCTTGGCGCGATCGTGCGTGGCGCGGATGCGCCTGATCGTCCCCGAGCGCGAGCGTGTGACCAGTGATTCGGTGGTGGCGCCGCCGGCGCTGGGATAGCGCACGCCCTGCAGCACGTCGCCGTCGGTGATGCCGGTGGCCGAGAAGAACGCGTCCTCGCCGGCGACGAGGTCGTCGCGGTCGAGCACGCGCTCGATCTCATAGCCGGCCTCTCGCGCAGCTGTGCGCTCTGCATCGTCGCGCGGCCACAGTCGGCCGAGCAGCTGCCCGCCGACGCACTTGACGGCGCATGCGGAGATCACGCCCTCGGGCGTGCCGCCGATTCCCCACAGCAGATCGACCGGCGAGCGCTCGGTGACGGCGAGCAGCGTGGCGGACACGTCGCCGTGCGCGATCAGGCGCACGCGCGCGCCGGCGTCGCGGATGGCGGCGATCCCCTGCTCGTGGCGGGGACGGTCGAGCACGACGACGATCACGTCGCCCACCGGGCAGCCGCGGCGCTCGGCGATCAGCTTGACGGTCTCGCCGAGCGGGCGGTCGAGGTCGAGCAGGTCGGCGATGTCGGGGGCGCCGGCCATCTTTTCCATGTACACGCACGGCCCCGGGTCGAACATCGTCCCGCGCCCGGACAGCGCGATCACGGCGAGCGCGCTGGGCATGCCGTGAGCGGCCAGCGTGGTGCCCTCGAGCGGGTCGACGGCGATGTCAACCTGCGGCGGGGAGCCGTCGCCGATCTGCTCGCCGTTGGCCAGCATCGGCGCCTCGTCCTTCTCGCCCTCGCCGATCACCACGACGCCGTCCATCTGCACCGACTGCAGCATGTAGTGCATGCCGTCGACGGCGGCCTGGTCGGCGGCCTCCTTGTCGCCCCTGCCGACCAGCGGCGCGGCTGCCAGCGCGGCGGCCTCGGTCACGCGCACGAGCTCGAGCGCGAGGTTGCGGTCGGGCCGCTGATGGGTTGGATCTGGACTCACGGTGTGTTGCTGTCGACGGACGATCTCGGCTTCGCCCGTATGCCGGTCGCGCTCGCCGGTCTTCGCGCGCGCTGGCACAGAGGACAAGGACCGACACCGGAAACCTATACCAGTGCGGCGGTCACTACGATCCCGACATGAACGAGCGCGAGGAGCAGGCATGACGCAGATCGGTTTTGTCGGGTTGGGCAAGATGGGCGGCAACATGGTGCACCGCATCCGCCGCGACTCCGAGCACGAGGTGGTGGCGTTCGACTTCGACGAGAAGGCGGTCAAGCAGGCTGTCAAGAACGGCGCGGCGGGCGCGAGCTCGCTGAAGGATCTGGTCAAGCAGCTGCAGGCGCCGCGGATCGTGTGGATCATGGTCCCGGCCGGCGCCCCCACGCAGGAGACGGTCGACAAGCTCGCGAAGCTGCTCGAGCGCGGCGACACGATCGTCGACGGCGGCAACTCGAAGTGGACGGACGACAAGCGCCGCTCGGCGGAACTGAAACGCAGCGGCATCGAATATGTCGACGTCGGCGTCTCCGGCGGCGTGTGGGGTCTGGAAGTGGGCTACTGCATGATGGTCGGCGGGCCGCCGAAAGCGGTCAAGCGCCTGTCGCCGATCCTCGACGTGCTGGCGCCACAGACGAACAAGCAGAGTCGCGCGGCGATCGGCCCGCGCGGCTGGCTGCGCTTCGGCTCCTCCGGCGCCGGCCACTACGTGAAGATGGTGCACAACGGCGTCGAGTACGGCCTGATGCAGGCATACGCCGAGGGCTTCGACGTGTTCGACAAATGCGAGTACGAGCTGGACAACGCGAAGATCGCGCACCTGTGGGGTCAGGGCTCGGTGGTGCGCTCGTGGCTGTGTGAACTGGCCGCGCGCGCGTTCGAATCGGACGGCAACGAGCTGCAGGCGATCGAGGGCTACACGGAGGATTCCGGCGAGGGACGCTGGACGATCGAGGACGCGACCGCCCACGACGTGCCGACGCCTGTGATCACCGCGTCGCTGTACGCGCGCTTTCGCTCGCGCGGCAACGGCGACTTCTCCGACAGGGTGCTGGCCGCGCTGCGCAACCAGTTCGGCGGGCATGCGGTCAAGAGCGCGCCGGCCGCCGCCGGTGGCGCGCCGAGCGCCGCCGCGAAGACGGACGGCGGGGCGCGCGGCGCGGGCGCGAAAGCACGGAGCACGGCCGCCAACGCGCCACCCACGGCCAGCAAGGCCGTCGGGTCGGGCGCCGGCGCCCGACGGGCGGCGGCGAATACGACGGGCCCGCGGCGCGGAGGCAGCTGACGGTGGCGGCCACGGCTGGCCAGCCGACGCCGCAGGCCGTGCCGGAGAACCCGCTGACGGCGGGCCTGGAGCGCCTGCCGGTGGCGCCGACGACGCTGGTGATCTTCGGCGCGACGGGCGACCTCGCCCGGCGCAAACTGCTGCCGGCGCTGTACAACCTCGCGCACGAGGGCGCACTGCCCGAGCGCTTCCACCTGGTGGGTGTCTCGCGCAAAGAGAAAGAGCACGACGACTACCGCGCGGAGTGCGAGCAGGCGATCCGCCGTTTCTCGCGGCGCAAACCCGACGACAGCGTACTGTCGAGCCTGCTCGACAACGTCAAGTACGTGCCTGGGACGTTCGACGACGAGGCCGTATACGGCGAGCTGCACACGGTGCTGGACGAGTTCGAGAAAGAGGCTGGCGAGCCGCTGAACCGCGCGTTCTACCTGTCGACGGCGCCCAGCTTCTTCCCGGTGATCGTCGAGCGGCTGGGAAGCTCCCAGCTCGCCCACCACGAGTCGGGAGGAGAGGTGCGCTTGATCATCGAGAAGCCCTTCGGCACGACGCTAGAGGAGGCGCGCGAGCTCAACCGACGGGTACTGGCGATCTTCGACGAGGCGCAGATCTTCCGCATCGATCACTACCTGGGCAAGGAGACGGTGCAGAACATGATGGCGTTCCGGTTCGCCAACGGCATGTTCGAGCCGCTGTGGAACCGCAACTACATCGAGAGCGTGCAGATCACCGCCGCGGAGGACATCGGCATCGGCTCGCGCGCGGACTACTACGACAGCTCGGGCGCGTTGCGTGACCTGATCCAGAACCACATGCTGCAGCTGCTGTGCCACGTGGCGATGGAGCCGCCGGTGAACTTCACGGCGGAAGAGGTGCGCAACGAGAAGGTCAAGGTGCTGCAGGCGATCCCGCCGCCGGGCGTCGCGGAGATCGGGCAGATGGCGGTGCGCGCGCAGTACTCGGCGGGGCACGCGGGCGGCGAGGACGTGCTCGGCTACCTGCAAGAGGACGGCGTGCCGGAGGGCTCGATCACCGAGACCTACGCGGCGCTGCGCCTGGAGGTCGACAACTGGCGCTGGGCGGGCGTCCCCTTCTACCTGCGTACGGGCAAGCGCCTGGCGCGCAAGATCACCGAGATCGCGGTCACGCTCAAGCCGGTGCCGCACCTGGCGTTCAGCCAGGAGGGCTCACTGGGGGTGCAGCCCAACCAGCTGGTGCTGACGCTGCAGCCCAACGAGGGCGTGTCGTTGCGCCTCGGCGCGAAGATCCCCGGCACGCGCATGAGCATCCGCCCGGTGAACATGGAGTTCCTGTACGGCACCGCCTTCCTGTCTCAGTCCCCGGAGGCCTACGAGCGGCTGATCACCGACGCGATGCGCGGCGACGCGACGCTGTTCACGCGTAACGACGAGGTCGAGGCGCAGTGGCGCATCTGCGACCCGATTGTCGGCTCGTGGTCGCAAACGCCCGGCCCGCTCGCTCAGTACGAAGCCGGCTCGCAGGGTCCGGAGGAGGCCGACGGGCTGCTGCGCGAGGGCGACACCTGGCGCGCGATCTGATGCCCGGTCGCAGCGACGCCGTGTGGAGCGGAGAGGGGACGACGCCGGACGCGATCGAAGCGGCGCTGCGTGAGCTGCTGGTGGAAGTTCACGCGGAAAACGACAACTTCGTTCCCGCGCGCGTGCTCAACATGATCGCGTTCGTCGACCGCGAATGGAGCGGCGAGATCGCCAACCGCCTGCGCGGTGTCGGGCGCTACCACGCCTCGCGCACGCTGGTGCTGGCATACGAGCCGCGCCGCGAGCGCCTGGACGCGCGCGTGATGATCGCCTCCGACGGCGCACCCGGACCGGGGGAGCTGGCGCTGCTGCACGAGACCGTGGTCGTGGAACTGGGCAAACGCCACCTCGACGATCTGCTGACGATCGCCGACCCGCTGGTGGTCACCGACCTGCCCACCCTGCTGTGGTCACCGCACGGTCACCACGAGATCGTGACCGAGCTGCTGGCGCTGGCGCAGGCCGTACTGGTCGACTCGGTCGAGGAGCCGATCGCGCGCGAGGCGCTGGACCGTGCGTGGGAGCTGACGACGCAGGCGTACGTGGTGGACCTCGCGTGGCTGCGCTCGACTCCGTGGCGCGAGCGCGTGGCGGCGATGTTCGACCCGGTGTGGCTGCGGCGCGAGCTGCGCACGATCACGAGCATGACCGTGCGCCACCATCCGACCTCAACAGTCGCGGCGATGCTGCTCGCCGGCTGGCTGGCCTCGCGCCTGGATTGGCGGGCGAGCCCGCTGATCGCAAGTGGGGAGGCGCTCGTCGGCGACGCGCACGCGAGCCGTCAGCACGTGGCGCTGCGCCTGGAGGCGGCGCCCGAGCTGCAGGTCCCGGGCCTGGAGAGCCTCACGCTGGAGACCGCCTCGGGCATGAGCCTGCGCCTGAGCCGCGGCGCGGGCGGGCTGCGCGCGCACCGTCGTGACGAGCGCGGCGCGGAGCGCGAATGGACTATCCCGGGTGCCTCGCGCGGAGAGCAGGGCGTGCTCGGCGAGGGTATCCGCCAGGCGCTCCTGCGCGATCCGACGTACGTGCCCGCGCTCGAGGCCGCGCGGGCGATGCTCCCGTGACGCGCCTGACGGCCTGCCCGGACGCGGAGACGGTCGCTCAGCGAGCCGCCGCGCACGTGGCGCGCCAGCTAGGGCTCGCCCACGAGCAGCGGGGCCTCGCGCACGTGGCGCTGAGCGGCGGCACGACGCCGGGGCGCACGTACGAGCTGCTGGGCGCGGAGTCGCAGGACCTCGCCGGCGTTGAGGTGTGGTTCGCGGACGAGCGCTGCGTCGGGCCGCAGGACCCGGAAAGCAACTACCGGCTGGTCGCCGAAACGCTGCTGACGGGAGTGCCGATGGCGGACGAGCGCGTGCACCGCATGGAGGGTGAGCTCGGTCCGCAGGAGGGCGCGGATCGCTACGCGCACGAACTCACACGGCACGTGGCGGGGGCGGGTGCGCAAGGAGCGAGCCGATCCTCCGCGGCCGCCACCACGCCGGTGCTCGACGTCGTGATCCTTGGCATCGGCCCGGACGGACATGTGGCGTCGCTGTTTCCCGGAGCGCCGACGCTGGACGCGGGCGATACGGCGGTGTGCCTGGGCGTGAGCGACTCGCCGAAGCCCCCTCCGCAGCGGATCACGCTGAGCCTGGCGGTGCTGCGCGCGGCGCGGGAGTGCGTGCTGCTTGCGACCGGCGCGAGCAAGGCGGACGCGGTGGCGGCGATGCTCGCGCAGCCCAGCCGGCACGTCCCTGCGAGCCTGCTCAGGCGCGAGCGCCTGACGGTGCTGGTGGATGACGCGGCCGCACCGCCCGGGCCACGCCGGTGAGCGCCGCCGCCGCGGGCGGCCGTGACGCGCGCGCGGCGCGCGAGATCGTGCTGGTGCGCCACGCGGAGACCGAGTGGAGCCGCGACGGTCGCCACACCGGTCGCAGCGACATCCCGCTCACCGACGACGGGCGCCGCGTCGCCGCGGGCCCGCTCGCCGAGCGCCTGCGCGGTCGTCGCTTCGAGCTGGTGCTCGTGAGCCCGTTGACGCGCGCTCGCGAAACGTGCGAGCTGTGCGGGCTCGGCTCCAGCGCACAGGTTCGCGAGGAGCTACTGGAGTGGGACTACGGCGAGTACGAGGGCCTGACCACGCCCGAGATCCGCTCGCAGCGCCCCGGCTGGCTGCTGTGGCGCGACGACTGCCCCGGGGGCGAGAGCGCGGCCGATGTCGGCGCGCGCGCCGATCACGTGATCGCGCAGCTGGGCGCGCTCGACGGCGACGCGGTGGTCTTCTCCCACGGACACATGCTGCGCGTGCTGGGCGCGCGCTGGATCGGCCTGGCCCCCGAGAGCGGCGGGCGCCTGGGGCTGTCGACGGCGGCGACGTGCGCGCTTGGGTTCGAGCGCGAGACCGCCGTGATCGCCCGCTGGAACGAGACATGTAACGCCTGACCCGCTCGGCGGGACTTTCCTACTAGAGTGACGCAGCACAGCGAGCCATGGCAGCCCGCGCGGTAAAGCCCACAGCCCTCTCACCCGACGCCGCGCGGATGCTCGACGCGCTGGACGCAGCGCGCGAGCGCACGCTGACGCTGGTGGCGGAGCTCAGCGACGAGCAGCTCGAGCGCGTGTATTCGCCGATCATGAGTCCGCTGGTTTGGGACCTCGGTCACATCGCCGCCTACGAGGACCTGTGGATCGCGCACCGCCACGGCGCCCTGGCGCTGCTGCGTCCCGAGCTGGCGACGCTGTACGACGCGTTCGAGACGCCGCGCGCGATCCGCGGGGAGATCGAGTCGCTCGGCCCGGCGGACGCGCGCGAATACATGGCCGCGGTGAGCGCGCGCAGCGCCGATGTCATCTGCGAGCGCGGGGTCGGCGACGGCGTGCTGTGCGAGATGGTCGTGCGCCACGAGCTCCAGCACGGCGAGACGATGCGACAGACGCTGGCGATCGCCGGCCTGCTGCCGGCCCGAGAGCGGGCGCTGCTGGACGCTCCCCTGGACGCGCCCGAGGCGTGGCTGCGGATACCGGCGGGAGCGTTCGCGATGGGCGCGCCGGCAGACGGCTTCGCCTACGACAACGAGCGTCCGCGCCACACTGTCGAGCTCCCGGCGTTCGCGCTCGCCCGCCGGCCGGTGAGCAACGCGAGTTGGCTGCACTTCAGCGAGGGCGGAGGCTACGAGCGGCGCGAGTGGTGGTCGCGCGAGGGCTGGGCGTGGAAGGAGGAGCACGACATCACCCATCATGCGTCCGTCGAGGCCGGCGACCCGGAGGCGCCCGTGTGCCACGTCTCCTGGTTCGAGGCCGACGCCTTCGCGCGCGCGAATGACGCGCGGCTGCCGACAGAGGCAGAGTGGGAGAGGGCGACGACCTGGACCCAGCAGCGGCAGGACGAACTCGCGGGCGTGGGGCGCGTATGGGAGTGGACGTGCTCGCACTTCGACGGTTACCCGGGCTTCGCCGCTTACCCCTACCGCGAGTACTCACAGGTGTTCTTCGGTGAGGACTACCGGGTCCTGCGTGGTGGCTCGTGGGCGAGCGATCCCCGCGTTGCGACCGTCACCTTCAGGAATTGGGATCTTCCCCTGCGGCGCCAGATCTTCGCGGGCGTGCGCCTGGCAAAGGACGTGTAATGGAGCCCTCACCGCCTCAACAGCCGCTGATCGACCCCGCGATCCGTGTCGACTCGCACCTAGACGGCACGCACGAACGCTCGCTCGCCGATGACGTCCTCGACGGGCTCACGCGACCGTTCAAGGAGCTGCCTCCCAAGCACTTCTACGACGCCCGCGGCGCGCAGCTGTTCGATCAGATCTGCGAGCTGCCCGAGTACTACCCCACGCGGGCCGAGCGCGCGATCCTGGAGATCCACGCCGAGCGGCTGGCGACGCTGACGGGCGCGGTCGAGCTGGTCGAGCTCGGCTCCGGCACGGCGGCCAAGACGCGCGTGTTGCTGGACGCGCTGCACGCGGCGGGCACGCTCGAGCGCTACGTGCCGGTGGACGTGACCGAGAGCATGGTGCGCGACTGCGCACGGGAGCTCACCAGCGAGTACCCGGGGCTGCGCGTGCACGGTGTGATCGGCGACTTCGAGCGCCACCTGCAGCACGTGCCGCCGCCGCTCGGCCCGCGGATTGTGGCGTTCCTGGGCGGCACGATCGGCAACTTCCCGCCGGGCAGCCGACGTCGCGTGCTGCGCCAGATCGCCGGCATCCTCGGAGACGAGGGCCACCTGCTGATGGGCACGGACCTGGTCAAGGATCCGCGCGTGCTCGAGGCGGCTTACGACGACACACAGGGCGTAACGGCCGAGTTCAACCGCAATGTCCTGCGTGTGCTCAACCGCGAGCTGAGCGCCGACTTCGACCCCGAGGACTTCGAGCACGTGGCTCTGTTCGACTCGCAGAACGAGTGGATCGAGATGCGCCTGCGCGCACGCCGCGAGCACACCACCGTCGTGCGCGACCTCGACCTGCCGGTGCACTTCGACGTCGGCGAGGAGATGCGAACGGAGATCAGCGCCAAGTTCACGCACGCGCGCCTGCGCGCCGACCTGTCAGCCGCGGGCCTGCAACTGGAGCACTGGCTGACCGACCCCGACGAGATGTTCGCGCTGTCGCTTTCGCGGGTGCGGGTCTAGCGCACCGCCCTGAGCCGCCGAGACACCCCGACGGCGTCCAACCAATAGGCTCCCGCCGATGAAGATCGAGAACAGCGCGGCGCTGGTCACGGGCGGCGCGTCGGGTCTGGGCGAGGCCACCGTGCGCGCGCTGCACGCGCGTGGGGCGATCGTGACGATCGCCGACGTCAACGCCGAGAAGGGCCAGGCGCTGGCGTCGGAGCTGGGGGTCGAGTTCGTCGCCTGCGACGTGCGCGAGGAGGCGCAGGTGCAGGCCGCGGTCGACCAGGCAGCGGGCTCCGAGGGCGGCCTGCGCATCGCGGTCGCGTGCGCGGGCACCGGCTGGGCGCAGAAGGTCGCCTCCTCCAAGGGCCCCCACCCACTGCTGCCGTTCGAGACGATCATCGCGATCAACCTCATCGGCACGTTCAACCTGCTGCGGCTTGCGGCCACCGCGATGCTCGCCGGCGAGCCAGTCGAGGACGGCGAACGCGGCGTGTGCGTGCACACCGCCTCGGTCGCCGCCTTCGACGGCCAGGTCGGTCAGATCGCCTACTCGGCGTCCAAGGGCGGCGTCGTCGGCATGACGCTGCCCGCCGCGCGCGACCTCGCGCAGTACGGCATCCGCGTCAACACGATCGCGCCGGGGCTGTTCGACACGCCGCTGCTCGCTGCGCTCCCCGAGGAGGCCCGTCAGAAACTCGGCGCCGGCGTTCCCTTCCCCTCCCGCCTCGGTCAGCCCTCCGAGTACGCGCAGCTGGCCTGCCACATCGTCGAGAACCGCATGCTCAACGGCGAGACCATCCGTCTCGACGGCGCGCTGCGGATGCCGCCGCGCTAGTCAAGTTTAGGCCCGCCCGCCCACGCGCGAGAAGCGCAGCATCATCGAGCGCCCACCCGCCTCGGTCGGGTGCCCGAGCGTGTCCAGGCGGCCCACGTCGGCGACGGCGAGCCCGCGTCCGGCGGCGAGGCTCGTGTAGAACTCGCGAGCTCTCGAGATCACCGGAAAGCCCTGCCACTCGCCCTGCTGCTCGCGGCGATCGCCGAGGCCGACGTTCGCGTAGAACACGCCGTCCTCGGTGAGTGAGCGCGCGACCAGGCCGAGACACGCGTCGACGGTCTCATCCTGCATGTGGAACAGCACGGAGAACGCCCACGCGAAGTCGACCGGCTCGGACACGTGCACCTGCGCGGGATCGTCCGCCTCGATCAGCAGCGGGCGCTTGTGCTCCAAGCCGGCGTCGGCTAGCTCCTTGCGCGCCTCCACTAGCGCCTGCGCGCGCGCCTCCACGCCGAGGTAGTGGCCCGTTCGCAGATACTCGATCAGGGGGATGCCTCCGCGCAGCGTCCCACAGCCGATGTCCAGCAGCCGCGATTGCGGTCGCAGCCCGCGCGAGGTGAGGAACTCGAACTGGAAGCGCCGCTTGACCTCCCACAGGTGCGCGGGACCCACCGCCGCGTGGCGCTGGGCGCGCGGTGCTCGGCCGCTGATCGCAAGTGCTCGGCGGCGTCCCGCCCGCAGCGCTCTTCTGATCGCGCTTGGCAGCGCACCCGCGCCCCCCGTGTTTGCGCTCTCAGGCAAACCGCGCCGCCCGTGCCGTCAGGACAGCCGTTCGACGAGCATCGCCATGCCCATGCCGCCGGCTACGCACATCGACTCGATGCCGTAGGTCACGTCCAGCGTCTCTAGGTCGTTTAGTAGCGTCGTCATGATGCGCGCGCCGGTCATCCCGAACGGGTGCCCGAGGGCGATCGCGCCACCGAACGGGTTGAGCTTCTCGTCGGGGATGTTCAGCTCGGCTTTGCACGGCACGATCTGCGCGGCGAACGCCTCGTTGATCTCGACCACGTCGATGTCCTCGATCGTCATGCCCGTGTTCTTCAACAGCGTCTGAATCGCCGGGATCGGGCCGAGACCCATTACCTCCGGGCGGATTGCCGCCACCGTCGAGGCGATGATTCGCGCGCGCGGCTTGTATCCCTCGGCGTTTGCCTTCTCGTCGCTCATGATCAGCAGCGCGGCGGCGCCGTCGTTGAGCGGGCAGGCGTTGCCAGCGGTGACCGTGCCGTCCTCTTTGAACACCGGCTTCAGGCCGGCGAGCGCCTCCATCGTGGTGCCCGGGCGCGGGCCGTCATCCTTGGTCACGACCGTCTCCGGCACGTCGATCTCGTTGCCCTCGCGATCGACGTCCTTGTGCGCGGGAACGGTCACGGGGACGATTTCCTTGTCGAAGTGGCCGGATTCCTGGGAGGCCACGGCGCGCGTCTGTGAGATCAGCGCCCACGCGTCCTGCTCCTCGCGGCTGACTTTCTTCTCCTGCGCGACGTTCTCCGCGGTCATGCCCATCGAGATGTACGCGTCATACAGCGAGCCCTGCGAGCCGTCGAGCTTGGGGTGGAGCTCGAACGGCGCGCCCGGCGCCGTGCGCGAGACGGCCTCCACGCCCGCGGCGATGTACGTGTCGCCCTCGCCGCACTTGATCGCGTGGAAGGCCATGCGCGTGGTCTGCAGCGAGGACGCGCAGAAGCGGTTGACCGTGCACCCTGGCACGTGGTGGTCGATGCCGGCCAGCAGCGCGGCCATGCGTCCGATGTTGTAGCCGGTCTCGCGCTCACCGTAGCCGCACCCCATCATCACGTCGCCGATCGAGCGCTGGTCGAGCTGCGGGTTGCGCTCGATCAGCGCCTTCAGCGGGATCGCCGCGAGATCGTCGCCGCGGACGGTCTTCAGCGAGCCCTTGGCGGCGCGCCCGATGGGCGTGCGAATGGCGTCGACGATCACTGCTTCGGGCATATGGACTCTCTCCTTGGTGCTTTTGGCGCGCCCGGCTGGGTGCCTTGTGAGCCCGGCTGGGTGCCGGACGAGGGCGCGTGGGCCGCGCTCATCCTATGCCATCGCTGTGCTCATACCTGGGGCTGCGGGCTGGGCGCCGGCTCCGGCGAGACCTCGCGGTCGCGGCGCGCCGCTCGCGAGCGCCGAACCCGCAGCGCGCCCTGCACGCCGCGGCGCAGACGTGCGCTGTCGAGCGTGCACGCGAGCGCCAGCTCGATGCCACCACGCAGGCGCCGGCCGTTGACGAGGTCGGTGGCGCCGGCTCGGTAGTAGTACATCCCCCACACCCGCCTGCGGCGCATCACACGTCTCCACATGGGCTCCGACGCCAGCTGGGCGGCGAACTCGTCCCTGCCGATCGGCGCCTCGCCGCGGGCGCGCCTGCGCTGGTTCTCCGCCAGGCGCGTTACGTTGCGATGCCGATCCCAGAACAGGTCCAGCTGCATCGAGCCGGCGCGCTTGCGGTAGTACACGAGCGGCTCGGGCAGGTTCATCACGACGCCCCGCTCGGCCATGCGGCAGAACAGGTCGAACTCGTTCGCCGCACCGTACTCGTCAGTCGAGTAGCCGCCGAGCGCGTCGTAGTCGGCGCGCGAGTACACGATCGAGGAGTGGATCGCGAAGAACAGGCCGCCCCTGCGCCTGACGGCGTCGTACTCATCCTCGCTGGTCGGCCCCATGATCGCCTGCGAGATCACGCGCTTGGCATCGTTGATGTTGTAGCCGTGCGTGCCCAGCAGCGCGATGCGCCGCCTGCCCGCCCATCCGCGCAGGAACTCGATCTGGCGCTCGAGCTTGACCGGCGCCCACACGTCATCGGAGTCGCAGATCGCGATCCACTCCCCGCGCGCGGCCGCGATGCCGCCGTTGCGCGCCGCCGCGTCGCCCGAGTTGGAGGGCAGCCGGACGTAGCGGACGTCGATTCCGCGCGACGCGCGCGCGGCGAACTCGGTCACGAAGCCCTCGACGTCTTCCTGCGAGGCGTCGTCGCAGACGACGATCTCGCCCGGTGCAGCGGTCTGGCTGACGATCGAGGACAGCGCGTCGCCGATCCGCCCGAGGTCGTTGAAGATCGGAACGACGACCGAGATCGCCGCCGGCTCAATCGATCTGGTCATAGCCCCACAGCTTCACCAGGTCGCGGTCGAGATACTCGCTGACCGCCTCGACCTCTCCCTTGAAACGGCGGCGCAGCTCGATCATCAGCTGCTCCTCTGGCGGGCGCGGGCTGCCGAACAGAACACGGTTGCGGATCGCCACCGCCGACTGGCGGCTCAGGCGCCGTGGTGCGAGCGTCCTGGCGGTCGCTTGCACCGCTCGCGCCAGCGGGCCCTCGCCCGCAGCCAAACCGTGCACCAGTGCGTGCATGCGTTGCGATCGCACGCGCACGGTGGGGTTGGATTGCCTGACGTTGATCGGACGGGTGTCGTCGATCTCCAGGAAGCGCTGGACCCTACGAATCGTCGCCTCGTTGTCGTCGCGGTAGTCGTCGTAGATCAGCACCAGCATCTGCTCCGGCGGAAAGTGCGCGTGATAGCGGCGCAGCTGCTCGACGTAGCGGACGTACTCCGAGTAGAGCGTGCCGTGCGGCCCCCAGAAGCGGTTCTCTGGCAGGCTTCTGCCCTCGCGTCTTGCGTCCTCGAGCGCGATCGCCCTGCGCATGTCCTTCTCGGGCTCGATGTAGATCTGCACGAACTGGAGATGCAGCGAGTGCAGGAAGCTCGCCGGCTCGCGCAGGATCGCGATTATTCGGGCGGCGGGTTGCAGTTCCGCGATACGCCCGGCGGCGGTGCGCGACCACAGGTACGGGGCCGAGGCCTCGCCGGCGCGCTGCTGCGGCGTTGCCCCGGCGAACAGCGACAGGTACTCCCCCAGCGTGTCCGGGGTCCAGCCGAAGCTGCGTGGCGTGGCGGCTGGAGGGCGGAGCTCGTCCGCCAGGAAGTACGGCTCCTTGACCGCCGACGCGTAGATCTGCGGATGGCCTTTGAGCATGTCCCAAAGGGCGGTCGTGCCGCTCTTTGGATGCCCGACGATGAAGAAGTCCGGGAGTCGCCTGTGTGGCGACTCAGTCGATGCTGTCATAGCCCCACAAGCTCACGAGGTCGCGACCCAGGTAGTCGCTGAGCGCCTCCACTTCCGACTTGAAGCGACGACGCAGCTCGAGCATGAGCTCCTCGTCGCTCGGCGGCGTCTCAACGTAGCGGATGCGCCGCCAGACCGAGCCGAGCCGGCTGCTGCGCTGGAGCGGCCCGGGCGTGAGCGCGTCGAGCGCACGCGAGACCGGCTTGCCGACCCGGCTGCGACGCGCCATGAACAGCCCGCGCATCAGCTGGTCGAGGAGCACGTAGCGCGGGGTGCGCAACGACTCCAACTCGACCGCCGGGATCGCCAGCGTGTCGTCGACGTCGAGGAAGCGCAGCACCTGGCGCACGGTCCCCTCGTTGTCCGCGCGGAAGTCGTCGTAGATCAGCACCAGCACCTGCTCCGGCGCGAACACCTCGTGATAGCGGCGCAGCTGCTCGACATAGCGGATCAGCTCCGAGTACATCAGCACCGCCGGGAACTGCGACAGGCGCGGGACGCGCTTGCCCCGCCGTCGTTCGTCCTCCAGCGCGAGGGCCTTGCGAAAGTCCTTCTCGGTCTCGTCGTAGTTGCGCAGCGCCTGAAGGTGAACCGAGCGCAGCAGGCTGGCGGGCTCGCGCAGGATCGCGATTATCCGCGCGTCCGGGCGCACGGCCGCGATCTTGCGCGCCGCCAGCGACGATCTCAGGTAGGTGGGCGAGGCCTCGCCCACGAGCCGATCCGGCCCCGCGCCCGCGAACAGCGCGAGATAGCCCTCCACCGTGGTGGGGTGCTTGCGCCTGCTCGACGGCGGGCGCCAGTAGCGCGTTCTCCGGTCCGGTGCGAAGAAGCGCGGCTCCTTCACCGGCATGTGGATCTGCGGGTGGCTGACCAACATGCGGTACAGCGCGGTCGTGCCGCACTTGCCGTGCCCGACGATGAAGAAGTCGGGGAATCTGCGGTCTGGCTCACGCTCGGCGGCGGGCCGCCTCGCCTGCGAAGCCTCAGCCGACATCGTCGTAGCCCCACAGCGTCACCAGGTCGCGGCCGAGGTAGTCGCTCAACGCCTGCACCTCTCCCTTGAAGCGGGCGCGCAACTCGAGGTCGAACCGCTCGTCGGGCGCCGGCGGCTCGGCGAACGCGACGCGCCGCCATCTCCCGCGAACGCTGCCGCGCAGCCGCGTCGGCGTGAGCGTGCTCAGCGCCCGCGACAGCGCTCCGGCCGCCGCCACGTTGCGAAGCGCGATCCGGCGCAGGCGCACCAGCGAATGCAGCGGCGCGAGGCGCACATCGCGCGAGGGGCGCGTGTTCACCTCCCTGATCACCGCCGTGTCGTCGAGCGCCAGGAAGCGCAGCACCTCGCGCACGGTCCCCTCGTTGTCCGCGCGGAAGTCCTCGTAGATCAGCACCAGCACCTGCTCCGGCGCGAACACCTCGTGATAGCGGCGCAACTGCTCCACGTAACGCACGTGGTCGGTGTACAGGAGATCGGCCGGTGTCTGGCAGCGGCGGGGAATGCGCCGTCCTTCGCGGCGGCGCTCGACCAGTTCGATCGCCTTGCGAAAGTCCTGCTGGGACTCGTTGTAGCCGCGCACCGACTGCAGGTGAAACGAGCGCAGGAAGCTCACCGGCTCGCGCAGGATCGCGATTATGCGCGCGTCCGGGCACACGCTCGCCATACGGCCGGCCGCGACGGCGGAGCGCAGGTACACGGGGGTCGCCTCGCCGATCAGCTGGTCGGCGCGCGCACCGGCGAACAGGTCGAGATAGCCGTCGAGCGTTCGCGGGCGCCGGCCGGGTCGGTCGGTCAGGCGCCCGCCCTCGATGTCGATGTCCTTGATCGCGAAGAACCGCGGCTCCTTCGCCGGCATGTGGATCTGCGGGTGCATGCCGAGCATCATGTGCAGCGCCGTCGTGCCGCTCTTGGCGTGGCCGACGATGAAGAAGTCAGGAACCCTCTTGGCCGCTCCGTGCTCGATCGTCCCGCCCGCCCGTCCTTCTGAAACCGGTCGCTCCGTCGACACAGTCATCCCCGCTTGAGAATACCAGCCACCTACAGGTCCAAGCGACTGACACCCAGCTCGTCGAAGCCCACGTGGTGGGCGAGCTCGTGGCGAACGGTGCGCGTGACCTGGTCGCGCAGCAGATCCGCGTCGTAGCCGAAGTCGCGACGCAGCGTGTCGCGGAAGATCACGATGCGGTCGGCCGCGTTGTCGCGACTGGCGCCATCGCCCTGGTACAGCCCGTAAGCGCCGCGGCGTCGGCCGCCGTCGGAGATCACGACAGCGACGTGCGCGAGCGCGTTCTGTAGCAGGTCGGGCAGGTCGTCGAGCGCGTCGCGGACGAGCTCTTCGAAGTCGGTGTCGTTGAGCGGATCGAGCTCCAGGAACTCGCCTTCATCGGGCGCCACCGCGAGCCCTTCGCGCGCGAGCTCCTCCGCGTGGCGCACGATCTCGTCGAACTCCAGCTCGGACTCGGGGTCGCGCCAACCGGCGAGATGCACGGCCACGAACGCGACGCTGCCCATCAGCGCCGCCGCGACGATCACCCCCAGCGCCACATCCTCGAGCGCACGCACCGCGCCGATCGAGCTGAAGCCCTGCCCGACGACCAGCACGACCAGCCCGACCGACATCGCGATCAGCGCAGCCACGCCGGTGCGACGTAGACGGTTGGAGGCTCCGGGAGGCTGGGACGCGGGCATCGCCGGCAGGTTCGCTGAGGTCCTATTTCAAGGTGCGGGCGATCACGAGCCGCTGGATCTCGTTCGTGCCCTCGTAGATCTGAGTGATCTTCGCGTCTCGCATCATGCGCTCCACCGGGTACTCCTTCACGTAACCGTACCCCCCCAGGACCTGTACCGCATCCACGGTCACCGCCATCGCCGTGTCCGAGCAGAACACCTTCGCCATCGAGGAGTACTTGGCACGCTGCGGATGGCCCTGATCGGCCATCGCGCACGCCTTGTACAGCAGCTCGCGCGCGGCCGCGGTGCGCGTTTCCATGTCGGCGAGCTTGAACTGGATTCCCTGGAACTCGTTGATCGCCTTGCCGAACTGACGACGCTCGCGCGCGTAGGCGACCGCGTAGTCGGTGGCTCCCTGGGCGATGCCGACCGCCTGCGCGGCGGCGCCCAGGCGCGTGCGCTCGAGCGTGCCGAGGGCCACCGACAGACCCTTGCCGACCTCGCCGATGACGTTCTCCTGCGGAACCCGCACGTCATCGAAGATCGGCTGCCCGGTGGGCGACGCGCGGATGCCGAGCTTGTGCTCGAGCTTGCCCACGCTGAACCCCGGACGGTCGGCCTCCACGACGAACGCCGACATGCGCCGGCTCTCACGGTCGGTCACCGCGAAGGTGACATAGAAGTCGGCGATCCCGAGGTTCGAGATCCAGTTCTTGGTGCCGTTGAGCACCCACTCATCGCCGTCCTTGACCGCCGTGGTCTTCATGCCCGCCGGGTCCGAGCCGGCCTCGGGCTCGGACAGGGCGAACGCGGGCGAGCACTCGCCCGTCGCGCACCTGGGCAGGAAGCGGTCCTTCAGCTCGTCGGAGCCGAACAGCTGGATCGGCAGCGTGCCGAGCTCCTGGACCATCAGGATCAGCGCGCACGAGGCGTCGACCTTGGCGATCTCCTCGACACCCATGTTCAGCATCAGCGTGCCCGTGCCCGTGCCGCCGTACTCGATCGGGAACGGCAACCCCAGCACGTCCTGCTCGCCCAGCAGCTTGCGCACGTCCCACGGGTATTCCGCACGCTCGTCGATCTCCGCCGAGCGCGGCGCGATCTTCTCGCGGGCGATCTTCGCGATCGTCGCGCAGAAGTCCAGGTGCTCCTGGGGGATCGTGTAGACCTCGCTCAGCGCCTCCATGACCTCTGATCCTAGCTACGCTCACTGCGATGAGCTCTCCGCCCGACGCTTCCGCCATAGAGGTCGAGCCCGAGCGCGTTTCCGGCTGGATAGCGGAGGACCCGCCCGCGCAGGTGATCGACGTACGCGAGCCCTACGAGCGCGAGGCCGGCCACATCGCCGGCACGCGGCACATCGAGCTGCAGGCGCTGACCTCGCAGGCCGCCAGCGTCGAGCGCGGCCGCCCCGTGATCTTCTACTGCCGCGTGGGCGCGCGCTCGCTGATGGCCGCGCAGGCCTTCCGCGCGGCGGGCTTCGACGCGTACTCGATGACGGGCGGCCTCGCGCGCTGGGCCAACGAGGGGCGGCCGCTGGAGCCGCAGGGTGGCCACGTCGCCGAGCACTAGCGCGCCCGCAGACACGTCGCACGCGGGCCATGACACGATGGTCACCCAGACCAGCGACAGAGGAGACAACATGGAGGCGTCAACCGATTATCCGAGGGTGACCGCGGGCGACGGCTACGCGGTCGCCCACCTCGAGGACTTGGGCGACGGCCCGGGCTTTCGCAAGGTGCGCAAGGGACTGGACGTGACGGCGTTCGGGGTCAACGCGATCGTGCTGCCGCCCGGCATCGAAACGGGCTTCCACTACCACGATCTGCAGGAGGAGCTGTACTTCGTCCACCGCGGCGCGATCGAGATGGAGTTCGGTGACGGCTCCGTGCAGAAGCTGTCCGAGGGCGGCCTCGCGCGCGTCGATGCGGCGACCGTGCGCAAGATCCGCAACGTGGGAGACGGCGACGCGGTGTACCTATGCGCCGGCGGCAAGGACGGCTACATCGGCCGCGACGGACGCGTACCCGAGGGCGAGGAGCAGCGAGTGCGGGTGATCCACGACATCTCCAAGGAGCAGTCGGGCTGAGCCGCGGGCAGTCGCGGTAAGGCTGGACGGCGGCGCGGATGAGCGAGGCTGAGGACCGACCGGCGCTTGGCGAGCAGCGACTGCTGCGGGTGAGCGAGACGCTGGCGATACCGCTGGAGGAGATCGTGCTGCGCACGAGCCGCTCCTCGGGCCCTGGCGGTCAGCACGCCAACGTGACAGCCTCGCGCGTGGAAGCGGTCTTCGACGTGCTCGCGTCGCGCTCGCTGGACGACGCTCAGCGCGCCCGCGTGCTCGAGCGCGCGGGGCCGCGACTGGTGGCGGTGGCCCAGGACGCGCGCTCTCAGGCGCGCAACAGGGATCTGGCGCTGGAGCGCCTGGCAGAGCGTTTGAGTCGCGCCCTGGCAATCCCGCGCAGCCGTCACGCCACGCGGCCGACGCCGGCGGCGCGAGCACGGCGCCTGACGGACAAGCGCCGTGCGTCCCGGCGCAAGCTCGAGCGTCGGCCGCCCTCGCCCGATGGCGAGTGACGCGGTGGTAGGGTCGAGAGCTCGATGAGCGTGTTGTGGGAGACGGTCTCCCCTCCTACCGCCGCCGGCGGTACGGGGGGCTCGGGGACGCGCGTCATCACGGAAGTGCTGGCGTCGGCCGGCGTGTTCATGGGATCGCGGCTAAATCGCGCTGGCGATGCGCTCGACATGGCCGACTTCGACTGGCGTTGGGGGAAGCCCTATCTCGAGGCCGAGCTGGCGGGTGTGGAGCCTCCGCTGGTGCCCATGCAGGGCGAGCTGCCGTCGAGCCTGCGCGATCATCTGGAGGGCTTTGACGGCAGCGCGGGCCCGTGGGGATGGAAGCATCCGCACGCATACCTGCTGCTGCCGTGGCTCGATACGGTCATTCCGCACCTGCGGTTCGTGCACCTGGTGCGCGATGGGCGTCGCGTCGCACGCTCGCGCAATCAAAAACAGCAGTTGCACTACAGCGCAGTCGTGTTCGGGCGCCAGGCGGAGGGGTGGGACGCTGATGTGCGCGCGATCCGCTTCTGGAGTTGGGCCAATGCGCGCGCGGCTGACTACGGCGAGCAGCACATGGACGGGCGCTACCTGCGCTTGCGCCTGGAGGACATCTGCGCCGATCCGCGGGCGTCGTGCAGCGCCCTGATCGCGTTCGCGCACGACGGGCACGCGCCCCCCGAGCGTGTGGTCGCACGCGCGGCGGAGCTGGTCCGGGAGCCGCCGCCGCTGCCTCCCGACTCCGCCGAGCACGCCCAGCAGGTCGAGCACGCCGGGCTGGAAGGCCTGCGGCGCTTCGGCTACCTCTAGCGGAGTAGCTCCTTGACATAGCGCTGGTGCAGACGCCCGAGCGGTGTCTTTTCCGGGCGAAAGCCGATCGAATGCCACAACGCACCTGACGCGGGCGCCCACGTGAGGATCAGATACGCGCCCAGCACCAGCGCCGCGCCACGTAGCCTGCGCGAGCTCGACAGCGCGGCGAACGGGAGCACCCACAGCACATACCAGGGCAGTATCCAGCCGAGGCTCGCGAGCAGGGCCACGCTGGCCCAGCCGGCCGGGGCTACCAGGTCCCGCCGCGTCCAGGCCAGCCAGCAGCAGGCGCCCAACGCGATCACCAGCGCGCCGTTCATGCCGTCGCGCACCCCCGCGCTCTCTCCCCCCAGGCCGAGGGCGAGTCCGATCAGGTTGGGCAGGCTCTCGCCGGTGACGAGGCTGCTCTGCGTGCTCAGATCGGGGAAGTGCAGGCCGAAGGCCGCGAGGCTCGCCGCGCCGACCACCACGCCCGCGAGCAGCATCCCCGACAGCACTCGCACGAGCGCGCGCGGAGCCCGCAGCAGCGTCACCAGCACGATCGGGATCAGGACCGCCGCCGACGCCTTTATCGCCACCGCCGCCACCAACGCCGTGCCGGCGCCGATGTCGAGCAGCGGCAGCGGCAGCGCGCGCCGGCCGGCTGACGGCAGTGGCTGCTCGGCGGGCAGCTGCAGGGGGCTCTCCGCATACGGCGGGCTGCCCGCGCGCTCCCGCGCTCGCGCGCGGGCGAGCAGCAGCAGGTAGAAGCCGAGCATGATGCACAGAACCATCAGGAAGTCGTTGTGGTCGCCTCCCAGCCCCCACACGAGCACGAGTGGGTTCAGGCCGATCAGCGCAATCGCCGCCACCGGATCGCGGCCGAGCAGGCGCGCGCACTTCCACACCAGCCACACCGTCGCCAGGCTGCTCGGCACGAGGATGCACTTGAGCGCCCAGAACGAGCCCGCCACGCCGAGGGGAACGACGAGGAAGGTCAGCAGCGTGAACAGCGGTCCGTAGGGGCTCAGCAGCTGGTGCCAGTTGCTGAGGATGAAGCTGGGGTCGCTGTGGGGCTCGAGGATCGGGATCGTGGTGTAGGGGTTGAGGTCGTGCACGACCTCCATGCGCCCGTAGTTGATGTAGTTGAACAGATCCGTCAACGCCAGCGGCGGGGACAGGATGAAGATCGCGTGGACCATCAGGATCGCCGCGATCACCCAGCGGGCGGGCAGTCGCGGCGCGTGTTTGAGCAGGACGACGTAGCTGACGTACATCACGACCATCGCCCCCGTGAACAGGTTCTTGAGCGTCGTGCCGTCGTTCGTGAACCCGGACAGCAGCCCGCCGAGCGGACCGGCCATCCAGCGCGGGAAGTAGCCGCTGTGCGTCGTCGGCGTGAGCAGGCTGGGGCGGTTGGCGGCGACCAGCACGATCAGCAGGCTGAGCGTCACGATGCTCGCCAGCGCGAGCGCACCGACGAGCACGCCCGTGTCGCTGTCGGCGAGCTCGCGCCGCCAGGCGCGTGACAGCCGGCCGGGCGATCCCGCCGGTCGCTCGGCGCTCGGAAGGGCGGGGGCGGGAAGGGTGCGCGCGTCGCTCGACATGCTCAGCGACGGCACGATATCTGTCTAAGACAAGCAAAGGACCCGCCGAAGCGGGTCCTCGCGAAGTGGTCTTGGTCCCGGTGGACTAGATCGTCTGGACGTTTACGGCCTTGGGGCCCTTGTCGCCCTGCTCCGGGTCGTAGGAGACCTTCGCCCCCTCCTGCAACGACCGGTAGCCCTCCCCGTTGATGCCGGTGTGATGGACGAACAGGTCCTTGTCACCGTCATCGGGGGTGATGAAGCCGAACCCCTTGTCGTCGCTGAACCACTTTACTGTGCCAGTTGGCATGGTGTGAATTCCTCCACGGTTCGTGCGTGCTGCTACGCGGAGGATGCTTCTCAAAGCTTCGACCTGCGAGCGCTTGCACTGCTTTCGCCGGTCATTAGCGCCGGCCATACACGACGACCGTAGCACGTCACAATGCCTGCGTGTTGCCGAGTTGTTGCACGCTGAAGCGCCTGCTGCCGGCGGGAGAGCCCGCGAGCGTCGAGGACGTTGTGCGCGAGCTCGGCCTCGACGAGCCGGCCGACGCGGAGCGGAGCCGTCCGCGCGTGCTGATCAACATGGTCAGCACCGTCGACGGGCGGGCCACCGTCAGTGGGCGCTCGGGGCCGCTGAGCGACCGTGCCGACAGGGCTCTGTTCCACGAGCTGCGCTCCGGCGTCGACGCCGTGCTCGTCGGTGCCGGCACCGTTCGCGCGGAGCGCTACGGGCGCCTCGTCCCCGACCCCGCCCGCCGGGCGCTACGCCTCCAGCGGGGTCTCGCCGAGGAGCCGCTCGCGTGCATCGTCTCCGGGCGGCTGATGCTGGACGACGACGTCCCGCTGCTCGCCGAGCCCGCTGCACGGGTGGCGATCCTCACGCCATCGATGGCGAGCATTACGGCGAGTGGCGCGCACGTCGAGTACGTGCGCGCCGAGCGCGACGGACGGCTGGATCTGGCCGCGGCGCTCGCTCAACTGTACGAGCGATTTGCCATACGTACCGTCCTGTGCGAGGGCGGACCGCATCTCGTCTACCAGATGCTGGCCGGCGATCTGGCGGACGAGATGTTCCTCACGCTGTCGCCGCGACTGGCCGGAGACGAGCCGACCGGCGCAGGCGCGCTGCGCATCCTCGCCGGCGGCGAGCTGCAGCCGCCGCGGCAACTGGAGCTGCTGGGGGTGCTCAGCAGCGACTCGTCGCTGTTCCTGCGCTACCGCGTGGCGGCGCCCGCGCGCGTCTCGCGCGAGACGATCGACAGCAGTTCGCTGGCCAGCTGACGGCCCTGTGCCGCCACCAGCGGCGTCGCCGAGATCAGCACCACCACCTCGTCGCCGTCGAGCTCTTCGAGGGTGATGCGCGGGGCGTCGCGCAACGGCGTCTGCAGCGCCTTCTCGATGATCTCCTGCAGATCGCCGGGGGTCATGCCCGCGCGCAGTCGCGCGCGCAGGTTGACCGCCTCGGGCTCGCGCAGCGGCAGCACCGCCACGTTCAACACCACGCTGTTGGGCACCATGATCGCGTCCTCGCCGGTCGCGAACGTCGTGTACAGCAGGCCCAGCGAGCTGACGGTGCCCTCGATCTGACCGGCCAGCGGCCCGCCCTGCAGGCGCACGCGCTCGCCCACCCGAAACGGGCGCGCGCTCAACAGCACCGTGCCGGCGATCAGGTTGCCGAGCGTCTGCTGCGCCGCAAGCCCGAAGATCACCGCGGTGAACGCCGTGCCCAGCGCCAGCGTTTTCGCTTCGATGCCCGCGATCCGCAGCGCCACGATCAGCGCGAAGATCACCGTCGTCAGGCGGATCACGAACCCGACGGTGCCCGCGGTCGCCGGCTCCAGGCGCCTGAACAGCGGTGGGCCGAGACCGCGGCCGATGTCCCGCGCGATTGCCCAGCCGAGCACCATCAACGCGAGCACCGTCACCACGCGCACCGCCGCTTCCAGCGGTTCTTCCAGCGACGTCGCCACATGGCCGTGCGGACCGGTCGTGCCCAGCAGGCTGAAGCGATTGTCGTACAGCAGCACGACACCGACGAACAGCGGCACCAACACGAGCGCCTCCAAACGCGCGCGCTTGACCACGCGAGGGCTTATCTGGCGCAGCAGCCCGACCTCCTTCCAGTCCTGGCTGCGCGTGTCGAACATCTTCGATGGGGTTTTCGGCACCGGCATGACTGCCAATGATGGTGCATCTGCGCGCGCGACCCGGGATAAGCTGGAGTCGTGTTCGGGATCGCACCCCGTCTGAGGGGCTGGCAGCGGGCGGAGAGACTGTGGCTTCTCTCGATCGCGCTGCATCGGCGCGGCCATCCCGGGCTCGCCAACTGCGTCAAGAAACTCAACTCGCTCGTGTACCACAACTTCCTGCCCGTCGAGGCGACCGTCAGTCCCGACATCCGCTTTGGCCATCACGGGTTCGGCATCATGATTCACGGCAGCGTGGAGATCGGGCGGCGGGTGAAGATCTTCCACCACGTCACCCTCACCGTCATCCCCCAGCCCGCCGTTCCCGCCAAACTGATCATCGAGGACGGCGTCACCATCGGCGCGGGCGCCGTCATCGTCGCGCCCCTCGGCCGCAGCCTTCGCATCGGGCGCGGCGCGCAGATCGGAGCGGGAGCGGTGCTCAGCGAAGACGTGCCCGCCGGAGCCACCGTCGTCAGCCAGCCCCCGCGAGTCTTGACCCACAGATCCGAGACGCGCGTGGAGCGCGTCTCGCACCTCGACGAGCAGCCGCTTCGGCCCCCCGCCGGCCAGCGACCTCGACGCGCCCGCCGCTAGACGTCTACGCCTGCGTGTAGATGACCATTGCCAGACCGAACAGCAGGCAGTAGACGGCGAACGGGATCAGTGTCCTGGTCTTGAAATAGCGAACCAGGAACGCGACCGTGAACACCGCCGTGACGGCCGCCGCCGCGCACGCGACCAGCGCCTGGCCGCGAATCCCGTTGCCGTTGTGGCCCAGCAGGTCGGGGAGCTTGAAGATGCCGGCCGCGAGGATGATCGGGGTGGCGAGCAGGAACGCGAAGCGCGCCGAGTCGCTGTGATCCATGCCGCGGGCGAGCCCGGCACCCATCGTCACCCCGTCGCGGCTGATGCCAGCGACCAGCGCCGTCGACTGCGCGATGCCGACCACCAGCGCCTCGCGGTATTCGAGCGTGTCCAAACGGCGGGCGCCGTCCGGCTTGGCGCCCTCCCGGACAGCCAGCTCGCGCACCTCCGCGCGCCGGCGGAAACGCTCGGCGGCGAACAGCACGCAACCGTTGACCATCAGGAAGATAGCCGCCACCTCCGGCTTGGCCGTCAGCGTGCGCAGCTCGTGCTCGAGCGCGAGGCCGATGATCGCCGCGGGGACGCTCGCGACGACGATCAGCCATGCCAGGCGCTCGGTCGAGGTCTCGATCCGGCGGGTGGCCAGCGTGCGCAAGAACGCGCGCACGATCTGCACCCAGTCGCGCCAGAAGTAGGCGAGCAGGCCGAGCGCGCTGCCGACGTGCAGCATCACCACCAGCGCCAGCCAGAAGGATTCCGATTGAGACTGCGCATCGACGAGCTTGTTCCATCCGAAAAGCGTCGGGAACAGCACCGTGTGGCCGAGGCTCGAGATCGGGAACAGCTCGCTCACCCCCTGCAGCACGCCCAGCACGACCGCTTGGAAGTAGCTGAGTGCTGACGCGAGCGGGATCGCCACGAGGGCCGACATCGCGCGCCAGCTTATTCACTCGGCCGCAGACCGCGCGCGCGGTGCACGCCCCGCGAACTGCGCAGTCCGCGGGCGGCGATCATGGAAACACCGCGCAAGATCTTCACCACCGCTTCACACCATCATTCCGGCTTGATTACAAAAGAACGGGCTTTGCAGGGAAAACTGTCTGATATGGACGGCCCGAGAACGACACCGCAGGGGGCGAGCGCCGCCACTCCCCGGGAGCAAGTCGCGGCGGCGCTGCCGGGCGTCGATAGCGTGCCCGACGCGATGAGCAGGGTCGACATGCACTGCCACTCGACCGCCTCGGAGATCTCCAAGCTGGGCGTGCAGCGAGCCGTCGGGCTGCCCGAGTGCGCGACGCCGCCGCAGGAGGTCTACGAGCTGGCCAAGCGGCGCGGCATGGACTTCGTGACGATCACCGACCACGACACGATCGCCGGCGTGCTCGAGATCGCCGATCGCCCCGACGTGTTCGTCTCCGAGGAGCTGACCGCGCACTTCCGCGGCGAGCCACAGGCGGTCCACGTCCTCTGCTACGGCATCACCCGCGAGGACCACGACTGGCTGCAGGCACACAGCGGCGACGTCGAGCTGTGCGCCGCGTACATGTACGAGCGCGACATCGCGTGCGCGCTCGCGCACCCCTACTACACCGTCGCCGCCCCGCTCACCGCCCGCCACCGCCGGCGCCTGGCCGAGCTGTTCGGCGTGTGGGAGACGCGCAACGGAGCGCGCGCGCGCGAGCTCAACCGCCCCGCCGCCACCTACGTCGCCACGCGCGAGGGCGTCGGCATCGGCGGAAGCGACGACCACGCCGGCGTCGACATCGGGCGCACCTACACCGAAACTCCCCACGCGCGCACCCCCGCGGAGTTCCTCGCGCATGTCCGCGACGGCCACGCGCTCGCGCGCGGTGCCCAGGGCAGCGCCGCCAAGTGGGCGCACGCCGCGATCGCGCTCGCCGCGCGCTCGCTCGGACGCGGCTCGCCCGGCGAGCGCGCAGGACGCCCGGACCCCGCGCGGGTGATGACGATGGCGCGCCGCCTGCTGCGCGAGGGCGACGCCCGCCACGGCGCCGTCGGCGGCGATCTAACTCCCGAGGACGCGCGCTGCCTGCTGCGTGCATGGCTGTGCGCCGTCGAGCTCGACCACCTGGGCGAGCGCGACCTGATCGCCCACATGCAGCGTGATGATTTCAGCCACTCGGACCTGTACCGCCGCGCGTGTCGCGTGCACGAGCGCAAGCTGCGCGAGGCCGTCGGCGTCGCGCTCGCAGCCGCCGGTGGCCAGGCTGAGACGATCGCCGCCGCCGAGGGCCTGTTCGAGGCGTGCATCGCCGCCATCCCTTACGCGCCCGCCAGCGCGTTGCTCGCCAACGAGCGGGCCAAGCTCGACGCGCGTCGCGAGGACGGCGAGCCTGCGCGTGTGGCGATCATCGCCGACGGCATCGGCTCGACGCACGGCGTCACGCGCACGATCGAGGAGATCCGCCAGCGCGGCGTCCCCGGCTTCGAGGTCGAGGTGCTCGGCACCGATCCGCAGGTCGACCGCCGCCTGTCGGCTGTGGCGGAGATAGACGTGCCGTTCTATCCGGGCCTGCGGATCGGCGTCCCCAGCCTGCCGGGGGTCGTGGACACGCTCACCGGCGCCGGCGGTCCCCGCTATGACGCCGTCCACGTGTGCTCGCCCGGACCGGCCGCCGTCGCCGGCGCGCTCGTCGCGCGCGCGATGAGCCTGCCGCTCGTCGGCAGCTACCACACCGAGCTGACCGCTTACGCCGGCATGCGCTCGGGCGAGCGGCGCATAGCCGAGGCGACCGCGCTGGCCGTCAGCGCCTTCTACGGCGCCTGCGACGTCGTCCTTTCCCCCTCTCTCGCAACCGACGAAGCGCTCGCCGCGATCGGCATGGGCCCGGAGCGGGTGCTGCGCTGGGACCGAGGCGTCGACACCTCGCGCTTCGACCCCACCAGGCGCGAGGTCTCGCCGCTCACCGACCCCCCCATAAACATCCTCTATTCGGGCCGTCTCACACAGGAGAAGGGGATCGAGCTGCTGGCCGATTCGTTCACGCTGGCGCGCGCGCAAGAGCCCCGCCTGCGCCTCGTCCTCGCCGGCGGCGGTCCCGAGCAGGAGCGCCTGCGCGAGCGCCTCGGCGAGCACGCGAGCTTCCTCGGCTGGCTCGAGGGCGATGAGCTAGCGCGCGCCTACGCGAGCGCCGACATCTTCCTGTTCCCCAGCGCCACCGACACCTTCGGCCAGGTGATCCTCGAGGCGCAGGCCAGCGGTCTAGCGGTGATCGCGCTCGCCCGGGGCGGCCCGCTGTCGCTGATCGAGCACCGCGTCAGCGGCCTGTTGTGCGAGCCCGACGCCGCGCTGCTCGCCGGCGCACTGCTCGAGCTGGCACGCTCGCCACTGCTGCGCGAGCATCTCGCGCTCGGAGGTCTGCGCGCGGTGCGCACGCGCACGTGGGAGAGCGCGCTGCGGCGCCTGGCGGACGGCTATGAGCGCGCGCTGACCGGTCGGCCGGCCAGCCGTGACACCGACCATGCCCCCCTGGGAGCCGGCGACCGTGCCGCTTGAGGCGCCGCCCAACCGAACGAAGCCGCGAAACGTCACGGCACACCCGCGCCAGACGATCGCCGTCGCCGTGCACGGGATCGAGCCTCAGAACTTCGAGCGCTGCGCCGTCATGCGCGACTGGCTCGACGACCACGGGGTTGACCGCGTCACGCTGCTGGTGATCCCCGCCCGCGACCTGCATCCGGTCGGCGAGCGCTCCCCGGAGATGATCGACTGGCTGTGCGAGCGCCGCCGTGCGGGCGACTCGATCGCCCAGCACGGCTTCCAGCACGTGCGTCCGCGCACCGGCGGCGGCTCTTCGGCTCGCAGAGCGCTCGCCTGCGCGCACGGGCAGCGCAGCGGCGAGTTCACTGGGCTTGACTGCGAGGAGACACGACGCGCCGTCCACGCCGGCTGGCGCGTGCTCAAGCTCGCGGGCGTCGAGCCGGACGGCTTCGTCGCGCCCTCCTACGCGTACACCAACGCACTGCGCCAGACGCTGGGACTGCGCTTCCAGTGGTGGGCGAGCCTGCTGCGCGTGCACCGCACCCAGCCGCAGCTCGAGGATGCTAGCCCGCTGGCCCCGGCCTGGAGCCTCGGCGGCGGCGGGCCGCTCCGGCGCATCTTCTCGCCCGCGCTCGTGCGCGCCGGCTCGATGCTGCCGACCAGCACCCTTCGCCTGGACCTGCACCCCGCCGACCTGCAAAACCCACGTCACATGATGGCCCTGGAGTGGGTGCTCGCACGCGCCGGCACGCAGCGCACGGCGATCACCTACCGCGAGCTCGCCGGCGCCTGAGCGCTCAGCCCTTGCCGGCTGTGAACATCGCCGGTTCGAAGGACTTCACCGCGGGCAGGCCCGCGTAACCGAGGTGCTTAAGGGCGAATAGGTCCTCGATCGTCCGCAGCAGCGAGAAGTGGTTGAACGGTTCCTCGTTGGTCGTGGCGCCTTTCACGTACGGCGAGAGCAGCAGCGCGCCCACCGAGCCGCCGCCGCGCGGCGCGCCGGTGAGCGACTTCGACGGCGCGTTCGGAAACAGCGGCTGCCCGCAGCACGAGCTCGAGTCGGCGAACGCGCCGCTGGAGGGCGCCTCGTCGGTGGTGATCACCAGCAGCCCGCTTTCCTTGTACGCCTTCGAGCCGGTGATCTCCGGCACGACCTGCTTGAGGAAGGCATCGGCCGGCGTCATGCCTGCCGCGGCGCCGGGGGTGCAGGGCGTGGGGTTGCCGTCGTGGCAGCGGTCGGGGGCGATGTAGGAGAAGCTCGGCGTGCGCTTGGCGTGCGCGAGATCGCCCTGCAGCTGACTGAGGCCGACGTCGTTGCTCGCACACTGCGTCGAGTCGACCACCGAGCCGAGGTACACGAACGGGTTGCGGAAGGTCGCGTACGGGCCGCCGCTGGCCGTCTGTTCGGCCGTGGGATCGGCGCTGCCGGGCGCCGGGTGGGCGCACGCGCCCGCCTGCGCGCCGGCTTCGTCGGTGCCCTGCACGTACGCGCGCCAGGTCAGGTGCTTGGCTTCCAGCTCGCCCAGCAGCGTTTGCGTCGTGCTCGGGTAAACGCACCCGCTGCCGAGCACCTGTTCGTCTTCCCCTGCGCCCGTGGGCGCTATTTCGGAGTAGTTGGGGCAGTTGGCCGCCGTTTCCGCCGTCGGTCCCTGGCCGCTCAGCAGCGCCAGCTCGTCGGCCAGCTCCTCGTGCGCGACCGCGTCGTAGTGGACAAGCAGCTCGCCCTTGTGCTCGAGCATGCCCGTCAGATATGACGCCGTCGATGACGGGCCGAACGCCGACGCGTACGGCTCGTCCGAGAGCACGATCACGAACACGTGCTTCACCGGCGGGAGCTTCTTCGCGGGTTCCGACGCCGCCGGCTGCGGCGAGCCGCCCTGCGAGCCGGAGCCCCCTTGCGAGCCGCTGCCGGCGCCTTCCGAGCCCGATGAGCTGCCGGTCGAGCTCGATGGCGCCGTCGCCTTCGCGCTCGCCGTGCTGGTGCTCGACGGCGCCGGCGTCGGTTCCGCTGAGGATTCCGGTTCCGCCGACGGGGGTTCGCTGCCAGCGCCCGTGGAGGACGATTCCGCGCTCGAGCCGGATGTGCTCGCCGATGCGGGCGCCGATGGCGGCAGCACGACCTTCAGCGGCGAGCGCGCGGAGGCCGCAACGTCGCTCACCCTCGTTGCGGCGACGTTGCCCAGGAGCACGCCGAAGCCGAGGAACACCAGCACCAGCAGCGCCGAGACGCGCGGCGGCGGAAGCCTCAGCCCGGAAGCCGCGCGCGCGGGCGAGCCCTCCGGCGCCGGCTCGGGCGCCCGCGGTGCGGCGAGCGTGTCCGACTCGGCGTCCCCGGCGAGCTCCCTTTCGAGGACTCGCGCCAGCAGCGGCTCCAGCTGCGGGCTGCGCGGGCCCATGCGCGCGCCGCACTCCAGGCAATAGCGCTGGTCGCGGGCCAGCGGGAAGCCGCAGTCCCCGCACGCGCTGAGACGCTCGACGCCGATGGCCGCGCTCCTACTCGTCCGCGTTCGCGGGCGGCTCTGAAGCCGGGACGGCCTGGTTGACGAGCAGCGCGTCCATCATCGCCGTCGCGCCGTCGTGCTCAGCGTGTGCGGCGCTCGGCTGGCGCTCCATCAGCGTCGTCCCGCACTGCCAGCAGTAGACCGCACCGCGACTGTGCGGCGCCCCGCAACTCGGACACGCACCGATCGCGCCGTCCTGCTCCAGGCGCAGCAGGCGCTCCACCTCCGCCAGCTCCGCGTCGCGCTCCTGTAGCAGCGCCGCGCGGCGGATGAGCACGTCGAGGCGAAAGTGGTCGCGGATCGCCATCTCGTACGCGAGCCCGCCAAGGTCCCAATGCATCTCCGTCACCTGCTCGGCCAGCGCGTCGCGTCTGCGACGCAGCTCAGAGCGTCCGCCCTCGGGCGCCGCCGGTGTCGAGGTCGCGGTCGTGGCCGGCGCGGGCGGCGGCTGGGGCGGACCCGCGGGCTCGGGCCGATCCCGCCCGGATGTGTCGCTGAGGATGCCCATGCGCCTAACCGGTTTCGACGACGTCGGGGAGGTTCTTGGACTTTTCCTCATAGCTCTTGCCTTTCGCGCCTTCCAGGCTCTTGAGCACCGACGGCGGAGCCGGATGTTTCTCGTTTGAGCCGGCGCCACCCGAGGACGGGCTGCCTTCCGAGGACGAGCCGGAGCCGCCGCCCGAGGACGATCCGCCGTTGGACACGCCGATCACCTTCGCGCCCGGGAAGCTCTTCTCGAGGACGCCGAGGGCCTTTTCAGCTTCGGCCTTCTTGTGGTAGACCCCCGAGTAGATCACGTACTCGCCGGCCGTCAGGCTGCTGAATTCTTCGGACTTCAGCGCGCCCACCGCCTTCGCGCCCTTCGCGCCCGCCGCCGACTTGGCCGCTTCCACCGCGCTCACCGTTGTGCCCGACTGCGGCAGGGTCTGTAGCTGCACCGTGTAGCCGCTCGTGTCCGCCGGCCAGTCTCCGGTGAACGTCGCTTCGGCGCCCGTGCCGGAGCCAGCGCTCCCAACGGAGCCGGGCGAGGCGAGGGTGATCACCTGCGCCGGCGCGGCGCTCTGCTTGGAGGCGCCCGCCCGCCCGATCAGCACGCCCACGCCCATCGCCAGCAGCAGCACGCCCACGCCGGCGATCACCGTCAGCGTGTTGTTGCGCTGGGGGCCGGCTCCGTCGGGGGCGCGCGCACCCTGCGCCCCCGGCGGGGACGCAGGCGCGGCGGGCGGAGAGCTGTTGGCGTCCGTGCGCGACGGCGAGCCGCCCAGCAGGACGCTGCTCATCGGGACGCTTCGCTCGCCGCACTCCAGGCAGTAGCGCTGATCTGCCGCCAGCGGCGCACCGCAGCTCGCGCACGCCGCGGCCGCACCCGCTTGCGGCTGCGATGAGCTGGCGATCGATTCCGTTGACAGGGTGACTACCTTGATGTCTGCGCGGCGATCGGGGCAGATCCGACGCCGGATGATGGTCGGAGGGCTCTCCGTGATGCTGAGCGTATGGTCGGCTCACTCGACCGCGCTCGCGTGACGATTTTGTGAAGGCCGCGTGCCCCGTACGCGAGCCCGCTCGCGAGGGCGGCGACTGCTTATGCCGCCACTCCTCCGCTTTGCAGTGCCGCCGCGCCCGACTCCGCCGCGCGATTGGCGAGGATCGTGCACTCCGGCGCAAAGCTCGCGCGAGACGAGAGCTCGATGCCCTCGGCCGCCTCCCACGGCCGCGAACGTGCGTCCTCCCAGCGAGCGCTCGCGGCGCGGCCGCGGTCGCCCACCTGCGCTGCCGCGCACAGAGCCGCAACCAGCGAGAGAAGCGCTATCCACACGGCGATGACAAGCACGATGATCATCGGCAGCTCCGAGTTTGGCGTGGCCCGTTCCTCACCAACTATATCCGATTTATAGACATAGCGTTCCCGCTTGTGCCGAACGCCGCCGCAAAATGCGGGGCGGCGGCGGGCCGCCGGCTTACCGTCAACCCGCGGCCGGCTCGAGCGCCGCTGGTAGCATGAGCATCAGGCGCCCAGGCGCGACCGCGCTCGGGCCGGCAAATCCGCTCCCACTGGACCGCATCGAAACGTCGTCGACCGGGTTTATCAGCACGAGCCATGAGAAGCCCGAGGATCAAACGCACGTCGGTCGTGCAGCTTGCGGCGCTGGCTGCGCTCGCGCTCGCGCTGCCGCTCGCCTCGCAGGCTGCGACCGGCCAGAACAGCACCCCCGGCAAGCCGCTCGTCTCCACCGCGAGCGCCATCCGAGTGGATCCCCCCTCGGCGGTGCTCCAAGGAAACATCGACCCGCGCACGCTGGCCACCACCTACTTCTTCGAATACGGCCCCACGGCGGCGTATGGGTCGCGGAGCGCCACCGCCACGCTCGCCGCCGGCACCGTGAAAGTCAGGGTCAGCCAGGCCGTCACCGGGATCCAGCTCGGCTACCACTATCGCCTGGTGGCCAGCAACGCGGCCGGCACCCGCGACGGTCGCGACCGCACGATCGGCTCCAGCCAGAAGCTCGCGTTCGTGCTCCCCAAGACGTTCAAGCCGACCCCGCTCGCGGGCGCGTTCGTCTTCGACGGCGTGCTCACGGGGACGGGCGGTGCGGGGCGCAGCGTCGTGCTGCAGGCAACTCCGTACCCGTACAACACCGCCTACGCCGACGTCGGCGCCCCAATCGCCACAGACGCCACCGGCCGGTTCTCCTTCCGCGTCGCCAAGCTCACGACCAGCACCAGGTTCCGCGTCGCCACGGTCGCCGCCAAGCCGCTGTACAGCCCGGTCGTGCCCGAGCTCGTGACCGTACGGGTGCTCCTGAAAGTGCGCTCGTCCAGCGCCGCGCCGGGGCTCGTCCGCCTGTACGGGACGGTCACGCCGGCGGAGGTGGGAGCACATGTCTTCGTGCAACTCGAAAAGCCGCGCAAGAGCGAAGAAGAAAAGGCGCCCCGCGGTGAAACGCTGATCAAGCCCGAAAAGGACAAGAAATCCGGGAGATCAAACGCAAAAGAACAGGCTGAAAACTCGGAAAAGCCCCCCGTCTACGTGACTGAGTTCACCGGTGTCGTCAAGCCCGGAACGCGGGGGCTCTCGCGCTTCAGCATGATCGTGAAGGTCCCGGTCGCCGGCCACTACCGCGTGTATGTCGTGGTCCGTCCCGGCGCGCTGGCGTCGGGGCACAGCCAGACGGTCTACCTGCATGCGGCCCCCGACGCCAAGAAGACGCGCAGGAAGAAAAAGAAGTAGCGCCGGCGTCTGGGGGGCGCGGACGCGCGGCTCGCTCAGCCGCCCGAGATCAGCCCCCTGGCGACGAGCAGCTGCATCACGCGCTCGACCTCCTCCTCGACGGTTTCCTCGCGACTGCCGAGCACGAGGTCGGGCTCGGCCGGCGCCTCGTACGGCGCTCCCACCCCGGTCAGCCCGGCGAGCTCGCCCGAGCGCGCACGCGCGTACAGGCCCTTGGGGTCGCGCTGCTCGCACAGCTCCAGCGGCGCGTCCACGAAGATCTCCAGGAACCCCAGCTCGTCGGCCACGTGCAGCGCCGCGGCGGCCTGACGATCGGCGGCGTAGGGGCTGACGAGGCTCACCAGCGCGATCGTGCCCGACTCGGCGAGCAGCCTTGCGACGTGGGCAGTGCGGCGAACGTTCTCGCGGCGCGCGCTCTCGTCGAAGCCGAGGTCGCCGTTGAGCCCGTGGCGCAGATTGTCGCCGTCGAGCAGGAACGCCGCCTGACCGGCCGCCAGCAGGCGCTCCTCGACGGCCGCGGCGACCGTCGACTTGCCCGCGCCCGGTAGGCCCGTGAACCACAGCGTCGCGCCGCCGTGTCCCAGCGCCTGCCAGCGGCCCTCGCGCGTCATACGCGTGCCCTGCCAGCGCACGTTCGGGCTGCGCTCGGTTTTGGACTCGCCGTCCGACCAGGTGCCCTCGACCTCGGTGTCGAGGATCACGCCCGCGGCGACGGTGTCGTTCGTCGCCTCGTCGATCACGATCAGGCTGCCGGTAACGCGGTTGCGTCTGTATGAGTCGAACACGAGCGGCGAGCTCAGCTCCACCTGTACGCGCGCGAGGTCGTTGAGCCCCAGCGTGCTCGCGCTCTCGTCGCGACGTAGGCTCTCGACGTCGATCCGATAGCGGACGTCAACCTTGCCGAGCATCGCCGTGCGCGTCGTGTGCTTGACCAGGTAGCGCCGGCGCGGGCTCAGCGGCTCCTCGGACATCCAGCACATCAGGCACTCGAAGCGGTTGGAGACCGTCGGCTGGTTGTGCGTGCGCACGATCGTGTTGCCGCGCGAGACGTCGATGTCGTCGGTCAGCCGCAGCGCTACAGACATCGGAGGGAACGCTTCCTGCACCGGACCCTCGTAGGTGTCGATGCCGGCCACCGTCGAGCGCTGCCCGCTCGGAAGCACCACCACCTCGTCGCCCGCGCGGATGATCCCGCCGGCGAGTTGGCCGGCGTAGGCGCGGTAGTCAGCCTCGTCGCTTTGGAGCTGACGCCCGCCCACCCGGATCACCCACTGCACGGGAAAGCGCACGTCGATGAGGTTGCGGTCGGAGGCGATGTGGACGTGCTCGAGGTGGTACAGCAGCGGTGGGCCCTGGTACCACGGCATCGCCTGTGAGCGCTCGACGACGTTGTCCCCGAGCAGCGCGGAGATCGGGATGAACGTCACGTCCGGTAGCTCCAGCCGGGCGGCGAAGGAGTCGAACTCCTCGACGATCGCCTCGAAAATCGCCTCCTCGTAGCCGACCAGGTCCATCTTGTTGACGCACACGACCACGTGCGGGATGCCGAGCATCGAGCTGATGAAGGCGTGGCGCTTGGACTGCGCGATGACGCCCTTGCGGGCGTCGATCAGCACGATCGCGAGGTCCGCGGTGGAGGCGCCGGTGACCATGTTGCGCGTGTACTGCTCGTGCCCGGGGGTGTCGGCGATGATGAAGCGGCGCTGCGCGGTCGCGAAGTAGCGGTAGGCGACATCGATCGTGATGCCCTGCTCGCGCTCGGCGCGCAGGCCGTCGGTCAGCAGCGACAGGTCGAGGAAGTCGTGGCCCATCCGCTCGCTGGTCTGCTCTACGTGCGCCAGCTGGTCTGAGAGGACCTGTTTGGAGTCATACAGCAGGCGTCCGATCAGGGTGCTCTTGCCGTCGTCGACCGAGCCCGCGGTGGCGAAGCGCAGCAAGTCGGCGGGCCGCTCGCTCAGGCGCCGAAACGCCTCCTTGGCGCTCGCCCCCGCCAGCGCGACGGCCCCCCGCTCGGGCGTCGTGTCAGCGCCGTCGCCGTTGCTCGTGGCAGAGCCGTACCCGCCAACCCCGTCGGGAACGCTCTCATCGCCCATCAGGAGCACCCCTGCCACAGTCCGGTTGGAGCTCGGAAAGACGCGAGCGTGCGCTCCCTTGTGAATACGGCCATTGCTAGAGGAGGGTAGCTTGCTGGCATCCGTGCTCGCTGATGTGTCTCACCCGTCTCCGCCACGTGCGCCCCTTAGTGTGAGGAGTCGTTGCTTGAGACTTGTGAACATTACGGGGACGATTCGGGCTTTTCAAGCGTTGGCGCCATGAGCGCACCGGCGGCGCGATCCCCTTCCGGATCGCCCGCGCCGGCGGGCGGCCATCCGCGGGTGCTGATGCTGGGGATGGGCTGGTTCCCGACGACCCTCGGCGGCCTCAACCGCTACTACCGCTCGCTGTTCGAGCAGCTCGGCGAGGCGCGCGGGGTGGTCGTCGGTCCCGCCGAGGACGCGCCCGCCGCAGTGACCGTCGTCGACGAAGGGCGCACGCCGCTTCCCCGGCGCCTGCTCGACTTCTTCCTCGCGGCCCGGGGCGCCGCGGCGGGCGTGGATGTGGTGGACGCCCACTTCGCCCTGTATGCGGCGGCGCCGCTGCTGGCGGGACGGCGGCTGCGGGGCCGTCCGCTGGTGTTCCACTTCCACGGGCCGTGGGCGCAGGAGAGCGTCGCCGCGGGTGACCGCTCGCGGCTGAACCAGCTCCTGCGCACGACCCTCGAGCGGCGCGTGCTGCGACGCGCGGACGCCCACGTGGTCCTGTCCTGCGCCTTTCGCAGGGTGCTGATCGAGCGCTTCCGCGTGCGCCCGTGGGAGGTGCACGTGCTGATGCCGGGGGTGGCGCTCGATCGCTTCACCCCCGGCGACCGCACGGCCGCGCGGGCGCGGCTCGAGATAGCCGACGGAGCGTTCGTCGCCGTTTGCACGCGCCGGCTGGTTGCGCGCATGGGCCTGGACGTGCTGCTCGATGCGTGGGGCGCGATCGCGCAGGCGCTGCCGGACGGCTCGCTGCTGCTGCTCGTCGGTGACGGTCCGCTGCGCGGCTCACTGGCCGAGCGCGCACGGCTCGCGCCCCTGTCCGGTCGCGTGCGCGTGGCCGGCCGCCTGTCCGAGCGCGATCTCATCGACGCCTACCGTGCGGCGGACGTGGCGGTGGTCCCGAGCGTCGCGCTCGAGGGCTTCGGCCTGGTCGTGCCCGAGGCGGCGGCATGCGGAACGCCGAGCATCGTCAGCGACGTCGGCGGCCTGCCGGAGGCGGTGAGCCAGCTCGACCGCTCGCTCGTGGTCGCGCCCGCCGACGCCGGCGCCCTGGCCGAGCGCATCGCAGCGGCGTCGCGCGGGCAGCTGCCAACGCGCCACGCGACGCGGGAGTTCGCCGAGCGCTTCTCGTGGCCGGCGCTCGCCGAGCGCCACCGCGTACTCTACCGGCGGCTGCTCGACGGCCGGCGCGATCAGCGCCGGCGGGTCGTGTACCTCGATCACGTCGCACGGCTATCGGGGGGTGAGCTCGCGCTGATGCGCCTGCTGACCCACTTCCACAACGTCGACCCACACGTGATCCTCGGCGAGGACGGTCCCCTCGCCGAGCGCCTGACGCGGGCGGGCGTGTCGGTCGAGGTGCTGGCGATCGCTCCCGCCGCGCGCGATCTGCGCCGTGACGCCGTGCGACCGGGCGCGACCTCGCCGCTGACGGCGCTGCACACGCTCGCCTACGTCGCCCGCCTCGCCCAGCGGCTGCGCAGCCTGCAGGCCGATCTCGTGCACACCAACTCGCTGAAGGCGGGGGTGTACGGGAGCCTCGCGGCGAAGGCCGCCGGCCTGCCGCTCGTATGGCACGTGCGCGACCGCATCGCCGAGGACTACCTGCCGCGCCCCGCCGTACGCCTCGTGCGGGCGCTGATCGCAGGACTCGCCGACGGCGTCATCGCCAACTCCAGCGCCACGCTGCAGACGCTGCCCGCCGCCGCTCATAGCGGCTCGAGCTGGGTGATCCCGGCGTCGGTCGAGGTCTCCACACTCCCGCGCACGGCCGACCCCACAACGACCACCTTCGGCATGCTCGGCCGGATCGCGCCGTGGAAGGGCCAGGACCTGTTCCTGCGCGCGTTCGCCGCGGCCTTCCCGGGTGGCGGCGAGCGGGCGGTCGTGGTCGGCGCTGCGATGTTCGGAGAGGAGGGCTACGAGCGCGAGCTGCACGCGCTCGCAGGCAGCCTCGGCATCGCACAGCGCGTCGAGTTTCGCGGCTTTCGCGAGGACGTGTGGCCCGAGCTGGCGTCGGTGGACGTGCTCGTGCACGCCTCCGTGATCCCCGAGCCGTTCGGCACGGTCGTGCTCGAGGGCATGGCCGCCGGTCTGGCGGTCATCGCCGCCGACGAGGGCGGCCCGGCGAGCGTGATCGCTGACGGCGAGACTGGGCGCCTGTTCGCCAGCCGCGAGCTCGCCTCGCTCGCCGCGGCGATGCGGGCGCTGCGCGAGGACCCGCGCGAGCGCGAGCGCCTGGGAGCCGCCGCGCGCGCCTCAGTCGCCAAATACCATCCGGACGCCGTCGCGCGCCAGCTGGAAGAGGTCTACGAGCAGGTGCTCGGCGAGCGCGGATAGGCATCACAACTCGATCACAACCTCGTTAAAGGTTCTCGCGTTCGCTGTCGATCCAGTCGCAACCGATCCCTCCCCGAGCTCTTCCCTATCAAGGATGGTCACGAACATGCTCCTCCCTCGGATTTGGCGGCGACTGTCAGTGCCCGGCATCGCAGCGCTCGCGCTCGGCCTCTGTCTCTCCTCGCCCGCGGCGGCAAGCGCGCATCGCAGGGCGCGCCTGGAATCCGGCGTGAGCGAAGAAGCAGCCGCCGGCTCGCTGAACGAATCCACCAGCGGCTCGCCCGCCCCCAGCGAAACGTCCACGCCCCCAGCGGGCGAAACGTCCACGCCCGCCGCCGGCGAAACGTCCACGCCGAGCGGCGCAACCAGCGCCGGATCGAGCGCCGACACTCGCTGGGAAGAAAAGCGCGAATTGCACGAATCGCGCAGGCAGGCAAGGCGCGAACGTCGCCAGGCGGCGCAAGCGGCCGCCGGCTGCACGATCGAGCTTCAGGCGCCGCGCATCGCAATGGCCGGAGGCCCGCTCGGCCTCAGCGGGACACTGAGCTGCAGCGAACCCGCAAGCCCGCCCGAGCAGACCGTGACCCTATATCGCAGGCTCGTCGGCACGCCCGGTTTCGCGCTGCTCGCCACCACCAGCACCGAAACCGGCGGCGCGTTCCACTTCGCGCCGTCCGAGCTCGAAGGCAACAGCGTCTTCTACGCCTGTGTCGGCGCCGTCAGGAGCGCCCGCGTCCGCGTCAAGGCCGCGCCCGCGGTCGCGATCACCGCTCCCGCCGCCGGCACGCCGCTGCTCGTCGGCGGGCGCGACCACGCCATCAGCGCCGCCGCGCCGGACACCGGCGCCGTCACGTTCACCGGCACGGTCAGCCCCGTCGACGCGAGCACCAACGTCGCGCTGGAGCGGGAGTTCGGCGACGACCGCTGGCAGCGCATCGCCACCGGCCACGTGCAAGAAGGCGGCGACTTCTCGATCGTCCACGTCTTCTCCAGGCCCGGCGAGGTGACCCTGCGCGCGCTGGTGCGCTCCCACGGGCGCTTCATGACCAGTGCCTCGGCGCCAGTCACCTACAAGATCGTGCGAGCGGGAAGTACGCAGGTGACTGGTCCAACCGCTCCACCGCCCGTCTACTCCATCGATGCGACACCCTCCCCGACCAGCACCATTGCGGGCGAAGCGCTCACGTTCACGGGCACGGTCACCCCGGCCCACGAAGGGCAGACGGTGAATCTCGAACGCGAGAGCCTCTCGGGCCTTCACGGCTACCACGTGATCGCGACCGGCACGTTGTCCTCGTCCTCGGGCTACTCGATCACCTTTGAGTTCTCCGCCGCTGGCGGTGCGCTCCTGCGGATCAGCGTTCCAGGCGACGCCGAAATCGAGACCGGCTCGAGCGAACCGTTCAAGCTGGAAGTCACACCCGCCACGTAGGCGAGGCGAACGGGGCTGCGCTAGCGACTGGTCAGCGCACCCGCGCGCACGCCAGCACCGCTCAGCAGCGGATAGCCGAGCTCCTGCAGCTCGGCGCCGGCGAGGCGCTCGGCGCCCGCGAGCTCGGACTGCCGGCGCGCTCCGTGGATCCCGACCGAGCGCGGGTGCGCGCTGCGCAGGCGCCCACTGACCGTGGGCGTCAGCGACTGGCCGAGGTGCGCCACGATCGCCTGGCCCTGCCCCAGCGGGTCCTCGATCAGCTGCTCGTAGCGAACACGCAGGACCCGCCCGGAGCCGGCCACGTCAGGACGATCGAAGAAGTCGCGGCAGCGTCTGACCATCTCCCGCCACATCCACACCGCGCGCAGGTACGGACTGGCGTCCGCGAATGCGCCGGCTTCGCCGTCGTTCACCCACCACGGGACGTACAGCTCACCTACCCTGCGTCCGATGTGCACCTCGTTGGCGTCGAGATCGGCGAGCTTCTCGTCGCTGAGGACGTCATATGTGCGAACCAGCGAATCGGCGACATCGCGACCATCTCTGAAGATGTAAACCAGCCGAGCCTCAGGCAGAGCCCTGTAGGCAAGCTCGGGGGCGAACGCCAGAAACGGCTCCTTGTACACGAGCATCTGCTCGATCCGTCGGCCCGCGATCGCGGCTGACAGGGTGGAAGGGCGCCTGCTGGCGAGCCACCACTTGCGCACTGCGGCCGTTCGCGCGTGGTACACGCTGCTCGCAAGATAATCGCCGAGCGCGACGCGCAGGCTGCGCTCCAGGGCGTCACGCACGCCGTCTGGCAAATCCTGCGCGGCCAGGTGCGCGATGCCGACCGGCAGCAGGTTCCCGGTCACGCACTCGAGCGCCGGATGCGCGTTCAGCGCGCCCATCAGGAACGTCGTCCCCGAGCGCGGAGCACCGAGGACGATCGCGCGCCCGAGGCTCACACAAGGCCTCTTGTCACGGGCCGATCGGAGCGTTGCGGCTGTGACTGCTCGTCGCTCACCAGCGCCAGCCAGCCCGACTCATCGTTGGCAATTGCCTCGAAGATCAGGCGTGACTGCTCGTTGTTGCGGTCGGATAGCCCCTTCCGCGGGTTCATAGGCCCGCCGCCGCGTGCTCGCGCGATACCGGCCCGCAGCCAGCGCCGCGCCGGATGCAGCGACGCCCGCGCGGCCGCCTCCGCCTTCACCTTCTGCAGATCCGAGCGCGACAACGCCTCGCCGCGAAAGCCCGCGCCATGGTGATAGACGATCTCGCCGTACACCGCGAAGAAGACGGGGTGAAGCTTGGATCCGTTAGTGCGCAGCAGTTGCACCCACGGAGTCTCGGACAGCTCGAGCGCACGCAGGAGGTTTGCTCCGACGTCGCTCACGCGCCGGCCCTGGACGCCAGGCCACACCGGCCCGGGCGACCAGTCACCTCGCAGGCTGCGCCACGCGCCCACCGTCGTCACGCAAAAACAGGGATGCGGCTGAGGATCGTCGAGGTTCTCGGCACGCCTGACGGCGACCAACGGCGCCCTCTCCAGAGCGTCCATGACCACGGGCATCGGGTCTGCGATCGGGAACGCGTCGCCGTCGAGGAACATGATCAGATCGTCCTCCGCGGCGATGTGACAGATCTCCATCGCGAGGTGATTCAGCTTGCCCTCGTGCGGGCCCCGCTGCGCCAGCACCCTGTCGAACGACCCGGCGTAGGACTTGTCTATGCCCTCGAGCGACGTCCACGTCTGGTAGGGAATCGAGAGGTGCCGTCGCAGATGGCGCCTTTGGATCTCTATCCAACGCGGCGACTTGTAGTGGACTGTTGCGATGTAAAGCACGAGTCCACCTTATACCGTGGTGGCGGGCATATCCAGCGGCTATCGTTGCTGCTCAGATGACCGAAAGCGACCGATCGACGCTGAGCCGCTCCGCGCACGAGCCTCCCGCACCCGCCTCGGTGTTGCTGGGAGTGCCGCGCTGGACCCGCGACGGCGGAGTCTCCGCGCACGTCCAGACGAGCGCGGCGGTTCTGGCCCGCCATGGGCTCGACGTGCGGGTGCTGGCCGCGCGCATAGAATCCAGCGAGGAGATACCCGGAGTAACCGTATATCGGTGTCCTGATCTGTTTCACCCCGACGCTCCAATGGACGCGCGCATCGGAGACGCTCTGTCGTTCGTCCCTGACGTGATTCACCTTCACCAGGTAGATCTGCCAGACGTCATCCGCGAGATGCGCGTGAGTGCGCCGGTTATCATCAGCGCACACGTCTACTCGGCGTGCCCGTCAGGCGTCTACTACTTCCGGCCCGGACACGAATGCACACGCGCCCACGGACCGGGATGCGTGTTCAACATGCTCGCGCGCGGCTGCGCGCACACACGTAACGTGAAGTCCCTGCCAGCCCGCTACAGAGGCGCCGCGCGCAGAGCGCAGGCTCTCGCAAGCGCGGATCTGCTCATCTCGTACTCGAGCTCGGTCGACCGCCACCTGGCCGCGAACGGCCTGACACGGCGGCGGGTGGTGCCGTTTCCCGTCACGATCATCCCCAAGCCCAGCAGCGGCCATGACAATCGGCGCCGAGTCGTGTTCGCGGGCCGGATCGTGAGCCAGAAGGGAGTCGCCGTCCTGATTCGCGCGGCGCGCGAGGTGGATGGTGAATTCGTCATTTGCGGAGACGGGCGCCAGCTGCAGGCCATGCGCAGCTTGGCTCGACGGATCGGCGTGGAGCGACGCGTCCACTTCAAGGGCTGGCTCGGCGCCGAGGATCTGGCGAACGAGTTCGCGAGCGCATCGGTCGTGGTCGTGCCCTCGCTTTGGCCCGAGCCCTTCGGGTTGGTGGGAATCGAGGCGCTCGCCGCCGGGCGGCCGGTCATCGCCAGCGCGACCGGCGGGATCGAGGATTGGCTGGACGACGGGATCAGCGGCCTGTGCGTAAAGCCCGGTGACGTCGACGATCTGGCGCAGGCGCTCAACCGGCTGCTCGCCGACCCGGATATGCAGCGGACGATGGGCGAGGCGGGTAAGCTCGCCGTGCACGCGCGCTTTTCACCAGAGCGCCATGTCGCCGCCCTGCTAGATGCCTATGCGAGCGCGCGGGCGAGGTGGCTCTCGCAGGCGCGCCCCGCCGAGACTCCGCTGCTCAGCGCATGAAGCCTGACAGTACAGAATCGGTATCATCCGCCGTCACAGGCCTGGGACGGATCCGAACAGCCGATGAATGAGATCTCCGACACAGCCGCTCTCACCGGTGCCCAGCCTGCAGCGATGACAGCGACTTGCTCGGCGGCATGAAGCACGCACTGCTCCGCTTCGACCCCAGCCGGTCATCGGCGAGCGCGCTGCCGGAGCAGCCGTCGATGCGCGCGCGGATGTGGCACATCACAGCCGGCCAGCGCAAACGGATGGCGGGGATGGGGCTGATCGCGATACTGTCCGCGCTGGCGGAAGCCGTATCACTCGCGCTGATCGCGCAGATCGCCGCAGAGCTCGTCAAACCTCCCGGGACGCGTGTGCGATTCTCGCTCGTGCACATACACGCATCCACCCTGACGCTGATCGTCATCGCGTTCGCGATCGCCCTGGCTCGCATACCCCTGCTGCAGGTGCCGGCGACAATCCTGCCGACGCGAATCGGCACCGACGTCGGGGCGCGCATACGCCTGGAGCTGTTTAACGCTTTCAGTCGTGCGTCCTGGGAGGTGCAGTCCCGCGATCGCGAGGGGCAGATGCAGGAGACGTTGACCAATCAAGCCGGGCAGGCGAGTCAGAGTGTCGGGAACCTGCTTGGTTTCATCAATTCGATGCTGACGTTCACCGTGCTGCTGGCGTGCGCGATCGCGCTCAACTTGTTCGCCGCGTTGATCGTCCTCGCGCTGGCGGTCAGCATGTTCGCGCTGCTTCGGCCGCTACGGGGCTTGGGCGTTCGCAAGGCGCGCGCGTGGTCGCGGGCACAGGTCAATTACGCGACCGGCGTGGCCGAGTCGATCCGCGTCGCGGAAGAGACGCACGTGTTCGGCGCCGGTGCCGCTCAGCGCAGGGGCAACGACGAACGTGTGTCGACCGTCAGAAGGCTTCTGTTCCAGACGCAGCTGCTGTCGCAGATCGGCGCAAACATCTCCGAAGCGATCGTTTACATGCTGCTCCTAGGCGGGTTGTTCGTTCTCCACTCACAGGGCGACAGTCACGTCGGAGCGTTGGGCGCGGTGGTGTTGATTTTGGTGCGTGCGAGCACGAGCGGGCAGAACATCCAGAGCGCCTACCAGGGGCTCGTCCAGTCGATGCCGTTTTTGGAGCGTACGCAGGAGGCGGAGCGGCGTTATCGGGAGAGTGTGCCGGTGCGGGGGACGGTGGCGCTGGGGAGGATCGCTACGCTTGGGTTCGAGGA
>Ga0302325_10001856_pt1 | contig 52890 bp, 45 predicted proteins | sample Palsa_T0_2_FD_201948 | JGI IMG/M metagenome (GOLD analysis project Ga0302325, IMG submission 201948) | Peat permafrost microbial communities from Stordalen Mire near Abisko, Sweden - Palsa_T0_2 | ecosystem: Environmental > Terrestrial > Soil > Palsa > Peat permafrost | place: Sweden: Abisko...
AGTTTCAGAACTAATACGCGCCGGCGTTGGAGCGATCCTGTCGCCAGAGCCGATGGAGCGAATCCCAGGTCCAGGAATGAGCTTTGGAAACACAATTCCTAATCCACAGATCAGGATAATGATCGGAACGAAGTAAACCAGCCTGTCACGCCACTTTATTTTTGTCATGGGACGAACGGTTAGTCAAGTATGTTATTACCACTCCGTGATGACTATTCGGCTACGGGTAAAGGTTTAGCCAACACAGCGACTATCAGAAATGGTGCAGTACCTGGCGGTTGTGTGCCAGCAGGCGTCACCGTAACGGACTTCAGTTGCCCGATGGATTTGAGGGCTGTTCCGATTGTCTCTGCGCTGTCGACCGCCATCCAGAAATTTATGTTTACGCCAGCCAAACCGGATGGTCCGCCGAAGCTCCTTCCGTTCATATCCAGAACATCCATGCCCGCCATCTTCAAGGCAACTATTTGTTCGCCTAACTGGTATCCCTCGGAGTCTGTCGCAAAAGAGAGCACTGTTACCTTCTGGCCGGATAACACTCGTAGGGACTCCCCGATCATTCGTTGTTTCTCTGTGGTTAATGAGCGCGGCTGGATCAATGCTTCCAGTTTTAGATTATCGGCCCTCAACTGTTCTATTTCCTTTTGTTGTTTAAGATTTTCATCTGTCTGTAGCCGCTGTAGTTCGCTACTTTTTCGGAAGTGTATGAATCCGACTACGGCCTCGCCAACAACGCCAATCGCCACCAAAACACCAAAGACTATTAGCCACTTGTCGAGCGTCTTGAGTAGCGCAACCAAATCATCGATTGTCATTGGTCGGGAAGAAGTCGAGAACTAGTCATTCTACAATTACTTTGCAGTAATTGTTATCGTCATCGGGCTCGGCGCCCTCATAGTTCCTGTTCAAGCGCTTTGTCGTCTTGTTCGGGGCGCAATAAAAAACTATGATTGCGTTGGATTGGGCTTACGCCGCTTGGTTCTTTTTCGCCCTGGAGCGCGATCCGCCGCCTTCGCGAAGAACTCGTCGGCAAGGGGCGGTATGTCCGAATAGTCAATCGGCGTTTCATTCAAGCGCCGCGTCTCCGCGGGCATCAGTTGCCGGGGCTTCTTAGGATCGAGCTTATAGCGTTTCATCACACGTCCTTCCGAATTCTTAGCGGTAATCCTCGTCCTCGACGTCGATCGGATCTGCCGCCTCCGCCTGGGCAATCAGTTCCTCGTCTGAAATCTGAGCTCCAAGAATCTGCTCGGATTGCTCGAGAGAAGACGCGGGGACCAAAAGCCGAAGTCCACCTGCCCCAGTCCACGTCGAGGTAAGCTCATTTTCTAAGTACGCTGGAATATCGGCCGCCAGGAGCAGATCCCTCCCAAGCTGCGCCTCATTGACTGAGAGGAATGTTGCCACTGGAACCAAATCCACATTCGGGCTTGGCTGCGGATCGGCGCTCCCGCTGCCGGAATCGAGACCCCGCTGCGCGACTTCGGCATCGAAGTAGGTCCGCGCGAGTTCCGTAAGATCTTGCCGCTTGATGGATAGAAGCGCCTCGTCGGACAGTTCCGCGTACCGGTGCCTGAACTCTTCGGGTTCGGTTTTCAAATTTCTAACTCCTTCCGTCGAGCCTTTTCCGATTTGCCGCGAACAACAACGCGACCCCGGCTACGACCGCGATTCCGCCATAGACGGCCCATCGGATCTGGCCGGTCATGAAACTTCCCGGCAGCACGTTGATCCCTTGCAGGAACCATATGAATCCGAAAACCGACAGTAAACCGCCTACGATGTTCAACGCAACTCTCATGTTGGTACTTTACTACGATGGACCCAATGCCTTGATTAACATTATTTATGCAAATACCCTCTTGCATTTGCGGCGCTGCTAAGCTAATCTGAATGCAATGATCGCTCTGGATCGGACTGTCGCGCGAGTTCCGGCCATACCTGGCTTGGAAGTAGCGGCCATCCGTCTAGTCGGTCAGCTTCCGAGGCAACTGCCCATTATTATTCAGGTAGCCGTACCCGGCCCCGCCTGAAGGGCTTCGGAAACAGGTTCCGAAAGGCCATCGGCGGGGAGCACAAACCCTGCCGATGGCCTTTCGCATTTTTAGTCGTGAGAACTGAGGATTGACTATGTCGACAAGCACCGAGCATCGACCGACTGCGCAGCGGCCCACGCCCGCCACCGAATCGAAACTCATGTCGGGCGCTCAGATTTTGCTGGAGTGCCTGGTCCGCGAGAACGTGGATTGCATTTTCGGATATCCGGGCGGCGTAACCCTACCCTTGTACGACGCCTTCTACGATCATCCGATCCGGCACGTGCTGGTCCGCCACGAGCAGAACGCCGCCTTTGCTGCCGAAGGATACGCCCGCTCCACCGGTCGCGTAGGGGTGTGTTGCGCTACTTCCGGGCCCGGCGCCACCAATCTGGTCACCGGCCTCGTGGATTCGATGATGGACTCGATTCCGGTGGTGGCGCTGACCGGCCAAGTCTCGACGAAGCTGATCGGCAGCGACGCATTTCAGGAAGCCGACACCTTCGGGATCACGCGATCCTGCACGAAACATAACTTTCTTGTCAAGACGATAGCTGAGTTACCGCAAGCATTACATGAGGCGTTCTATATTGCCTCCAGCGGCCGGCCCGGCCCGGTTCTGGTGGATGTTCCGAAGGACGTGTTCCAGGCGCAATCGCATTACACTCCGGTTTCGGAGATTCATTTGCCCGGATACCGAGTGTTCACCGAAGGCCACACCGGTCAGATCCGGCGCGCGGCGCAGATGATGTGGGACGCCAAGCGGCCGTTCGTGTACGCGGGCGGCGGCATCATCGCGGCCAATGCGTCCGAAGAGCTGCGCGAGCTTGTGGAGTTGCTCGACGCTCCCACCGTGAACACGCTCATGGGTCTCGGTGCGCTCGCCGCCGAGCATCGCAATTTCATCAGCATGCCGGGAATGCACGGCAGCTATGCCGCCAACATGGGGATGAGCAATGCCGACCTTCTGATCGCCCTGGGCGTCCGCTTCGACGATCGCGTGACCGGCCGCTTGTCGGCCTTCGCGCCGCACGCCAAGGTGATTCATGTCGACATCGATCCGGCCGAAATCGGCAAGAACCGCGTGCCCGACCTGCCGATCGTGGGCGACGTGAAGCGCGTGATGCAGAAATTGACCAAGGTGTTGCACGAACTCGCGCCCGAACACCGCGAGCGCAACGCGGGCGATCGAACGGCCTGGTGGCGGCAGATTCGCGAGTGGCAGGCCGAGCATCCGTTGACGCCCGAGGTGTCCACCACCGAAATCAAACCGCAGCACGTGATGCGGGAAATCGACCGGCTCTCCGGCGGCCGCGCCATCGTCAGCTCCGACGTGGGTCAGCACCAGATGTGGGCGGCGCAGTTCATCCGCTTCAACCAGCCGCGGCTGTGGCTCAACTCCGGCGGACTCGGCTCGATGGGCTTCGGGCTTCCGGCTGCCATCGGCGCGCAGTTCGCATGCCCGGACAAGCTGGTCTTCGCGATCGTGGGCGACGGCGGATTTCAGATGTCGATTCCCGAGCTGGCCACCATCGCCAACCATGGCCTGCCGATCAAGATCGTGGTGGTCAATAACGGCTACCTGGGTATGGTCCGGCAGTGGCAGGAGCTGTTCTACAACAATCGGCTTAGCCAGGTGGAGCTGAATTCGTTTCCGGACGTGACCAAGCTGGCGGGCGCCTATGGATTCACGGGGCGCACGGTCGAGAAAGTCAGCGAGCTGGCGCCCGCGCTCGAGGAAGCCGTGCGCGAGAATGGCCCGTATCTGCTCAACATTCGCGTCTCGCCTTTCGAGAACGTGTATCCGATGGTTCCGGCCGGAGGCGCCATCAACGAGATGGTGCTGGGACCGCCCCAACCGGTGGAGGTCTGAAGATGCTGCAAGTCATCTCACTCCTGGTGGAGAACAAGCCCGGCGCTCTGATGCGCATCACCGGCGTGCTGAGCGCGCGCGGCTATAACATCGAAAGCCTGACGGTTGCCCGAACGCTGGATCCGACGCTCTCGCGGATGAGCATCGTGGTGGACATCGAGCCGCAACTGCGGGCGCAAGTGATCAAGCAGATGAATAAGCTCATCAACGTCCTGCAAGCGTCCGATTTGAGCGATGCGGGCGCGGTGAAGCGCGAGCTGGTCTTGATCCGCGTACGCGCCGCGCAAGCCAGCCGTACCGCCATACTCAAGGAAGCCGAAATCTTCGGCGCGCGCGTGGTGGATTCGTCCACCGAAGGCTTCGCTTTGGAGGTGACGGGCGAATCCGAGAAGCTGGACGAGTTCATCGATGTGATGCGCAGCTACGGCGAGATCGACGTTACACGCTCGGGCACCGTGGCTGTTTCGCTCGAGGCCAAGAAGCTGCGCTTGTCTCCGCCGGTTTCGAGGACATTGCATACGGAAGAATCAGACGAGAAACTGGAAACCAGACACTAGAAAACAATATGGCCAAACGCTATTACGAAAAAGACGGGAATCTCGCGCTGCTCAACAACAAGACGGTAGCCATCATCGGCTACGGCAGCCAAGGGCACGCGCATGCCTTGAACCTGCGCGATAGCGGCGTCAACGTCGTGGTCGGATTGCACGCCGGAAGCCAGAGCGCGGCGAAAGCCTCGGCGGCGGGGCTGAAGGTGCTGCCGGTGAGCGCCGCTACGCAGGCCGCGGATATCCTTATGATCCTGGTGCCCGACCACATCCAGGGCGATCTGTACAACTCCGAGATCGCGCCGCATCTGACGCCGGGCAAAACGCTCATGTTCGCGCACGGTTTCAACATCCATTTCGGCCAGATCCACGCTCCCGCGGGAGTGGATGTATCGATGATCGCCCCCAAGGCGCCCGGACACCGCGTGCGGGAACTGTTCTCCGAAGGCGTGGGCGTACCGGCGTTGGTCGCGGTGCATCAGGACGCTTCCGGGAACGCGCTCGCGAATGCGCTGGCCTACGCCCTGGCGCTCGGTTGCCTGAAAGCCGGCGTCATCGAGACCACTTTCAAGGAAGAGACCGAAAGCGATCTGTTCGGCGAGCAGGCCGTGTTGTGCGGCGGCGCGAGCGAGCTGATTCGCGCCGGCTTCGAAACGCTGGTGGAAGCCGGCTACGCCCCCGAAATCGCGTACTTCGAGTGCCTACACGAATTGAAGCTGATTGTCGATCTCATCTACGAAGGCGGACTCGGTTACATGCGATTCTCGGTGTCGGACACGGCCGAATACGGCGACTACACGCGCGGCCCGCGTATCGTCAATCAGCAAACGCGCCAGGAGATGAAAAAGATTCTTTCCGAAATTCAATCCGGCGAATTCGCGCGGCAATGGATCGAGGAGAACAAAACCGGCCGGCACAAGTTTCTCGCTCTGCGGGAGGCCGCGCGCAACCAGCCCGTCGAACAGGTGGGCCGCGAGTTGAGGCAAATGATGCCCTTCTTGAAGAAGAGGAAGGAGGCCGGCGTGCCCGAAGAACAGCAGGCGGCCGCCGTGCACAAGTAGGCTATGCGAATTCAGACTTTCGATACCACGCTCCGCGACGGAACCCAGGGCGAGGCCGTTTCGTTTTCGGTGGAGGATAAGCTCGTCATCGCGCAAAAGCTGGACGAGCTGCATATCGACTACATCGAAGGCGGCTGGCCCAACTCCAATCCCAAGGACAAGGAGTTCTTCCAGCGCGCCCGCGATCTCACGCTCAAACACGCCCGGCTCACCGCGTTCGGATCGACGCGCTTCTCGAAGAACAAAGTGGAGCAGGATCCCAACGTGCGGGCCTTGCTCGACGCCGAAACGCCCACCATTTCGATCTTTGGGAAGAGCTGGGACCTGCACGTAAAACGCGCTCTAGGCATCGAAGAGGAAGACAACCTGGCGCTGATCTCGGAAACGGTGAAATATCTGAAAGACCATGGCCGCGAGGTGGTCTACGACGCCGAGCATTTCTTCGACGGCTACAACGCCAATCCCGATTTCGCGTTGCGCACTCTGGAAGCGGCCAAAAACGCCGGCGCCGATATCCTGTGCCTCTGCGACACCAATGGCGGAAACCTGACGCACCGCATCGTCGAAGTGGTATCGGAAGTCCGCAAGCGCTTCGACGGCGTACTGGGCATCCACACGCACAACGATTGCGACGTGGCCGTCGCCAACACCATCGCCGCGGTGGAGGCGGGTTGCACGCACGTCCAAGGCTGCATGAACGGCTACGGCGAACGCTGCGGCAACGCCAACCTGGTTTCGATCATCGCCAACCTGGAGCTGAAGCTCGGCCACACCACCATCGGCCGCGAGAATCTCCAGAATTTGGCCACCATGGCGCGCTTCGTCGCCGAACTCGCCAATCTGCCGATGCGCAACGATCAGCCTTACGTCGGTCACAGCGCGTTCGCGCACAAGGGCGGCGTGCATGTCAGCGCGGTGCTCAAGGATTCGTCGACGTATGAGCACGTCAAGCCGGAGCTGGTGGGCAATCGCCAGCGCGTTTTGTTGAGCGATCTGTCGGGACGCGGCAACGTGATCTACAAGCTCAAGCAGCACGGTCTAGCCGAGCGGCTGGACGGCGAGGCGCGGCGTCAATTGCTCGAGCGCGTGAAGCACCTGGAGTACCAGGGTCACGAGCTGGAGGCGGCCGAAGGGTCCTTTGAGTTGCTGGTGCGCGAGGCTCTGCATCCGGGTTGGAATCCGTTCGAAGTGGTGAGCTACGACGTCACCACGCGCATGATCGGGGGCACCACCGCAACCGTGACGCTCCGCATACATGACAGCGTCCACACCGCCACGGCCACGGGCCAAGGTCCCATGAACGCGCTCGATCTGTGTCTGCGGCAATGCCTGTCGGCCGTGTATCCGAATATCAAGAACGTCCGGCTGACGGACTACAAGGTGCGCGTGCTGGAACCGAAGAAGGGCACGGCTGCAAAAGTTCGCGTGTTGGTGGAATGGTCCGATCACCGCCGTAGCTGGGCCACCGTGGGAGTTTCCGACAACGTCATCGAAGCCAGCTGGTGCGCCTTGGTGGACGCGATCCGCCTGGAGCTGATGCGCCTCACCGAGCAGGACGAGAGCATCGACAAAGTTGTGGAAGACTACTGCTGGGGCGTGTAGCGCCGGCCGTTTTTCTAAGAAACCATCTCCGTCATGTCCCGGGCCAGCGAATACAGCTCGGCGGCTTGCGCGCTTAGCTGTTCCGAGGCGCTGGCCGATTGCTCGGCGCTCGCAGCGGTGCTTTGAACGGCCGCCTGCACCTGATCCATGGCTGTCCGTATTTGATCGATTTGCACGCGCTGCTCCGCCGACAGCGACGCTACACCATTCGCCAAAGTTTTTATCTCTCGGGTCCGGTCGGAGATACACTGCAAGCCGCCTCCGAGCGTCGCTGTTTTGTCGGCAGCCACCCCGCTACTCCGCACCGACGCATCTACTTTCTCCGAAGTATTTCGCGCCGCGTCAGCCGACCGGCGGGCGAGATTTCGCACTTCGTCCGCCACTACCGCAAAGCCCGCACCCGCTGAGCCGGCGCGTGCCGCCTCCACTGCGGCATTCAGAGCCAGGATATTGGTTTGAAACGCGATTTCGTCGATAACCTTGACGATCTGGAGCGTCTCGTGGCTGGCCGCGCCGAGCTTCTCCATGGCTTCATTCACCGCTCCCATCTCAACCACTCCGGTTTCCGCCGCTTCGCTCGAATCTTTGGCCAGTTTCTCAACGCTCGCGCAGGCGGCGCTGTTCTGCTCCGCTTTAGCGAAGACCTGCTGCAAGGAAGCATGAATCTCTTGCGCGGAAGCCGCCGCCTGGGACGCTCCGCCCGACAATGATCCGCTGCTGGTTGCCACTTGCCCCGCTGCCGAAGCCAGCTGTTCAGCGCAATTGTTTACTTTCCGCACGTTGTTCGCTATGCGTGCCGTCAATTTGCGCGAAATCAGCCGCCAAGATACCGCTCCAATGAACGATGCGCCCAGGATCACCAAGGAAACCACCAACGCGCCTCTGTTCGCCAGCTCGCGGAGCGCGGCGGCGGATTGGACTATTTCGTTCTCCGGTAAGCTGACGGCGATGACCAAATCCCACGGCTTGTAGTAACGAAAATACGCTAGCTTCTTCACCGGCGCTGGGTCGCCGGGGTTCTGCCATGGATAGTGCTCCACTCCCGCCTCGCCCGCCTTCAGCTTGACGGCTCGGTTGCAAATGTTCTGGATAAAGTAGCGGCCCGCGTTGTCGTGAGCTTCCCAAATGTTTTCGCCGTCCCGAGCGCCGCCTTTCGAAACCACGTATTGCCCTCGAGCCGCGCCCGAAGCGGTTACCGCAAATACATACCCGGTTGCGCCAATTTTCATCTCGATCATTTTGGCGCGCAGCGACCCCAGCGCTTCGGTTTGCGGCGTTCCCGCGTACAGCATCCCATCGACGCGATGAGCGGAGTCGTAGGTCGGTTCGTAGGCCGTAATGTACCAGCCGTTCACCACGTACGCCCGGCCGACGAAGCGTTCGCCCCGCAAAACAGTTTCGATCACCGGGTTCGCGGAACCATCCGGATTCCTCGCTGGAATATACGTGCCGATGGCCCGTCCACCATCGTTTGAGCGGACGCTGGTGGCAATCCGAAGCATATCGCCGGCGTCGTTCATGCGTTGAAAGATTGTCGCGGTGGCGCCCGTCGTTTCTTTCAGATCGTCCACGATCGCCATGGGGACATCAAAGCCCCGCGAGTTTCCTAGCCACCGGTTGCCGGCGAAGATCTTCGGCATCGACACGCGCGTGCTCTGCTTGGTTAGCTGGTTGGTAGCCGCCCACTCGACCGATTCCCCCGTGTGCGGATGCAATCCTCCCGCCCGCTCCGCCAGCTTCCGCGCCGCATCCAGATCGCGCGCCAGCATGCCTTGCGTACTCTCGCACATGAAATAGACTTGCTCGGCAGCTTTCTCCAATTCGACGTCGCGCGCCGCCTCGGTAAAATTGTGATTCTGTATCAATGTCACAACTCCGATGATGAGCAAAGGGGCCGCTGCCAGGCTGGTGCCCATCACTGTCAGTTTCGTATCCAAGCGCATAATGAATTGGCTCGCTCCGCATGACTGCATGAAGGGCAGCCGTTGTTTTGCTTATCGGTCAACACCGATCGTTCTCCAGTACTAAAATGGTGAAACAATAGGTCGTCGGCGCGTTGCGCCATCCAATGCGCTATTTCCTATCCAGATCCCTCCCGCCGTTTTCGCGCGTGCTGCTGGTCGAAAGCGGCCGCCGGGAGCTGCTGGAAGACTTGCTGACGGGCCTCTACGAGGTTCATCCGGAAATGAAAGCGGACCTGCTAACCTGCTACGCGGGCGTCCCCAAAAACTTGCGCGCCGATCTCGGCGAAGTCTATCGCGTCAACGATTATCCCGGCCGCCGGCTCCGCAAGACCTTGTACAGCCAGCTCGACGCCAATCGCTACACCGTCGTCGGAATCATCTGCTCGGCCGAGCCCATCATGACCAAGTGGAAATGGGCTCTGGCCGCGCGGCTCCCCGGCAAAGTCTTCGTCCTTAACGAAAACGGCGATTACTTTTGGCTCGATCGCGGACACCTGTCCAACATCCGCCACTTCGTTCTGTTCCGGGCCGGACTCACCGGTTCCGGGGCCGTCCGCACGCTGGCGCGGCTGGTGTTATTCCCCTTCACACTGCTATACCTGATTGTTTACGCTGGAACCGTTCACTTACGAAGGAAGCTACGAACCCTATGAAAGCCGTTTTCGCCGAAAAGCACGGAGGCGCGGAGAACCTGAAGTACGTCGACCTGCCCAAGCCCTCGCCCGGTCCCGGACAAGCGCTGGTCAAGATTGCCGCGGCGGGAGTGAACTATATCGACGTGTATTTCCGCATCGGGTTGTATACGGCCGATCCGCCGGTCCTGTTGGGTAGCGAGGCCTCGGGAACCGTGGAAGCGGTCGGCCCCGATGTCAGCCAGGTCCGAGTGGGAGACCGAGTGGTGTATGCCATGTCCCGCGGCGCCTATGCCGAATTCGCGGTCGTTCCCGCCGCGCAACTGGTGAAGATTCCCACGGCCGTCGATTTCAATACCGCCGCCGCCGCGCTCCTGCAAGGCATGACCGCGCACTACTTGACGCATTCCACCTACCCGCTGAAATCCGGCGATTCCTGCCTGATCCACGCCGCGGCGGGCGGCACCGGGCTGCTCCTGGTTCAAATGGCCAAGGCTCTGGGCGCGCGGGTGATCGGCACGGTGGGCGACGAAGAGAAAGCGAAGCGAGTCAAAGACGCGGGCGCGGACGAAGTTATCATCTACACGCGCGAAAATTTCGCGGAAAAAGCGAAAGGCATGCACGTCGTGTACGATTCAATCGGAAAGACGACTTTTACGCAAAGCCTGGATTGCCTCCGCCCCCGCGGGATGATGGTGAGCTTCGGCAACGCGAGCGGCCCCGTTCCGGAAATTGCTCCGCTGCTGCTGAGCCAGAAAGGCTCGCTGTTCCTGACACGTCCGACGCTGGTCAATTACACGTCCACGCCGGAAGAACTGGCCTGGCGCGCGGGCGATGTGCTGGACTGGATCGGCCAAGGCAAGCTGAAGATTCACATCCACAAGATCTACAAGCTGGCTGACGCCGCCGACGCGCACCGCGATCTGGAAAGCCGAAAGACATCCGGAAAGCTGCTGCTGGTTCCGTGATTTCTTTCGACGAACTGAAAGTGGACGCGCTGCTGGTCTCGGCGCTTCCGAACATCCGCTATCGGACCGGCTTCACCGGTGACAACGCGCTGCTGATCGAGACGCCGGATTCCCGCACGCTCTTCACCGATCCGCGCTTCACCATCCAGGCGTCCCAAGAATGCTCGTGCAAAGTGCGCGTGGTTTCCAAAGGCCCGCTCGAACTCGCCGCCGTCGAGATCATCCGCCGAAAAAAGCTCAAACGAATCGGGTTCGAAGCGTCGCGGCTGACCTACGATGTCTATCTGCGGCTCAAGCAATCGGTGCCGCTGGGCGCAACACTGAAGCCGCTGGGAGCAGTGGTCGAAAAGCTGCGGATGATCAAATCCGCGGACGAGATCGCGCGCATCCGGCGCAGCGTTATAACCAATTCGCAGGCCTTCGAAAGGACCATCCGCTCCATCCGGCCGGGTGTTTCGGAAGCGGCCGTCGCCGCCAAGCTGGAATTTGAGATGCGCCGCTTGGGCGCAGAAAAGGCCGCGTTCGACACCATCGTCGCGGCGGGCGACCGCAGTTCCCTGCCCCACGCCCGGCCCACCGCCAAGCTGGTCGCCAAAGATGAACTATTATTAATTGATATGGGCGCGTGCCAGAATGGCTACATGAGTGACATGACTCGCATGCTCTTTGTCGGACGCCCCGGCGCGCGTGTCCAACGAATGTATGCGTCAGTCGCCAGGGCCCAGCTTGCGGCCATCGATGCGGTGCGCCCCGGCGCGAGCGCCGCTCAAGTGGATCGCCAGGCGCGGAAAGTTCTGGAGTCCGACGGCTTTGGAAAAGCCTTCGTCCACTCCACCGGTCATGGGCTCGGCCTGGAGATCCACGAACCTCCGCGGGTCGGCAGGAGCGAGCGGACCACACTCGAAGCCGGAATGGTGATTACAATTGAACCGGGCGCCTACATCCGCGGTTTCGGAGGAATCCGCCTCGAAGACACCGTGTTGGTGACCGAGAACGGGTGCGAAGTTCTGACGCCCACTTCCAAGGAGCTGATCCTTCTTTAGCATGTCAAATGACGAAATTCGCGAGCTGATCCAGCTCGTCGTCGAGAGTGGCATCGCCGAACTCGAGCTGCAACGCGGCGACAATCGAGTACGCATCCGGCGAGCCATGGGCCACACGCACGAGATCGCCATACCGGCGGACATGACGACGTCCTATCCGGCGTCGTCGCCCAACTCCGTGGCGGCATCAGGGGCACCCCCGCCCAGCGCGGGTGTCGCGACGCCCGACGCGAACGAAGTGATCGTGAAGTCTCCCATCGTCGGAACCTACTATGACGCGCCCAAGCCCGGCGATCCGTCGTTCGTCAAAGTGGGCGATTTCGTGGAGCCCGGCCGCGTGTTGTGCATCATCGAGTCGATGAAACTGATGAACGAAATCGAAGCGGAAATCTCCGGCACTGTGGTCGCCAAGCTGATGGAGAACGGACGCGCGGTGGAGTACGGAGAAGCGCTGTTCGCTATTCGGCCGCGCTGATATGTTCCAGAAAATCCTGATCGCCAATCGCGGCGAGATTGCGGTGCGCATCATCTGCGCGTGCAAGGACCTGGGAATCAAAACCGTCGCGGTGTATTCGGAAGCCGATCGCCACAGCCTGCATGTGCGCTTCGCCGACGAAGCCGTTTGCATCGGGCCGGCCAAGAGCGCGCGCAGTTACCTGGACATTCCTTCCGTCATCAGCGCCGCGGAAATCACGAATGTCGACGCCATCCATCCCGGTTACGGATTTCTGAGCGAGAACGCCGACTTCGCGCAAGTCTGCGAAACCTCCGAGATCAAATTCATCGGCCCTAAGCCCGACATAACCCGCGCGATGGGCCTAAAACAGCACGCCCGCGCCGCGATGCGCGAGTGCGGCATTCCGATCCTGCCGGGTTCGGACGGTATCCTGAAAGACGCCGCGAACGCGCTCGATACGGCCGAACGCATCGGGTATCCGGTGATGCTCAAAGCGTCCGCGGGCGGAGGCGGCCGAGGAATGCGCGTCGTTCGCGAAGCCGCCGATATGGCCGCGCTCCTAACCCAGGCGCAGCAGGAAGCGCAAGCGGCCTTCGCGTCTCCGGACGTTTACATGGAAAAGCTGATCGAAGCGCCGCGTCACATCGAGTTTCAGGTGCTGGCCGACGAACACGGCGAAGTCGAAATTCTGGGCGAACGCGAGTGCTCCATCCAGCGGCGTCATCAAAAGCTTCTGGAAGAGGCGCCCTCGCCCGCGGTGAGCGCGGAGCTTCGCGACAGGATGACCGCGCGGCTGCGGGAGGCCATGCGCCAGATCGGGTACACCAACGCGGGCACCATTGAATTTCTCATGGACGAATCGGGCGAGTTGTACTTCATCGAGGTGAACGCACGCATTCAAGTAGAGCATCCGGTGACGGAGGCCATCACCGGCATCGACCTGGTGAAGGGCCAAATCCTGATAGCCGCCGGCCACCCTTTGTCCGAAATTGTCCGGCCGCCGGTGACGCTGCGGGGCCACGCCATCGAGTGCCGGATCAATGCGGAGAATCCCGAAACGTTCGCGCCGTCGCCGGGGCGTATCACCGGCCTGAATCTGCCTGGCGATGTCGGTATTCGCGTGGATACCGTGGCGTACACGGATTACGTGATTCCTCCGTATTACGATTCGCTGGTGGCCAAGCTCATTGCCTATGGACACGACCGCGCGGAGGCCATCGCACGCATGCGCCGCGCTCTCGAGATGTTCGTTGTCGAAGGCATCTACACCACCATTCCATTGCACCAGCGGATCATGAACGATCCCGACTTCATCGCCGGAAAGATGGATACCAGGTTTCTCGCGAGATTCGGCGCGCGCTTATAAAGTCTCGAGCGCCAGATGTCGGCGATGCCCGCCCGCGGAAGCGACTTCGAGCGCGAAAGCCAGCACACGGCGAGTCTCCAGCGGATCGATGAGCGCGTCCATGTGACCGCGTGCCGCCGCGTAGCGGGCATCCAGCCAGCGCTCGTAATCGGCGCGTGTCTTCTCGATACGTTGTTTCAATTCGTCCGGCACCGGTTGACCTTCCGCCTTGAACTTCTCCAGCTCCGGACCGTGGACTGCCTGCACCGCCGAATCGCCTTCCATCACCCCGATGCGCGCCGTCGGCCATCCGAACGTGAAGTTTGGATCGAAGCCTTGGCCCGCCATGGCGTAGTATCCCGCGCCGCTCGCGTGATTGATGGTGAGGATGATCTTGGGCACCGTGGAACAAGCCATGCTTTCCACCATCTCGGCGCCGGCGCGAATGATGCCCTCGCGCTCCGCGTCCACGCCCACCATGAATCCCGAAACATCCTGCAAGTAAATCAGCGGGACGCCGTTGCGCTCGGCGTTCTCGACGAAGTACGCGACCTTGCGCGCCGACTCGGTGTACACGATACCGCCGATGCGCGGTCCGCCCTCCGTTTTCAAAAAGCCGCGCCGGTTCGCGATCAACGCCACTGGACGGCCAGCCAGCTTCGCATCCGCGCACAGCAACTCGGGCGCGTAATGCGGCTGGAATTCCAGATAATCGTCGCCGTCGAAGATACGCTCGATGGCTTCTTCCACGTTGTAAGCCTGCCGGTGATCGGAAGGCATGAGGTCGTACAGACCTTCGGCGGATTTACGAGGCAGCGCGCCGAGCGGAGCGGCGGGAGGATCGGGCATTGCGCGGAATTTCTGGCGGATTAGTTCGAGACACGCGGCGTCGTCCTTGGCCATGAAGTGGGCCACGCCGCTGGCCGACGTGTGCATGCTCGCGCCGCCCAGCGATTCGGCATCCACCACCTGACCCACCGCGCCCTTCACCAGGTTCGGCCCGCCGAGCCCCATGAAGCTGGTGCCTTCCACCATGACGAGGACGTCGCTCAGAGCTGGAAGATACGCCCCGCCCGCGATGCAGGGACCCATCACGGCCGCGATCTGCGGCACGTGCAGCTTGCGGCGCATGAGCGAGTTGTAATAGAAAATTCGAGCGGCGCCGTACTGGCCAGGGAAGATGCCGTCCTGGTAGGGCAGATTGACGCCGGCCGAATCGACCAGGTACACGATCGGCGTGCGGTTGCGCATCGCGATTTCCTGCGCGCGAAGAATCTTGGTAATCGTTTCCGGCCACCAGGACCCGGCCTTGACGGTGGCGTCGTTGGCGACGATGACGGCGGGGCGTCCTTCGATCTTGCCGATGCCGGTGACCACTCCGGCGGCGGGCGCCTGCCCGTCATAGCGGTCGTAGGCGATCAGCAGGCCGATCTCGAGGAACATGGCGCCTGGATCGATAAGCTGCGCGATCCGTTCGCGCGCGGAGAGCTTGCCGTCGCGATGCTGCTTCTCGATTTTCTTCGCTCCGCCGCCTTGCCGCAGCCGTTCCTCGAGTTCCTGCAGAGATTCGACGAGTTGCCGCATGCGCGACGCGCTGGTGGTGGGCACTGATTTCAGAATACTAGAGCAGCCGTTTGCGCGTTTCGAGTACAATCAACGGCGTAATGGCGCTTGTTGATCAAGATCAAGAATAGCTTCGGCTCCTAACGCTATTTCACTACGTGTATGCAGGGATTACCGCTCTCTTCGCGTGTTTCCCCATCATCGATTTAGTGGTGGGTGTCCTTCTACTGACCAACCCTGGAACGTTTGGAACGGGGAAGAATGCGCCACCCCCTTTTTTTGGATATATGCTCGCCATTTTGGGCGGAGCGTTCGTCTTGGGTGGTTGGGCTCTCGCGGCCTGTTCTTTCCTGGTAGGTAGATCTTTGGCGCGCAAGAACCGCTATCTGTTTTGCATGATCGTTTCCGCACTTAACTGCATGTTCGTTCCCTTCGGAACAGCCCTGGGAGTTTTCACCATCATCGTTCTGCAACGGCCAAGTGTCAAAACGCTCTTCACCGGCGCGCCATCTCCGCCGATTGTGTCTTCATCGGCAGGAGAGTCACAGGCGTGATGCTATGATGGTGCCATCATGATGGCGCGAACTCAAATCACGCTCGAACCCGAGGTCCAGCGCCGAGCTCGGCAACGCGCCCGCGACCTGGGCTGCTCGTTGGCCGAGTATGTGCGACGCCTCGTGGCCCGCGACCTCGGAAATCCGCACGCTAAAGCGGACCCCTCGATAATCTTCAATCTCGGGAACTCCGGAGGTTCCGATATCGCTCGCGATAAAGATGCAATGATCGGCCAGGCGTTCGACGCGCTAAATCCCAGACGACCGCGAAGGGCGCGGAGACGTGGTTGAGTATCTTCGTCGATACCTCCGTTTGGTATGCGGCTGCTGACTCGGGAGACGGAGACAACAGGCGCGCACGGCAGATCCTCGCAACGGACGAACCGCTGCTGACATCCGATCACGTTCTCATTGAAACCTGGGTATTGTTGCGCGCCAGAATCAGCATTGCTGCCGCGCGCCGCTTTTGGGAAGGCCTTAGAAGCGGTGTCGCGGTTATTGAAATCGTGAGCGCCGCGGACCTGGAGGCAGCTTGGCAAATTGGCGAGTCCTACGCCGACCAACGGTTCTCGCTGGTCGACTGCACCAGTTTCGCGGTGATGCGCCGCCTCGGGATCGAGCGCGCCGCTTCCTTCGACCATCACTTCGCGATTTTCCGCTTCGGGCCGGGACGCCGCCATGCTTTCACCATCCTGCCCGATTGACAGGCCATGACCATTTTCAACCACACTTGGATATGTCACCCCGAGTCGATCCCGTCGCGCCTCCCTTCCCGCCTGAATTGCAAGCCGCGTTCGACAAGATTATGCCTCCCGGAGTGGCGCCGTTGGCGCTCTTCACGACGCTCGCTCGCGTGCCGCGCGTGTACGACCGCTTCCGCGCCGCGAGCTTGCTCGACCGCGGTCCGTTGTCGTTGCGCCATCGCGAGATCGTGATCGATCGCACCTGCGGACGTTGCGGCTGCGGATATGAGTGGGGCGTGCACGTCGCGTTTTTCGCCGCTCGCGTCGCCCTGACGCCCGAGCAGGTACGCGCGACTGTACACGGCGACTCCAACGACCCGGTTTGGAGCCCGGAGGAAGCGCTGTTGGTCCGGCTGGCGGATGAATTACACGATAAAGCCGACATCTCCGGCCAGCTATGGAAAGACCTCGCAACCGCGTTCAGCATCGAGCAGATCCTCGAAGCCATCGCCTTGGCCGGGTTCTACCATACTGTCTCGTTCTTCGCGAACGGATTGAAGCTGCCGGCCGAGCCTTTTGCGACGCCGTCGCCCGCGGAATGATTCCGTTCCGCGCCGCGTTATGTTGACGCCGCAGTGGCAGCTTCCGCGCTCGCGAAGCTGCTTTCGGCTGCTTGAGAGTCGATGAAAATGGGAAGCACGGAATCGGCCTTGGTGATCTTCAGCAGCATGTTCACGCGAGCGCCTACGCCCGTGATCGCGAACTTGCTTCCGTTCTTCTGCGTGTGCGCAAAAAGGCCCAGGATCGCTCCCAGACCGGCCGAATCGACGAAGGGAACCGCGGCCAGATCGATGATCGTGTCCGTAATATCGGGCCTGCGAACGGCATCCTGGAAACCGGAAAGCGTTCTCAGCGTAAGCGGCCCCTGAACCTGCACAATGGTGGTCTGTTCTCGCGCTCCCCGCAAGCGCCGAACGTCGGTTTGATCCATGCCGAGGATTGTACTACGGCCATGGCTCGGGGCGTCACTTCTTATAGGAGAGCGCGGGGAACCAATCCGCGCCGCGGCCTTCGGGCGTGAAATCGAGCAAATTCCAAAGGGGCCAGGCCATGTCGATGTGCCGTTGGTTTTGTCCGCGATCGCCGGCCAGGAACACCAACTCGGTGCAGTAGGTGTGATGGATCTTTCCGCCGCGCCGCACGAAAACGTTGAGCGACGGCATTTGTCCTCCATCGGGATTCTCGCCGTGATAATCGCGGTTGTAAGTGTTGGTAGCCGAGGAAAGCAGCCGCAGATGGTTCCACCCGCGCCCGCGGGCGAAGTCGCGCAGGCGCGCGATGGGAGATTTCGCGATCACCACCAGGTTGGCGCGTTGCTCGAAATGCGGCGCGGCGCTGTTCAGACTATCGATGAACGAAGTGCACATCGGGCACGCCTGCCGCATGTTCGGACCGAACATAAAGCTGTATGCCACCAGCGTATTCAGCCCGTCTCGAAAAAGATCGGAAATGTTGACGGACTGAACGGTGTTTTTGTCGGCGAGGTCTGGAGCGCCTTCTTCAAATACGTAGTCTTCGGGGATCGGGCCGCCGAGCGGTAATCGGCGCCGCATGACGGCGACCTTTTCCACGTGCCTACGTAGATCGCGCTCCGCTGTCAACAGCTTATTTCTGGCCGTGCGATATTGGGAAGTCTCGTTGGGAAATCGGGCTGCGTGGGAACGTTTGGCGGGCATAGTTCCTCCTGACCGTGCAGTATAGCTTTATCGGTTCTCGATCGCGAGGCGTTCGCGCACCGCGTTGTACTCGCAGCCCACCAGCGCGATCACCGACAACAAATACATCCAAACCAGCATGGCGATCACCGCTCCGATGCTTCCGTAGAGCACGTTGTAATTGGCGAGATTGCGAACGTACCAGGCAAAAGCGGTGGTGACGGCCAGCCAGAGAAAGGTGGCCAGGAACGCTCCCGGCCATACGGCGCGGAGCTTGAGCGGCCGGTTCGGCGCGACGCAGAAGGTCAGAGCCGTCACGAATACCGTTGCGCCCAACGCCACCGCATAGCGCAATAAGCCGAACAGCAGGACCACGCCGGCGCGAAAGTCCGCTTCCGGAGACAGGCCGAGCGTTGCCAGCATCCATTGTTCGGTTCTGGCGCCGAACACAATCAAGGCCGACGAGCCGACCGATGGCAAGGCCGCAATGAACACCAGGAACACAGCCACGGTTCGCTCCTTGAAAAAAGAACGCCCCGAGGGCAGCCGGTACGCCGCCTGGAAACCCTCCATGAGGCTCACGATGGCTCCGGAAGCGGCCCAGATGGAAAGCAGCGCCGCGCCGACGATCAGCCAAAAGGGGCGCTGGGCTCGGGTGGCGAACTGATTTCGCACCAACTCCTCGGTGCCGGGCGGGACAACTTCAAACAGTAACCGTGAAAGTACGCGCGCCACCGAGTCGGCGTTGACTCGCGCCAGGACGGCGGCGATGGAGGCCAGTATCGGGAAGAAAGCCAACAACGAGGAGTAGGCCGCGCCCTTGGCGATTCCAAAGCAATTGTCCTCATAGGCGCTGACGAAGGTTTGGCGGCAGAGTCCCCAAAAAGTAGTCAGGGGCCCCGGGCGTTCCAGGTATAGACGGGGTGAAGCGGGATTAGCGCTTGGCGTCATTGCGGTAAATCACGCCTTCCTTCATTACGAAGAAAACCTTCTCGGCCTGGCGAATGTTCTCGGTTGGATCGCCGGGCATGGCGATGACATCCGCCAGCTTTCCGGGTTCCAGCGCGCCGAGCTTGTCTTGGAGACCTAAGAGCTCCGCATCCACCGACGTTCCCGCTCGCAGAGCATCCAGCGGACTCATGCCGAGGTTGGCCATCATGCGAAACTCCTCGGTGTTGCGGCCATGCGGATAGACTGCGGCGTCGGTGCCCATGCCGATGCGAACGCCCTTGGCCAGAGCCCGCTTGAACGTCTGGTTGATGGCTTCAATGGCGGCGCGCATCTTCGCTTCAACGGCGGGCGGATACATGCCCTGCCCCAGCTTCTCGCGTCCACCTTGCGTGGCCATCAAGGTGGGGATGAATACGGTGCCACGCGCTTTCATCAGGTCGAGAGCTTCGTCGTCCAGGAAGGTGCCGTGTTCGATGGAATCGATGCCGGCGCGAATGGCGCGTTTGGCTCCCTCGGCGCCGTGAGCGTGCGCGGCGGTCTTGCGTCTCAGCGCGTGCGCTTCGTCGACGATGGCGTTCAACTCCTCCTGGGTAAGCTGCGGCGTATCGACGTCGTCGGTTAGCGAAAGCACTCCGCCGGTGGCGCAGGTCTTGATGACGTCGGCGCCGTACTTGATATTCATGCGAACCGCGCGGCGCGCTTCCACCGGACCGTTGATGACCCCATCCTCGGGTCCGCTTTCACGGCCGAAGACACCGAAGCGGTAGCCGGCTTGATCGTCGCAATGGCCCGCCGTCGCTCCGATCGCGTGCACCGCGACCAGCATTCGCGGACCGATAATGACACCGGCGCGGACCGCGTTGCGCAGACCCACGTCCAGGAAATCGTGAGAGCCGACGTCGCGCGTGGTGGTGACGCCCACGAGGAGCGTCTTCTTGAGGTTTTCCGTCGCACGCAGAGCCTGCTCCGCAATAGTCTGCTGCAGTCCGTTCAAGGCCTCCTGGCGGTAGTCGTTCGAATACATTCCCGACAAGTGCGTGTGCGCGTCGATAAAGCCGGGCGCGAGCGTAGCGTCGCCGAAATCCATGACTTCGGCGCCGGCGGGAATGGGCGCGCTCTGCCCTGCCCCAAGAATGGTCGCGCCGCTCACCACCACCAGGCCGGGAGAAGCCATGCGATGTCCGTCGAACATCCGAGCGGCCTTGAGCACGATGGGTTTGGTCTGCGCCATTGCGCAACCACAGATAGCCAGTAGAGTGAAGGCGGCGGCGAGCAGGCTTTTCAGGTTTTGATTTGTCATACCGTTAGTTGGTCGAGGCGGGCGGCTCTTCGCCCCAAATATATTTTGCGAACCACTCGTAATTGTGTTCCATCACCGCGCGTTGTTGCTTGGGTTTGTTAATCGGATGGCCGAAGCCTTTATAGAGAATCAGTTTGGCCGGCACGCCGCGGTCTTTCAGCGCTTGATATAGCTCGAACGAATTCGGCGGCGGCACGCGCTTGTCCTGATCGCCGTGCTGGATCAGTGTGGGCGTCTTGGCCTTGTTCACGTAAAAAATAGGCGATGTTTTTTGGTAAATCGCCGGGTCGTCCCAAGGCGTCGCTTTGAGATACTGGCGCGTGAAGGGGTGGATGTCGGTGTTGACATAGTAAGTCATCCAATCGGAAATGCCCGCGCCCACGGAGACCGCGCGAAAACGGTCGCTGTACGTAGTGATGAACGCCGAAATGTAACCGCCCTCGCTCCAACCCATTGCGCCGACGCGATCCTTGTCCACCATGCCTTTCGCGATCAGGTAATCGACGCCCGAGATGACATCCTGATAATCGCCGAGGCCGAGGTTGCGCACGTTCAGCGATCGAAACTTTTCGCCGTAGCCGGCCGAGCCTCGGTAGTTCGGTTTCAGGACGAGCGCACCCTTGGCGGCGAAGCGCTCGATTGGATAATAACGATCCGCCGAGTCAATGGGCGTGTCCATGCCGGTGGGCCCGCCGTGGATCACCACTAAGAGAGGATACTTGCGCGACGAGTCATAGTCGGCGGGCTTGATCAAGACGCCTTGGATGGCGTTTCCATCCGCCGATTTCCATTCGATCATCTCGCGCGTGGCCAGATGAAAGCTCTTCCATTGATCCTGCATGCTGGTGAGATATTTCGGCGCGAAATCGTTCACCGACGAAACGAACACCTCGGGAAAATGATTAGGAAGAGCGCCCACCGAAGCGAGCTGCCGATGGTCCGGGGTAAACGAAGCATCCGGGGCGTAGAACGGATCCGGGGAAGTGACCCGATGGATTTCCAGCGTCGACGCGTCGATCCGGAAAACGTGCGCAGAACCTTTCTGAGAAGCGGCGAAATACACGCCGTCCGGTCCCCAATCGATCAGGTTCGCGTCTTCGTCGAATTTGCGGGTCAAGATGCGCGGCTCGCCGCCCGAGGCGGGCAACACGGCAATACGGCGGTTCGAATAGTAAAAGAACGGATCGCCGTTGGAGGTTTCGAAAGCGATTTGCCGGCCGTCGGGCGACCAACGGGGCCGCCGGTTCGGGCCTTTGCCTTCCAGCAGCTTCTTCACGTGCTTGTCGGCCAAATCGAGCGCGTAGATCTGCTCGGTGCCGGAGGAGCTGAGATCGGGATCGCGCGCGGCGCTGAAGGCGATGAATTTCGAATCGGGCGACCACGCGAAATCGTCGACGCTGAATTTGTCGCTATCGGTGAGCAGGTCTGGCTTGGCGCGCTGGCCGGCGTCGGCGGGGATTTCGGCGGGCGTTTTGATCAGCCACAGATGCAGCATCGCGTAATCGCCCTCGACAATCTCGAAGTCGCCGTACTTGTCTTTGCGATCTTTTTTGGATTTCGGATCCGGGCCGCTGGAGCTGAAGGCGATCGCGCTTCCGTCGGGCGCCCATTCGAAGCCTCCCACGCCGTTGTCTTCACTGGTGAGTTGTTGCGCTTCGCCGCCGCGCGGATTGATGAGATAGATCTGCCGCTTGCCGTCGCGTTCGGAAGCGAAAGCCAGGCGCTTCGAATCCGGCGACCAACGCGGCCTCTGGCTTGATTTCTTGCCGCTGGTGAGTTGATAGCGCTCGCCTGCGGAGATGTCGGCGATCCAGACCTGCTGCACGAATTCGTTTTCGTCCCAGTTGGCTTGCTGCACGGTGTAGGCGACGTAGCGGCCGTCGGGTGAGATCTGAGCGTCGCTAGCCGATTTCATGCCGAGCGACTCGTCGATCGTGGGAGTCTGGGCCAGCGCCACGAGGGCAAACAAAGTGCCGAGGAAAAGCTTCACCATGCGGTCATTATAGAGAAGGCGGAAGCTGGCGGGATTTGGGTTCGTTTTGTCGATTTCGCATTGCGAGGCGGCGCCGCGGGTGGCGCGCTAGTTTGAAGCTTTCTGGGCATGGTCCATCAGGACAAGATTACTCCTGGCGGGCGGCAGTGGTGACGGCCGGATGACGTAAGTGGTTGTGGCGCGAGGATGAATGTTTATCGAGGCAACGTGAGAGGCCGCTCCTGGACGCCCGATGGTAAACCAATATCGGCAATCGTCTTGGAGCGTTTGCTAGGAAACAGGGAGGCAGCTTTTGAAACGTCCCTTTCGAGCAAGAACCCGCGATACAAACTTGCGTCCTTTCGCTTCTCCCATGGGCCGTTAGGCAATTTCCAACCGCTTGAGTTTCAGCCGGTCCCGGCGAACTTGGGCTAGATCATACTGGGCCTGTTGCACAAGCCAGCCTTCCTCGGCGCCGCCGAAAACCTTCGATAACCTGACGGCCATTTCAGGAGAAATACCGCGCTTCTCGTTTACGAGCTCCGAAAGCGTGTTGCGGGTAACGCCGAGAGCTTCGGCAGCGTCCGTAATCGTCAAGCCTAAAGGCTCGATGCACTGGCGCAAAACCACGCCTCCGGGGTGCGGCGGGTTTTTCATGGTCGTGGGCCGTTCTCCCCGTCTAGTGGTAATCGACATGATCAACATCCTCCGCATGGCCTTCATCAAAACGAAAAATCACCCGCCAGTTCGCGCGAACTGTCACGGTCCAAAAACCTTTCATCCTGCCTTTGAGAGGATGCAACCGAAACCCCGGTAGATCCATATGGGCAACGATGGGAGCGGCGAGCGTTGCCAGGATATCCCGCAGTTTGGCGACGTGTTCCGGGTTTACGCCGCTCGGATCGTCCTGTTCAAAAAGGCGTTTCAACCCCTTGTGGCGGATAGTCCATATCATTTTGAGCCGTAACCCGTCACGTGGCGGATGTCAAGACTAAGTTTAAACAGAACGTCTTAGCGAGATCAGGCTTCGACTTCGCTATCGCAGAAAGCCTTTGCGGGTAACGCAGTCAGACTTGCGCTGAATCCCACAAAAGGCCTTTCTGAAACACATTTCGGAAAGTGCTCAGCGGATTGCCGGTAGCGCCCGCCTCGGGTTAGAGAACATCCTTCGCGATGGGCCACTAGGTTGGCGATCCGTGAAAAACCCACTTGTCGCACCGTTGCTGGCTCTGGCCTCCGGCATTCTTGCGTCGCGGTTCCTGTCGTTCGACGCCCTTCAGCTCGGGATCGCGTTCGCTGTCCTGGCAGCGTTGACGATCCTGGCGTCGCGGCGATCGCCGAGATTCCTGCTCGCCTGTTGCCTTGTAACCATGGGTTCTGCCGGCGCTCTGCTCGAAGCGTTGCATCGGCCCGGCAAGCCGCCGGAAATCGACGCCGGCGCGGGCGAAGTCGTCGCGTTGAGTGGATGCGTAGTGAGCCCCGCCGTGTTCAGCGAAGGCCGCGATCAATTCACCGTCGAGCTTGCGCAGCACGCCCGCGCGCGAGTCAGTTGGATGCTTCGAGAGGGCGAGAAACCGCCCGACCTCAGGTACGGCCAGCGCGTCGATTTTGAGGCTCGCATACGGCCTGCGCGAAATTTCCAGAACCCCGGCGCGTTCGATTATCAAGGCTTCCTCGCGCGCACCAATATTTACTGGACAGCTTCCATCCCCAGCGGAGGGGGGCTCAAAATCCAGCCGGGCCGTTGCGGATCGCGCGCTCTGGCGATGATTTTCGGCCTGCGAACCGCGGCGCTCGATCGCATCGACACGCTGTACGCCGCCGACCCCTACGCCACCGGAATGATGGAAGCGACGCTCATCGGGGAGACCAGCAAACTCGACCGAATCTGGACCGACCATTTTCGACGCACCGGCACCTATCACATGCTGGTGATCGACGGGCTGCACATCACAATCCTGGCGGCCTTCCTGCTCTTCCTGCTCAGGATTTGCTTCGTTCCGGAAATCGCCGCGCTGGGATGCACCGCCGGCGGAGCTTGGCTCTACGCTCTGGTCTCCGGCTGGAATGCGCCCGCACTGCGCGCCGCGGGAGGGTTCACGCTGTACGCGGCGGCGCGCTACTTCTACCGGCGTGGCCGCTTTATGAACCTGCTGGCCGCCGCAGCGATCGTGTATCTGGTGGCGGATCCCAGCCAACTGATGGAGTCTGGTTTCCAATTGTCGTTCCTGGCCGTGGCGGCGATCGGCGCGTTCGCGGTTCCGATGCTCGCAGGGAGCTCGGCGCCTTATTCCCGAGGCCTGCATGGAATCGGTGAAGAGAGCCGCGATCCTCGGTTGCCCGCCCGCGCGGCTGCCTTTCGCCTGGAACTGCGACTGCTCGCTGAAACGCTCTGCTACTACCTGCGGCTCCCGCGGAAGTGGCTTTTGCTTGCGCTGGCGTTCGCCGCCCGGCTGGCGTTCTACGCTTGGGAAATCGCGATCGTCTCCACCGCGATCCAAATCGCCGTAGCGCTGCCGATGGCGGTCTATTTCCATCGCATCGCTCTCACCGGTTTCTCGGCGAACATCCTGGTGGTGCCGCTGCTGGGCTTGGTGGCCCCCCTGGGATTCATCGCCGTTTTCACCGGATGGCAATTGCCGGCGCGAATCGCGGAGTGGTTGCTGAAGGAAGGCGAAAAGATCGCCGACTGGCACACGCGCTTCGAGCCGAACTGGCGCGTGCCCGGGCCTCCGTTGTGGCTTGCGCTGGCCTTCTCGGTTTCGTTAGTCCTGCTGGCCTGGGCGATGCGACGCTCGCGCCGCTGGACGTGGGCTTCCAGCGTGGTGGTTCTGGCGCTATTTACGCTTGTTTTCCGGCACCCTTTTCCGGCCGCCGTCGCGCCGCATCAACTCGAACTCACGGCCATCGACGTCGGCCAGGGCGACAGTCTGCTGGTCGCGTTTCCAGACTCGAAGTTGATGGTGATCGACGGCGGCGGCGTGCTGTCTTTTGGCAGGCACGTCAAGCCACGTTTCGATACCGGCGAAGACGTGGTGTCGCCGTATCTTTGGACGCGTTCCATCCGGAAGATCGACATCCTGGTGTTGACGCACGCGCATGACGACCACGCCGGTGGCCTGCCCGCCATCATCGAAAATTTCCACCCCCGCGAACTTTGGACCGGCGCCACTCCATCCAGCGCCGCATGGACCGCCGTGCGCAAGGCCGCGCTCGCCGAAAAGACCAAGATAGTGGCGCTGACCAGCGGGGCAAGTTTCAAATATGGGAATACTCAAATCGAGGTGCTGTCGCCGCCCGCGGATTATCTTCCTGGCGAGAGCCCCAAGAATAACGACTCCCTGGCGCTGCGCGTCACCTATGGCCAGCGGTCATTCCTGCTAACGGGCGACATGGAGAAGCCTATGGAAGCGCGGCTGCTCGCGTCGGGCCAGACGGTCCAAGCCGACGTGCTGAAGGTGGGTCATCATGGCAGCAACACTTCCAGCACGGACCCGTTTCTGGACGCCGTCGCCCCCGCTTACGCCGTGATTTCGGACGGGTTCGAGAATTCGTTCCACCACCCCCACCCCCAGGTGCTGGCGCGTCTGGCGGCCCATCATGCCGAGGTCCTGCGCACCGATCACGAGGGTTTGATCACCGTCCGGACCGACGGCCGACGGATCTGGGTGGAAACCTTCAGCGCCGTCCGAGCATCGCACCAAGTGTACCCGGCATCGGCTGTTTCGGCGCCTGGCTTTTGAACATGTTTTTTGAATATGGGACTTAGCGCCTGAAGTGCTGGTACCATGGAGTCACCCGAGGTTTCTTATACAAATGACTACCCGCCGGTGTCTGCGCTTCGCTCTGCTGGCCGCCTTCTGGCTCCCGGTTCATGTCCCGCTTGCGGCTCAGTCCGTGGCGGACTTGAACGCCAGCATCAAAAAGTTCACGCAGGTTTATGAAGCCGTGGAAGCGAACTTCGCCGACAAGGTGGATCCGGATAACATCGTGTTTCGCGGCGCCATCCCCACCATGCTGCGCACGCTGGATCCGCATTCCAATTTCTTCGATCCGAAAGCCTACGCGCTGATGCGGGAGAGCCAGAGCGGCCATTATTACGGGGTTGGAATGTACGTCGGATCGCCCGAGGGCAAAGTGATCGTGATGTATCCGTTCCAAGGCTCGCCGGCTTTTCGCGCCGGTCTACATCCGGCGGATCAGATTGTCGCGGTGGACGACACCAACACCGAGCGCTCTACCGTGAATCAGGTTTCCGGCATGCTCAAAGGACCCAAGGGTACGCCGGTCACCGTGACCGTGAAGCGTCAAGGGAAACCTACGCCGCTGCACTTCAGCGTGACGCGCGACAACGTTCCGCGCGGCAGCGTCAACTACGCGTTCTGGATCAGTCCCGGGATCGCCTACATGCGCATCGAGGCCTTCAACGAAACCACTAGCCATGAAGTGGATCAGGCGCTGGCGCGTTTTCCCGAAAGCGCCATCGAGGGCTTGATCCTGGACATCCGCGATAACGGCGGCGGATTGGTGCAGGAAGCCGTCAACGTGGCGGATCGCTTCTTGCGCAAAGGCCAGTTGATCGTATCGCATCACGGCCGCGCATCGGCGGAAACGAAGTTCATCGCCAAGCACGGCGAGCGCGGACGCGAGTATCCCATCGTCGTGATGGTGAATCGCGGTACGGCGTCGGCTTCCGAGATTCTCTCCGGCGCGCTGCAGGATCATGACCGCGCCTGGATTTTCGGCGAGAGCACGTTCGGCAAGGGGCTGGTGCAAGCGCCGTTCCCGCTCTCCGGCAACAGCGCTCTGCTGCTGACCATCGCGAAGTATTACACGCCCAGCGGCCGCTTGATCCAGCGCGATTATGCCCATCAAGGACTCTACGAATACCTGAGCCGCACCGAGGGCCAGAACAATCCCAAGGACATGAAGAAGACCGATAGCGGGCGCATTGTATTCGGCGGCGACGGCATCACCCCCGACGAAAAATATGAGGCGCCGAAAGCCACCCGCATGCAAGCGGAACTGGTGGGCGGCCTGGTATTCTTCTTCTACGCGCCCGAATACTTCGCGACGCACGATGTCCATCTTGCCAAGGATTGGCAGCCCGACGATACGGTGTTGGAGGATTTCAAGGCGTTCATGGTGAAACGGCATGTCGATTTCACTCCGGCGGATTTCGAGCGGGAACGTTCCTGGATTCGCGACCGTCTGCGCGAAGAGCTGTTCATCACCGCCTTCAGCAAGGAAGACTCGGACCGTCTGGCGTTCCTGAACGATCCGGAAGTGCACAAGGCCGTCGAGTCGCTGCCGGCTTCCAAAGCGCTGCTCGAGAAGGCGCATGATGTCGTCGCGCGGCAGGCCGGCAAATCGCCCGTTCCCGCCGACGCCCAGTAAACGCTTACTCCAACCGCCCCGAGTTCCCGTCCGCTGCCTGCGGTACAGTGAAGGAGCAGCCGAGGTTTACCATGAAAAAGCTTGCTGTTCTCCTGCTCGCGAGTCCGTTCGCGCTGTTCTGCGCCGATGAATCCCTGCCCACGGCGGAAAGCGTCCTCAATCACTTTATCGACGTCACGGGCGGTAAAGCCGCGCACGAGAAACTCCACAACCAGGTGGAACACGGCACGATGGAATTCGCCGCTCAAGGCATCAAGGGCGCGATGACCATTTACGAAGCCGCGCCTGATCAGACCCGCGCCGTGATCGAGCTGGCGGGCATCGGGAAGATCGAGGATGGAAGCGGCGCCGGTGTTGCGTGGGAGAACTCCGCGCTGCAGGGACCCAGGATCAAGAGCGGGCAGGAACGCACCGAAGCCTTGCGGGACAGCACCTTCAACGCGATCCTTTTCTGGCAAAAACTGTACAGCAAAGCCGAAACCACCGGAATCGAAACCGTCGAAGGCCAAGAATGCTACAAGATTGTTATGACGCCCAGCGAGGGGCATCCCACCAGCGAATTCTACGACAAGAAGTCCGGGCTGCTCATCAAGACCCAAGCCACTCGCGCCTCCAGCATGGGCGACATCTCCGCCGAAACCGTGTACCAGGACTATCGCAAGGAGGGCGACCTTCTTTTGCCTCACAAGCTGATCCAGCGCGCCGCCGGCCAGGAGTTTCAAATCACGGTGCAGAGCGTCGAATTCAACGCCAATCTGCCCGCCGGCACGTTTGATCCGCCCGCTGAAATCCAGGCGCTTTTGAATAAGCAGCCTGTTAAGCAAGCTATCACTGATGCCGTGATCGTCCGTCTGCCGCAAACAACCACCGGCAAGTTGACCATCTACATGGCCGGTAAGCCGATGGGTTCCGAGACGTATTCGGTTACGCGCGCCGATGGCAAGATCGAGCTCGACGGATCGGGCACCGCCGCCATCGGCCCCATGAAGGTCGATATCCAGCAGTTCAAAGTGGTGACCACCGACAAGTATCAACTGATCGAAGCGGACGCCAAAGCGAAGCTCGGCCAGATCCAGATGAACGGCAAGATCACGTTCGCCGACGGCAAGGCCAGGAACGAAGTGGACACCGGCCAGGGCCCGCAGATCAAGGAGGACAGCGTCCACTCGGATGCGATTGTCGTTAACGCGCAATTGCCCCTGTATCCCTGGAGCCTGCTCGCCATGCGCGCCGAATTGAAGAATCAAGACCCGCAACAATTTATGGTCTACGTGTTAAACCAGGGCGAAGTCCCCGCGACGGTGGTTTTCAAGGGCCGGGAACCGGTGGAGTTCGGCGGCGGAAAAACCGAGGTGCTGAATCACCTTAATGGCAGCGGCAAGACCCCGCAAGGCCAGGCCGTCAGTCTGGACTTCTGGGTGGACGATAACCGCAAAGTGATCAAGATCCTGGTGCCATCCATGGGCGTGGAAGCCTATCAGGACGGCTACGACCGCAAGGCGCCCCCTGCGGCCCCCGACGCCGCAGCCCCGAAAGGCGAGTGACCGCCGACCCTCGTATGAGCTCGCCGGAACGTCCGCCGGCCCCCGACGACGGAAGCAACGCTTCTTTCCAGATTGCGCTGGATTGCTACCTGGCCTCCATCACAGCCATCGCCGAAACCATCGCGGCCGTTTTTCCGGAGATCGGCGAGGGCTGTCACGAGCAGTTGACCCGCTTGCGCGCCAGAATCACATTCGACGCCGGCGTCAAGACTCTCGAGGAGAGCCGCGATACGCTGCTCCAGGCCTTGCAATCCTTCGCCGCGCGCGCGCAGCGCCACACGCGGTCCCTGGCGGACGAATTAACCGGCGCGCTCGCCCTGGTGGCTCGAAACGAAGACACGCGTTCGGCGCGCAACGTCGGTTATGTGGAACATCTCCTGGATTTCGTCGATCACATGGAAAAGGCCGTCGAATCGCGCGACTTCAACTCGATGGCGGGGCAAGCAGCGAAGCTGCGGGGCTTCGCCGAATCCATTGAACTCGACTCGCGCGACGCCTTCGCCCAGTTACGCGAGCAGATCCGCGAATTCCGGCAACAATTGCGCCAAGCGGAACTGCTGGCCTCCCGCGACGCGCTGACCGGCGTCGCCAATCGTCGCGAATTCGAACGCCAGCTCGCGGGCCGTATCCAGTCGCAGCAAGAGTTCTGCGTGCTCTTGTTCGATTTGGACGGCCTGGGAAATGTCAACAACCAGTTCGGCCATCTCTGCGGAGACGAGATCTTGAAGCAGGTAAGCGCTCGGCTCAACGCGCAAGTGCGGAAGCGCGACTTCGTGTGCCGCTGGGGCGGCGACGAATTTGTCGTCATCTTGGATTGCGGCTTGGAGCCGGGGCGCGCCCGATCCGGCCAGATCGTCGAATGCCTGAACGGCCTCTATCGAGTGACGGTGGAGCAGCGCGGGATCACAGTGAACATGAACGTCTCGGTTGGAATCGCCGAGCACATCGCCGACGAAACCTGGGAGCAAATGTTCCAGCGGGTGGATGAGTCCATGTACCGTCAAAAACACGCGCCGCCGGCGAACTAGGTTTTGTACTAACTTGGATGGGAAGGATTTCGAAATGTGCCGAATCTGACAAACGCCGGCGTACTGGTCACGGGCGCCGGGCGAGGCATCGGCAAGCGGCTGGCGATCGGTTTCGCCGGCGCGGGCAACCGCGTGGGGCTGCTGGCGCGCAGCAAAGCGGAGCTGGACCTCGCGCACCTGGAAATCGAACACGCCGGCGGCAATGCCCTGCGCATCCGCGCCGACGTCACCGACTTCGAACAGGTCAGCGCCGCGGTGGACCGCATGCGAGTCCATTATGGCGAGGTGCAGGTCCTGATTTGCGCGGCGGCGGTGCCGGGCGCGGTTGGGCCTTTCGTCGAACAGTCCCCCAAGGTGTGGGTTGAAACCGTTCACACCAATCTGCTCGGCGTCATGCACGCCTGCCGGGCGGTGCTGCCTCATATGGTGGAGCGGCGCTCGGGCAAGATCGTTGTGCTGAGCGGCGCCGGCTCCACCGCCGCGCGTCCCAACCTCTCCGCGTACGCTGCGTGCAAGGCCGCCGTCGTGCGCCTGGTGGAGACCGTCGCCGAGGAGGTCCGCGACCACAACATCCAGATCAACTGCATGGAACCAGGCGCCACCTACACCCACATGACCGACGAGATTCTTCGCGCCGGCGAACGGGCGGGTTGGAAGGAAACCGAGGAGGCCATGGAGGTTCGCCGCACCGGAGGCGTGGCGCCCGAAAAACAGATCCAGCTTGCGTTGTTTCTGGCGTCGGAGGAGTCCAACCACATTAGCGGAAAACTGATCCATGTCAATGACGATTGGAAGAAGCTGAAGACCGGGAATATTCACTCCGAGATTTACACGCTGCGCCGGGTGCAAAAGGTATAGAACGGCTCAACGGAAATGCTCCGGGGCTTATTTGACGGCGGTCTTCCAGTTGGAGCGAATCCGTTGCCGAGCCTGGTCGAGCGTCATCTTGTTGGAACACACCAGACGCTTGAGTTCATCCTCGACGCGATCCTTTGGGTTGGGCGAAGGGCCCAGCTCCGGCCACAGATTCCTCGGATCGGTTGGGTTGCCGCCGATCGCCAACGGGACGAAATGGTCTTCCTCGTAACGGGCGACGTTGGTGTCGGGATATCCATATTCGCGAATCTGTTGGACCTTTAGCGCGTCGGTATAGGTTGCGGGAGGTCGAACCTTCTCCGTGTAGCCGGAAACACAAATAGTCGTCTGGATGTTGTTTTGCGCGACCTTCGGGTCGGTCTCGCCCGGCGTGCACGCGGGATCGGGAAATCCGTTTACCGATTTGCAACTTCCCGCCGGGCGCTCGGGCGGCAGACGCAGGCTCACCGGCGCGGATGCTCGAAGTTCGACCGGGGGTGGCGCGGGAGGATTGGAATTTAGCGCGGCTCGCTTGGCACAGCCGGCGCTCAGTAAGAATATCGTCGACGGGATGAGGATAATCCTGCGAAATAGTTTCTTCATCGGAGGCATTATACAGCCCGCTAGATCTATATCGAGGGCGCAGCTGCGCTTGAGCGGGAGTGTGAAGTAGAGCTAGTTTCCTAAATCCCTGATTTAAGGACCCTATTTTCGCAGACAGTTCGGGCGGGATACCAAGAATAGGCAAGTGACCGAGGTCGGCGCGGGAACTAAGCTATACCTTGGTGCTTGTCTCGCCGGCGCCAGGCGGTTTTTCCTCGGCTCGCACGACCACAACGGTGAATTTCGACACCAAGGCCGAAATCGCGCCGACCGCAGCCAAGACCGGGGCCAAGACCGCGCCGACCGCCGCCAGCGTGACTGGAATCTCGAGGAAGGTATTGCCGTGTTCATCCCGGACGATGATTCGACGCACGTTGCCTTCGTGGACCAGGGACTTGACCTTATCCACGAGATCCCGTCCGAGCACCTGCACTTCCTCTACAAAGTCCTGTAATGCCATATGTCCTCCTTCTTGTTTACGTGGGCGGCGGTGGGTTAGTTCCCCGAATCGATTACCCTGTTGCGATTTACCCTGGCAAGGCGCTAAATAGATCTATGGGCTCAAATGCGCGCCTGTTCTTGCTGTGCGGCGGGGTCGCGGCAGCGGTAGGCGTCTTGGCTTCCTGTAACGGCACGGGGAAGGCGCTGGCCAAGGATCCCGGCGAGTCGGGGGCGAGTGCGGGGTCCGCGGGCGTCTCGGTGGGCGTCGTCAAGGTCATCAGAAAAAACGTCGGGCGGACGCTGACCGTTTCCTCCGAGCTGGTTCCATTCCAGGAAATCGACGTATACGCCAAAGAATCGGGTTTTGTGAAGGACCTTAACGTCGATTATGGCTCCCGCGTGCTCAAGGACCAGGTACTCGCGACTCTGGAAATCCCCGAGCTGCAATTGCAGGTGAAGGAGGACGACGCCGCGGTCAAGAATGCCGCCGCCCAGATACCGCATGCTCAGGATGAGTTGAACCGGATGCAGGCCCAACAGAAAGTGCTTCAACTGCAATTTGACAGGTTGAATAGCGTCGCGCAATCGAGACCCGGCCTGGTTGCGCAGCAGGAAGTAGACGAGTCGGAGGGCAAGGCGCTAGCCTCGGCGGCGCAGGTGGAAGCGGCGAAGTCGAACCTGCAATCCGCCGAGAGCGTGCTGGCAGCCGCCCAAGCCAAGCGAGAACACGATCAGGCGCTATTCGACTATTCCAAAATCACGGCGCCGTTCGCGGGAGTGGTGACGCAGCGCTTCGCCAATCTCGGCACATTGATGCAAGCCGGCACGAATTCCAGCACAGCCCAGCCTTTGGTGCGTCTCTCGCAAGACGATTTGTTCCGGCTGGTGATTCCGGTGCCCGAGTCCTACGTCAAGTTCGTCCATTTGGGCGACTCGGTCAGCGTCAATGTCCCGTCGCTGAGCCGAACCTTTCCGGGCAAAGTAGCGCGGTTTTCAGTGGATGTTCGCGAGGACACGCGCACCATGCACACCGAAGTAGATGTGCCGAATCCGAGCCGCGTTCTGCTTCCGGGCCTGTACGCAGAAGCCACCATCACGCTCGAAAAGAAAGACGACGCGGTCGCGGTGCCCTTGCAGGCAGTGGACCAAGACAACAACCAGGCCACGGTTGACGTAGTGGATTCCTCCGGTACAATCCAGCGCCAAACAATCGCGCTCGGCATCCAAACGGCGACCGACGCAGAAGTTCTTTCCGGATTGCAGGAGGGCGAGGAGGTGGTGGTCAGCGATCGCAGCGGCCTGAAAGCGGGCCAGACAGTCCAGCCCAAAATCATCGACCTGATGCAGTATCGGAGCACCGAAGAACAACGCTAGCGCGCAGGAGCCGACCCCATGCCCCGTTTTTCCATCCGCAATCCCTACTTTATTGTGGTCGTCTGTCTGGCGCTCGCGGTCATCGGCATCAACGCGCTCTCCCGGATGCCCGTGGATCTTTTTCCTCCCATCAATCTGCCCGAGGTAGTGGTTGCGACCTTTTACAACGGCATGCCTCCGGGAGACATCGAAGTGGACATCACCAATCCGCTCGAACGTTTCTTCACGCAGGCCAGCGGCGTCGATCACATGGAGTCGCGGTCATTGCTCGGTGTGAGCATCATCAAGGTGTTTTTCCAACCGGGCACGAACGCCGACTCGGACGTAACGCAGTTATCCAATCTCGCACTCGCCGACCTCAAGCGCCTCCCGCCGGGTACTTTGCCGCCGCTGGTGCTGAAGTTCGATGCCTCCAGCCTTCCGGTGTGCCTGGTCACGGTGAAGGGCGAAGGTCTCAATGAAACCCAGCTTCACGATCTCGCCCAATTTCAGATCCGCAATCAAATCGCGGTAGTGAACGGCGCGGAGATCCCGGCTGTTTTCGGCGGCAAGTACCGCCAGGCCATGATCTACGTCGATCCGTACAAGCTGCTGTCGCGGCAAATGAGCGTGATGGACGTAGTGAATGCGGTCAACGACAGTAATCTTATCCTGCCGGCGGGCGACGTCAAGATCGGTTCCAGCGACTATTACGTTTATTCCAACAGCCTGGTTCAGAAGGTCGCGGATTTGGATAGCCTGCCCATCAAGAACGTCGGCACGAGTTGGGTTTCCGTAGGAGACGTCGGCGAAGCCAAGGACGCGAGCCAATTGCAGTACAACATCGTCCGCATCGACGGCCAGAAGTCGGCATACATTCCGATCATGAAATCGGGCGGGGATAGCAACACCATTCAGGTGGTCGACGATATCCGGAAGTTGGCCCAACACCTGTTCGATCTTCCGAAGCAACTGGTGACCAGCATCGTTTTCGATCAATCCGTCTTCGTCAAAGAGGCGCTGAACACGGTGCTGCATGAAGGACTCATCGGCTTGGTGCTGACCAGCCTCATGATTCTCTTGTTCCTGGGCAGCCTGCGGGCCACCGGCGCGGTTTTGCTGTCGATTCCGATTTCCGCGCTGGCGACCTTCGTGGTTCTCTACATGCTGGGCAGCACGATCAACACCATGATTCTGGGGGGGCTCGCGCTGGCGTTATCGCGCGTCATCGACAACTCGGTGATCTCACTCGAGAACATTTACCGTCACTTGGAGATGGGATCGTCTCCGGCCGTTGCGGCGGAAGAGGGCGGCGCGGAAGTGAATCTGGCGGTGCTGGCGGCGACGCTGGTGGATGTGGTCGACTTCTTTCCCGTAACGTTGCTGTTCGGCGTCAGCAAGTTTCTGTTCTCCGCCCTCGCTCTCGCGTTCTGTCTGGCCCTGCTGGCGTCTTTCGTGGTGGCCATGACGGTGATCCCTCTGTTCTGCTCCCGATTTCTCAAGGCCATTCCGGGCGGCCACGGGGACCACAGCGGAGAACATGGTGAGGAACGAGTCTTCGAAGAACCCCAGCATCGCTCCTGGGGCGGGCGGTTTAATACCTGGTTCAATCGCACTTTCGATAAGCTGCTCGATTTTTACGAACGTTCGGTCCGCCGCGCTCTGAAGTATCCCGCATTAACGCTGGTTCTGTTGCTGGGAGTCTTTGCGGCGAGCCTCGGCATCTATCCTTTCCTCGGCCTGGCGTTCTTCCCTCGGGTTGACGCGGGTCAGTTCACGGTGAACCTCAAGGCCCCCACTGGAACTCGGATTGAGGTCACCAACGACTACGTGGCAAAGATCGAGGACCTCGTCCGGCACGTCGTCGCTCGGAAGGATCTCAAGATGGTCCTCTCGAATATCGGCGTGGTAAACGATATCTCGGCTCTCTACACAGCCAACGCCGGAATGTACACGGCTTTCATACAAGTGGCTTTGAACGACGGCCACGAGGTAAGCAGCTTCGATTACATGGATCGCGTGAAGGCGCAAATCGCGGCGCAATTCCCGGATGTGCGCACCTTTTTCCAGAGCGGATCCATGCAGGACGCGATCTTGAATCAAGGCCAGCCCGCTCCTATCGACGTGCAGGTCAACACTCGCGATCTCGGCTTAACCTACGACACCGCGCAGGACTTGGCGGCCCGCATTCGCCGGCTTCCCGGTGTCGGCGAGATCTATATTCCGCAGGACATGAACTATCCGTCCATCCGAATGGACATCGATCGCGTGCATGCCGGCGAACTCGGACTTTCGCAGAAAGACGTAGTCGATAACGTCATCACGGCGCTGAATTCCAACATCATGATCGCCCCCAATTATTGGGTGGACTACAAAACCGGTAACGACTATTTTCTGAGCGTACAATTCGCCGAGCATGGCAAGCCCGCCATCCACAACCTGGTTGACTTAAAGCAGATTCCCCTGCGCGCACCCAATTCAAAACTTCCCACGACTCTCGATTCGGTGGTGAAATTGGTGCATGTTGAATCTCCGACCGAGATCGACCATTATCAGATTCAGCGGGTTGTCGATGTCTATGTCACTCCCGTGGGCGAGGACTTGGGCAAACTTCGCACAGGTATCCTCAAGACCATTGCGGACGCGAAACTGCCTTCCAATATTCGCGTCACACTGCGGGGCATGGTCAACAGCATGGATCAGTCCTTCAAGAGCTTCGGGTTGGGCTTCGGTATTTCCTTCATCCTTCTGTTTCTGATCCTGGTGGCGCAGTTCAAGAGCTGGATCGATCCTTTACTGATCATGCTGGCGATTCCGATGGGGTTCGTCGGCGTGTTTATCATTTTGCCGTTGACGCACACCACGCTCAACGTAATGTCGCTGATGGGCGTGCTGATGTTGATCGGTATCGCGGACTCCAACAGTATTCTGATTGTCGATTTCGCGCACAAGCTCGAAGCGCAGGGATCGTCGGTGCGGGACGCCATAGTCACCGCTTGCCGGGTGCGGCTGCGGCCGATTCTGATGACCTCGCTGGCAACCATCCTCGGGATGATCCCGATGGCCATGAAGCTGGGCGAGGGCGGTGAGCAGTACACGCCCATGGCGCGGGCGATCATCGGCGGGTTGACTTCCTCGGTTCTACTCACCGTGTTTATCGTTCCGGCCGCTTATCTTTTGGTCTATGGGAGGAGGCAAAGAAATGTTCCCCAAAATTAATTGGGCGGCCCTATCTGTCGCTATTTCGGTGACGGCAGCCGCTCAGACACCACCCAGGCTGACGCTTCAAGAAGCCGAGGCGATGGCGATTAAGAATCATCCTCAGGTTCAGGCGGCGCAGAACGAGGTCAACTACGCGAATCAACAAATCGTGATCAACCGCGCTCCTTACTATCCCGATGTGACCGCGGATGTGACCGGTACGCAAGCCAACGATCTTTCGAGAATCGGGGCTGGAGATCTGGCGGCGGCGCGCCTGTTTGATCGCGAAGGTCAAGGCATCGTGATACGCCAGTTGATCACCGATTCCGGCCGTACTCCCAACTTAGTGGCCAGCGCGCGATTACAAGCCCAGGCCGCGTCGCAGAATTCGCAAGCCACGCGGTACACCGTGCTGCTTAACGTGAATCGCGCTTATTTCGACGTGCTGCACGCGCAGGCGACGGTGAAAGTGGCCGAGCAAACCGTGGCCGCGCGTCAACTCCTGGACGATCAAGTAACCGAGCTGGCAAGAAACAAACTTCGTTCGCAGCTGGATGTGAGCTTTGCCGATGTGAATGTCTCCCAAGCCAAGCTGCTGCTGTTGCGCGCGCAGGATAGCGTGGCGAGCGCACTCGCGGAGCTGGGCCGCGCCATGGGCTCGGACCAGCCAGCCAATTATCAGCTCGCCGACGAACCTCTTCCTCCCTCGCCGCCCCCGGCGACCGACGCGCTGGTTACCCAGGCTATCGACAACCGGCCCGAACTGGCTTCGCTGCGAGCGTCGCTGGATGCCGCCAAGAGATTCGCTGAGGCCGAAAAGGATTTGACGCGTCCGACGGTCAGCGCGATTGCCGTGGGAGGCTACACTCCGTACATCAATGTGGCGCCGATTCCGCCCGAATACGAAGCGGTCGGCGCCAACGTCAGTATTCCCATCTTCAACGGCCATTTGTTCACCGCCCGGCGCGAAGCCGCTTATCAACGCGCTCTGGAGGCCGATCAGCGTCTACGGGATCAACAGCAGCAGATCAGCCGGGACGTTCATGTCGCCTGGGCCAGCGCGACCGACGCCTACCAACGCATCGATGTCACCGCTCAGTTTCTGCGGCAGGCCTCGCTGGCCATGCAACTGGCCCAGGGACGATACGATTTGAGCCTGGCTTCTATCGTCGAGCTGACTCAGGCCCAGTTGAACGTTACGCAAGCCGAGATCGAAAACCTGAATGCGAAGTACGATTACCAAACCCAATACTCGGCGCTCCAATACACCATTGGCCTCCTCCGCTAGCCGGCCCGTGTTTCGGGAAGTCCAGCGCTTTCCAGTGCGCCGCATCGCGGTCGCGCTTGCGAGCCCGCCATTGTTCATGCTCGGCCTGCTGATCTGGCAGGTGGTGTTGGGCCATAGGTGGGGCAAGCATCCCATGTCCAACGGAGACGTGATCGGCTGGACCGTGTTTCTTTGCCTGATCTACCTGCGCCTGATCACCGTCCGATTGGTCACCGAGGTTCGACAACGGGAGCTGGTAATAGGCATGCGGGGACTCTGGCGCTTACGCCGCATTCCCCTGGATCGCATCCGATCGGTGGAGACGATCACCCACGACATCGCGCGCGACTACGGAGGCCACGGAATACGGTCCAATCGCGGCGGCAAGGCTTACATCGCCGGTAGTGGCGGCGGAGTGAGGGCGACGCTCGCCGCGGGAGAGAAGCTGGTGCTGGGTTCCATGCGGCCCGACGAATTGGCCGCCGCACTGCGCGCCGCTACTCTGCCGCAGTCGAGCGCGGAGCCAGTTCGTTAATTCGCCCGCACCAACACCGCGTGGCCGTCGGGATCTCGGATCAGAACGCCCTGCTTGCCCTTTTCCGCGAGCGGCTCGACGTTCTCCGGTTCGGAAGAAATAAAGCGGACATTCAGCTTTCGGAGCTCGGAGACCGAACCGGGTACATCATTCACCAGCACGGTCGAATTCCAGAACCAAACATCATTGGGCTCCGTATCGGGCGGCAAAGGGCGGCCATCGGTTGGAACCACGTATTCGAGAAACTCGATGCCGGGCCCAGCGGGGCCGCGGAGACCGGTGATGCGCACTCGCGATCCGAATACATGATTCAGATGCTCCTGCTCGATGCCGAAGTTGAGGCTCTCGCCGGTGACTTTCAACCCGAGCGTGTCGCAGTAAAATTGCCGGGAGCGATCGGTATTGGTAACGGCGATGGCGGTGTGATCGATGCCCAGGAACACATCCTTGCCGCCCTGCCACTTGGGATCGCCTTTGCCCGGGGGGAAATAGATCAGCTCGAGCGAATGATTGTCGGGGTCCTGGAAGTAGAACGCCTTGACGCCGCCGGCGGCGGGATTCGACATCGGCAAAGTCTGCGGATCGGTGGAGATCTGCGAGACGTGATTCTGGTGCAAACGCGCGTAGGCCTGCTCCATATTACTGACGACGATGGCGATGTGCTGGAACCATCCGTCATTGGCGCGCGAAGTGGCGGGGATGGCGCGTCCGTGCGGAGTAACGTACTGAACCAACTGCAGACGTTCCTTTCCCAGGCGCAGCGTTGCAACTCGGGCGTTGGTGCCGAACACACCGGTCAGATGATCGAAGGAATCGAGGCGGGCGTCGCGCTCGGATTCCTTCTCGAAGGAAAGCACTTTGGTATAGAAATCGACGGAACGATCCAGATCCGATACCGTCGCGGCGATAGGTCCCATCGAGACGGGCTTCACCTGCGCGTGCAGTGACGCAGAGCCGACCAGCAACGCTATGACGACAATCTTCGCCGCCGCGGCGGCTCCCTTGTGATGGTGCATGTGGAGTCCGCAGAAGATGCAGCGATGATGTTTACTGTGGCCCAGCTTGGGACAGGCATGATGGGTCGCACCCCAGAGGCGTTGAACCTCCACCGCGCCCAGCATGCCGACGAACGGAGCGGTGAAATAGACCCAGATATCGTTCCAGATGCCGCCCGGCAGAGCCGAGGCGAAGGTGCGCGCCGGGTTCATGCTCATCCCCGACATGGGTCCCTCGAACGTGATGTAGAGAAAGACCAGCGTTCCGGCGAAGACACCGGTGAACCGGTTGAGACGCGGGGTGTTGCTAACCGCCAGCACCGTGGTCATCAGGCCGAACGAAATCAGGGCCTCGGCGGTAAAGGCTGGCCAAACGCCGCCCATTCCGGGAATAGTGGCGACGTAAGCCACCTCGGGGACGCGGAAGGATCTGGGGAAGAGCATGTCGACCAGGAAAACGCCAGCCAGACCGCCTACAAATTGCGCGGTGATGTAATAGGCGGCGTCCCAAGGCTGAATTTTTCCGAGCCGCAGGAAGCTCACCGTCACCGCGGGGTTGATATGCGCGCCGGAGCGCTTGCCCCACGGCGAATAGATGATCCCGATCGCGGTAAGCCCCATCGCGAGACCGATGAGGGCTCGTCGCACGAATTCGGAAGGTATCGCCTGATGGACGGGCGAGTGCTTGTACTCAAACAGAATGGTGAAGACGCCGGCGGAGACCATGAAAATCCCCAGGCCCGCCGCTTCCATCAAATACTCGGGCCAGTGATGCCGAATTGGACCGGGCATAGTTACATCGTCCTTTCAAATAACTTCGAACCGAGATCAACCCCCGGCTTCAAACCCCGGATAGAGAGTCATGCCGCCGTCCACGTAGACGTTGATGCCGGTGAGATAATCGGCAAAATCGGACGCCAGCAGCACCGTGACGTTGCCGATGTCTTCCGGCTCGCCGATACGGTTGTAAGGAACCAGCTTCATCAAATCGTTTAAGGCCTCGGGCGTCTCCCAAGCCTCGGTGTTGATCGGCGTGCGAATGGCGCCAGGGCAGATGCTGAAAACACGGATGCGCCACGGGGCCAATTCCTGAGCCATGCTCTTCATTAACATCATAACGCCGCCCTTGGAGGAGGCGTAGTTGACGTGACCGGACCACGGGATCACGTCGTGCACCGAACTCATGCAGATGATCTTCCCGGCGGCAACGGAAACTTCGGGCTTCACGCCGCGCCGCCTGAACTCCTTGGCGGCTTCCCTGGCACAGAGGAATTGTCCGGTCAGGTTGATGCCGATCACGGTGTTCCACTGCTGGAGCGTCATCGTTTCCAGCGGCGCGTCCTGCTGGAGGCCGGCGTTGTTGACCAGAATATCGATGGTGCCGAACTCCTCCATCATCTTTTTGAACATCGCCTGGACCTGGTCCTCTTTGGAGATGTCGGCCAATACCGCGATGGCTTTGCTTCCGGTGGCCTTGATGGTATCCACCGTTTCCTTCGCGGCATCGTCGCCGCGAACGTAGTTCACCACCACGTCCGCGCCAGCCTGGCCGAGGGCGATGGCGACGGCCCGGCCGATGCCGGAATTCGCTCCGGTGACCAGCGCCTTCTGTCCCGACAGCAATTTGGGCAAGGGTCGCTTGGACGGAAGGATCGGTTTGGGATAGCTCTGAGAATTTGCGGGCAAGTTTAGTTTCTCCTATTTTATTTCTGTCGACGACGCCTTAGGTGTCACCGCGGCGCGGCTGAATAAGCTTGGCGATCAAACCGGTCCATCCGGTCTGATGATTGGCTCCGACGCCTCGGCCGGAGTCGCCATGAAAATATTCGTGGAACAACAAATGATCGCGGAAATGCGGATCGTTCTGCAACTTCTGATTCTGGCCGAAGACCGGACGGTGGCCGGAGCCGTCGCGCCGGAACACGCGCAGCAGGCGGCGGCTGAGTTCGGCGGCAACCTGGTTGAGGGACATCAACTTTCCCGATCCGCTGGGACATTCGACCTTGAAGTCATCGCCGTAATAGTGATAGAACTTCTGCAGCGACTCGATGATCAGGTAGTTGACCGGGAACCAGATGGGTCCGCGCCAGTTGGAATTGCCGCCGAACATGCCAGAAGTGGATTCACCCGGGCAGTATTCCACCCCCATGGAGTTACCATCCCACTGGAACGTGTAGGGATGATCGCGATGGTACGCCGAAATCGCGCGAACGCCGTAATCGGATAGAAATTCCGTTTCATCGAGCATCCGCTTCAGCAGTTTCTTCATGCGGCTACCGCGCAATAACGAGAGCAGACGCCGCTCGCCCGTGCGCGGTTCCTGCCAGCGCGAGACCAACGCGGCCAGGTCGGGACGGTAGTTGAGGAACCATTCCAGGCGAGCCTTGAATTCCGGTACGCGGTCGAGCAGGTCGGGATCCAGTGTTTCGACGGCGTACAGCGGAATCAGACCCACCATGGAGCGGATCTTTAGCGGAATCATATTGCCGTTCGGCAGATTCAAAACGTCGTAGTAGAAGCCGTCCTGATCGTCCCAAAGCCCGACGCCTTCCTGTCCGCCGACTTTAGTCATGGCTTCGGCGATGTGCAGGAAGTGCTCGAAGAATTTGGTCGCGATGTCTTCGTATACGTGGTTGTACTGGGCCAGCTCGAGCGCGATGCGCATCAGGTTGAGGCTGTACATCGCCATCCAACTGGTGCCGTCGGACTGGTTGATGTAACCGCCGGTGGGCAGCGGCGAGCTGCGGTCGAACACGCCGATGTTATCGAGACCTAGGAATCCGCCCTGGAAGATGTTTCGGCCGGCGGCGTCCTTGCGGTTCACCCACCAGGTGAAGTTCAGCATCAGCTTGTGGAAGACGCGCTCCAGGAACGCGAGGTCGCCGTGATCTCCGGGATTGTCGCGCCGGCGGCGATTGCGGTCCATTTGGAAGACGCGCCAGGTGGCCCAGGCATGCACGGGCGGATTCACGTCGCCGAACGCCCATTCGTAGGCCGGCAATTGCCCGTTAGGATGCATGTACCATTCGCGCGTCATGAGGACCAGCTGGTCCTTGGCGAAATCGGGATCGACCAATGCCAGCGCTAGAGTGTGAAACGCGAGATCCCAGGCCGCGTACCAGGGATACTCCCATTTATCGGGCATCGAGAGGATGTCGGCATTGTTGAGATGCATCCACTCGAAATTACGGCCGTGCTTGCGGTTGCCGGGCGGCGGCGGTCCGGCCGGGTCGCCGTTCAGCCACTGGGGAATGTCGTAGTAGAAAAACTGCTTGCTCCAGATCATGCCGGCCAGGGCCTGGCGCTGAACCATGCGCGCTTCATCGTCGGCGATTCCGTGTTGCAGGTTTTGGTAAAAATCGTCGGCTTCGGCCTTGCGTTCGGCGAAGAGTTGGTCGAATCCGGAGAAAGGATCGTTGGAACCTCCGGCCGTCAGGCGCGCGCGAACCACGGCGTGACCCCCGCCGTCTACCTTGATCACGCAGTGCGCCGCAGCCTTGGTCCCGGTGCGTTCCGGATTCACCGCGGCGTGATTGCCGTGCACCACCGCTTCGTTGATCCCATCCTTGAAGTAACCTGGCGTGGGGTAATTGTAGAGGCGGCCGGTATTCGTGTCGTTGTCGCAGAACAGTAGATTTTTGCAGCCGTCCACATAGAACTCATATTGACCGAGCTCGTGATGATGGGCAGTGATCCCGCCCTCGCCGCGCGCCTTGAGAGACGGCTTCAAGCCTTCGTAGCCCCAGCTCCAGACGTTACGGAAGAAAATCTGCGGCAGCACATGGATTTCGGCCGCTTCCGGTCCCCGATTGTGGACCGTGATCTTCATTAGAATATCTTGCGGACTGGACTTGGCGTATTCGATCTCGACGTCCCAATAGCGGTTATCCTCGAACACTCCGGTATCGATCAGCTCAAACTCGGGATCGTATCCGCCACGCCTTCGGTTTTCGTCGGTCAGCCACGCGTAGGGATACTCGCGCTGCGGATACTTGAAGAGCATTTTCAAGTACGAGTGGGAAGGCGTGGCGTCGAGGTAATAATACAAATCCTTAACATCCTCGCCGTGATTACCCTCGCTGTTAGTGAGGCCGAAGATGCGCTCCTTCAAAATCGGATCGCGCCCGTTCCACAGAGCGACGGAAAGGCACACGCGCTGCATGTCGTCGCTGAAGCCGCCGATCCCGTCTTCGCCCCAGCGATAGGCCCGGCTGCGGGAATGATCGTGACTGAGATAATCCCACGCCGTACCGCCGGGCGAATAATCTTCGCGGACCGTGCCCCACTGGCGTTCGCTCAAATACGGTCCCCATTGCCGCCAAAGGGCCTTGGACTCGCGGACATCTCGCAGCCGGTTCTCTTCCTGCGTCATTTTCTGTGTCTCCGACTATCCCAGCCGCTGAAGAAGGTGATCGCCGACGCGCATCGCGTTGGCCATGATGGTTAGCGCCGGATTGACGGCCCCCGAAGAGCAGAAGAAGCCGCCGTCAACGACGTAAAGATTGTCGACCTCGTGCGCCTTGCAATTGGAATCGAGCGCCGACGTCTTGGGATCCTGGCCGAAGCGAACGGTTCCGTTCTGGTGGGCGACGCCGGCCAGAGGAATGCGCTCGCCGACAAACAGGCTTCTGGAGGTAAGTCCTTCGTGGCATCCGTACCCGTGCAGAGAGCAGGACCGCTGCTTGTGTTGGAGCAATTGTTCGAGTTTGGCGATCAGGCGCTTGTGCGCTTCCTCGTTGTTGGGCTTATAGGAAAGCACGATGTGCCCGTCTTTGTCGAGCGTGACGCGATTATTCGGATCCGGCAGATCCTCGGTGGTCAGCCAGAAGTCCAGGGAATGCTTGGCCATCAGGTCGAGCGTGAATCCGGGGGTGATCTTGGGTGCGCCGGCCTTGAGCGTGTCGGCGTCCAGCTTCCCGACGAAGGAGATGTGGCCCATGGGATAGTTCCACTCCGGCGACCCGAAATAGAAATCGTTCATCGACAAAGTCTTTTGGAAAACGGTGGGATTGGCGCACTTGGAGATCGACATGACCACGGAATTGACGTGCCCCATGTAATGCCGTCCCACGACGTCGGAACCGTTGGCGAGACCCTGGGGATGCTTGTCGTTGGCCGAGCGCAGCAGCAATGCGGCGGAGTTGATAGCGCCGCAGGAGGACACCACGATGTCGGCGGTATATTCTTCCTTGGCGCCGTCGCGCTCCACGTGCACCTTGCTCACGGTGCGGCCAGAGGGGTCGGTTTCGAGGCGCTTGGCGTAGGCCTCGGTCAGCAGCGTCACGTTCGGATATTTCAGCGCCGGGGCAACGCATAACACTTCGGCGTCTCCCTTGGCGTGCACCAGGCAAGGGAATCCATCGCAAGTGGCGCAGCGGATGCACGCGCTGTCCTGCGGATGACTCTCGTCGAGCATTACGCCGAGCGGCGTGTGGAACGGCTTCAAGCCGGCCGCGGCCATATCGTCATGGAGTTGCTGAATGCGGGGCTCGTGGCTGATGGCTGGATAGGGGAAGGGCGACTTGGAACCGGGGTCGGTGGGATCCTCGCCGCGCTGGCCGTGAACGTGATACAGGTTCTCGGAGGCGGTGTAATAGGGTTCCAGCTCATCGTAAGAAATGGGCCAGGCCGGAGAGAGGCCGTCGTGCATCTTCAATTCCTGGAAATCCTCGCGGCGCAGGCGGAACAGCGCCGCCCCGTAAAACTTGGTGTTGCCGCCGACGTAGTAGTTGGTGTGAGGATGCAGGTCCTTGCCGTCCTTGTCCTTCCAGTGCTCCTTGGTCTGGTACTTCCCTTCGAGATTCACCGCGATGGGGCTCCAGTTGTCTTTCTCGCGCTTGACGTATCCGCCGCGTTCGAGCACGAGGATCTTTTTTCCGGATGGCGCCAGTTTGTGGAGCAGAGTGCCGCCGCCCGCGCCCGTTCCGATGATGATTACGTCGTAATGGCCATTGGATGCCACGATAATTCCTCCTCAGCTCAAACGTTTCAGGCTTCTATGTTACTCCGAGGACCACCCTAGCGTCGAGTGGTCGCTACAGAGACTTCTATTTTGAGTGCTCCGCTATCATAACCCAAAACGTCTTGCAATTGGGTGACGCATTTTCGGTGGGCGGGGGCGCCGGGAGTTTAGGAGTCTTTCGAAAACACGAACGGCGTGACGTATCGCATTTCCTGATAGCGGACGTCGGGAGCTTTGAGCTTCAACGAAGCGCAAAACTGCTTGGGGTCGACGGAATTGTCCGGGAACATATCGTAATGGCACGGGATCGCGGCGCGCGGCTGGATGTGCCCCGCGATTTCCGCCGCCTCCCAGTGCGAGAGGTTGTTGAAACCGGCATTAATGCAGGCGATCATCAGGTCCGGATGGTGCGCGCCCGCGGCGAACAACAGCTCGGAATAGTCCGTGTCGCCGGTTACGTAGACTTTCGGCCCGTTGCCGAACTGGAAGACGAAGCCCATGTGATTGAGATCGGTGGTGTCGGTTGGCAGAGCGAAAGTGCCGGAGAGCCGCAAATCCCGATGCTCGATTTCGATCGAGGGCCAGGACGGAATGATGCGGCCGCGCTCGATTCCCTCATTCGCGAACACGGCGCAACTGGGGTGAGGCCCGACGAATGCACTGGTGTCTTTATGGCCTAGACGCCGGATCGTTTCCGGATCCGTGTGGTCCGGATGATTGTGCGTGCAGCAGAAGACGTCCACATCGATATCTTCCGGCTCAATGAATACGGGCACGGCGCGATGCAGATTCAGCCCGTTGGCGATGGAGGCGACGGCGTCGGTGAGATACAGATCGACGCTCGCCAGAGTCCCTTCCGGCGATTTGAAGATGTAGCCGCTCTGGCCGAACCACCACAAGGCGATGGAATTTTTCGGAACTGGAAACTCGCGGATCTGCCGCATGAGTGAGGACATGGGATCGGCTCCTGTTGCCTGACACAAGTTTATACGAGGTGGCCGGCCCAGGGGATGGCGGAGGATAACCCGCTGAGGAAAGTGCATACTGAAGTTATGCGTGACGCGTACCGCAGGGCCCGCGGGACACGTCCAGGATTACGTCAACCCTAATGGAGCACGGCAACCCTCTTCTACTGAAGCTATGGGGCGTTCGAGGATCTACACCGACACCGGTGCGCGCGAATCTAGGGTTCGGAGGGAACACATCGTGTTTGGAAATCCGCGCCGCGGACGATCGCGTCATCATTCTTGACGCCGGCACGGGAATCCGGCTCCTGGGCGGGGCTTTGATGTCGGAATTTCAAGGCCGCCCGTTGAAGGTCGATATATTCCTGACGCATTACCACTGGGACCACATTCAGGGGCTGCCTTTTTTCGCCCCGCTCTATCGCGGTGACACAGAAATCACGTTGCATGCGGCGGGGAAACTGGGCTCGATTCACGACCGGCTGCGCGGCCAAATGTCGGCGCCTTACTTCCCGGTCGATTTCGACAGCGCCTCTGCATGTATCCGTTTCGTCGAATTGGACGCAAGTCCGATCGACGTTGCCGGGCTACGCATCTCTTGCTTTCCGATGCACCATCCGCAGGGCGCCTTCGGATACCGTTTGGAATCGGGACATGGCGTGGCGGTCTACGCCAGCGATCTGGAGCCCGGAAACACCGATCTGGATCGGGTGGTCCGCGAATACGCCGAAAGCGCCGACACTCTGATCTACGATTCGCAATTCACACCCGAAGAATATCTCACTCATAAGGGATGGGGGCACAGTCATTGGCGCGAAGCGGTTTCGGTGGCCAGCGACGCTCGTGTGAAGCAGTTGGTTCTGTTCCATCACGATCCGTCGCACGACGACCCTGCCGTCGAGCGGATCGAGAGCGACACCCGCCGAGTGTTCGAAAGCACGCTGGCGGCTCGCGAAGGGTGGTCGGTGGTACTGGCGCGCCGGTAGAAGGCTCAGTAGCCTTCGCTTTCCACTTGAACCTTGCCCGCAAAATAGCGGTACACGACGAAAGAATAGAGCGCGACCAGGAACATTCCCGGTATCCACCACTTCAGCGCCGTTGATAGGCCGTAGGGAGTCGCGGCGCTGTTGTAGATCGTGAGTCCCAGATTGGGATCTCCGTTAGAGGGCAGCAGGTAGGGAAAGATCCCAAACGCGGCGGTGCACAGCAGTCCCGCGATGAACGCGGATGACGAGATAAAGGCCATTAGCTCGGCGCCGCGACTGTGAAAGAGAATTACACCCAACAATCCGACAACGGCGATCGCGGGGAAAATGTAGCCCCACGGATAGGCCGCGAAGTTCTGCGCGATGTGCGGCTGCACTCCGAAGCTGAGGACCGTAATGGCGATGTTGAGAACGACAACTACCGCCCACGCCGGCTTCACGACGCCGGCCGCGCGAGCCTGCACGACACCGTCGGTCTTGTAGGAAACCCACAAGGCGCCGTGCATCATGAGCGCGGCGGCGGCCGCGATGCCGATCGGAACCGTGTACCAATCCAGGATGCCGGGATCCCGGCCGGGCTGGAAGTTGGTGAAGAAGGCCAGGAAGAAATACCCCGATGCTTCGATCGGCACGCCGCGAACCACGTTGCCCAAGGCCGCGCCGAACGCAATCGCCAGAAGCAGGCTGGCGCCGAAGAACACGACGTCGAAAAGCGATCGCCACAAGTCGTTCGGAAGATGATTGCGCACTTCGAGCGAGAGCCCGCGCAGGATGAGCAGCCAGAGCGCCACCATTAACGGAAGATAAAATCCGCTGAAGCTGGATGCGTAGAGCAGCGGGAAGGCGCAGTAGATCGTACCGCCGGCGGCGAGCAGCCAAACTTCGTTGCCATCCCACACCGGCCCGATGGAACTGATCACTTGCCGCCGTTCCTTGTCGGTGCGGGCTACATAGAGATGCAGGATGCCGACGCCGATATCGAAGCCGTCCAGAATCACGTAGCCGGCCACCATCAGGGCTACCAGACAGAACCAAAGAGTGTTCATTGTCGTGTCCTTTTTCAGTGCTGCGTCGCAATAGATGCGTGCGCCGGTTCCGGGCCGTGGTTTATTTCCCGCGTGACCAGGAACAGAAACAAAACCGCCAGCACCGCGTACAAGCCGAGGAAACCCAACAGCGTGAACAGGCCGTTTCCAGCCGAGACGTAGGGCGATGCCCCCTGAGAGGTGCGCATCAAGCCGTAAATGAGCCACGGCTGGCGTCCCAGCTCCGCGGTAAACCATCCGGCGATGGTTGCGACGTAAGGAAACGGGAGCGCCAGCATGAGCGCCCACAGAAGCGGACGGGTGGTGAACAACCGCCCTCTCAAAAGCTGGAGCGCGGAAAGGCCCATGACAGCCAGCATCAACGTCCCCAACCCCACCATGATGTGATAGCTGAAGTACAGCAGCGGTATATTGTCAGGCCAGACGTCCTGCGGGAACTCCCGCAAGCCCTTCACGGCAACGTCCCAGCGTTGATAGGTCAAAAAGCTCAGCATCTTGGGCACTTCGATGGGATTGTCGAGCCGCATCTTTACCATGTCGGGCTGTCCGATTAGCACCAAGGCGGCGCCCTGCTCGGTGTTAAACAATCCTTCCATGGCGGCCAGTGTCTGCGGCTGATGCAAGGCGACGTTCTTGCCTTGCTGGTCGCCCGTGGGAAAGATCGACAGCATGTTGGCGATCACGCCGGTGACCACGGCGACGCGGAGAAATACTTGTCCGTACTTCTCATGCTGGCGCATCAGTATGTAGTACGCGCCGATGGCGGCCATCACGAAGCTCGCCGTCACCACCGAAGCGAACATGTTGTGCAAATACTGCCAGCCGGCCCAGGGATTGAACAACAGGCCGGTGAAACTTTTCAGCAACACATGGCCGTCCGGGCCGATTTCGTAGCCGGTAGGATGCTGCATCCAGGCATCGGTAGCGATGATCAAGTATCCGGACAGCCACGATCCGAGAAAAACCAGGAACGCGGAGCCCCAATGCGAGAGCGGCGTGAGCCTTTTTTCTCCATATAAGAACAGCCCTAGGAAACTCGATTCGAGAAAGAACGAAAACAGGCCCTCCATGCCGAGCGTTTGGCCGATCACCGATCCTGCCTCTCGCGAGAAACTGGCCCAATTCGTGCCGAACTGAAATTCCATGGGGATGCCCGTGATCACTCCAAAGGCGAAGTTCACGGCGAAAATCTTGGCCCAGAAACGCGCGGAGAGGTTGTAGCGTTCGTCGTTGGTCCACAGCGCCATGGTCTTCAGGATGAGAATCAGCAGCGCCAGCCCCATCGTCAATTGCGGGAACAAATAGTGGAAGGTAACGGTGAATGCGAAATGAAGCCGATGCACGGCCAGCGCAGAATCCATAGGAATGACTCTATCAGAAACAGCGTTGGGCGGTGGGATCGAAGCTAAGCGACAGACGCCGCGCGTCTTGTATCATCGGTTTAGCGGATGAACACGGGCGCAACCAACACGGCCGGAACGATCGCAGGGCAGTCTGGCGCAGCCCAAACGAGAGACGAGATCGCTGCGCTCAAAGCCATGTTGGATGCTATGCGCGAGCAGATGGAGGACATGCACGCAAGGCATCAACGGGCGCTGCAGCAGGCCGCGCTCGGATCAAGTGTCGAATCCGCGGATCTGCGAAAGACGGTCGTTGCGCTGCGCGAGGAGCTCGAACGGAGGGACGCCCAGAACAGCAGCAGCGTGCAGCGGGTCACCGCGCAAGTGGCGGACGAAATGGCCCAACTGAAAGCCACCATCGTGGCGCAACGCGACGAGCTCGAACGCCAGAAAAGCCGATACGCGCGCGAACTTCAGGAATTGCGAACGTCAGCGAGCCAGGAGCAAACGAATCTGCGCGGCGCCATCGTGCAGCTTCGCGAGGAATTGGAGAAGCTGAATGAGCGACGCTAGGGAGCACGGGGCAGCCAGTCCAGCTCGTGCCCGCCGTGCTCGTAAGGCTCCGCGGCGGGGTCAGAACGTGCGCGAAATGGAGGTGCTGCTGCGTCTCTCGCGGCAGATCTCGACCATCGAATCCCTGGACGAATTGTGGCAGACCATCGTGGACCTATGCGCCAAGGAGACCGACTCCGAGCGCGGCACTCTGTTCCTGAACGATCCGGAGACCGGTGAACTCTACTCCCGCGTGGCGCAGGGCCTGGGAATTCCGGAAATCCGGATCATGAATACCGCGGGCGTGGCCGGTCACGTTTTCGGCACCGGCCAAGGCGTGATTATCGACGACGCGTATTCGAATCCCATGTTCGATCGCACCATCGACGAAGAAACGCAGTACGTCACCAGGAACCTGGCGTGCGCGCCCATCCGCTTCAAAGGGGAAATCATGGGCGTGCTGCAGATGCTCAACAAGCGCAGCAGCGCCTACACCAAGGAGGATTTGCGCCTGCTCGAGGCCATGGCCGAACAAACTGCGATCACCTTGCGCAGCGTGCTTTTCCGCGAGAATACCAAGGCGCTTCGCGAGCAGGAAATGAAGTTCCTGGGCTTTGTCGCCGAGTTGAGCTCGGATTTCGATCTGGGCACGGTGCTGACCAAGATCGTTACAGAGGCCGCCACGATGCTGAAGGCGGATCGCGCCACCCTGTTTCTGCACGACGAGAAGCGCAAGGAGTTATTTTCCCGCGTCGCCATGGGCCATTCGATGTCCGAGATCCGGATTCCGAATCACGTGGGTATCGCCGGCGCCGTGTTCACCTCCGGCGAGACGATCAATCTTCCGTACGCCTACGCCGATCTGCGGTTCAATCCGGCGTCGGATAAGCGCACGGGCTATTTCACGCGCTCGATTTTGTGCGTCCCGATCGTCAAAAAGGAGGGCAAGATTATCGGCGTCACCCAGGCGCTGAACAAGCGGGGCGGCCCGTTCACCAAGGAGGACGAGGCGCGTCTCAAGGCTTTCACGGCGCGACTCGCAATCAGTCTTGAAAACGCCAAGCTCTTCGAAGACATCCAGAACATGAAGAACTACAACGAGAGCATGCTGCATAGCATGTCGACCGGTGTATTGACGTTGAATGAGGAGGGCGCTATCGCCACCTGCAACGCGGCCGGTCTGGAGATTTTGAAAGCGCAGCCCTCGGAGATCCTCAGCAAGTCGGCGCACGAGTTTTTCAGCGGGCCGAACGCCTGGGTGGAGGAACGAATTCAGACGGTGAACCAGACGTTGCGCTCCGACATCCGCATGGACGCGGAGATAATGGTGGCGGATCAAAAGATTTCGGTGAATCTCACGGTGCTGCCTTTAATGGCCGAAGACGAATCCACGGGCAAGCAGAGCCACCTGGGGTCGTTGCTGATGATCGAAGACATCAGCACGGAGAAGCGCATGAAATCCACCATGTCGCGCTATATGGATCCCGGGATCGCCGATCAGCTTCTGGCCGGCGGCGACGAGGTCTTGGGCGGAAAGAGCGTCGAGGCCACGGTGCTGTTTTCCGATATTCGCGGATTCACGAGCCTTTCGGAGGAATTAGGACCCCAGCCGACGGTCGCGCTGCTGAACGAATACTTCACCATCATGGTGGAATGCGTGCAGAAGCAAGGCGGCATGCTGGACAAATTCATCGGCGACGCCATCATGGCGGTTTTTGGCCTTCCGGTTCGGAACGAAGACGACGCCGATCGAGGCGTGCGGGCGGCGGTGTCGATGATCTCCGGACTGCGGCGCTGGAACCAGCAGCGCGTCGCCGCCGGCAAGGCGCCGCTCGATATGGGTATCGGCATCAATACCGATAAGGTGGTGTCCGGCAATATAGGGTCTCCCAAACGGATGGACTATACGATCATCGGCGACGGCGTCAATCTCGCATCCAGGCTGGAGGGTGCGTGCAAACAATATGGCTCGCACATCCTGATTACGGAGAATACGGTCCAAAACCTTCGCGGGACCTACCGCATGCGCGAAGTGGACCGCGTAGTGGTAAAAGGCAAGCACCAGCCGGTGCCTATCTACGAAATCCTCGACTACCATAGCGAGGAAACCTTCCCCCACATGATGGACGCCGTCAACGCGTTCAAGAGCGGCTTGACCTACTATCGCTCCCGTCAATGGGACAAAGCGATCGATGGGTTCGCCGAGGCCTCATTCCTTCACCCGCAAGACCAACTTCCTCGCATCTACGTCGAGCGCTGCATGCACTTCAAATCGGAACCGCCGCCCGAAGGCTGGAACGGCGAGTGGATCATGAAGACCAAGTAGCGTCTCGCTTTAACGCGAAGTGACCTGCTTGCGCGGCTCGCCCGGCGGCCCGGGCGGATCGTTGGTGACGGTGTAAAGCCGGCCGTCGCGGAGGAACATCCGTTCGGCTTCCTGGCGATTGAAGGGGCGCGATCCGCGCCGGTTGAATACCGCCAGCTGGTTGCCGCTCTCGTCCACCGCCCGGTCGCGGTCGATGCCCTTGGATACCGCCAGCGCCGGACCTTTGG
>Ga0302325_10001858_pt1 | contig 52883 bp, 42 predicted proteins | sample Palsa_T0_2_FD_201948 | JGI IMG/M metagenome (GOLD analysis project Ga0302325, IMG submission 201948) | Peat permafrost microbial communities from Stordalen Mire near Abisko, Sweden - Palsa_T0_2 | ecosystem: Environmental > Terrestrial > Soil > Palsa > Peat permafrost | place: Sweden: Abisko...
GCTTTCACGTTCATGCAAATTGTTTATGGGGACGGCGATCCGCGCAGTACGAAAGAATTCCTCTTTCGTGCCCCTGAATTCCAAATACCGGCGGCATAGGTCTGCGATCAAAGAAGCCGATATGCCCACATTCTGTAACGGGGCCAACTGTTCCAATTCTTCCACATCGAAATAGGAATGCACTTTTTTTCCCAGCGCAATCCCGATATACACCACCGTAGAATATTGTGTGATCAATTCGTCGCAATTGGCAATCATATGCTCGGTATTACCTTCCGTAAAGATCAACGCGCCCGGCGGCGCCTCCGATCGGATCTCACGGATAGCCCGCTCCTTTTGTTCATTGGGGTGGAGCTTGAAGACCATCTGTCGGCCGGCAGCAATCTTAACACACCGGCGGATAAAGGCAGACCGGTCGTCTTTTCGAAAAGTCTCCCGGATATCCGAAGTGGCGACGAGCACATATCCGTTGTGCGGAAAAGTGTTGTCCAGATAAGCAGCAGCATGATCATAATTTGGTATCCCGGTTACGAAGATCTTCGAAAGATCCGTCCCCAAACGGCCGAATTGTCGCTTATAACCCTCCGAAGCCGCACAGTATACATCACAAATATTGCTGGACCCGTTGAAAGCCGTATTCATTGCCAGATAAGCCGGCAGACCCAGCCTACGGGTCAATTTGCCCCAGGTAGTAACAGGGTCGGTCATACCTTCCTGTACCCAGACAGTCTTCATCTGCCTTAAATCCCTGCTGACATGCAAGTCCGTGCAGAGCACCGCCATATCGTAGCGGTTACAATAGAGAGTGCGGGCATAATCATTTCGCAACCCATGCAGATCGAGATAGACATCCGCCTTTTTCCTGAATTCACCGGCAAAAATGGTCGTGTCCAGTATACCGCTGCACACAGCCTGCCGGATAAAAAAATTCTTGCTGTAGACCTGGCTGAAGTAACAATCATACTCCGGTAGCTGAGAAGCCACCCCGTGCATTTGACTGGTCTGGTTAGGAGATCCGATGATGAACAGGATCTTCCTCCTTCGAAAAGTGGTTTCCTTGAACATACTTTCTTTAGACCTCAAATTTCCCTGAATATCAGGTATAAGTTTCAAGGAGGAACCAGAAATTACAATTCCTTAATATGCGTTGAATTTTCCGCCATTAATGATGTGCTCAGCAAATCCCATTGTACTTATTCACTATTTATCCAGATAAGGCTGCAGAATTTGCTGCCAGACTTTATACCCTTTTTCATTCATGTGGAGTTTGTCACTAAGAAAAAAACTGTCTATCGGCTGACCTTGCGGGTTTAACATGGAATGATACACATCGATAAAAGCAGCATGACTATACTTGGCCATAAAATCTCTGATCATGTCATTGGCTTCCTCCATCCGGGGCATCAGCTTTTGCCGGCTGGGGCTTGGCTTGATCGAGATAAAATCGATGTCGACATCTTTCAGCCGGCCGCGGATAAGATCATATAAACGAACAAAACGATTGTATACCATGGTAGCCGTTACCGAATCGGAAAAAGCCAGATCATTGTCACCACAATAGATTATGATTTGTTTGGGCCGGTAAGGAAAAATAATTTCTCCCGCATACCGGATCACATCCGGAAAACTGGACCCGCCAAAGCCTCGGTTAATGATCGCATAACCCGGAAAATAACTCTGGATATTTGGCCATAATCGAAAAGAAGAACTTCCGACAAAAAGAATAGCACCGGAAGGCGGACGCTGGATGCTGTCCTGCCGCTTGAACTCGGCTATTTCACTCCAAAAAGGCGGTTGTGGGTGTACTGCGGCCACAGCCATCGGTGTGGGTTCCGCATGTGCCGGAACAGGAGATTGTGCAGCCGACCGTAAGGAGGCCGACAGGGTAAGCAAACAGGTAAAGCAGATGGTAAAGCGTAGGCCGGTGTTGTTCATTTCGTCGTTTTGCCAAATCTACGAGGGAAAACTTAAATTCCATAGTTATCCAGAATTTCTACAATTTTATCCTGAAACTTTGAGGATATTCACCGCACATGAAGATCCTGATCATAGAAGACCAGCAGGAGTTATCGGATAGCGTCCGCGACTATCTGAACCATGAAAACTTCACCTGCGAAATGGCCTATGACTATTATGGGGCTATGAAAAAGGTCCATCTCTATGACTATGCCTGTATCATCCTGGATATCAACCTTCCTCATGGTAATGGCCTTAACATACTTAAAGAGCTGAAATCCAACAATAAAGCCGACGGGATACTCATCATCTCAGCCAGAAACTCCCTCGACGACAAGGTACTGGGGCTCAACCTGGGCGCCGACGATTACCTGACCAAGCCCTTCCACATGCCCGAACTGGCCGCCCGGGTAGCCGCCATTATCCGTCGCAAATCCTTTGAAGGGAGAAACCGCATCGTGTTGGATAAATTATCGCTGGATCTTCAGGAAAAAATCGTCAAAGGCGCCAATGGCCGCGCCGATCTGACAAAAAAAGAATACGATCTGCTGGTATATTTCATCGCGAATAAGAACAAAGTCGTCACAAAAGAAGCGATCGTCGAACATCTTTGGGGCGATAGTATCGACCTGGCCGACAACTATGATTTTATTTACACCCATATCAAGAATCTTCGGAAAAAACTCCAGCAGGCAGGCTGCCCGGATTATATCCATGCCGTTTATGGGATGGGCTATAAATTTTCCCCCTCGGAGGGGCGGCGACCATGAAGCTATTCACCAAATATACCCGCATTAATCTGCTGGTTATGGTCATTGTATTCCTGTTGTCGGCGGAATCCACCTACCTGCTAACCAACTATGCACTGATCCGCGAAATGGACGCCGATCTGTCCGGTATCCGCGAACGGATAAAGGACTATTATGGGCAATATCATCAGCTACCCGGCGGGCATGTCCTCGATGAAGAGCAGGTGACCTATGAGCCGACAGCACAGGAAATGAAAGACAGCGAATTCAAGCTGGTGACCCGCTACAGCCAACGGGAAAAAAAAATGCACAATTTCAGACAGATCGTCTTCACCCTGCCTGCCGCAGACCATATCTACAAAGTGACGGTTGCCAAACCGCTGGAAGGCATACACCATCTTTTCCGGGCTATACTGGTCGTCTCTCTCGCTACTATTTTGATTACTATCCTAGCCTTTCTCCTGACAAACCGTATCCTCCTGCGCAGACTGTGGCAGCCCTTTTATGATGCCTTGCACGCCATGCAACACTTCAAGCTGGGTAATACCCGGGATCTGCACTTCCCTTCCACTACTACCGAAGAATTCGCCTTTATGAATGACAGCCTGGGAATGGCCGCCAGAAAGGCTGAAGAAGACTACCTGCTGCTAAAAGAATTTACGGAGAACGCTTCCCACGAACTGCAAACCCCCCTCTCCATCATCCGGTCAAAACTGGAAATGCTCATCCAGGATGAAGATCTTTCCCACCGCCAAAGCGAGATCGTACGGAGCGCCTTCGCCGCCATCAAAAAATTATCACGTCTCAATCAATCCCTGCTGCTGTTGACCAAGATCGGTAACCAGCAATTCAACGATCTCGAGGAGATCCCGCTGGACGAAAAGATAGAAAATAAACTGGGCCAGTTCCGGGAACTCTGGCAAACAAGTGGTATCGAAGTATCTTCCAGACTGTCACCGGCCATCATCCGGGCAAGCCCTGAACTGATCGACATTCTGCTTAACAACCTGTTCAGCAATGCCAGTAACCATAACATTCCCCATGGCGTTATCGCTATAGCGCTGGAGCCCCGCCAGCTTACCATCAGCAATACCGGCGTGTCTGTCCCGCTGGATCCCCGCCGAATGTTCACCCGCTTCTACAAAGGCGAACAGCATACAGGTCATAACGGTCTCGGACTTTCCATCATCAAACAGATCTGCGAGGTAACTACGCTGAGGCCTTCCTACCAGTTCTCCGGCAACCGGCATACTTTTATTTTTACCTGGTAAACACCCCCGCCCCCAACGCTACCGCTCACCGACCCGATTTTCCGGGCACTTTAGCGCCTTCCTTCCGCGCCTCGGACAACCCAATAGCCACCGCCTGCTTGGGGTTGGTAACCTTCTTACCGCTGCGGCCGCTCTTCAGCTTGCCTTCCTTCATTTCGTGCATGGATCTCTCCACTTTGTTCTGCGATTCTTTTGAATACTTTGCCATAAAAGATGTTTTATTTTACAACAAAGCGAATGCAAAACGTTTGCCACGTTACCCCCCGACCTATCTCCGCCCGCACCCACTACCCCGACCCACAACAGCCGCACCCGCCCGCAACGACTCCCCTACCCCCGCAATTCCTCGATCGCTGCCGCTGTCTTGGCCAGCGGCTTACCCAGCAAACGGCTGCCTTCAGCCGTCACCAAAAGGTCTTCTTCGATACGGATGCCACCAAAATGCCGGAAAGCGGCTAATTTGTTATAATCTATAAAATCGGCATATTTCTTTTCCGCTCCCCAGCGGTCCATCAGCTCAGGTATAAAATAAAGCCCCGGCTCGATCGTAACCACAAACCCCGGTTCAAGGCCCCTCGCCAGCCGCAGAAACTTCCATCCAAACTCCTTGCTCTTTTTCAGCTCATCCGTATAACCGACATATTCTTCGCCAAGGTCTTCCATATCGTGCACATCCAGCCCCATCATATGACCGAGCCCGCACTGAAAGACCATCGTATGAGCACCAGCCGCCACTGCCTCCTTAGGATCGCCCTTCATAACACCTGCCGCCTTCAAACCCTCCACCAGTTTTTCAGACGCTAGTGAATGTACATCCCTGAAAAGAACTCCAGGCCGCAATGCTGCTACCGCTGCCTCTTGCGCTGAAAGGACGATATCATACATCTCTCGCTGCAGTGTAGTGAACTTTTTGCCAACCGGGAAGGTACGGGTCATATCCCCCGCATAATGCATTCCATTCTCGGCGCCGCTGTCACAGATAGCGATCCGCCCTTCCTTCATAACCGTGTTACCATAATGATTGTGCAACACCTGCCCGTCGACCGTCAGAATGGTCGGGAAGGCCAGATTGCCGCCCGCGCTGATCGCAATGCCATGCAGGACGCCGGCCAGCTGCGCCTCTGTCATTCCGTCCCTGGCGCCCTTGATCGCAGCCAGGTGCATCGCAGCCGTAATGTCTACCGCCGCCTCGATCTGCGCAACTTCCTCCGCTGACTTTATCGACCGCTGTTCGACTACTGCTTTTATAAGCGGCACGGAGGCATGCCCCTTGACAGCAGCAGGTGCAAAGCTCAGCCAGCCGCTGAGCTTCAGGATGTTTTCCGGCCGGTAAGGTGGCAGAAAATGAACGGTCCTGCCGGCCCCACGGGCCGTCACCAATTCGGCCGGCAACGCAGCCGAAGGCCGGATGTCGGAGATGCCCGCCGGGTCCGCCTGCTGTGCCAGCGAAGGCTGAGGGCCCATCCAGACAATATCATCCAGCGTAAGGTCATTACCAAAGAGGATCTCCTTATCATTGTCGATGTCGATAAGGACCGCCAGTCCGGGCCGGTCCAGACCAAAAAAATAAAGGAAGCTGCTGTCTTGCCTGAAATGATACAGGTTGTCCTTATAATTCATGCTGCTGTCCTCATTGCCAAGCAACAATACCAACCCCTTGCCCAACTGTTGCTTTAATTTTCCCCTGCGGGCTTTATAGATACTTTTATCGAACATAATATAAATTTATAAATCATAAATGACCTTCTTCAGGTAGAAATCCCGCGTATCGATCGATGGCATCGCCACACTCGTCACAGTAACCCCTTTCTTATCCACCATCATCCGGCTGGTCCCCGCATCCGTGCCGATCTCCAGTGGCAGGGACATATCCATATTGAGCAGCTGCACCAGCCAATGATTGGCATCCATCGGTCTTACCCGGATCTCCAGTTTGTTGGTCGTGTACAGATAAAGATGAAACAATGGCGACAGATCCATACCGGAGGCCTGATCGAATATCCGCTCCACATCCGCCGTGCTCGTTGTATGCGTATACGTATGGTTGCTGTCGGTAGCGACACGCCGGATCGCAGGAAAGAAAACGCTGTCGCCAAGCATATAGCGTAACGTGTGCATAAAGAACGCCCCTTTGGGATAGATATCGGGATGATAAGCAGAGTCTTCGTCAATATCCTTTCCCAAAACGATCGGCTTGTCATTACGGATACGATACACAGAACGTTGGAAGATCTTCTCATAAGCCGCCTCGCCTTCCATATCCCGCGTATACAGGTCGTCGCCGAAAGTGCCGATCCCCTCATGTATCCAGTAATCAGCCCAGTCCCCGGCCGTCACCTTATTTCCCCACCACTCATGACCAAATTCATGATTCATCAGCCAGTCGAAGTCCTGGCCGCCAACCTTCGTATAACGGAATTTATTCCCGTATGCATTCATCGTCTGATGCTCCATACCCAGATGCGGAGTCTCCACGATCCCGATCTTCTCTTTTACCCAGGGATACTCACCAAAATATTTCTCTTTCACCTTCGCAAACTTTTCCAACAACTCCAGCTGATGAGGGGCCATGGCCGCATGTTCCTTCAGCACGTAGAACTGCATCGGCACTTTGTTGCCGTTGATGGTAGTATACGTCCTCGTCACCACGGTATAATCCCCGACATTGAATACGATGCTGTAGTTGTTGATAGGGTAATTGGTCTTCCAGTGAAAGCTGCTGAAGCCTCCTTTCGTCTTTACCTCTGCCAGCAAACCGGGGCCGGCGACGACCAATCCTTTCGGTACCGTGATGGTCATGTCGACGCCTTCATCCGGCTCATCAGAAGGATGATCCTTGGCAGGAAAAAAGATTTTCCCGCCTGTCCCCTCTGCCGTCACCGCCACCCACGGATGACCCGTCGAGTCCTGCGTAAAGGTAAAGCCATCATCCCAGGGCGGACGTATAGCGATCATGGGATGACCCGCATATTGCACTTTCACCGTGACCGGGCCGGCAGGCCAGGGCTGCTCAGCCGTAATATGCAGTTCGTGATGGTCATGGGTAAAGGCAGCCGCCTTGCCATTCACCGTCACTTTCTCCACCCGGAAAGAGTCCATGAAATCGAACAACAGCGACGCCGCCGGCTGTAAAAGATTACAACGGATAATGGTATAGCCGGCTAATGATCGCCCCGGGATATCCAGCGCCAGATCGATGGTATAGTGCCGGACATCCATATTGGCCTGTTCCGGCTTTAACTTCCCGCCATAAGAAGGTCGGTCGGTCGGCGGACGAGTCGCCTGGCCAAAAGCCGCGCCGGTGATCAGCAGCAGCACACAACAGGTGATGGATCGCAGCATAACAGTAGACGTTGATTTCAATCGGCAATATAAAGAATTAACCCCGGCATCGGTTAACGCTCCCCATACGCGAGCCCCCACTGCACCCCCCTCAACTCCGCCAACCCGCGCAGCCGCCCGATCGCACTATACCCCGGATAAGTCGTTTTATGAAGATCGTCCAGCATCTGATGCCCATGATCGGGCCGCATGGGTAGGGAGATTTTCCGCCGCCGCTGCACTGTCAGCAACTCCCTGATCACGGCCACCATGTCAACATCACCGCCCAGGTGGTCAGCTTCGAAGAAATTGTCTTCGGCATCCCGCTTGGTGCTGCGTAAATGAATGAAATGAATATGATCACCCAGCCGACGAACCATGCCCGCCAGATCATTATCGGGCCGCACCCCGTAAGAACCGGTACAAAAACAAAGCCCGTTGGCAGGCGAAGGTGCGCAATCCAGCAACTCCCGGGCATCCTGTTCGGTGCTGACGATACGGGGAAGTCCCAGGATCGGAAAGGGCGGATCGTCGGGATGGATAGCGAGTTTCAATCCTTCGGCCTCCGCCACGGGAACCACCTGCTGTAAAAAATAAAAAAGATGTTGTTTGAGCTTGCCCGCGTCAATGCCCTCATAGGTCTTTAGCGCCGCCAGGATCTGCGCTTCCGTAAAGCGTTCCTCACTACCCGGCAGCCCCAGCAACGCATTGCGATAAAGCGTTTCTTTTTCCGCTGCCACCATCGTCGCCAGCCTCCGCTCCGCCCCATCGATCTCCGCCGCGCTGTAGTCCTTTTCGGCGCCAGGTCGTTTTAGCAGGAAAAGATCGAAGGCAATAAAAGCCGATTTTTCAAACCGTAACGCCCTGCTGCGGTCCGGCAATTCGTAGGCAATCTCCGTCCGCATCCAGTCGAGGATGGGCATGAAATTATAAGTGACCACTTCCAGGCCGCCCTTCGCCACGTTGCGAAGACTTTCCCGGTAGTTTTTAATATATCGCTGATAGTCCCCCTGTTGTTTCTTAATGTCCTCATGAACAGGCAGACTTTCAATCACCGTCCAGCGCATACCCACTCCTGCTACTTCCGCTTTCCTCTTTTTAATCTCTTCAAACGTCCACACTTCCCCCACCGGTATATGATGCAAGGCCGTCACAACACCCGTACAACCCGCCTGGCGGATATCCCACAGGCTGACCGGGTCGTTGGGCCCATACCACCGCATCGTCTCTTCCATCAAAAAAGGTCTTTCCATATTTTATCATTTTCTACTTCCCCGCCACTTCGATCTACCACTCCTTCTACTTCCCCGCCACTTCGATCTCCGCCTCCACCCCTTTGGCCGCACCCAACTCTTCACTCCGCCTTGTCGGCAGTGACCCGGCAACACTGATCCTGATTTTACCAAAAGGAACTATACGCTGACCCTTCGCATCCACCACTGACAGTTGCTCGGGCGTCAGGATAAAATGAACGCGGATAGAATCACCGGCAGCCAAAGATACACGCTGAAAACCTTTCAACGCAAAAAATGCCGCCGAATCCCCTGCATTTTCGTGCGTCAGGTATAACTCCACGACCTCATCGGAAGCATATTTGCCGGTATTGGTCAATGTGACGTCTGCCGTTATCGTTTCATTCCGGCGGATTTTCTTCTTCGATACCGTTAGCCCGCCGTAGGCAAAGGTTGTATAGCTCAGTCCGAAACCGAAAGGATAGAGGGGTTCTGCCGTCATATACCGATAGGTCCGCCCTTTCATCGAATAATCCTCATAAGGAGGCAACTGATCGTATGATCGCGGGAAGGTCACCGGTAACTTGCCGGAAGGAGCGGTTTTCCCAAAAAGAATATCCGCTACCGCATTGCCGCCCTCTTCGCCCGGATACCAGACCAGTAGAACGGCATCGGCCAATTGCTGCACTTCAGCCAGATTCATGGGGCTGCCACCGGTAACCACAACTATCACCGGGTTTTTGTTGCCTGCCTTCAGTTTACGCAGGTATTCGATCTGGGCGGCAGGAAGATTATAATCCAGCCGGTCACCAAAAGAAGGCGAAGCCAGCGATTCACCCTCTTCTCCTTCCAACAGACCGGAAATACCCATGACACAAATGGTCGCATCAGCCGTCCGCGCTTCGCCGGAGGCCCAGTCGATAGGATTGACATTCGCACGATCGAGCAATACCCCCTGGCGATAGGTCATCTGGCTGCCGGGCTGAACTTGCGCAGCCAGCCCTTCCAGGATAGTCACCAGCCGGTCGTTGACACCATAATAGTTGCCAAGCAGGATGTCTATGCTGGCAGCATTGGGACCGGTGACAAAGTATTTCTTCAACCCGTTGGATAAAGGGAGCGCCCCGTTGTTTTTTAACAACACGATGGTTTTCTCCGCTACCTTTCTGGCCAGCGCCCGATGCTCGGGGCTATTGATAACAGACTCGGGTATGCGGTCATAAGGATTGCTGCCTGCCGGGTCGAAAAGACCCAGCTTAAACCTTGTCCGCAGCAGAATAGCCAGCGAACTATCGATCTGCGCCTGCGTGACCAGCCCCTGCTTTTCCGCATCCGGCAGCGACAAATAGGTATCTCCGCAATTCAGGTTGACCCCCCTTTGCAGGGCCAGCGCCGCAGCGCCGGTCTTGCTGCTTACCAGCTTATGGCCATCATAGATATCGGCGATCGCGTCGCAGTCGGATACGACATGACCTTTAAATCCCCATTGCCCGCGCAGCACATCATCCAGCAGGTAGGTATTCGCACAGCAGGCTTCGCCATTGGTCCGGTTATAGGCGCACATCACCGCCTCCACCTTCGCATCGACCAGCGCATGAAACGCCGGCAGGTACGTGTCCCAGAGATCATGCATCGAGACCTCCGCATCGAACCGGTGACGCAGCCGCTCCGGTCCGCTATGTACGGCAAAATGTTTGGCGCAGGCCGCCACTTTAAGATACTGCGGATCGTCGCCCTGCAGTCCCCTGATAAGCGCAACACCCATGCGCGCCGTCAGGTAAGGATCTTCCCCGTAAGTCTCCTGCCCCCTGCCCCATCGCGGGTCACGAAAGATATTGATGTTCGGGGTCCAGAAAGTCAGGCCGCCGAACCGCGGGTGATAGTCCTTTTTCATGGCGGCATTATACATAGCCCGCGCTTCATCCGAAATGGCATCCGCCACCTGATGCACCAGGCTGTCATCAAAGGTGGCCGCCATACCGATCGGCTGGGGAAAGATCGTTGCAATACCCGATCGGGCTACCCCATGAAGAGCCTCATTCCACCAATCATATTCGGGTATGTGCAACCGGGGAATAGCCGGCGTATTGTTCATCATCTGATAAACCTTTTCTTCCGGCGTCAGCCGCGAGATCAGATCATGTACACGGGTATCGGGAGAAAGAGCGGGATTCAGCCAGGGTTCATTCTGTGCCTCGGTCCGCGAAAGAAAGAGACAACAGCCAATCGTCGCTAAAAAAAGGAATTTTTTCATATAGCATCATTTAGGGTCACTAATGTAGCCAAAAAAGGAGATAATTGTAACCGATTACAATTTTAAATTCCACGCCCCATGGGTGCTACCGCCCTCCCGCTACTTAGGAACCTTCCTCGCCTCGAAAGGAGACGCCGGCAGACCATCGTTAAACAGATGATCCCGGTTGTAAAGATTCGCACCCTGCGGATTGTCCGCCCAGCCATACCGGACAGCCAGCGGGTGAGGCACCTCGTCGCTCCAGGCAATCACTTTTTTCCCTACGATCACCGCCTTCGCCCAGACAAAATGATTGTCGGCGCCAGCCACCGCAAAACCGTGCAGCTCACCGCCACCCTTGACGATCAACCCGCTCTCAACCGCATCAAAGCTAATTTTAACCTTGTTATGCCCGATACGGACGGAATGTAATAAAGGACCGGAATAAATGATATTAGCCTTGCCATACGCAACATGATCGGCCGACAGGAACAACCTTTTGCCCACATCTTCCTTATCCGGGGGATGAACATCGCTCCATACACCCAGGTCGAAGGCAACCGCCATGCCCGTCAATGGAAGCGCCAGCGTCAACCGCTGGGCTTCGCGCAACTCCGCCCACTGACTCTCGGATGGTTGGTCTCTTACCGGCATAAATCCCGCCAGTTGGACGAAGAGAAAAGGCAATTCAGCCTGCCGCCAACGCACCCGCCAGTTATTGATCAGCGTGGGAAACATCCGGCGATATTCATCCGCACGCGAGGCATTCGCTTCACCCTGGTACCAGATCACCCCTTTGATCGTGTAATTGACCAGGGGCGCCAGCATCCCGTTGAACAATACCGTGGGCTGATAAAGGAAGGAAACGGTGGAAGGCAGCGGCGATGTCATCATCCCCACCTTATACTTCCAGCTTCCGGTAAGATCGATCGTCTGCCCCCCGGCTATCAGCGAATACGTCTTCTCCGGATCGAACCCGCCCCGCCCGGAACTATTGATGACGCGAACAACAACGACATTTTTACCGGGCTTCAACATCCCGGGCGGCAGTTCATAACGACGGGGAAGCCACTGATAGCCGGAGGTCCCGGCCAGTTCGCCATTGACATAAACGGAATCCCTGTCGATGATCCTGCCCAATAACAGCTTCGCCGGTTGCCCCGTCATCGCCGCCGGCACATCGATCTCCTTTCTAAACCAAACCACTCCGTTTTCCGCAGGACCGCCCTGATCGGCCCAGGAGAAGACCGGTAAATTCATCGACTGCCAGCTGCTCGCATCATAGGCGGGATCGTACCAGGGCTTTTCCTCATGCAACCCCTTATCTTCCGTCCATACCCGCTCATACCACTTTTCGCCGGTAGCCTTGTCCGCAGCACTGATGCTATCACGGTAGGCGCTATTGGCGAATCGGGCAGCCGTCGCCAGCTCCGCAGGAAACTCCCCCAGGGCATCGGCGCTGAGCCAGGCTTCAGCCGGCGAACCGCCTACGGCATTGTTGATCAGCCCGACAGGCACACGATACCGGTCATAGATCTCTTTCGCAAAAAAATAAGCTACAGCGGAAAAAGACAGCACCGTCATAGGGCTGGCAGCCTCCCAATGGCCCGAAGACAGATTATCGCGCGGCCCGTTGAAATCATATCGCACCGGTACGAGGAACTGCCGGATAAGATCGTTCTTCGAATTGGCGATAACGTCAGCATATTTTTCCCTCACGCGCTCCATAGGCAATTCCATATTGGATTGACCCGAGCAGACCCAGACATCGCCAATCAATACATTCCTGACCTCGATATGATTGATGCCATCGATCTCCATATTATAGGGACCACCCGCTTTTTTTGGATTAAGCGTAAGCAGCCATCTGCCATCCTCATTCGTCGTTGTCTTTACCTTTTCGCCGTCAAAATCGACCGTGATCTCCTCCCCCATGGAAGCCCAGCCCCAAATGTGAATAGGAACATTCCGCTGCAACACCATTCCATCACTGATCAGTCGCGGTACCCGAACCTGGCCACGACCTTCGAAACCTGACAATAAAAACAACCATAAAAGAAATCCAAAAAGCTTTTTGCAATCCATGACAGTAAAATTTAAAAGGGCGGCCCCCTGAGGCCGCCCTACAAATATATCTTATTACCGCTCACCTCCAACAATGGCTTGTGAACACGATAAACTAACCGCTAATACCCCGTATTCTGAGGAAAAGAAGGACCCGATGTCACGGCGTCGATCTCGCTCTGCGGTATCGGTCTCAGGACCATATAGGACTGGAGATGCGCCCCTGCTTCCACGGGATTCCATGCCTGTACTCTTTCCACCAGGGACCCTGTACGCACCAGATCCCACCAGCGGATACCCTCCCCATAAAATTCCCTTGTCCGTTCGTCCAGGATGAAATCCAGCGTCACCTGCGAGGGAGCGATGTCCATGGCTGCCGCGGCAGTTGCGTTCTGCGCGGACGTATTGGAAGCCTGATAGGCCGCCCTTTCTCTTATCACATTGATGTACTTGGCCGCGTCTGTAACATCTCCCAACTCGAGTTCGGCTTCGGCCAGCAGAAGATAAACATCCGAGAATCGCCAGAGGATCACCGGCCGCGTGCTGGGATCGTTAAAATCCGCCGCCGGCCTGCTCGGGTCGTCGAATTTCCTGTTAACAGGAAAATAGACATTGGTCTGGAGGTTGGGGGGTATGATGATCCCGTGGAAAGGCGTCGTGCCGTTGAATTGCGGCGCGCCAGGCACAGCATAAGGGGGGAGCCACAAGGCCGTATCCACGCCGACATTCATCGTATAGCTGATACCGCGGGAATTGTTGGCAGCGCCGGCCGTATTGGATACATTGGCCGTGTTCGCGATAAATACGGTCTGGAAGGTCTTGTTATAGCGGGAGTCATATATCCTGTCAACACTGTCGAAAGCCTCACCAAGCACATAGGCATTGTTCGGTCGCACGCGAATGAATGGCCGCCCGTTGAGCACGTCCCTGGTCATCATGCCGGTCCCTGAGTTCACCAGATTGCCCGAAGCATTCAAATAGGAATTGATCCCGCTGTTGGAAGGATAGTTCATACGCTGGAACCAGGGAAGCAGGTTCTGCGCCGCACCACCTGCCGCACCACCCCCCGCAGTATATTGTCCATACTTCTGATTGCTGCTGTGATCGCTGACAAAAATCGTCTCCATGCCATAGTCATAATTCGCCCGGGAGGCAGAGACGGGAACGACATTTTCGCCGAAAGCATCGCCAAAGTCCGCCCAAAGCCCAAATCCATAGGTGGTTTGATTGGTGATCAGATTGGTGAAGATGGTAACGGCCTGGTTAAAATCACCCGACTGGGTCGCACTGGACCATCCGCGGGTCAGATATGTTTTTCCCAACAGGTAGAGGGCCGCTCCCTGGGCAGCTGCCTTCCCGCCAAAAGGATCCTGTGAGGTGGCGCTTGCCGGTGAAACGACCTGCAAATTCGCGGCCGCAAAGTTGAGGTCCGAGATGATCGTATCATACACCTGGGCCATGGGCTGACGGGAATCCGCCAGACTGGGCGCCGTGATAAATGTCGTATGCAAAGGCACATCGCCAAAATTGATGACCAGGTAGAAATACCAGAAAGCCCGCAGGAAATGCGCCTGCGCAATGCATTGGTCGACGATGGTGTCGGCGGGAAGCGTTTTGGCATATTGCAGAACGCCGTTCAGCGTGTTGATGTCCTGGTAGGCATTATTCCACCACCCATTGGTCTCGTCGGCACTGTTCATCGGATTGTACGTGAAGAAGTCCGGGCTGGTGACACTCGCCCCCTCCAGCACTTCATCCGTCCCGCCCAGGGATTGCATGGTAAACCCCTCCGTCCCCCACAGGCCGCGCAGATCGTTGTAGACGCCGCCAACGCCACCCAGAAGCCCACCCTCCGTGGTGAAGATGCTGGGCACGATCGCTGATTCAGGATGCTCCTCCAATAATTTCTTGCAGCTCACATTCATCAGCACCATCGCCATCAGGCTCGCAACACAAAATTTTTTATACTGTTTCATACGTGCAACATTTTTAATTTTAGAATTTCAGGCTCAAACCGATATTGAATTCGCGCGTGGAAGGATTGTTGGCATTGACGGTGATCTGCCGGCTTTGTCCGTTGGTGCCGCCGACACCCGTGCTGCCACCCGCAGCGGTAGAAGAGACCGCCCCTCCGTAACCATTGCCTTCCGGATCAGGTCCGAAACCATCCTTGACGAAAGGAGAATAGATGATAAAGGGATTCAGCGCCGTTACATAGATCCTTAATGAAGTGATCCCCGCCCTGTTGAGAGCCTTCGATGGAACGGTATACCCCAGGTTGATGCTCCTCATTTTTATAAAAGAGCCATCCCGGTAGCCCAGCGTGGAGGCAAAGGGGAAAGACTGCAGACTGGCGTCCGGCCGGGGAAAGGCATTGGTGGGGTTGGTGCGCGTCCAATAGTCCACCTTCAGCTGATTGATCCGGCTTTGCATGAAAAAATCATACCCGTTGGCTGTACCATCCGTAGTTAAATAAGGGGCCACCACCTTCATGCCCATCCGGGCGAAGATGACGAAATTGAAGTCGAAATTCTTATAAGACATCCGGCTGGTGAAACCACCTTCCCATTTGGGCTGGAAATTACCGATGACCTGCCGGTCGTTCGCGTCGATCTTCCCATCCGGCTTGCCGCTAGGTCCGCTGATGTCCTGGACCTTGATATTGCCCGGCAACTGGGCGGGCGAGGTCTGGGCCTGCAACTTCCCGTCGAGAGAATCCGCCGTCTGCCAGATACCGATCTTTTTTACGTCGTAAATCACCGTCAGCGGTTGTCCTACAAACCAGCCATCGGGAATGTCCGCTGTCTGCCCGGGCGCCAGGGCCGTGATCTTCTCTCTGTTAAGGTAGAAATTGAAATCCGTGCTCCAGCTAAATCCGCTGGCCGTCTGAATATTGATGGTGCTCAGGTTGATCTCTATCCCCTTCCCCGTCGTCCTGCCGAGGTTGGTCGTAACGCTGCTGGCGCCGTTGCTGGCCGGCAATGTCTCCTGTAAAAGGATGTCCTTTGTCTTTTGCTGATAGACATCCAGGGTACCGCTGATCCGGTTATGAAGGAACCCGAAGTCCACGCCCAGGTTGGTCTGTGCGGTCTGTTCCCAATGAAGGTGGGTATTGGCCAGGGAACTCACCAGGTAGGTAGACACTTCACCGGGCGCCGCCTGGCCGAAATTATAGGTGCTGGTGTTCAACAGCCCCAGGGTAGAATATGGTGCGACACCCTGGTTGGAAGTGATGCCCCAGCCCCCCCTTAATTTAAGATTGTTGATAACGCTGACATCCCGCATAAAATTTTCGTTCATGATATTCCAGCCCAATGCTAATGCCGGATAGGTGAAATACTGGTTGCCCGGCGACAGCACCGAAGAACCATCCGTCCTCACCGTGGCCGTCAGCAGGTACCGGTCGGCATACGCATAGTTCACGCGCGCCATATAGGACAGCAGCCCCCTTTCGGCGAAAGTGCCGGGATTATTGGGGTCGGCGACGACGGTTGCAGCCAGGTTCAGGTTGGCATCCTGTACATAATTCGCCGGAAAGCCCGTGCCCAGGAAACCGCTGCTCTGACTGTGATCTTTCTGGGCGCTGTAAAGACCCGTAAAAGTGAGATGGTGCTTCTCGGCAAAGGTCTTGTCATAAGTCAGTACGTTTTCCAAAACATAGGTATAAGACTCCGCATTGCCAATGGTCGCGGTCGCCGCCGCAAGAGAGGTATTGACGTTCACATAGGTGTTGGGGCCGTTATAGTTGTCCGATTGGTTCTGCGCATAGTTCAGCCCGACATTGATCCTGTACTTCAGCCCGGGGATGATCTGCCATTCGCCGTAAAGGCTGTTAAAGGTCTGCAGCCTCCGCTGCCTGGCCAAAATGGCGGTGGCGGCCGTTTTCAGGGTCAGTGGGTTCACATACGCGCTGGCATCGATGGAACCGACCAGCGGGAACAGGTTGACAGTACCGTTGGGGTTATACGGCGAGACCAGCGGACTCAATCGCATCAGGCCACCGGGAACACCAGCCCCGCCCGGCGTATTGGTATAGGCTAAGGAGTTGATCGTGTTCAGCCCGATCTTCAAATGCTTGCTGATATAATGATCGATCGTGGTCCGCAGGGAGAACCGCTCGAAATTCTGGTTGGGGATGATCCCCTGCTGGTCGTAATAGGAAGCCCCCAGACCAAATTGCGTGGTCTCGTTCCCCCCGGAGAGACTCAGGTTATTGCTGGTGGTCATGGCATTCCGATAGATCAGCTTCTGCCAGTCGGTACTGGTCCCGGCTGTAAGACCGGCCTGCTCGGCCGCCGTCAGCGGATAGGAAGTGCTGTTGGGAGTAGCGCTATTCAACGCCGCGGCATCCGCCTTTAATTGCGCATATTCCGGCCCGTTAAACACCTTCATTTCGCCCAGTATGCTCGAAATACCATAGTACCCGTTATAGGTCATCTGCGATTTCCCCATCCGGCCCCTTTTAGTCGTGATCAGGATCACACCGCCCGACCCCCTGGAACCATAGATGGCTGTGGCCGAAGCATCTTTTAAAATGTCCAGGCTGGCAATATTATCCGGGTCGATATCATTGACGCTCCCGCCAAAAGGGATACCATCCAGCACCACCAGCGGCTGATCCAGGTTATCCGCGATGGTATTCGCATTGGTGAGGGCCGCGTTGGTGGCGGTCGCCATCGAACGGTTGCCCCGGATACGGATCTGCCCTCCGCCTCCTGGCGTGGCGCTATTGTTCACGATATCCACGCCTGCCGTTCGCCCCTGCAATTCAGTAATAAAATTGGCAGTCGGTACTTCCGCCAGCGTAGCCCCCGTGACCCTCGCGACGGAACCCGTGACATCGCTCTTCTTCTGCGTTCCATATCCCACGACGATCACCTGGTCCAGTTGATTGCTCGAAGATGCCAGCGCGATCTCGATGGAGTGGCGCCCCGCCACGTTGATAGTGGAACTGGCATAGCCGACCGACGAGATGATCAACGTCCCATTCGGAGGAGCCTCGATTTCAAAATTGCCTCTGTCATCGCTGCTCACACCCGATTTCGAACCTTTTACCACGATCGTGGCCTTTGCCACCGGCTGACCACTGTCGGAGATAACACGGCCGACAACATGGATCGTGGTCTGGGCCTGCACGCGGGGAGCGGCCAGCAGGAACAACCCGCAGCAGACGATGAAAATGAATCTTCTCAAAAGCCGTCCGGTCAGGGGACGCGCCCCGGGGACCCATAGCTCGAACAAAACTCTCATAAGTGATCGTTTTTAATTTTAAAAGCTTTGGTTAATAAACACTTCGCGTGCAGATAGCTCCTTATTGCCGGGAACCATAATAGAAAAGATAAAAAGCGCCAAAATGAGTGGAAAGACACGCCCGATAAACATTCGAGGAATCGCTGGAAAGGAAAAGCAACTTAAAAGACGTCGTTTTGGCTGCATAAGATCAATCGTATTTTTTAGGTGTGGCAAGTATGCAGGGATCCGTATCGCGGGACTAAAGTAAGGAAATTTTTGAAAAAATGTAACCGATTACATTTTTTTTCAAAAAAAAACATAAATTTACGTTCATTAGCAGCACGCAAACGATTGTATGAGTACAGAGAAAGAAGTCACCATTTACGATCTTGCCCGGAAGCTGAACATCTCGATCGCCACCGTCAGCAGGGCGTTGAAGGATGATCCGGTGGTCAGTAAGAAAACAAAGAAGAAAATAGCCGACCTGGCCCTGGAACTGGGCTATCGCTCCAACAATTTCGCCCGTAACCTTCGCACCCAGCGCACCCATACCATCGGCGTCATCATCCCCCGAATCAACAGCTATTTCATGTCTTCGGTCATCGCCGGCATAGAAAATATCGCCAATCACGAAGGATATAATCTCATCATCAGCCAATCCTCCGAGTCAGCAGAAAAAGAGATCGCCAGCGCAGGCACACTTTTCAACAGCCGCGTAGATGGCCTTCTGGTCTCCCTGGCCTATGACACCGATTCCCTGGCACATTTCGAACCCTTTATCCGAAAGAAGATCCCGCTGATCTTTTTTGACCGCACCGCCGATAATACAGACGGGGTCTGTATCCAGATCAACAACCTGAAAGCAGCCTATGAAGCGACAACACACCTGATAAGCCAGGGCCGCCGGCGCATTGTTCATCTCACCGCCACCCCAAAACGCAACGTATATGTCGACCGGCTAAAAGGCTACAAACAAGCCCTCGCCGATCAGCACATCGCTTTCCGGGAAGATTATGTTATCGTGGGCAACCTCAGCCAGGAAGCCGGCGCAGACGCCGCCGCCCGCATCCGGGAGATGAAGCCCATGCCCGACGCCGTTTTTGTTGCCAACGATAACTGCGCGGTCGGCTGTATAACGGCGCTAAAACAAATGGGCGTCCGCATCCCACAGGACATCGCCTTCGTAGGTTTTAATAACGACCCCGTTTCGATTGTCGTGGAGCCAAACCTCACAACCGTCAACTATCCCGGTTATGAAATGGGCCAGATAGCCGCCCGCAACCTGATCGCCCTTCTCGATGGATCTTCCGGGATGCATACGACCAATACTATTATATTACGCTCGGAACTTGTCATCCGTGAGTCCTCCGTTGGCCGCCAACCCCCTGCATCATGAAACCGGTACAAACTTCAAATAAGCATGGACGCAACAGCACAATCAAAAAGAATAGCTATCATCACCGGCGGCGCCTCCGGCATCGGGCTGGCCATTGCCGAACGGTTCATATCAGCAGGTATATTGACCATTATCATCGGACGCGATCAGCAGAAACTGGCTGCCGCCAGACAACAGCTGGGAGAAAACTGTCACCCCCTTGCCCACGACCTGAACGACCTCGCCTCCCTCCCCGCCCTCGTCGATCAGATCATTTCCCGCTATGGACGCATCGATATCCTGGTCAACAACGCAGGCATCAATATGAAAAAGGAATTCCAGGAGGTGACCGACGAAGAATTTGACCAAATCCTTCATACAAATCTGCGGGCCGTATTTTCCCTGTCCCGGGAAGTGGTAAAGGCCATGCTGCCGCATCGCAGCGGGAATATTATAAATATCAGTTCGATGGCTTCGCAATACGGCATTCCAAAAGTCATCGCTTATACCGCATCCAAAGCCGCTATCGAGGGGATGACCAGGGCCATGGCCGTCGAGCTTTCCCCGCAAGGTATCCTGGTCAATTGCATCGCTCCGGGTTTTATCGCCACGGACATGTCGGCCAAGGCCCTCAACGGCGACCCCGAAAGAAAACAAAAGGTATTTGCCCGCACTCCACTCGGTCGCCTGGGCGATCCGGGAGATGTCGGCGCGGCCGCTCTCTTCCTGGCCTCCGATCAGGCCAGCTATCTGACAGGGGTAGTGCTACCCGTAGACGGAGGAAACTCTATCGGATTTTAATCGGTTTTTATGAAAAAAAATCTTCTTTTCCTGCTCATAGCGCTGTCGGTCCTTTCAGCCTCATCCCAGGAAATGGTCTCCGACCACTTCTCTGCCGACGACTTTCCCATCGTCTCCAACGGAGCAGGGGTAGTACCGATCTATATAGACCCGAAGGATCACTGGCTGGTTGGAACAGCAGCAAGACTGTTACAGGAAGATATCCGGCGGGTCACAGGTTTCACCCCGGAGATCATCACCGATCTGTCGAACGCCCCACGCATCCCCAACCTCATCATTATCGGCAGCATGGACCAGTCGCCGCTGGTGCAGCGGCTGTCCCGTCAAAATATGATCCCCCCTTCACTTGGCGGAAAATGGGAGTCCTATATCCTCAGGACGGTTCGTCGACCCATCATCGGTGTCGATAGAGCCCTGATCATCGCCGGTAGCGACCGCCGCGGTACCGCTTACGGCATATTCGAACTGTCCCGCCAAATGGGCGTCTCACCCTGGTACTGGTGGGCAGACGTACCCGTTAAACAAAAGAATCCGCTCTTTTTCCATGGTAACAGGATCTTCCAGTCAGGTCCCCCCGCGGTAAAATACCGGGGGTTCTTCATCAACGATGAAGCACCATCGCTTTCAGGCTGGGCCCACCAGAAATACGGCGGCTTCAACCATATGTTTTATGAAAAAGTATTTGAACTGCTGCTTCGGCTGAAAGCGAATTATCTCTGGCCGGCCATGTGGGGCAACGCTTTCAATGACGACGATCCGCAGAATCCGATAATGGCATCCAAGTACGGCATCGTGATGGGCACCTCCCATCATGAGCCCATGCTGAGGGCGCAGCAGGAATGGAAACGATACGGTTCCGGGCCCTGGAATTATGAGACGAACACTCCCGTCCTCGACAGCTTCTGGACCAAAGGCATCGTCAACATGGACAGCCATGAAAGCATTGTCACCGTAGGCATGCGCGGCGACGGCGACAAACCTATGGAGGAAGGTAGCAATATCGCCTTGCTCGAAAAGATCGTCACCGACCAGCGCGCCATCATCGCGAAGGTAACCGGCAAAGACCCTTCCGCCACACCACAGTCCTGGGCGCTGTATAAGGAGGTGCAGGATTATTATGATAAAGGGATGCGGGTGCCCGACGATATCACCCTGCTGCTCTGCGATGACAACTGGGGCAACGTCCGTAAATTGCCAAAGCCCGGCGATCCCCCTAGAGGCGGCAGTTACGGGATGTACTATCATTTTGATTATGTCGGCGGACCCCGTAATTATAAATGGCTTAACACCAACCCCATCTCCCGGATCTGGGAACAGATGCACCTCACCTCCGCCTACGGCGCGGACCGCATCTGGATCGTCAACGTCGGCGACATCAAGCCGATGGAATTCCCCATATCCTTCTTCCTGGACTATGCCTGGGACCCCACCCGGTGGCCGGCAGAAAAATTGCCGGAATATACCCGCGACTGGGCCCGGGAGCAATTCGGTCCGGCCTTCGCTGACTCCATCGCCGGCATCCTGACCCGCTATACAAAATACAACGGCCGGCGTAAACCGGAGTTGCTGTCCCCAGATACCTACAGCCTGGTTAATTACCAGGAAGCTGAAAAAGTCGTCGCCGGGTACAACACGCTGGCCCGGGAAGCTGAAAGTCTTTACCGCCAGCTACCGGCGGACTATCGGGATGCCTATTATCAGCTGGTGCTCTATCCCGTCCAGGCCTGCGCCAATCTGAATGAACTCTACCTGACCGTAGCAAAGAACAGGTTGTTTGCCGCACAGGGAAGAGCCGCTGCCGGCCAGCTGGCGCAACGGGCAAAAGCCCTTTTCGCCAGGGATTCCCTGCTTTCCCACCGGTATAATGAGGAAACGTCCAATGGCAAATGGAATCACCTGATGGACCAGACCCATATCGGCTATACATCCTGGCAGGAACCGCGCTACAATAGCATGCCGGCTGTCAACACACCCGATCTTGCCGCAAACACCGGCTCCTCCTGGGGCGTCGCCGTCGAAGGCTCAACGGCCTGGTGGCCCCTCGCTGCCGATACCGCCAAAGCCCCCCTGCCTGCCTTCAATCCATACAGGTATTCAGACCACTATATCGAAATCTTCAACCGCAGCAGCACCCCCTTTACCTACACCATCCGGCCCGGCGCACCGTGGATACAAATCGGTCCCGCCGATCCGCACATCGATAAAGAACAGCGCATATGGATCAATGTTGACTGGACCAGGACGCCTTCCGGCCGTCAGCAGGCGCCGGTCATAATCACCGGACCGGACGGCGTCAACGTCACCGTCATCGTCACCACCGATAACCCCGCTACCCCGAAACCGAACCATTTCAAAGGTTTTATAGAGACCGACGGCTATATCTCCATCGAAGCGCAACACTATGCCAGGGCCGTCACCAGTAAGGACATCCAATGGCAGACGATACCCGACCTCGGCCGAACCCTCTCGGGCGTGGAGGCATCGCCGGTCACCACCCCCCCGCAAACACCCGGCGGCAACAGCCCCCACCTCGAATACCAGCTCTATCTTTTTGACACCGGAACAGTCAGGATCCAGGCCTGGTTCTCACCGATCCTGGCCTTCAACCGCCATCCGATCCGCTATGCTATTTCGGTTGACGACGAGGCGCCGCAGATTATCGATCTCAGCGCGGGCAATGAAAGTCCCGGCGCCTGGGACAAAATGGTAGCCGACAATATCCGGATCGGCCTTTCAGCATATAAGATCAGCCACCCCGGCGCCCATCTGTTGAAATACTGGTTGGTGGACCCCGGCCCCGTCCTGCAAAAAATCGTCATCGATGCCGGCGGCGTCAGACCCAGCTACCTGGGTCCACCCGAATCACCTGCCAATAACTAAATTATCCATTACCGCCATGCAATACCCGTCATTTCTATTAACATCTGCCTTTTTCACGCTCTGTCTTTCGGGCAAACCCCCAAAAGGACTGAAAGACTATTATAAGGACTATTTTCCGATAGGAGTGGCCGTTAGTGTCCGGTCCATCACCAGCCCGGATAGCACCTTGATCCTGCGGCAATTCAACAGCGTCACCCCGGAAAATGCCATGAAGATGGGCCCAATCCACCCGGAAGAAGGACGTTATAACTGGAAGGATGCCGACGCCATCGTCGATTTCGCCACCGCTCACGATATACGCATAAGAGGTCATAACCTTTGCTGGCACGAACAGACCCCGGCATGGCTGTTCAAAGATTCCGCAGGGCACGAAGTCTCTAAATCAGTCTTACTGCAACGCCTGAAGGACCACATCACTACCGTCGTCAACCGCTACAAGGGCCGGATCTATGCCTGGGATGTCGTGAACGAAGCCATCGCCGATGACAGCACGCAATTCCTGCGCAACTCCCCCTGGTATCGTATCTGCGGCGACGAATTCATTGCCGCAGCCTTCCAATATGCACATGCCGCCGATCCGCAGGCCCAACTGTTCTATAATGACTATAACACGGAACGGCCGCAGAAAAGGGAACGGATATACCGCCTGCTCAAACAATTGGTGGATGCCGGTGTACCCATCACCGGGGTGGGCATACAGGCCCATTGGTCCATTTATGAACCATCGCAGGACGAATTGCGGGCAACGATCGATCGCTTCTCCAGCCTTGGCCTGAAAGTACAAATCACCGAGCTCGATATTTCCGTCTACCCCTGGGAGAAAAACAGACGAGCCCGCCGCCCCGATGAGCCGGACGCTTATACACCAGAGCTTCAGGAACGCCAGGCCGAACAATACAAGAATGTTTTTTCCGTCTTCCGTAGCTATAAAGGGATCATCAACGGGCTGACATGCTGGAATATCACCGACAAGCACACCTGGCTGGACGAATACCCCGTTCCCGGCAGAAAAAATTACCCCCTTTTGTTCGATACCGCCGGGCAACCCAAAAAAGCCTATTGGGAAGTCATCAAATTTTAATTTAGTGTTAAATCTTTTTCTTATTTTTATCATGAACTGCCTTGCGTCAGGATTTTGACGATCACCATTCAAAACGATTGCTTAAAGCTCAAGGGGGAATTATTGCCCGGACAAACCGCCTCCCATGCGATTTTGTTCACCTGATTGCCTTAATCTTCCTATCTTCCGCCGAATAAATCACTCGGTATTATGCTACGTCTTTTTATTGCTTTCCTGCTTATAGCGGCAATTATAGATCCCTCCTACAGTCAGTCCTTATATACCCCAAGAAATGTACAGCTAGCCTATAAAAAAGGGACCCGCTCACCAGATGGGGCCCCGGGATCCAACTATTGGCAGAACAGCGGCCGCTATGATATCAGCATCGACGCGGCGCCCCCGGACAGAACCATTCGTGGAACAGAGAAGATTACCTATTTTAACAATAGCCCGGATACGCTGAAAGTGATCGTCTTCCGCCTGACTGTCAATATTCACAAACCCGGCGCAGTCAGGCTGGGCAACGAAGATTCCACCTACCTCAACCCCGGGGTTCATATCGACAGCTATTCGGAAAACGGGCAATCAAGGCCCTGGCGCAGTCAGGAATTTGACGGCACCTGGAGAAACATGAGGTTGGCCACAGCACTCCTGCCCCATGACTCCGTCCGGCTGGACATCAGCTGGCATTATCTGGCTTCCATCAAAAGCAACCGGGAAGGCATGATCGACTCTACCACTTATTTCCTTGCCTATTCCTATCCCCGCGTCGCCGTATACGATGACTACAACGGCTGGGACCGGATGGACTTTACCGATGAACAGGAATTCTACAACGACTTTTCCGACTATACCCTGCACGTCAACGTCCCCAAAAATTTTGTCGTCTGGGCAACAGGCGACCTGCAAAACCCCGACGAAGTGCTGCAACCTGCCTATGCCCTAAAGTTAGCCTCGTCCCTTACCAGCGACGCCATCACCCGCATCGCCTCGCCTGCCGAAATCTCCGGCGGCGCAGTGACCGCACAAAAGGCCGTCAATACCTGGACCTGGAAAGCGAACCACATCACCGATGTGGCTTTCGGTCTTAGTAACCACTTTGCCTGGGATGCCTCCAGCGTGGTCGTAGACGATGCAACCGGCCGGCGTGCCAGCGTACAATCCGCCTACAACGATACCGCCCGGGATTACCATCACATGGTAGAATTCGGACGCCATTCGCTCGACTGGCTCTCCCATAATTGGCCCGGCGTCCCCTACCCCTTCTCAAAAACAACGATCTTCCAGGGCTATGCCGATATGGAATACCCGATGATGGTGAACGACAATACCACCGAAGACCCTGATTTTTCCCGGTTCGTGGCCGAACATGAAATAGCCCATAGCTGGTTCCCTTTCTACATGGGGATCAACGAATCCCGCTATGGTTTTATGGACGAAGGCTGGGCCACCACTTTCGAGCTGCTCGTCAGCAGGGTCGACCTGGGAGTGGAGAAAGCCGAAGAAAATTACCGGGAATTCCGCGTCAACTACTACACCTATGACCCTTCGGAAGAAGAAGACCTGCCGATCATCACCCCTGCCAATGCCCTGAAAGGCATTTCTTACGGCACCAACGCCTATGGGAAACCCTCTCTGGCCTATCTTGCCGTCAAAGACCTGCTGGGAGACGAACTATTCGCCAAATGTCTCCACACCTATATGGACAGATGGCATGGCCACCATCCGATTCCCTGGGATTTCTTTTATTCTTTCAACGATGCTTCCCACAGAGACCTGAACTGGTTCTGGAACAATTGGTTTTTTACAAATTATTATATGGACCTCGCCGTCGGCGTTGTCAAACAAGCCAGCATACGTTCCATCGACGGAAAAGGAGATAACCATGTCAGTGTCGATGTTAAAAATATCGGCGGCTTCGCCATTCCATTCGATGTTGAGCTGCACTATTCCGACGGCAGCAGCAGCACGACTCACCTGACACCCGGGGTCTGGAGCAAAGATCAACGGCACACCCGGGTCGAGGTACCCGAAACATCCGGGAAACAGCTGGTATCACTCGAACTAAAAACCGGCATCTGGGTGGATGCCAACCCGGCTGACAACAAATGGTCGGCTGATAAGCAGTAGCCGGATTCCCGAAAAAACCAATGCGTCGAAAGGTCTTTCATATTTACCTGTCCGAATGTACCGGCACCGCCCTGCTGGTTGCAGTAGGCCTTTCCATCGTAATTTTTAATAACGGCGAAGGATCACCCATCAGGACCTGGATCCCCGATGCGGGCGCAAGAAGGGCCCTTACAGGCTTCCTGTTTGGCGTTACCGGCTGTGGGATCACCCTCTCGCCGGTAGGAAGGATCAGCGGCGCCCACATTAACCCGATCGTGAGCCTTGCCTTCCGGCTGAGAAAGAGAATGTCAACCCGCCATATGCTGGGTTATATCCTGGCCCAGCTGATTGGTTCCGTCATCGGCGGCTTACCCCTGCTGTTATGGGGCCGGCAGGGAGCCAGCGTGGGCTATGGCAATACCGTACCCATCACCGGCGAAATTCCTGCCGCCTTCGCCGGCGAGACCATCACCAGCTTCCTCCTCATCGCAGGTATCTTCTTTTTCAGCGGCCAAAGGAAGTGGCGACGCTTTACTCCCTTCCTCATGCCTCCGCTCTATTGCATAATGGTCTTTGCAGAAGGAGCGCTGTCCGGCACCAGCACCAATCCCGCCAGGAGCCTGGGACCCGCCGTGATCAGCCACACCTGGACCGCCTGGTGGCTCTACTGGCTGGCGCCCATCACCGGCGCCTGCCTGGCCGTATGGCTCTTTAAGCTACCCGTCCTCAAATGGTGGAAGGTCTTGCCCAAGCTGATGCACCGCGGCAAAGCTGATATTGCATGACCTCCCCGCCCGCGCCTGCCCCATCAAAAAGGCGGGACCGGATTCTTTCAGCTTTTCCCTTGGTAGCATCCGGCCTGTCAGCCCCCCCGGTCTCCCAGTTGATATGAGTACCCGCTATCCAAAGGCTCCCGACATTCAAAGAAAAATAAAACTCCTTTAGTGCCCGCCCCGCCGAATCTATAGGTAATTCCTGCTGCCCCTTCAAGGAAAGAGCGCCGAATATCAAAGCGAAAAGGAATATTTTTTTCATGCTTGCTTTTTACACCGACAACCTGAACTTCCTCTTCTCCAGCCACCCCGTCAGCCAAACGATCAGGAGAGAAAACAAAACAGACTTCAATAACCCGATATCGCCGCTGCGCAATAGAAGCGGCAGCCGCCAACTCACCGGCAGCATCTTGAAGATCGAGTAATGAATATAGGTCAGCAAATAACACATCAGCGTACTGGTACCTGCCGGCCGGATCACGGCATACCACTTTTGATGCCCGCGTATATCGACCACATAAGCCAGTAAGGCAAAACCAACGATGCTGATGGCCGTACAGATCAGGATCCAGGAAGGCGTATCCCCCAATTTGGCGATGCCTCCCAGCGGCCGCAAGACAAAGCCGGCCACCAGCAACACCGGCGCCAGCAAACTCATCCGCAGTAAGCTCTGTACCGCCCGCCCCTGTTCCGTCCACCGGCTGTAAAAGATCGCAGTTAAAACTCCCGCCATGGTAAAGGCCGCCAGGCCGCCGCTATCTTCGAACCACATCCATTCACGGGGAGGAAAGAGCTTGCCGAGCCAACCCTGAGCATTAGCCGCAATAGACAGCCCGAGAAAAAAGAGAAAGGCGATCCCAAGCGGCGCCAGCCTGTCGCGGATATATAAATACAGCAGGGCGCAGCACAGGTAAGCCCACCCGATCAACCCCAGAATGCCATACCAGTGTGTCTCCATCCACCTGGGATGCTCCGGCGTGCCCCCTTTGTACAAAAAGGCAAGGATACCAAGCACCAGGATACCAACCCAGCGGATCGCCCATTTCCGCACCCCGGACCAACTGGCCGGATAATCCAGCCAGATAAGAAAAAAAGCGATCGTGGCGATCAACAGCCACATATACTTGCCCAATGGCGCAGAACCAGTCGTATATTCTTCGTAATTGACGGCATAAATACCCATCACCAGCAAAGCGAACGACCGGCTAAGTATCCGCCCGAGCATACTCGATTTTGACATACCCTTCGATTCCCACTGCCGGATGGCAAAAGGAATAGAAAGACCCACGATAAAAAGAAAAGCCGGAAAAACAGTGTCGGCAAGACCCAGACGGTCTTCGCCGTCCGCCGCATGCTCCAGCCACCTTGGAACTTTTTCCACCAATTCCAGGTCATTGACAAAGATCATGAGCAGCATCGTAATGGCACGGAAGACATCGATAGAAGCCAGGCGACGGGAATTGAGGGCCATTGTGTATATTTAGATGGAGGCCACCGATCCGCCATCGACGCGCAGATTGGTACCGGTGATAAAAGACGCGGCATCGGAAGCAAGAAAAGCAATCGCCGCACCAACTTCTTCGATGCCCCCGGCCCGCTTCAATTCAATATGGGGTCTCTTTTTCTCGAGGAATTGGCGCAACGCATCCTGCGGTGAGGTATTGTCCCGGGCAGCAATGCTTTCCAGCATCTCCCTCACCAACGGCGTATAGATAAAGGCCGGCGACACGGTATTGACAAGGATATTGTATGCACCAAGGGATTTGGACAGGCTCTTGCTGAAATTTATAATTGCCGCCTTCGTCAGGTTATATGGCGTCATATCCGGATCGGGCTGCAAGCCGTTCTCCGAGGAAAGGTTGATGATGCGGCCCCATTTTTTTGCCTTCATCACAGGAAGCACCGCTTTCACCAACCGAACCATGGACACGACGTTCGTCTCATATAAAGAGGTGTAGAGGTCAGTGGGGATCTCCTCGAAAACACCTATCTGTCCGATGCCACCCGCATTATTGACCAGGATATCGATACCACCCAGGGCCGCCTCCGTTTCCTGCACAAGCCGGTCGACATCCGCCTGTAAGCTGACGTCTGCTGTAATCGGTACCACCCGGTGGCCGGTCCTGGCCTCGATATCGGCCGCCGTCTGTCGCAATTCATCCGTATTGCGCGAACAAATAGCCACTTTTGCCCGCGCTTCGGACAAGGACAGCGCAGCCGCGGCGCCAATGCCCTTACTACCACCGGTAACAAGGGCCGTCTTTCCAGAAAGAGAAAGTGTCATATCTTTTCAGTTGTTGTTCCGGGTTAGTGTCATCATCCACCCAAAATCAAAGGAACCGCTTCCAATAATACAGCCAGTCGATCATCCTGCTCGTATATCCATATTCATTATCAAACCAGGCTATCAGCTTCACCAGCCGGCCCGTTACGGATGTCAGCGTCCCATCCACAACACAGGAATGCGTATTGCCCTTGATGTCCATCGATACCAGGGCCTCCTCATTATAATCGACAATTCCTTTATACTCCTGCTCCGCGGCATTTTTAAATAAGCTATTGATCTCCTGTGCCGAAGCCGACGCCTGAAGCTGCACCGTAAAATCAGCCATGGCGCCATTGGCCACCGGCACCCGCGTGGAGACGGTTGCTATCCGGCCCTTTAACGAAGGCTGCAGCCTCTCCAGCGAAGCAGCCAGATCTATCTCCACGGGAATAATGGATTCCGCTGCCGCCCGCCCACGCCGGAACTGCCGGTGCGGGGCATCTACCAACTCCTGCCGGGAAGTGTAAGAATGCAGGATATTTACCTGGACCGACTCGATCCCGATGCGGTCCAGCAGGCTGAGAATAGGAATCGAACAATTGGTCATACAGCCACCCGGAGAAATAACCGGGCTCTCCGCAGTAAGGGACTGCTGATTAAATCCATAGATCAGCAAGGGTATATCCGCCGAACCGGTCGTAGATAGCAATACCTTCCGGGCCCCGGCCTCCAAATGTTTGACTGCCCCCATATTGCTGAACTGGCCCGTACACTCAAGCACGATATCCACCTCCAGGGAAGACCAGGGAAGACCGGCAGGATTTTCCCGGCGAAAAACGGCTACTGGCCGGTTGCCGACCAGCAACTGTCCATCCTCGCAGGCAACCCGGTCCGGCAAAGTACCATAGACAGAATCATATCGCAGGAGATAAGCCAGGTTGGCGGAGTCCATAATATCGTTGACGGCTACCAGTTCGATTCCTTCCAACCCCAGCAGCCTTCTCGCCAGCAGCCTGCCGATACGACCCATCCCATTTATTGCTACACGCATGCCAGAAAAGATTATTTGAAGTGCAAATATACGTTGTATCACCCCGATAGTACCCGACCGTATCTATTCCCGTTGGCCTCGCAAAAAACCTCCCCAGCTCCCCACCCCATCCCAAAAACAAAAGAAAAACCGGATGCACCGGCAAAAGCCAGTATATCCGGTCTAAAGGAAGCCGTCCCGCGAACAAAACGGCCTCTAACGATTGCTTGCCATATGAAAAAAACTTATTTCTTCTTGGTAGTATCAGCAGCCATCTTAGAAGAATCGGCGCTCATCTTGGAAGAATCGGCGCTCATCTTGGAAGAATCGGCGCTCATTTTAGAAGAGTCAACCTTGCTGGAATCTGTCTTTGTTTCAGAGCTGGCGCTGTTGTTACAAGCGGCGAAAGCGACGCCGATAGCTAATACAAAAAAGAACTTTTTCATTTGTGATTGTTTTTACGTTAATTGAATGGTTCCGTGGTTAATACCACGCAGGGAAAAAAGTAACCCCGCAAAATCAATACTTTTTACATATTTTTTTTGATAATGCGTATTTGACGGTTTTTGAGGCCAGGACGAGGTTTTTTGAAAATTTTGCCTTTCATTTGGGTTACGAATCTTTAATTTGAGTATTAAACAAAGTAATTGGTGAGGACCGAGACGACAGAACAAAAATTACTCGATGGATTGGCGCATAACGACAGGAAAGCCATTGAAACCATTTATAAACAGCATTATAATATGGTTCAGGCGCTGATTCTCAGCAACAGCGGCTACCCGGATGACGCCCGGGACATCTTTCAGGAGGCCATGATCGTCCTCTATGAAAAAGTCAAATCCGGTTCCTTTGAACTGAACTGCCAGTTGAAGACCTACCTCTATTCCGTATGCCGCCGCCTTTGGCTCAAACGCCTCGGACAATGGCAACGATCCATCTCCGAAGTAGATGGCCTCAGGGATACGGTACCCGTAGAAGACGAAATGGAAAGACACGATCAACGGAACCAGGATTTTCAGATCATGGAACAATCACTGAATAGCCTGGGTGAACCCTGCAGAAGCTTGCTGAAGGCTTATTATCTGGAAATGAAAAGCATGGTCGAAATAGCAGGAGATTTTGGATATACCAATGCCGACAATGCCAAGAACCAGAAGTACAAATGCCTGATGCGGTTGAAAAAAATATTTAGTCAGAATAAACAATAAGTGCGCGAGATGCAAGACAATGCCCTTTTAGACGCCGTTGAACGCTATATCCGCGGGGAAATGCTCCCCGAAGAAAAAGTGTTTTTCGAACATGTCCGGAGCACTAACCCGGACGTCGACCAACTGGTGGTCGAACATACGTTATTCCTCAGCCAATTCGTTCAATATGGGGAGATTTACCAGCTAAAGACCCGGCTGAACGAAGTCCACCAGCAACTTTCAGCAGCCGGCCAGATCGAACAACCGCACCAGGCCAAAGTCGCCATACTTTGGAAAAAATATAAACGCGTGATCGGAGTAGCCGCCTCCATCGCCGGCATCACCGCCCTGGGCATCAGCGGACTGATATCCTATTTTTCACCAAAAGCCAAAACCGAGTACGAATTGCTCAGCCGCCGGCTGGCCAATCAGGAAAAGCGACTAAATACAGTCGCCAATACGATCAACAGGGAAGGTTCTTCCATCCCCGCCCCCGTCATTGACTTCAAATCCGGCGGTACCGGCTTCCTGATCGACGGGAAAGGCTACCTGGTCACCAATGCACATGTGGTCAAAAATGCCACCATAGTGGAAGTGTCGAACTCCCAGGGTGAATATAAGGCCCGGATAATTCGCGTAGACCCGGTGGCCGACCTGGCCTTCCTTAAGATAGAAGATACCGCTTTCCGTTCCTATGGCCAGCTTCCCTACGGCATCAGCAGGTTGAAGGCAAGGCTGGGTGAAGATCTTTTTACCATGGGCTATCCCCGGGACGAGATCGTTTACAGCAAAGGCTATGTCAGCGCCCGGACGGGCTTCAGGGGAGATACCCTGGCCTACCAGATCACTATCGCCGCCAATCCCGGCAATAGCGGTACCCCCGTCTTCAACAAGGATGGCGAAGTAGTAGGTATTGTCAGCGGTAGCCAGCAGAACGCCCAGATGGTGGTATTTGCCATCCGGTCGAAAAATATTTTCCGGGCCATCGACGAGATGAAAGATGACAGCACCCTGCTAAAGACCGACAGCGATTTTGTACATCTTCATATTCCGACATCCTCCTCCATAAAAGGACTGGACCGCGTAGACCAACAAATCCCCAAAATCGAGGACTGCATCTTTATCGTAAAAAGTAATTGATCGCTAACTCTTCCACAGGTTTGAAGGATATTCTCCCGTCGCGATCAGCGCATTCAGACTGGCCTGAACACCCGGCGCATCCTCCTTATAGGTAACGCCAAACCATTGGGCCGAAGTAGGTATGACCTTTATATTTCCCTTCCCATCGTGAATCAATTTATCGCCAATAATGGGAATAAAGAACTCCGCCTTGGGATTAGTGCCTTGCTCCTTCAAAAAATCCGCGAATATCTTCTCCGTATACGCAAATACAGAAGCATCGAAACCCCAGAAGTTCATCGACACCTTTGAATCAAAAGGTACCTCGAATTTCTGATCCCCTTCTTCATAGGTGATCTTATCACCATCCTGGTAGATCTTCGTCCTTTCAGCAATAGAAACCAGGTTGTCGGCAGCATCCACCTGACAGACCCCCCGGCTCACCGTACCATTATCCGAAAGCGTCTTGGCCAGCTCATAGCCGATAATGCAATACAGTTTTGGGCTTACTCCCTTTGTCAAAAAAACATACGCTTTTTCAAAAGCATCCCGGCCGTAAAAATCATCCGCGTTGATCACCGCAAAAGGCTCTTTTATCGCATCCTTCGCGCAAAGAACAGCATGCGCCGTACCCCAGGGCTTCGTCCTGTCAGCAGGCACCGCATAATCACCCGTAAAGGAGCGCAGGTCCTGATAAACATAATCCGTCTCCACTCTCCCCTTTAATTTAGGCTCGAATATATTCTTAAAATCATCAGCGAAATCCTTACGGATAATGAATACTACCTTTTTGAAACCTGCACGGATCGCATCATAGATCGAATAATCCATAATGGTCTCTCCGCTGGGTCCAAAGCCTTGAATCTGTTTCATACTGCCATATCGGGAAGCCATACCGGCAGCCAGGATCAAAAGAGTTGGTTGCATTATCGTAATTTTAATTTTAGGACACGAAAATAAAACAATACTGTCTCATAATGGAGAATTTATCAAATTATCCATCCTTGCTTCAGCCCTTGCAGTGGGCCGGACCCGCGGCTGATAACATCAGCACGGACATCCTCCGGTTGGACCAGCTACACCCCATCATCTCGGGCAATAAATGGTTCAAACTAAAAGACCACCTGCAACAGGCCCTGCAGTCATCCTGCCGTCACATCATAACCTTCGGCGGCGCCTGGTCCAATCATCTTGTCGCCACTGCCTATGCTGCCCGTCAGGCAGGCCTCACTGCCACAGGCATTGTCCGCGGAGAAAGACCGCCCGCACTATCCGCTACTTTGACAGCCGCCATGGAATACGGCATGCACCTGGAATTTATCAGCCGCCGCGAATACAGGGAAAAAACCGAGCCACGCTTTCTCAGCCGGCTGACCGATCGATACCCCGGCGCATATATCATCCCGGAAGGAGGAGCAGGTCTCACCGGCATCCGGGGCAGCGAGGATATTTTGCAGACGATCGACGCAGGAATGTATACCCATATCGCCTGTGCCATCGGTACCGGAACGATGTTTCTGGGCCTCGTACGCGCCTCCAGCCCCGGACAACTGGTCATCGGCGTTCCAGTCCTGAAAGGCATCGACCAACTCTCTGCCATCGATCCCGACTCCCTCCTCTCGCCTGAACAAATGGCTCGCGCCAGGCTTTTAAATGGTTATCACTTCGGCGGCTATGCCCGTCATCCACCCGGGTTACTGGATTTCATGAACGAGTTTTACCGCGAAACCGGAGTACCATCCGATATCGTATACACAGGAAAACTATTTTATGCCATCCGGGACAGTATCCGCAAGGACTATTTCCCGGAAAAAGCACGCTTATTACTCATACACAGCGGGGGATTACAGGGCAATCTGTCCCTCGCACCGGGAAGATTGAATTTTTAGGCCCGGATTTTGCCCCCACCCATTCATTATTTTTATTTTGATAAAACATCTTTTTAATCGCTTCGTTATCCATTTTATGCAGCGGACTGTTGGAATCCTGTTCCTTAGCCTTCTTTTTTCAGCTTTCCTAAGGGCGCAGGACACTCTTCCCCGTTTTTCCGCTGCTAACCGCGGCACGGGAAAAATACTCATCAGCTGGCATAACAATTATCCCGTAGTCACCCAGATCAGCATCCAGCGTTCTTCCGACAGCCTTAAAAATTTTACAACCCTGCTGACCGTGCCGGATCCCACCCTCCCGGAAAATGGCGCCGTCGACAGCAAAGCGCCACAACCCAACTTTTATTACCGGCTATTCATCGTCCTTCAAAGCGGCAGGTATCTTTTCACACCCTCCCGCCGCCCTCAATCCAATACCGGGGAAAGCAAAGCCGCCGTCCGCGAAGACGTTGCCGGACAAGAACTTTCCAGAGCGGCCAACTCCCGCATCGTCTTTGTCGACCCCGCCCGGGACCACAAACCGGCAACCATCAAAAGCCCTTCCACCATTCACGGCGCCCCGGAGATTACCGATATCGCATTCTCCGCCACCATTTTTGTCCGCAGAGGAGACAGCGTGATCAGCCGCCTTTCCGGCAGACAAATGCAGTCCTTCCGGGATTCGCTGCTCAACCGGACCAGGGACACCCTTGTCTTTATCGATGGCGATACCCTTCTGATCAAACCCTTCGTCCCCATCGAAGTATATAAGATCTCCACTTACGTATATATTGGCAGATATGGCAATATACACCTCTCGCTGCCCGAGGCAGGCAAAAAAAGATATTCGGTCAAATTCTTTGACGAAAATAATAAGCTGCTGTTTGAACTCGCAGAGATCAAAGACGCCGCTCTTATCCTGGACAAAACAAATTTCCATCACGCCGGCTGGTTCCGGTTTGAGCTATATGATGGAGATCAGCTAAAGGAAAAAAATAAGCTCTTTATTCCAAAGGAGTTTTAAGGACCAGCTCACAACCAAACACTTCTTCGAACCCCCGCAGCCATGCAGATTGCACCTCGCTCATCCCGACAGACCGGCCAAGCTCTTTCTCCAGCGAAGTGACCTGCTTGTGCTGGATACCACAGGGAACGATATCGCTAAACCAGGACAGATCAGTGTTGACATTAAGCGCAAAACCATGCATGGTTATCCAGCGGCTGCAACGGACGCCGATAGCACAGATCTTCCGCTCCCGCCCTTTTACCCCCGGCTCGATCCAAACCCCGGTCTCACCCGGCGAACGATCTCCCCGGATACCATAGCCAGCCAGGAGCAATATCGTCACCTCTTCCAAATTACGCAGATAATGCCCGATGTCCGGATCGAATTTTTCCAGATCCAGGATCGGATAACCGACCAGCTGCCCCGGCCCATGAAAGGTAATATCACCACCCCGGTTCGTCCGGAAGAACTGTACGCCCTTTTCCCGCATCCGCTCATCCCCGATCAGCACATTTCCCATATGACCACTCTTCCCCAGGGTATAAACCGGCGGATGCTCTACAAACAAAAGATAATTAGTGGTATCGTCAAACCGACCGACCGCGCCATCGCCTCCGCTGCCACCTCCGCCATTGCTCCCCCCATCCGCAGACTCATTCCCCACCGTCGCCAAAGCCTGCGCTTCGCCCCGTTGCCGGGCCGCCATCTTGATCCGGACATTCTCCTGCAACAATGCCTCCTGATAATCCCAGGCAGCCCGGTAATCCATTCGCCCGAGATCTTTAAAAACAACTTTTTGCATATTTTCGCGTCTCTTTGGCCTATCGGCCAACGGGGAACTTCGCATTAAATGCTCGGTCGGGCCCGTTTGACAAAGGTACGGTAACTTCGTTCAAATTTCGATTACGCACATTTGCACAAATTTCGATTATGCACAAAGGACAGCAGCACGACAAAGAGCCGGAAGAAAGCCCCTCCGCCGACGGATCGGAGGAACTGTACGAACGGCTCAACCTCAAAGTGGACAAGGGCCAGGAACCTTTGCGCATCGATAAGTTCTTGACACAGCGCATAGAAAGCATCTCCCGAAATAAGGTACAAAAAGCGCTGGAAGCCGGTATGGTGCTGGTCAACAACAAACAGGTACAACCCAACTATAAGATCAGGCCCCTCGACGAAATTATCCTGTATTCCGACAGAGAAGCCCACGGCGAAGAAATCATCCCCGAAGAACTACCCCTGAATATTCATTACGAAGACGAAGAGGTAATGATCATCAATAAGCCCCCGGGCCTGGTCGTCCATCCGGCAAGCGGCAATTATACCGGGACACTGATCAACGGCGTCGCCTGGTATCTCCAACAAAAGAACGCCGCGGTCAGCGAACAGAACCTTCCCCGTTTCGGCCTGGTACACCGCATCGATAAGAACACCAGCGGGCTGATGGTGCTGGCCAAGACGGAACGCGCCGTGCGCAGTCTCGCCAAACAGTTCTTCGACCATACGGTCCGCCGACAATATATGGCACTCGTATGGGGCGACCTGGCAGAAGAGTCCGGCACCATCGTAGCACATGTGGGACGACACCGGCGCTTTCGTAAACTATTCGACGCCTACCCCGAAGGAGAACATGGGAAAGAAGCGATCACCCACTATAAAGTCCTGGAACGATTTGGCTATGTTACCCTTGTACAATGTGTGCTGGAGACCGGCCGCACCCACCAGATACGCGTACACATGCAACATATCGGTCACCCTTTATTTAACGACGACACCTACGGCGGCGATAAAATCGTAAAAGGAACCGTCTTTTCCAAATACCGGCAGTTCGTGGATAATTGCTTCGCCATCTGCCCCCGGCATGCCCTGCATGCCAAAACCATCGGATTCGTTCACCCCGCCACGGGACAAGAGGCGCTCTTCGAGAGCGAACTACCCGATGATATGAGGCAGCTGATAGAAAAATGGCGGGCGTATACCGAACATAAAGTTATCTGAGCTCAGCGGGGAAAGCTCATCTTGTAATCCACACTGATCCTGCCTTTGGTAATATCATCCAACTTCCCTTTCAGCAGCTTGCGCTTTAACGGTTTGAGGTAATCGATGAATAGCTTCCCCTCGATATGATCATATTCGTGCTGGATGATCCGGGCGGAAATACCATTGAAGATCGTCGTGTGCGACTCAAATTGCTCATCCTCGTATTCCAGCGTTACTTCCTCACACCGGAAAATATCTTCCCGGATTTTAGGAATACTCAGACAGCCTTCGTTATAAAGCCACTCATTTCCATTAAGACCGATGATATGCGCGTTGATAAAGACCTGCCTGATACCCGGTCCATCGGGATACTTGCCTTTCTCATCCTCTTCAAGATTCTCAAATATCTGCCGGGAGTCGACGATAAAAAGCCGGATATCCCGGTTGATCTGCGGCGCAGCCAACCCAACACCGTTGCTGGAGTACATCGTCTCCCACATATCTTCCAGCAGTTTGGACAGTTCCGGATAGTCCGGGCTGATGTCCTTACTCACCTGACGAAGGATAGGAGTTCCATAAGCAACGATAGGTAATATCATAAAGTTTTATTTTCCAAATCAGCGTACTGACCTTTCCAGGTATTCCTGCAAAAGGATCGTGGCAGCGATCTCATCTACCAGCGCCTTATTCCGCCGCTGCTTCTTCTTCATCCCCATATCGATCATCGCCCGGCTTGCCATCTTTGAAGTGTATCGCTCATCCACCGGCTTCAGCGGAATGGAAGGAAATTCCTTCTGCAACCGCAGCATGATCTGTCTCACAAGCGGCGTCGCATGCGTATCACTATCGTCCCAATTCTTTGGCTCGCCAATCAATATCAATTCCACCGGCTCCTTTTTAAAATAATCCTTCAAAAAAGGGATCAACCGGGTCGATTCAATCGTAGTAAGCCCCGTTGCAATAATTTGCAGGGGGTCCGTCACCGCAAGACCAGTTCGTTTGAGACCGTAATCTATCGCCATGATTCGAGCCATAGTCAATTGGCGTTGGGCCGAAGGGCCTCCACCCCATTTTGATACAAAAATTCCTCCGGTGTACATACCGGTAACACCGGAATAGCCACTTTCGACAAGTCATTGTCACGGGTGATGAAATAGTCCAGCCGGTGATGCAAGGCGGTATAATAAGAAAGTGCGTCGGATATATCGTCCATCCTGGAATGCAACGCATTGACCGTCATCTCATACCCGGCATCGATGACCTGCACTTCCGCCAGCAGCGCCAGCAAAAGCTCTTTCGCTTGCGTCGGACCATAGACCTCAGACAATGCCCGCCCTACATCCTGAACGACAGCAGCAGTAATAAAGACCTGGACCCGCCCGCCGACCGCCCATTCCATAAGCTGCCGGACAATAAGATAAGACTCCCGCTTCAGCGTGAAGTCCAACAAAATATCGGCATCCAGAAAAATCCTAAAAGCCATGACCACCTCCTTCTTTCATCTCCTTCCCCTTCATCTCCTTCCCCGCCGCCGGCTCCAACCGATCCACAGAAGGCTCCAACCTGTCCACAGAAGGCTCCAACCTGTCCACCAGGTCAAGGATATTGTTCCGCTGTACCGGCTTGGTGACCGACCTGAAATAACACTCCACCAACTCGGAAACACTCATTTCCTTGCTGGCCGCATAAGCCTTCATGGCTTCCAGTAACGTCCCGTCAATAGTAAGATTTAGTCTTTCCTTCACGCCACAAATATACGCATCATTTTAAAATATGCGCATCATTTTAAAATATAGATCGGTAATGACAAAAACGGCAAAAATGACGCTGGCGATGCCATTGGCCGTCATAAAGGCAAGATTGACCCGGCTTAGGTCATTTGGTTTGACGATGGTATGCTGGTAGATCAGCATCCCCATAAAGACAGCTACCCCACCCCAATACCACCACCCAAAATTGCCGTAAAAGCCGGCGCATACAACACAGACCGTACTCAAAACGTGGAGAAACTCAGAAACGTGCAGCGCCTTGGCCTTCCCCAACCACGAAGGCATGGAGTATAGTTGATGAGATTTGTCAAACTCTTCGTCCTGCAAGGCATAGATGATATCGAAGCCGCTGACCCAGCATATCACAGCCAGGGAGAATAAAATCGGCAACAGCGCAAAATGCCCCGCAGCAGCCAGATAAGCACCGATCGGCGCCAGTGATAGGCCAACCCCAAGGAAGAGGTGGCATAAAGGCGTAAACCGCTTCGTATAGCTGTAGCCCAATACGACAGCCAGCGCAACGAAAGACAACGCAAAACATAACGGATTGAGAAACCAGGTACAGACAACAAAAGCGACGCAATTAAAGATAACAAACCGGAGCGCACTGCCCTTACTGATAATGCCTCTTGGTATCTCCCGGACAGCAGTGCGCGGATTCAGGGCATCCCACTTGACGTCCAGCCAACGGTTAAAGGCCATCGCCGCACTGCGTGCGAAGATCATGCAAAGGATCACCAGCAGGAGTACTTCTATATCAAGCCATTGAGGATGCGAGCCCCAGCCCACCGTTAAATTCAAATTCCATTGGAATACCCTGGGGACCGCCATTTCCCCTAGCACAAACCCAATCAGCGCAAACGGCATCGCAAAAATCGTGTGCGAAAACCGGATCAGGCTCAGATAACTCTTAACTGTACTCATAATCTTTTTGTAATGGCCCCGCTATCAGCCGTCTTTGACACATCCATCACCTCCATCCTTCTCCGCACCAGCTCCCACAACACAATCCCCGCCGCAATAGAAACATTCAACGAATGCTTCATCCCCCATTGAGGGATCTCTACACTGCCATCACACAAAACCAACGCCGCCTCTCCTACCCCGCTTACCTCATTGCCAAAAACGACCGCCACCGGACCCGATAATGCCGCAGCAAATTCCGCCAACCGCATGCTGCCTTCCGTCTGTTCAATAGCGAAAACCGCATACCCTTCTTCCTTTAACGCCCGGACTGCATCTGCCGTAACAGGAAAATGACGCCATTCTACCGTCTCGGTCGCCCCCAGCGCCGTCTTATGAATATCGCGATGGGGTGGCTGAGGCGTATAGCCGCAAAGGTAAATCCCTTTGACGAGAAAAGCATCCGCCGTCCGGAATACACTCCCTACATTGTGCATACTGCGGATATTATCCAGAACAACGATCACCGGCGTCTTCTCTGACTGTCGGAATTCATTCACCGATTTCCGGTCCAGCTCATCCATGCCCAATTTGCGCATAAGCAAAGGTAAATCACCGCTCATATATTTAAATGACGCTTTTCCGATTTTATTTGTCCGTTCCCGGCCAATCTTCTATTTTGATCCCAAATAATTTGCACATGAGAAAATACTATCTCCTCTACGCGGGACTATTGCTCCTTGCCTCAAATACCCGGGCCCAAAACGAAAAAATCGACACAGCTACTATCCAAAAGATCCGACAGGAAGGACTACAGGATTCCCATGTCATGGATATCGCCTTTCATCTCACCGACGCCAGCGGCGACCGCCTCACCGCTTCACCCGGCTTCCTGCGCGCCGCCAACTACGCTAAACAACAGCTGACCCAATGGGGACTGGTTAACGCCGCCCTCGACCCCTGGGGGGATTTTGGCAAAGGCTGGGAACTCCAAAAGTCCTACCTCGCCATCACCGCCCCCTATTACAAACCGCTGATCGCCTTCCCAAAAGCCTGGTGCGGAGGTACCGACGGTGAAAAATCCGCTTCCGTCCTGCTCATCAGCGCCAGCGATTCGGCCGGGCTCGATCGTTATAAAGGTCAACTGGCAGGCAAGATCCTCCTTCTCGATGTCAACCAGACCTACCAGCAAAGTTTTAAACCGGACGCCAGCCGCTATACCGATGATCAGCTCGACTCCATGTCAAAAGTCGTTATGCGACCCGTAGATACGGCAGAACTACGCCGGCGCCGCGCACAGTTCCAACGGGGTGGCGGGCAGGCCCTGCTGAACACCCTCAAGAAAATGGCCGTAAGCGAAGGCGCTATAGCCATCCTCAGTCAAACCGCCCGCGGCCACGACGGCACTCTCTTTGTACAGGGCGGCGGCTCATACCAGCCCGATGCCCCGGCTAATTTTCTGGACATCGTCATCGCTATGGAGGACTATATGACCATCGTCCGGCTGCTAAAGGCCGGGACCGCCGTCACCCTCGAGGCAGATGTCAAAACGAAATTTTATACCGACGACATCAAGGGTTATAACGTCATAGCAGAGATCAAAGGCGCCGATCCAAAGCTAAAAGACGAAATCGTCATGCTGGGCGGTCACCTGGATTCCTGGCATAGCGCGACCGGCGCTACCGACAACGGAGCCGGCTGCACCGTGATGATGGAAGCCATGAGGATACTGAAAACACTCGGCATAAAGCCACGCCGCACCATCCGGATCGCACTGTGGAGCGGCGAAGAAGAGGGACTGCTGGGCTCCAGGGGCTATGTGAAAAAGACATTCGGCGACCCCGCTACCATGCAGCTGCTGCCCGCACATGATAAGCTGTCCGCCTATTTCAATATTGACAACGGTACAGGAAAAGTCAGGGGCATCTATCTCCAGGGCAACGAAGCCTGCCGCTCCATCTTCACCCAATGGCTGCAGCCTTTCCAGGACCTCGGCGCCACCACCGTAACGGTCAGCAATACGGGCGGAACGGACCACCAGTCCTTCGACGCCGTAGGCCTGCCCGGCTTCCAGTTCATCCAGGACGAGATCGAATATAGTACACGCACCCACCATACCAATATGGACACCTACGATCACCTGCGCGAAGACGATCTGAAGCAGATCGCGACAATCGTCGCCGCCTTTGTATACAACGCCGCACAACGGGATGAAAAGCTGCCGCGTAAACCATTACCCCAGCCGCGCGGTACCGGCCGCGGCGGATTCTGATCTTATCGGCTCAGATCGCCACGGAAACTTCAAGTACGCATTTTGCGAACTTTTCAATCCGCCGGAACACAATCAGCCGCCGGAGGAGCCCTCTTCTTCTACCAAAGAAAGCATCCGCAAATTGTGGATGCTTTCTTACATTTGCCCATCATGGCAAAAAGCAGCGCAGACACCCCTCTCATGCAACAACACCGGGCTATCAAACAGCGTTATCCCGATGCCATCCTGCTATTCCGGGTAGGCGATTTCTACGAGACCTTCGGTGAAGACGCCATCGTTGCCTCAAAAGTCCTGGGCATCACCCTCACCAAACGTAACAACGGCGCAGCAGCATCCAGCGAACTGGCCGGATTTCCTTACCACGCCCTGGATAATTATCTCCACAAACTGGTAAAAGCCGGCCACCGCGTCGCCGTCTGCGACCAGCTCGAAGACCCAAAAACCGTAAAAGGAATTGTAAAAAGAGGGGTCACCGAATTGGTGACCCCCGGCATAGCCACTAATGAAAAACTGCTCGACGGCAGCAGCAATAATTTTCTCGCCGGCATCTATTTTCCAGAAGGCTGGCCGGAACATCCGACCGCAGGCAGCCACAGCCCCGCGGCCAATCTCGGCATCTCCTTCCTCGACATCTCTACCGGAGAATTTTTCCTGGCCGAAGGCAATACCGAATACATCGACAAACTGCTGCAAACACTCCGGCCAGCCGAAATCGTCTTCCAACGCAGCTTTCAGCGGCATTTCAAAGAAGTCTTCGGCAGCAAATTCTATACCTATACCCTGGAAAGTTGGCTGTTCGAAGAAGGCTTCGCCACAGAAAGCCTGCTCCGGCATTTTCAAACACACTCCCTTAAAGGATTCGGCATCGAAGGAATGACCGCCGGCATCATCGCAGCCGGAGCCGTCCTGCATTATCTGAAAGACACAGAACACCCCCACCTGCAACATATCTCCTCCATCCAGCGTATAGACCGCGAAGACTATCTCTGGATGGACAAGTTCACCATCCGTAACCTTGAACTACTGGGTTCTTCCTACGAAGGGGAGCATGGACAAAGCCTGCTCAAAGTGCTTGACAATACCGTTTCTCCCATGGGCGCCCGATTGCTGAAAAGATGGCTGCTCATGCCGCTGAAAGATCAGCCGCGTATCAACGAACGGCTGGACGGAGTCGAGTTCCTTATCAAAGACCCGGAGCTGCGGACATCCCTCTCTCAACGCATCCGGCAATGCGGCGACATCGAGAGGCTCGTCGCCAGGATACCCGTGCGGAAGGCTGGTCCCCGCGAATTGTCACAGCTGGCCCGGGGACTGGAAGAGATCGCACAGATCCGGGCTGCAGCGGCCGGCTTTCCCGATGGATGGCTACACCAGCTCTGCCATCGCCTGGATCCCTGCCCCGCCGTTGCGGAAAAGATAAAAATGACCATCGCTGACAATCCACCGGCTGTCGCCGCCAAAGGTGACTGCATCCGCAACGGCGTCAACGAAGAATTAGATCGGCTTCGGAAAATAGCCAGCGGCGGGAAAGAATATCTGGTAGAACTCCAGCAAAAAGAAGCCGGGCGATCGGGTATCTCCTCCCTGAAGATCGGCTTTAACAACGTATTCGGCTATTATCTCGAAGTTACCAACGCCCACAAAAATAAAGTTCCCGCCGACTGGACGCGCAAACAGACCCTCGCAGGAGCCGAACGTTATATTACGCCCGAACTAAAGGAATATGAAGAGCAAATCACAGGCGCCGAAGAAAAAATCCTCGCGCTGGAATTAGAGCTCTATGAGCAGCTGATGGTTTTCCTCCAGGAAGCCATCGCCCCTCTGCAAGCCAATGGCCACGGGCTCGCTGTCCTCGACTGCCTGCTCTGTTTCGCTCACAATGCCCTCCACTACAATTATAAAAGACCACAGCTGCACGATGGCCGGGAACTGGAGCTCACCGGAAGCCGTCACCCGGTGATCGAAAGACAACTCGCCGCCGGCGAACGGTATATTCCCAACGACCTGCTGCTGGACCCCGCGACCCAACAGATTATCATCCTTACCGGCCCAAATATGAGCGGGAAGAGCGCCTTATTGCGGCAAACAGCCCTCATCACGCTGATGGCTCATATCGGCAGCTTCGTCCCCTGCGAAACAGCCAGGGTTCCGCTGACCGATAAGATCTTTACCCGGGTGGGCGCATCCGACAACCTGAGCGGCGGAGAATCGACCTTTATGGTGGAAATGAACGAAACAGCCAGCATCATCAATAATATCACCCCCGGCAGCCTGATCCTGCTGGATGAAATCGGAAGAGGTACTTCCACCTATGACGGTATCTCCATCGCCTGGAGCATCGCCGAATATCTTCATCACTCACCGCATACGCCAAAAACCTTTTTCGCTACCCACTACCACGAACTCAATGAATTGGAGAACAAGCTGCCCAGGATCCGCAATTATCACATCACCAACAAGGAAGTAGGGAACAAAGTGATCTTCCTGCGCAAACTGGCGCCCGGCGGCAGCACCCACAGCTTCGGCATCCATGTGGCGAAAATGGCCGGCATGCCCGCCTCATTGCTCCAAAGGGCGGAAGAGATCCTTCATCAGCTGGAAGAAAAACAGGTTGGATCTCCTATCGACGAATCACTAAAAAAAATGCCGCCCCCGAAAATGCAGCTTTCCATCTTCGATGCGCATACAGAGACCTTCCACCAAATCCGCCAGCTACTGGAAAATACAGATATCAACCGCCTGACTCCCGTAGAGGCGCTTCTAAAATTGCAGGAGATCAAAAACGAACTGAAATAGCTCCCCCAGTCCCCGGATTCCCCACTACCAACGTCGGCCGCCAATGCTTTTATCCACCTCAAAAGATATTTCATCCAATTTGAATCCCTATACATCCATGAAAGTGAAGCGAACCTTTTCGTTTGCTATTTTACGTTAGCAAAAGGGCAATGGAACTGCCGGTCCTCCCTGGCGCCTAATCAACGATTGTTTGAATGATCAGATACGCTTACGAGCTGAACGATTTCCGCCGCTGGGTCGGCGGCTTCAGCAAACTACTCCAAATACCGGTCACCGGCGGAAAAACAGTGATCCCCCCTGAACATGGAACTGGCTATATCCGGACAGGCCATCTGTATGCCGGCATCTCCTGGTTCGTCATGGATCTGTCCCTCCTGGACGACCTGGTCCTCGCACGACAAAGCTCTTCATCGCCAGGACTTTTCCTGCAATTCGACCTGGAAACAAATCATCCCGCCTTACGACTTCATTCCACCCGCAACGAACAGGAAACAACACATCCCCGAAATTCCCGGATAAAAAAAACAGGCATTTTCATCCCCCCTTCCTTCCTGCGCCTATATCTGCATAAGGAAATTCTTTCCGAATTGCTCCAACAGGCCAGCCAGGCCCCCTACCCCTACACCGAACCCATTCCCTTCGAATACAGGCCATTACTGGAAGAGATCTTCCAGGCTGATCCATCCTCTCCCCTGCATCACCTCCTCCTGCACAACAGATTCCTGCTGCTGGCCGAAAAATTCCTTTATTCCTTTATCAACAAAACACCCCAACCTCAGCCAAACAGCATCAACTGGGCAAAAGCAAAAGAAAAAGATATCGAAGCGCTGAAAGACGTTATGAGAGTACTCTGTGACACCCACCTGAACAAATTTCCTTCCATAGAAACACTCTCCAAAACCGCCATGATGAGCTCTACCAAGCTCAAAACCAGGTTCAAGCAGATCTATGGAATGAAACTCTACGAATTCTACAATCGCCACCGCCTGCAACAGGCCAAAGAAATGCTGAGAACTGGAAATTTTTCCGTCAAACAGGTAGGAGTTAATATCGGATTTTCCAATCTTAGCAATTTTGCAAAAGCCTTTAAAAAAGAATTTGGTGTTTTACCCCGGCAAATCCTTAAGAGTAAGTAGCTAATTCAGCAAAAAATTTTGTTAAATAGCCTTTACAGCTATCAAAAGGCTCTCAACAGGCAATCCTTTATGGCTATTTCATCTAATTTTGCGCTTTTGCTTCGGCCATATCGATTACTTCAGACGAAATCAATCCCTCCCCCGACCGCGACTGCTGCCAATGAGATATTAAAAAAACGTGTCAAAAAAAGGTGACTATGGTTATGTATTTTTTTCAATTTGAAAATTTCGAAAAATGGCTCGCCGCCTTTGCCGAAAAGTTGGGCACCCCCATTACCGATCGTGCCCTTACTATCCCCGCCCGGCTGGGTGAAGGTATTATTCTGGCCCGCAATGTCAACCAGCACTTCTCGTACGCAGTGATGAATTTCAAGCTGACAAGTGACCTCGAAATGCACCGGGAACCAGGAACCCCGGGTTTTATCATCTCTTTTAACCAGGTAGAAACACATAAAGAACCGACAATAGGTGTTCCACAACACCTGATCACGGAGAAAAAATCATTTTTCAGAAACGATATTTCCCTGAAAGATGCCGGCGATAGCGCCAGTCTGAAACTTGCCGGCGGTACCACCGTCAAAAGATTGCTCATCTTCTGCTCCCATGAACTGGCCATACAATACCTGCCATCCGATCTCTTTGAAAAGCTGACAGCGTTTGCCAAACAAAATAGCGCCAGCGACAACCCGCTGTTTATAAATCTCACACATCGGACCATGCTAAAAGAGCTGTTCGAAATAAAAGAGAACGATCCCTTAAGCCAGATCAAAAGGTTAAGCAGCATCATTCACCTGATAGAAAAATCCCTTTATTCCTTCCTTCGCCTGGAGCAGGCAGCACTGCCGCGAACGGTGAAGAAGACAGACCTGGAGAGCATGCAGCATATCGAACAGATCCTCAGCAGCCGGCTGGAAGGCTTCCCTTCACTGGAATCCCTGGCGCACGAGGTATTCATGAGCACCAGCAAGCTAAAAAATCTCTTCAAGCAGGTCTACGGTCATACGCTGTATGATTATTATAACAAAAGCCGCTTACAACGGGCCAGGGAATTATTGGTCAATGGTCAGGTCAGCATCAAGCAGGCCGGCAGCGAGATCGGGTTTTCCAACCTCAGCCATTTTGCCAAAGCATTCAGAAAAGAATTCGGTATTCTGCCCAGAGACCTCGTTAAAGGCCGGTAAAAGGCCAACCCCAACCCGCGCCGCCGGAGCCATATTACATCAAATCCTTCAACCGACCATATAACTGCGTGAATATCCGATAATGCTCCCGGTAAACCGCATGCCGCGCTGCATCAGGTTCATAAGTCTGCACGACCTGGACCAGGGATTTCGCCGCATCCAGGTCGTCCACCAGACCCAGCGCGTAAAATCCCATTATCGCCGCGCCGGTTGCCGAGGCATCCGCCGCCCCGGTGAGATGAACCTTTTTAAAAAAGACATCGGCTATCAACTGCAGCCACATCGCTGACCGCGTAAAGCCGCCGCTGGCATAGATATACTGTATCGGGCCAATCGTTTCCTCCAGAGAAGCCCCGATCTGACAAAGAGAATAACTGATCCCTTCAAGACAGGCCCGGACAAAATGACGATGATTGTGAATGGACCGAACCCCGAAAAAGACCCCCCTGGCATCAGCATTCCAAACCGGCGCCCGCTCACCCTGCAGATAAGGCAAAAAAATCAGCCCCTCGCATCCGGGCGACACCCCCGCTGCTTCCTCCATCCGCTGCTGCCACCCGCTATCATCCCCCTCCTCTACCCCCAATACCCCTTCGATAAACCACTTCAGCACATTCCCGCCGTTATTGGTAGCGCCCCCGCAGGCATAGTAGCGCTCCGACAGGATATAACTAAAAATCCTTTCTCCGGGATCAACCTCCGGAGCAGAGGCCGTCATCCGTATCGCTCCACTGGTCCCGATCGTGAGCGCTGTCTCCCCCGGTCGGACAGCACCGCTACCCAGGTTAGCCAGGCATCCATCGCCGCCGCCAATGACAAAAGGAAGACCCTCCGGCAATAGCCCGGACAAAAGCGCGCGCGCCTCAGGCAAAAGCCCGGATTCAATATGTGTACAAGGGACCGGCACGGACAATCGCCCGGAATCGATCCCGGCTACTGCCAGGGATTCGCCATACCAGTCCAACCGGCGGATATCCAGCAGACCCGTGGCGGAAGCAATGCCATGATCTACCTGGTATTTGCCAAACAGTCGCCACCAGATGTATTCTTTTATGCCGATGAACCGGGCCGCACGCTGGAAAAGATCAGACTGTGTTTCCTTTAGCCACAATAACTTGCAAAGCGGGGACATCGCGTGAATGGGAGTGCCCGTATGCTGGTAAATACGCGCGCCCGCCTCGCTGCCCTTTAAGGTTTTCGCCTGGACGGAAGGCCGCAGATCCGCCCAGGTCATTGCCCGGGTGAGCGGTATCCCCCGGTCATCTACCAACAAAAGACTATGAAAAGCGCAGCTGAAACTTATACCCGTCAATCCCTCCCGCCCTACAGTCTCCAATACCTGCCCCAATGCAAGAACCACCACCTCCATCAGCCGGTCCGGGTCCAGCTCATGCCGCCCGTCGGCATCCGTAACTACAGCATAGGTGCCACCGGCACTGGCCAGCACCTCACCCCCTGTCGTAAACGCGACAGCCTTGCTGTTGGTAGTGCCGATATCGATGCCGATGACGTATTGCATATGGATCAGATCAACTCTTTCAGCCTGGTTACCACCGAATCCACCTGCTCCCGGGTGTTATGCCTGCTAAAAGAAAACCGTACCGTAATCTGGTTGGGATTGTTGTTGATAGCCCTGATCACATGCGAACCCTGTTCTACCCCGCTGGTACAGGCGCTGCCACCGGACGCACAAATATGATTAATGTCGAGATTGAACAGAAGCATCTCGGATCTCTCCGTCTTTGGAAAAGACACACTGAGTACCGTATACAGGCTCCGGCCAAGCGTATCGCCATTAAAAGAGACCCCTTTCAGCTGTCGCTTCAACTGTTCCATCATATATACTTTCAGTCCTTTGATATAGGCACTGTCCTCCGCAAACGAAGCCGTAGCCAGCTCCAATGCCCGCGCAAAACCTACGATGCCATACACATTTTCGGTACCGGCCCGCATATTCCGCTCCTGGGACCCCCCATGAATATAAGGATGGATACGGACATTCTCATTGATATACAACAGCCCTACACCCTTGGGGCCATGGAACTTATGGCTGGCGCCCGTAACGAAATGGACGGGGGTATTGCGCAGGTCGAAAGGGAAATGACCCACGGTCTGCACCGTATCCGAATGAAAAACGGCCCCATACAGCTTACAAAGCTCACCCGTTGAATGTATATCCAGTATATTCCCTATTTCATTGTTGGCATGCATAAGGGTGACTAAGGTCTTCTCCGCGCTGCCCGCCAGCTTGCGCTCCAGGTCATCCTGATCGATATGCCCGTTCGGCAGCACATTGAGATAGCTGACGACCGCCTCGCCGCGCTTTTGCAGGTGCTCGACCGTATGCAGGGTAGCATGGTGCTCCAGCAGGGAAGTGATGATATGGGTACAGCCCAGATCCCTCACCGCGGCCGTGATAGCCGTATTGGAGCTTTCCGTTCCGCCTGACGTAAAAAAGATCTCTGCCGGATGGGCATTGAGGATTTTCGCAACGGATTTTCGGGCATTTTCGATCGCCAGCCGGGACTCGCGCCCGTACGAATAAATAGAAGAGGGATTGCCGAATTTCTCTGTAAGATAGGGCATCATCACTTCCAGCACCTGCGGATCAAGGCCGGTAGTAGCGGCATTGTCAAAGTAGATTCTTTCCATTTCGAGGCAAATGTAAGAATTCTCCCGTACTTCAGCGCCGCGCCGGACCGCTTCCACATGCTCCGCCGCACTACTCCCCTCCTCACGGCGCAATCCCCTCCTACGGCGCAATCGCCTCTTTAATGTCCTGCATCAGCCGAAGGGCGATATTGTTCGCCGTCGTTTCAAAATTACTCTCCGCATAGATCCGGATAATGGGTTCGGTATTCGAAGACCGAAGATGCACCCAGTCATTATCGAATTCTATCTTGAGCCCATCCTCCGTATTGACGGGATGATTCTTGTATTTCTTTTTTATCTTCTCCAACACGGCCGGAACGTCGATCCCCTGCCGAAGCTCGATCTTGTTCTTGGAGATAAAATAATCAGGATATTTTTTCCGGAGCGATTTGATCCCACCCTTTTGATGCGACAAGGCACTGAGAAAAAGACCGATCCCGATCAGCGCATCCCGGCCATAATGCAAATCAGGAACAATGATACCGCCATTACCTTCTCCTCCGATCACCGCATCGACTGCCTTCATAGCGCTGACTACATTGACCTCCCCGACAGCCGAAGGAAAATACCGGCCGCCATGCGCCATCGTAATCTCCTTCAGCGCCTTCGTGCTGCTCATATTGCTGACGGTATTCCCGGGCCGCCTGCTCAGCACATAATCGGCCACCGCTACCAGGGTATACTCTTCGCCAAACATACTGCCATCTTCACAGACAAAACAGAGCCGGTCCACATCCGGGTCTACAGCTATTCCAAGGTCAGCCCTGGACTTCTTTACCAACGCACTAAGCCCCACCAGGTTCTCGGGTAGGGGCTCCGGATTATGCGCAAACCGGCCGTTGACCTCCTCATTCAATAAGAGGACCTCTTCCACACCCAGCGCTTTGAGCAACGGCGGGATAAAAATAGCGCCCGTCGAATTGATGACATCCACAACGATCTTATATTTCCTTTCCCGGATAGAATTGACATCCACCAGCGGATAGCTGACTACAGCATCGATATGCCGCTGCAGCCAGGCATTGGTCGCCCTGTATTCCCCCAGCCGGTCTACCGTGGCAAAAACAAAATCTTCTTTCTGCGCCTTCTCCAAAATGGCCGCGCCTTCCTGCGCACTGACAAATTCGCCCTCATGATTCAGCAACTTCAGCGCATTCCACTCCTGGGCATTGTGACTGGCCGTCAGGATAATGCCGCCCGCTGCCTTTTCCCCCGTTACCGCCAGCTCCACCGTAGGCGTGGTGGAGAGGCCCAGGTCGATCACATCCAGCCCCAGCCCCCGCAAAGTGCTTACCACCAGGGCGCTTACCATTTCCCCACTGATCCGCCCGTCACGGCCGATCACGATCTTTTTCCCCTTGCCTGCCTGCAGGATCCTGCTGCCATAAGCAGCGGTAAACTTTACGATATCAAGCGGAGACAGGTTATCCCCCGGTCTACCCCCGATCGTCCCCCTGATACCGGAGATACTCTTTATCAATGCCACAAATTGCCTGTTTTATATGAATACAATACTGCTCACAAAAATAAGGTTTCCGAAAGGGTTTTGCTCATATTTTTACCAAAAGATTCAGCATCATGATACCTGCGCCGGAATGGTTTCGGGAATGGTTCGACTCCCCCTATTACCATAAATTATATTTTGAAAGGAATCGACAGGAAGCAACCGCTTTTATCCACCAGCTGCTGGCCATACTGAAACCGCCGGCGGGAGCGCAGATGTTGGATGTTGCCTGCGGAAGAGGCCGCCATTCCCGCATCCTGGCAGACGAGGGCTTTGACGTGACAGGCATCGACCTGGCGCCTTCCAGCATTGCCTATGCCCGGCAATTCCGTAACGACCATCTTGATTTTTTCGTACACGATATGCGGCAGATCCTATGCACCAATTGCTTTGACTACGCGTTTAACTTTTTTACAAGCTTCGGCTATTTCCGGACGCAGCGTGAACATGAAAATTCGATCCGCTCGATCAGCCTCGCGTTGAAAAAGGAAGGAGTGTTTGTGCTGGATTATCTCAATAGCCGTTATACAAAAGACCACCTGATCCCTCATTCTGAAAAACTAATCGATGGCGTTGCGTATGACCTTACCAGATGGTTCGATGAGCGGCATTTCTATAAGAAGATAAAGGTATCGGACAAGCAGCTGGCAGCCCCCCCCGAATACACCGAAAGAATAGCCCGGTTCTCGCCCGATGATTTTTCCGGCATGCTGACCCGGGGCGGCCTGTCTATCCGGCAAATGTATGGCAGCTATGCGCTCGAACCCTTCGATATCATACAGTCCCCGCGCTTGATTATCATCGCCATAAAAAAGTGACCGCTATCACCACAAAAGAAAAATGGCCTCCTCAACCGTAAAAAGTAGAGTCGGCCAATTAGATGTCCAATAGAATAGGGTTTAACCAGATATCTTTTATCACCCGGGCCGCCTACCCGTCAGCGCCATTATTCTTCCCTAAAGATACCCGTCATCTGATCGAAAAACAATAGTATTTCCCCCTCCCAAAAACAGCTTTTATCCGCAGGATTATTGCTATTTCTCCTGCAGTATTTCGCATCAGCGCTCATTCTTTCTTATTCTTCAGCAACATATACCGTGCCGTCTCATAGATCCCATCCGTCAACTTCCGCAGCTGATCTTTGACCGGTCCCCGCTC